>Ga0187886_1003549_pt1 | contig 11620 bp, 9 predicted proteins | sample June2016WEW_20_1_FD_133001 | JGI IMG/M metagenome (GOLD analysis project Ga0187886, IMG submission 133001) | Peatland microbial communities from SPRUCE experiment site at the Marcell Experimental Forest, Minnesota, USA - June2016WEW_20_150 | ecosystem: Environmental > Terrestrial > Soil >...
GAACGAAAAATGCCTCGGAAGGTGTCTGAATTAACAGGAGACGGTTTTATTAAAGTCGCCTACGAAAAGGGCGATAAGAGATGTTGATATGCAGCAGGCCGGACTGATGACAAGGACTTATCGCGGGCGGAAAAATAGACGGGTCGTTATGGGACTCGAAGTTGTTTTCATAAAGGATAATCTGCCTCTGGCAGTCAAATTAGGGGGGTAAACAAGGATGGCTAATCGCAGTCAACAATCAGTTAAAACTACCGCTGCCGCCGCCAAAGCCTCGAAAGCCGGAAAACGGGTAGAAGTCGCTCACAGCGGGCAGCCCAGCTCCCCCGGCCGCGGACAAATCGAAATCGAACAGGTATGGAAGCACTACCATAAAACCAGGGATGAGCATAACGGTAACCTGCTGATGGAGCACTATCGCTACCTGGTCCGCTATACCGCTGAACGTCTGCATACCAAGCTGCCGGAAAAGGTCGAAGTTGACGACCTTATCAGCGCCGGCACCTTCGGATTAATGGACGCCATTGACGCATTCGACCCGCACAGGGGCGTCAAATTCGAGACCTACTGCTCCCCCCGTATCCGCGGCTCCATCCTCGACGAACTTCGCAGTATGGACTGGGTGCCGCGGCTGGTAAGGGCCAGGGCACATCAGCTTACACGCGCCAGGCAATCGTTAGAAGCGCATCTGGGCCGAAAACCGCGCAAGGAAGAGCTGGCCGAAGAGCTTGATATGAATATCGAGGATTTTAACCGCCTCCAGCAGGACGCCGACGCGATTGGTATGGTCTCGCTCAACAGCCAGTACGGTGAGGAAGAAGGCGAAAAAGACATCCGCGAAATAGACATTATCAAAGACAAAAAAAGCGAAGACCCGACCATCGAGGCGCAAAAACGCGACCTTAAAGACCTCCTGACAAAAGGCCTGACTCGTGCCGAACGGCTGATTGTCGTTTTGTATTACTACGAAGAAATGACAATGAAGGAAATCGGAGCGACACTTGACTTGTCGGAATCGCGCGTCTCACAGATGCACTCATCAATACTGGCCCGATTGAAGGCCCAGCTCAACACCCGCAAACGCGAATTCTCAGCGGGAACGTGACTGCCACCCCCTGTTTACGACTTACAGGGGCAGGTAAGACACTAAGGCACAAAGGTTTGTTTAATTGATTATTGATAATTGATAATTCAATGAGCTGCCGCCCCGAATCTCTAATCCATACACTTGTATAATACATTTGTATCATACATTTGTATCATACAAACGTTCGACAAAAGCGCGCAAGCGCTTTTTGCGGTTTTCGAAAAATCTAAAAAATATTTTTATTCCTTGTCTCACAACGAGTTAAGTGCATTTTGCCCACCTCCAAAAACACGAATTTTCGACAAAAGCGCGCAAGTTCGCGCCTTATTATAGAGGAACCTTTGGTGGGTTTCTCAGGGTTAAAAAACCCGTTAAACGGTTGCGGTTACGCGGCTCGTATCGGTTACGTAAACCGTAATACGATTGACGAAATGAGCAGCGCAACCGACTTACGAAAAACGCAACCATATTGATTTGTTGTGTTAGTGGAAGAAAACGGAGGATAAGAATATGACTACTATTCAATTAAAAATTCCAAACTGGCTGGACAGGATATGCGCGTGGCCGGTGACGGCATATCGACAATTGAAGTATGGATACACCTTTCGCAAAATTTACTTAGGCGAAGGCAGATACACAATTGTCGAGCCGGAGGACTACTATTGGCTAAATAATTTCAACTGGGTCCCCAAAGGGAGCGGCAATCGCAGTTATGCCGTGCGATTAGTAAGCGATACCGACCATATTAAATTTTTGTCGATGCACAGGTTAATTATGGGTTCTCCGGTTGGTCTCCAGGTTGACCATCAAAACCGGAACCGGCTCGATAACCGAAGGGCCAATTTACGCATCGCGACGCCATCACAAAACCAGTTTAATAAGGGAAAAACCACAAGAAAAACCAGCTCGCGCTTCGTCGGAGTTACATTCGTTAAAAGCATCGGACGGTGGAAGGGACAAATTATGTTAGATGGAAAGACCATATTTTTAGGTTATTTCGACAGCGAAATTGAGGCCGCAAAGGCATACGACGCAGCGGCAAGGAAATATCATGGGGAGTTTGCGAGGTTAAACTTCCCTGAAGATTAGCCACTAAGACACAAAGGCACAAAGTTTTTTTATATAGACGAAAAAAAACACAAAACCACAGATTACACTGATTTTTAGACGCGGATTACTTCGACAACTGCTCCCCCGATTACGACATTCGAGGGCAGGCAGGACAGGTAACGCAAATTTACGCTGTTATTTTACCACGAAGGGCACGAAGAAACACGAAGGGAACCACGGATGGGCACGGATTCTCACGGATTAACACGTAGTTGGCCTTTAGGTGTCCTTGACGAATCCTTTGCTCTCCCGGTGAGCCGGGATGCGCAAGGCCATCGTCTCGGCCGCCGGGCAGTTAAACTGCCACCGTCTTACAGACGACAGGCCAACATTAAAAAGAGAAGGATTAACACGGATTTTTTTTGAAGTTGAAAAAGAAATGGGGTTGGGGTATTGTGGGGGAAAGAAATTGCTGTAATGCAAAGGAATTTTATGAGGTTTGGAACTCTAAGCAATATCGGGGTTGTTTGCCGATAAACTAACAGATATGGATATAGGCAAGGTCTGTGACTGTGGAGGGTTGCTTTGGTCGCACAGAATAGCTTGATTTCGCAGGTTCAAACGAACTTGGAGCAGTGCGGATATTCAAACGGCCGGTTGCGAACGGACTGGGTCTATGAAGATGGAACAGGAGAACATACGCTCGCGTTAGCAGGATTTTCCAGGCCTAGGCCTGTACATGATTTGCGCACATCTTGTATTTCGGTAATCAGATGCAATGAACTGTTGGAAGTTACGAATGATTCTGTTAATAAATTCCGAGGATGCGGAGCACCTGTCGTTTTTGTGCCATGGCAGGGAAATCTACAATGGTGGACGATAGGGAAATTTGGAGCAGAACATAGGAGAACTATTCTGGGGGAAGAAATTGGCGATTTCTTTGTTAAACACAAGACGGAGTTTGCGCCGGAAACGATATCAAGAGAGAAAAATCTTGCGTATAAACTTGTTAGCGCCAAAGAATCTCAGTTGACTTTTCAAGATGTAGGATTGATGCAATTAGAGCATGAGATGGGGGAACGTCTTGGCAAACTGATGGGGCGAGTCATCGACCTTCTTCGCAATGGATTTACTGACGAGCAACTTAAAATTCCTCAGAATCAACAGTGGATATTCATAGCAGGGTTCTGGCTCCTTTGTGCGAAAATCCTTCAAGATAAAGAAGTAAAAAACTTTGTCGAATTGAATCTTAACGATATTGATTCTGTTCTTGAAGCCGTGAAAACTCATTACAGGGCTCAGCAACAACTGCAAATTGAAAATAAGAGGCAAAGGAACGCGATTGAAAAGGCCGCAGCAGAAATCGATAAGTTTGCCATCTTGAGCAATCTGACTACCGAAGCTTTTGCATACATGTATGAAAACGAGCTCGTTAATGAGAATCTAAGAAGTGCCCAGGGAATTCATGCAACGCCTTCTTATCTTGTCGATTACATTGTCTGGCAGTTATGGCCGTGGATTGGGCAGATTCCGGAGGATGAGCGAGTTGTCCTTGAACCGGCGTGCGGACATGCCCCATTTCTTACTGGAGCGATGCGGTTACTTCGGGAACTTTTTAAGGGCGATGAAAAGGCATTCCACGAATATGCGAAAAAGCAATTGATTGGAGTAGAGACAGATTCTTTTGCACGTGAGATTGCACGGTTGTCACTGACAATGGCCGATGTTCCTAATCCAAATGGATGGAGTATCGTGGAAGGGGATATTTATCGGAATGATACCCTGAGCAAAGAGGCGAAAAAAGCCACCATTTTGTTATGTAATCCGCCGTTTGAGGACTTCACACCAGAAGAACAAAATACTTACAGAAAATCAGGTCAAAAGCTGAATTCTTTCAATAAGGCGGCGGAGATGTTATGGCAAACCTTGCCTTATATGCGTGAAGATTCTGTATTTGGGGTAATACTTCCGCGTGGATTTCTACATAAGGAGAATCTGGCTGAACTGCGAAAGATGATAGTAAGTGATTTTGAATTGTCCCAAATTTGCCTCTTGCCTGAGAATATCTTTACATTTGCCAAACACAAGTCGGTAGTGCTTTTGGGGCGAAAAACGGCAATTGGAAAGAAACAAAATATTCGGCTTCTATACAGAACTGTTGAAGCATCTCAGCGTGATGCATTCAAAGAGAACTACAAAGGTAGAGATACACAGGTTTTTCAGTCAAAGTTTGCTGAAAGCAGTATATTTGACTTGAGGGTAAGAGAATTAGATGATGTTTGGAGCTATTGTGAAGCAAACTTTCCAACAATTGCGTCAGTAGCCGAAGGTGGACAAGGGTTAATTTATAAAGGAAAAGATTTGCCTAAGGGATTAAAAACCTTTGAGGAGAAAAAATTTGCTGGTGCTGTTAAAGGATACGCATTGTTTGACAAACATATTCCGTTACATGGATTGCCAGATGAGTATTGGATGAATCTTGCCCCAGAAGTTATTCGGAGGCCTGTGTGCGGGATTGGGACAGGAAAGCCCCGAATTCTTATGAATTATGCACGTGTAGGAAGCGGACCTTGGCGAATAAAAACGTTAATCGACAAAAAAGGATGGCCCGTAAAAGATGCGTTTCTTGCATTTCAAATTCAAGACGAAAACTGGTCCCTCTTTTCATTGTGGGCAGTATTAAATTCTCCGTTCGCGAACGCTTATATGTTCTGTAATAGTATGGAGCGGCATAATTTGGCCGGAACGGTTCGAAAAATGCCCGTTCCTCCTTGTACAAAAGCTACTCTTTCGAAACTTGAAGGATTAGTTGCTGAATATTTTAAGTTGATGCAAAAGAAGGATTCCGAATTTGGGATTGACGTCCAAGACAAAGCAAAACAATTGCTTCTATCCATTGATGCTGAAGTGATGCGTTTATATGACCTGCCGCCGAAAATGGAAAAACGGATTTTGAATTTGTTCCAGGGAAAACCAAGAAAAGGGGTGGATTTTAAATTTAAAGGTTATTATCAGGATGGCTTTGAATCCGCCATTCCTTTGCATGAGTATTTGTCCGAGGAATATCAACGGTCAACGGTTGATTTTGTTGAAAAATGGGTAGAAGAAAACAGGTCTCCAGAGATGATTAAGGCACTTGAGAAAGCGGTGGAAGCGTTTAAAGAGGAATGAACAGAATGCAGTCACTGCTTATCGATACTAATATCTGGGCATATCTGTTTGAACCAGAGAAATATCCGCAACAGTATGCAAATGTTGAGAACCACTTAAGGAATGTATCAAAATCCGCTCGCCTCGGAGTTTCGGTTATCACATTGGGCGAGATTGCAGTCGGACTGCACGATGAGCAAATGGACTCTGTGCAGAAAAGGCATCTTGCCTTTGTAAAGTCGTCTAATCCATGGATAGTTGATATTAGTCCCCATACTGCTGAACAATATGGAAGACTGAGAGGTCGGTTGAAAGAAAGAGGCAGGGGAAACCGAGGTGCAGATGCACTTGTGGACCGGTTGACATGGCTGGAACTGGGGAGCATGGAAAACGATTTGTGGATATCTGCGCAGGCAATTACGCAGGACTTAATACTGATAACTAATGACAAGCTTAAGTGGATTCGTGAAGTTGCCGGGGACGAACTTTCCATTGAGAATTGGGCGGGAGGGGATATATAGCAAAAGCTGGATTTTGAGATGTTTGATGGCGTTGGGTAGGTGGATTTTAAAATATGTTTTTTGTGGTCGATACGCCGCGATAAGTGGGTTCCATGTAGCGAAAATACCCCCAGGCCGTCCCACCAAACAGACGGCGGGTAAACCTGGGGGCTAACCAACCCCCGAATAAATCCGTAAGAGTAAACCCGCAATGCGCCGCCGGTCCGGCGGCGGCTAAACCCGTCCTACAATGTTATCTATATGCCCCAGAACGCAGTGCGGTCGGCAGCGTATTTGATAAAACGTATGGCTGGTGTATAATGACAAGCGATATGATACGGCAAAATATGAAATTTACGAAAATGCACGGGACGGGCAATGACTATGTGTTCGTGGATTGCTTTCACGAACACATCAGTAATCCGGCAAAAGTATCGCGGGCAATAAGCGACAGGCACTTTGGCGTCGGCGCAGACGGCCTGATTCTGATTTGTCCTTCCAGAAAAGCAGACGCCAAGATGCGGATATTCAACGCAGATGGTTCAGAAGCCGAGATGTGCGGCAACGGCATACGCTGCGTCGCAAAATACGTCTATGAGCACAAACTGGCAAAACCGGGTCCGGCCATCTTGATGGGCGACGGGACAAAATACCCTGCGTCATTGAAAATTGAGACAGGGGCAGGCGTTCTGACGCTGGGTCTGTCGGTGCAGAACAAGACCGTAAAGAAGGTCTGCGTAAATATGGGCGAGCCGAGGTTCAGGCCAAAAGAGATACCCGTGAAATTAGCGGGCGAAATGGTCATTGAATACCCAATCGAAATTTTAGGCCAACAACTAACTATGACCTGCATATCGATGGGAAATCCGCACGCGGTGTTTTTCTGCGAAGATGTTGCGAAAATAGAGCTAAAAAAAATCGGCCCGGCGGTTGAGAACCACAAGCTTTTCCCGAAGCGGACCAACGTTCACTTTGTCGAGGTCAAACGCAGAAGCGAAATTGTAATGCGAACCTGGGAGCGGGGTAGCGGTATAACCCTTGCCTGCGGGACGGGCGCCTGCGCCTGCTGCGTTGCCTCGGCTATCACCGGCCGATGCGGACGGGCAATCAGTGCCCACGTCCCGGGCGGCGAATTGGTTCTGAACTGGTCAGCCGAAGACAACTGCGTCTATATGACCGGCCCCGCCGTCGAGGTCTTCACCGGCGTTTGGCAAATATGATAATTTCACAGCCGAACACGCTTAGAAAAATTCGGCACGGACTTGTCCGGCGCAGCGCAAGCGGAGACGGAATGATGATGTAAAACGCTTCATTGGTCATCAATTAACAGGATGCCCGCTCTTTTCATTTAACAACATCAGCTCTCTATAAGCCGCGTTGAGAATCTGGTCATTATTGTGAGCCCTTGCAATGTCAATCGCTTGCAGGAAATGTTCGCGAGCGGGCTCGAACTTACCCTGGAGAGCTAAAATTTTAGCGAGGCAATAATGGGCTTGCATCGCAACCTCAAAATAATCCGATACGTCGAGCGCCTTCTGATAATGTGCGGCGGCATCGGAGAATTTATTCTGTTTTTCTAAAATAAGGCCCATATCGAAATGCAGCGCCGCATAAACGCGTGAGTCAATTTTCTGCATATAAGGGGCAAGCTGAAGCGCCCGCTCCAGATGGGACTTTGCTTCAGTGATATTCCCCTGGTCAATCAGGAGCTTATAGAGCTGGGCATGGGCGAGCGATGAGTCGGGATTTTTATTGACGGTGTCCCTCCACAAGGACATTGTATCGGTGTAGACCCCGGCCTGCCGGAAGGTGAGGCAGCCAAGAGTGAGCAGCACAACGCCTGCCATCAGCGGGACAACAATTTTTATATTTGGAGTCAACTTTCGCATAAACAGAGCGCCGCCTGCCGCGACAAGAGCGATGGGGCCGATACAGGCGGCATACTGATAATGGTCGGCCACGAAAGTGTACATAAAGGTGAAGAGAGAGAAGAATCCGAGAACCGGGAACAAGGTTACGGCGAAAAATAATATCGCGGTCAGGAGCGCCCTGCCGAGGCGTTTGCGCAACAGCCAGGCGGAGGCAATAATCAGTATACTCGCGGCAGGCCAGAGATACTGGCGAATCGCAGCGGGGTCGATATTCCAGCGAGGATAGCTAAAGGTAAGGTTGACGGGCCAGAAGAGCTTGGAGAGATAAAACCATAACGCCCTGCCGGCAATTAAGAATCTGGCGGGCAGGTTCAAGCCGAGATATATCTGCCCCGTTCCCTGATGATGGTTTTCCCACCACATCACGAAAAGCCCCATTCCAACTGCCATTACGAAAAAAGGGACAATCTGGAGGATACGTCCGGCGGAGAGTGGAACGCGTTTGAGCCACAAAATGAGCAGCATCGCGGCGGGAAGCGTACAGGCGGTTGCCTTGCCGAAGAGGGCCAAAGCGAAGAGTATCAAGGAGGCGACGTAAAGCAAAATTGCTTTTGGTCCCGTTTTATTATCGAGAACAAATTTAAGCCAGCAAAGAACCGACAGAAGAGAAAACAAAAGCATGAGGAGGTTTTTCCGTTCGGTAACCCAGGCGACGGATTCAACCTGAACAGGGTGGAGAGCAAAGACGGCGGAGGCAAACCAGGCGCCCGGGACGGACAGCCGGCGGAGAACCAGCCACAAGAGCAGGGAATTTATGATATGAACGGCGACATTTACGACGTGATAGCCGACGGGGTCGAAGCCCCAGAGGCGATACTCCAACCAGAACGTTGTGTATGTGAGGGGAAAAAATTGTGATTTGACGGAACCTGAGGTCCAGATTCGATATAATCCGCCCGGGGTCGTCAACAGGGAATTATCAGTAACATATATATCGTCATCCCATATAAAGCCGGCTTTCATCGCGGGGATATAGGCCGCGAAACAGACGGTGATGATGGCTAATGACCCCGCCAAAAGAATCACTCTGGACGTAGTCGCACCAGCAATCGGCATCATATCGGCTATACTATATCAAACCCGATTCGAGGCGTCCATGCAGATTGCCGGCTGACAGGTCTGTGTCGGTCCGTGTGTCTCAAAAGTCCGCGTCTGTCAATGTAACCATAAATGACTCTATGTTGTTTTTTTTCAACATTGGCCCTTGACAAAAAGCAACAGGGGATATATCATCATAATATCAACACGCCATCCCGATTGATTGTGATTCTCAGGCATCAAAACGGACGGGAAGATTGCAAAGGACGCTGCTGAGGATGCAGTGGAATTGTCTGAAAGCGAAGAAATATGGCTGAAAAGGCGATTCTTATCGTTGACGATGACCAGGTAGTGCGGGAGAGTTTAACGGATTTTTTAGCTAAAGAGGGGTTCAAAACAAAAGGGGCCGGCGGCGTCAAACAGGTAAGGGCCGAGCTTGAGGCCGGCGAATATGCGCTTGTGATTACCGAAATCAACCTCACAGACGGCGACGGCTTCCAGATATTGGACACAATCCGGCTTAACTACCCTCAAACCGTCGTCATCGTAATAACCGGCTACGGCACAATCGAAAGCGCGGTAAGGGCGATAAAAATGGGGGCCTACGACTACCTCACAAAGCCGATTAACGACGACGAACTGCGATTGGCCGTTGAGCGCGCGATAAAGCAGCAATCTTTGATGAGTGAAAACGTCAGTTTGCGCTTACAGTTAGAACAAAGATACAGTTTGGACAACATTTTAAGCCAAGATTATAAGATGGCTCGGATATTCGAGCTTGTCGAGGCGGTTTCTGACAGTAAAACGACGATTTTAATGACCGGGCCGTCGGGAACGGGTAAAACGATGATTGCCCGCGCGATTCACCACCATTCCGGCAGGCGCAACAAGGCCTTTGTCGAGGTAAGCTGCGGCGCCCTTCCCGAAACGCTTCTGGAGAGCGAATTATTCGGCCACACAAAAGGCAGTTTTACCGGCGCGGTGGCGAATAAGAAGGGGAAGTTCCTTGCGGCGGACGGGGGGACGATATTTCTCGATGAAATCGGAAGCGCTTCGCCGGCGATGCAGGTGAAGTTATTGCGTGTGCTGGAGGAGAGGCAGTTCGAGCCGGTGGGCAGCAACAAGACCATTACCGTTGACGCGAGGATTATTCTGGCGACAAATAAGAACCTTATAGAAGAGGTCAAACAGGGCAGGTTCCGCGAGGACTTGTATTATCGAATAAACGTTTTAACGGTGAATCTGCCGGCGTTATCGGAAAGGGTGGGAGATATACCGCTATTGGCCAAACATTTTCTGGAACGATACTGCACACAGCATAACAAGAAAAAGGCAGGAATTACAGATGAGGCCTTGAGCTATCTTGAGCGATATTCCTGGCCGGGCAACGTGCGGGAACTGGAGAACGTCATCGAGCGGGCGGTATTGCTGAGCAAGGGGAGTTTTATCACGGCGGATGATTTGCCGGGTTCGGTAAAGGAGGAACAGGCCGGGATGCGGACGGAATACAAGGCGGTGAGCTTGAAAAAGGCGATTGCCGAGCCGGAGAAGGACATCATTCGCAAGGCGCTGGAGCATTATCAGTGGAACCGGCAGGAGACGGCCAAGGCGCTTGCTATTAACCGCACGACGCTATTTAAGAAAATGAAACGATACGGCCTATACGCGGAAGCGGAACGGCTGGGGCTTATGTAACCACGGATTACGCGGATTTTCACGGATTTTTTTGAGCCACGAAGGCACTAAGACACGAAGAAGTTAGTAACCACGGATTACACGGATTTGCCCCGTGAGATAGGCGAAGCCGCCATCTAACGGGGTTATCACGGATTAAGTCAGCCGGAGGGGCATACTCGACAAGGCCTGTACTCCAAACATTGTTTGTGCGCAAGACCTTTGTCTCGTCCGCCGGGCGACTTTGTCGCCCCGCCGTGAACGGCGTTCCGGCCGACAAAATAAAAATAGGATTATCACGGATTTTTTAAACCACGAAGGACACCGAGACACAAATAAAAAACTTAGTGCCTTAGTGGTAAAAATTTGGCCGCGAAAAAGCACAAGAAGCACAAAAGGATTTTACCGCGGAGGACGCAGAGACCACAGAGTCGCAGTCAGCTTCGTGTTCTTGGCGACCGTTCTTCTCAAAGCGAGCTTTTTCAGAACGGATCGCCGTCGTCCACAAGGGCTTATAGCCCTTCTATAAAGCTGACTGCTTTTCCTTCGGCAAGTTTGCCGGTAGCACATTCTTTCTTGAATAACTTTAATGCCGGGAATTACACGGTCTATGGCACCAGCGATTCCACTTGCAATTCCACCAGGGCCTGTGATGAGGCCAATTGCCCGGACTAATCCACCCCGGCGGACAAGTTATCTTTATATCGTCAGAGCCGAAGAAGTACTGGCCGGATTTCAATCGGCCGACGACCACAAGCTCAACATGGCCATTATTATCAATGGCGTTCAACAACTGGTCTTTATCGAATGAGACGAAAATGGTCGTGTTCCAAGTCCTGCACTTATAATCGAAGTCCTTACTAATCCACGTCCAGTCCGCCTCGATTTCTCCCGGATAGAGCATAATCGGCTCGTTTGTATCGAACTGGTCTTTGGTAATCCCTTTGGGCAGGCGCAGGAGGAAAATCATTACTTGAACCCCACGAAATTGTGGATACAATGCAATTCAAGAAAATATATGAATTTTGGCAGAATGAAAAACGGTATCTGGCCTGGGTTTTCGTAATTATTATATATGGAGGCAATCTCATATGAACCTAAAAGATTTCATCAGAGATACACTTGTACAAATAGTGGACGGTACTATTGAAGCCAGAGCAGATTTGGCTAAAAAGAATGCCGATGTCAATCCA
>Ga0187886_1003550_pt1 | contig 11618 bp, 13 predicted proteins | sample June2016WEW_20_1_FD_133001 | JGI IMG/M metagenome (GOLD analysis project Ga0187886, IMG submission 133001) | Peatland microbial communities from SPRUCE experiment site at the Marcell Experimental Forest, Minnesota, USA - June2016WEW_20_150 | ecosystem: Environmental > Terrestrial > Soil >...
CACCACCACGCTCAACATTTGTGCTGTCGGCCGAAAAGGAGTAACGTGGCTGCGTTGCCACCTCTTGTGGTGATGCTCCGCGTGGTCGACCTTCCTTCTCGAACAGACCGTGCGTCTGCAGTCTGGTTCGGGAAGAAGAAAGGGTCATTCATGACCACCGGTACTATCAAGAAGGTCATTGGCGACCGCGGCTTCGGCTTCATTGCAGCCGAGGATGGGAAGGAATACTTCTTCCACCGCGGCGGCCTCCTGGCCCCCCTCGACTTCGATCGCCTCGTCGGCGGCGAGCGCGTCTCGTTCGAGATCGAGACCAGTCCCAAAGGCCCGCGCGCCGTACAGGTCAGCGCGGCCTAATCCGCCTTCCGGCATTCGCGGCCCGGACGGCAGTCGTTTCGGGCCGCGGAGCGCCCCACGAGGGTGCGTTTCACCTGACAGGAGTCACCTCATCTCGAGGACAGCCTTCGTTTCCACCTACGCCCCGCGCCGCTGTGGCATAGCGACCTTCACGTACGACCTGGCCACAACGGTCGGTGAGCGCGAGATCGTCGCGCTTCACCCGGCGAGCGAGCCGGGCCCCTACCCGGCCGAAGTCCGTCACCGCATCCGGCGCGACGTCCAGGCCGACTACCCCTACGTGGCCCAAGCCCTCAATGACTGCGGCGTGGACGTCATCTCGGTGCAATACGAACCCGGCATCTGGGGCGGCAACGACGGTGCCTACGTGCTGGACTTCATCCGGGCTCTGAGAGTCCCGATGGTGGCCACGCTCCACAACGTGCCGGCGCAGCCCACGCCGGCGCAGCGGGAGATCCTGATCGGGCTCGTGGAAGCCGCCCAGGCATCGGTCGTCATGTCCCATGCTGCCGCAAGTCTGTTGACGAGCGTCTATGGCGTGGCTGCTTCGCGGATCGAGATCGTCCCGCATGGCGTCGCCGATCTGCCGCTCATCGCTCCGGACACGATCAAACCCCGCCTCGGCCTGCAGGGCAAAGCGGTGATCCTGAGCTTCGGCCTGCTCGCGCCCGGCAAGGGCTTCGAGTCGGTGATCGAAGCCATGCCCGCGATAGTCGCGGCCGTGCCCACGGCGCGATACGTCATCCTGGGCTCCACCAGCCCGGCCACAGTCGTCGGCGGCAATGGCGAGGCCTACCGTGCCGCCCTCGAAGCGAGATCTGCGGCCCTGGGCATGACCGAGCAAGTCAAGTTCGTCGATCGGTTCGTCGGCCGGGTCGAGCTCGGGACCTGGCTCGAGGCCGCGGACGTCTTCGTGGCGCCCTCCCCCGACCTCGACCGGACCGTCTCAGGCACCCTCGCCTATGCCATGGGCGCCGGCAAGGCGATCGTCTCGACCCCGTCCGCATGCGCGTCCGAGCTGCTCGCCGGCGGCCGCGGCAGGCTCGTTCCTCCGGCCTCGCCGGGAGCGCTCGCGGAAGCGATCACAGGGCTGCTCAGCGACGCGGAGCTACGGGCCTCGATGGGGCGGCGCGCATACGAGCACAGCCGGGGCATGGTGTGGTGGGAAGTGGGCCGCCAGTACCGGCGTGTCTTCGACCGGGCCGCTCATGCGGCCTCCGACAGGCCTGCCCCGCCCCGTCGCAACCTGGCGGCAGTCGTTGCCTGAACGCGACGCAGCGCCCCTCGGCGCAGCCAGCACCAACCACCCAACCTCGATCACGCCCCGGCGGGTCCCAATCCATCTCGCCCGGCGCGCTCAGATCCGGCGTCACTCGACGCACCCAGGAGAACTCGTTTGACATTCGAAAACCTCGGCCTTTCGGCCGACCTCCTCGCCACAGTCGCGCGAGAGGGATACACCGAGCCGACGCCCGTCCAGAGCGCGGCCATCCCCCTGATCATGGCCGGCCGCGACGTCCTCGCCGCCGCCCAAACCGGCACCGGCAAGACCGCCGCCTTCGTCCTGCCGATCCTCGAGAACCTCCGCCACCACGCCAACGCAGGCTTCTCGCCGGCGCGGCACCCGGTCCGGGTCCTCATCCTGACCCCGACCCGCGAGCTGGCCGTCCAGGTCTCCGAAGCGGTCAAGACATACGGTCGGGGCGTTCCGCTTCGATCGGCCGTCGTGTATGGCGGCACCCGCATCGATCCGGAGATCAAGACCCTCTGGAACGGCGTGGAGATCCTGGTCGCAACCCCCGGCCGCCTGCTCGACCACATCGGGCAGCGCAGCGTCAACCTCTCCCAGGTCGCGATCCTCGTCCTGGACGAGGCCGACCGCATGCTGGACATGGGCTTCATCCCCGATGTCCGCAAGATCATCGCCAGCATGCCGCCTGGGCGCCAGACGCTTCTCTTCTCGGCCACCTTCTCGGACGAGATCCGCCGCCTGGCGGCCGAGTTCCTGCACGACCCCGAAACGGTCGAAGTCGCCGCCCGCAACAGCATCGCCGACAACCTGACCCAGGTCCTCTACCCGGTCGACACCGACCGCAAGGCGGACCTGCTCATCCACCTGATCAAGCGCGATCAGATGGAGCAAGTCCTGGTCTTCACCCGCAGCAAGATCGGCGCCAGCCGGCTGGCCTCCTACCTCGATCGCCGGGGCGTGAGCACTTCGGCCATTCACGGCGACCGAAGCCAGCCGGAGCGGACGCGAGCCCTGGCGGCCTTCAAGGGCCGCTTCGTGAAGGTCCTCGTCGCCACGGACGTGGCATCGCGCGGCCTGGACATCGAGGACTTGCCGTACGTCGTCAACTTCGAGCTGCCACACGAGCCGCAGGACTACATCCACCGCATCGGCCGAACCGGCCGGGCAGGCGCGAGTGGGACGGCCATCTCGCTGGTCTCGCCCGACGAGGTGCAGGAACTACGTGGTGTCCAGCGCTTGTTGCGGAAGGCCATCCCCTACGCAGTCGTCGAGGAGTTTCTGCCGGATCCCGATCGCGAACCGGCGCCGGCGCGACGCTATGGCGGGCGCTCCGGGGTACGCACATTCTCACGCGGCGGGCGATCCGGTCAGGCTCGGCCCGCGTTCGCGGCCACGGGCCGCTAAGGAGGGCTGATCGCCGTGCGAAAACGCAAGGTCACCTACCCGGTAGCTCGGACGGCCACGCGGCAGGTCCGAACGGCCGGACTGCCCGGCGACCCGGGATACGTCCGTTCGACGGTCGCGGAGATCAACCTGGCGGCACTCACGGGCCGCGATGACATCTCGGTCGGCGATCGGGTGCGCATCGGCGGCGGCGGACTGTACGCCGGCGAGCCCGCGGTCGTGGAAGGAATCGTGGGTGGGCTGATCCCCGCCGCCATGGTCCGCACGGACGCCGGCAAGACGCGCCGAGTACGGGCCGTGGACCTGCAGCGGATCGCACCTGCGGGCAAGCCCGCCGAGGAGCCGGCTCAGCCCGTCGACTGACCCAGGCTCCGCCGGCCGAGCAACTCGCGCCGGCTGAGTTCCGCGTGCAGGGTCGTGAGATCCGGCACCGCGACGGCGGCCCCGGCGGAGGCCAGAGTGGCGGCATCCGCCGCGCCCGTGGTCACGCCGATCCCGACCATCCCGGCCCTGGCGCTGGCCATCATGTCCCAGGTCGAGTCGCCCGCGTACCAGCACCGCTCCGGCGCAACCTCGAGCTGAGCGGCCGCCGCGAGCAGCAGGTCCGGTTCGGGCTTGGCGTGCTCGACGTGGCTGCCGTCCACGATCCGGGGCGGCGCGGGCAGGTGCAACGCCGCGATGCTCGACTGAACCTGTCCGGGCTGGCTCGACGTGGCGATGGCGAACGTCAGGCGGCTCTCCTCGAGGGCGGCAAGCAGCTCCCTCGCGCCGGGCAACGGGGCCGGCGACGTGTTCAGCTCGTCGAAGAGCGCCCCACTGACCCGATCCGCCTCGTCGCTCGCGGCCCAGTCGAGATCGCGGCCGACGGCCCGCGCCATCTCTCTGGCCAGCCAGCGCCCATCGGATCCGATATACCCGGCGAGGCGGCCGCGATCGGCCTCGATACCGAACCGGCGCAACGCTTCCTGCCAGGCCGCGATGCGCAGCCCGACGGTGTCGACCAGCGTGCCGTCCAGATCGAACAGCAGGGCTAGCGGCTCCGGCAGGTCTGACAGCGACATTGGGTCGGGGGGCGGGCGGGAAGGCGAGCTTGGGCTCATGCCGGGAATGTTGACAGACGCGGCTTGGGCCGAAGCACACGCATGACTCGGCTCAGGCCATCCCTCGAATGATGGTGACGACGATCTCGCCGAGCTGGCCGGCCAGCGCTGCCCGATCCGGGTTGGGGGCGAAATGGCTGCCCAGCGTGAGGACGATGGCCGATCCCATGAGCAGGGTCGCGACCGGGGCCGGGTCTGCGCCGGCGGGCAGACGGCCAAGGTCCTGCTCCGCGCGCAGGTAGGCGACCAACCGCTGCTGCATGTACTGCGGACTCAGAACATGGCGGTGGATCTCCTCGAAAAGCCGATGGAAAAGCACCGGCTCGGTCAGCAACCCCGCCACCGTCGGCAGCGAGTCGGTCAGGAGATCGAGCAGACCGCGGCCGAAGGCAGTCAGGTTGTCCTCGACCGTGGCCGTGCCCGCCTCAGGTAGAGCCGCGTCGAAGCGCGCCGCCAGCCCCTCGTAGCGGCGCAGCAGGGCGGCCAGGATGAGCTCGGTCTTGTCTTCGAAGTAGTTGTAGAGAACGCCGTCGGAGACTCCGGCGGCGCGGGCGATGTCGCGGGTAGTGATGGCGGATATCGGCGCGCTCGCGAGCAAGCCCTCCGTGGCATCGATCAGGTGCTCGCGCAGTGCGGTGGCCGGGCTTTCGCCAACCCGGCCACCGACGGCTTTGGCGCGTCTAGGCGACATCGCGCCTCGTCGTGGCTGCCACGCCCAGCGCCGCGAACAGCGCCGCGTAGCCGACCAGCACCAGCGCGCCCGTGGCCTGCGGCAGCAGGTTGCCCTGGGGCACGTTGTCGAGCGCCATGCCGCTGGCCATTGGCAGCCAGCGTCCCAGGTCGCCGAGCAGGTTCATCGCAATTCCTTCGACCAGAGCGATCCAGGCGAGAGCCACCGTTATCGCGGCGCCGAGGTTGGTCACGAGGGCGCCGAGCCCGACTCCGATGGCGGCGTAGAGCGTCATCCAACCGACGATCCCAACCAGGGTCTGCCACACGCCGGCACTGGCCGGATCGAAGCCGGCGCCCTTCGCCGCGAACCAGGCGGCGCAGACCGATAGGGCTGTTGCCGCGCTGATGACGCCGAAGACGAAGCCGACGCCAGTGTAGGCGACGAGCTTGGCGACGATGACCCGCGCCCGGCGCGGAGTGGCCAGGAACGTGTCGGTGATCGTCCCGTCGCGGTACTCGCCGGCGACGGCCATGAGCCCGAGGACCAGTACGAAGAGCGAGCTCAGGCCGGCATGGCAGAGCAGCATCCGGGCCGCGTCGGGTTTCCGCAAGTCCAGCCCGGCGACGGCGACTCCGCTGATGCCGGCGACGATGACGGCCTGCTGAGCGACCAGGATCAGCCACGGCGCCCGGGCGGTCCTGAGTTTGAGAAGCTCGTTGAGGATGAGGGTTCGCACGATTTCGTCTCCTTAGTTGGCGCTGCGCAAGGTCGCTGATGGCGCAGCCCATTCCCGCTCGCCGCTGGTGAGCTGAAGGAAGGCCGCCTCGAGCGAGGCGTTGCCGGTGGTGAGCTCGGACAGGGCGATGCGTTCGCTCGCGGCGAGCCGGCCGATCTGCTCGGCGGTGGCACCCCGGACTTCCAGGCCCGTACCTGTGACGTCGACTCGATAGCCCAGCCTCGACAGCGCCGCAGCCAGCCGATCGGCCTGGCCGGTGCGGACCGAGACGGTGCCGCCGCCCAGTTCCTGCAGCGATCCGTCGAACTTGAGCTTGCCGTGATCGATGATCACGACGCGGTCCACGGTCTGGGCGACCTCGCTCAGGATGTGGCTCGAGATCAGGACCGTCCGGCCCTCGGACGCGAACCCTCGAAGCAGCGCTCGGAGCCAGGCGATCCCCTCGGGATCGAGGCCGTTGGCCGGCTCGTCGAGGAGCAGAATCTCCGGGTCGCCGAGCAGGGCCGCCGCCAGACCGAGCCGCTGGTGCATGCCCATCGAGTAGCCGGAGACGCGACGCGACGATGCGTCGGTCAGGTCCACAAGATCGAGGACCTCCTCGACCCGCGAGTCCCCCACCCCGGTCGTGGCCGCGAGCACGCGCAGGTGATCGCGGCCGGAGCGGCCCGGGCGACTGGCGCCCGATTCCAACACTGCGCCCACGAGGCGTCGTGGTTCCGGCAGCTGGTCATAGCGGCGCCCATTGATTAGGGCGGAGCCGCGCGTGGGTCGGACCAGGCCGACCAGGGCCCGCAGCGTCGTAGTCTTGCCGGCCCCGTTCGGGCCGAGAAAGCCCGTGATTTGGCCGGGCGGCGCTTCGAACGTCAGATCGTCCACGGCGCGCACGCGGCCATAGCGCTTGGTGAGTCCCCGTACGGACACGCATGCCATCGATTCTCTCCTGGGTATCGTGGGTTATGAGCAACTGTTCATGAACATGCGCTCATAATACCACCGGGCGTCGATCCGTCAACCTCGAGGGGCACGCTGGCCCGCACCGGCACGATCCGCTAGCTGTCGCGATCAGTGACGCCGGAACATCCGGTGGAACAGGACGAGCGAGTCCAGCCGGACGTCGATCCGGCCTTGCGCCTCATCGACGGGATGAGACACCGCCCCCGAACCGTCGCGCACCGCCGGACGGCGCCCTCTACCGTCGGCCCCATCCCAGCCCCACTCGCCCCCGCTGCGGCGCCGCGTCGACTCGCCGATGTAGGCCCCCAGCCGCTCCGCCAGGTAGCCCACCAGCGCGCCGGCTTCGCGGATGGGCACACGGCCGAGGATCGGTGCGAGGTCATTCATCGCATATGTGGCGGCCGCGTCGATGCTCTCGTTCGAGAAGTCCAGCTCGACCGAGCTTTCGAGCGCGCGAGCCGCGAGCGTTTCGGCCAGATCGGCCATCTTCCGGGCGAGCGCCTCGTCCGGCCGGAATGAGCCGCCGGCCTCCGCCGGTGGACCGCTACTCCACCTCGTCACGGCGGTGAGAATCGAAAGCATCGAGACCCCCTCCGTCGACCCAGCCTTGCGAGCCGTCGGCTGTGGTTACGTGCGCCCGATCGCCTGCCCACTCATCGACCGCGACGAGCCTGCGCCCCAGGATGACGCCTACGACGGGCTCTCTTGACTCCGGCGCGTCCGTGATGTCGAGGCCGCCTTCGGGGGACCAATGCGTCGGCTCCCAGGGCGCACTGGCAACAACGACCACCGGAGCCCGAGCGGCCCTGTTCGCGATCAGGTACGAAGCGGCGCCACCGAGCGCGAGGCCCCCCCACGTGAACGCGTACTCCGCCCATTGCGGCGTGTGGGGTCCGCCAATCAAGATGGACCCGACGATCACTCCTCCGTTCACACCGGCGAACAGCAACCCGAGCGTGATCAGCCAGTATCGGCGCTGGCTGTGCCCCGACCTGCGCACGGTCCTGCCGTTGCGCCAGCACAGCCACGCCACGACGGCTATCTCGAGCAAGTTCGCACCTCGCGAGTCGTTTCCAGACGATCGGCCTGGCTACCCGGACGCCCTTGCATGAGCCAGCCACGAGGTACTCCGCTTCTGCTTGCTCGTGAACGTCCTGCCGGGTAGCGGCTAGGGTACGCCACCACCGGGTCCAAGTGCCCGCCTGGCCGTTCAGATGCGGTCGGCTCGACCGGTCGCGGTATGCTGGACATGCGTCCGTCGGCTCCAACTGCGAGGGTTTACTGACATGGCCTATGCCCCTGCACCCGGCGCCCCGATCTCGGGCGCATACCCGGTGGACCTTGTCGTCACGGACGAGCGCGACATCAATCGCCTGTGGGGCATCCCGGTCGCGGGCGTCCTCGTCCGGATGTTCCTGGCGATCCCGCATTTCGTCGTGTTGTCCATTCTCGGCATCGGCCTGCAGCTGTGGATTCTGGTCGGCTGGATCTGGATCCTCGCATACGGTCAGGTGCCGGCAATCGCGGTCACCCTGCTGACCGAGGTCATACACCGGGGCAGCCGGGTGGCGGGCTACACCGTCGGCCTGCTACCCGGCGAGTACCCACCCCTCGAGCCCGGAGCTCCGGGTCCCACGGACGTGCGCATTCACCTCGAGAGCCTGGCCATCAATCGGCTGTGGGGCATCCCGTTCCTGGGCTTCCCAGTCCGTATTCTCGTCACGATCCCCCACCTCGTCGTTCTGGCATTTCTGGCCGTGGGCGTGGTCCTGGTCCACCTGGTCCTCTGGATCCCGATCCTGTCGACCGGCCGCTACCCGGGCTGGGCGGCGTCGTTCTTCGGTGCCGTCTTCCGCTTCGGAGTCCGAGTTCAGGCGTACCTGCTGCTGCTGCCGGTGCCGTACCCGCCGCTCTCGTTCGACTGAGCCAAGGGACCGATCTCACCCGCACGGGCTCGGCGCCGCGTGGACGACAGCGCCCCGCGGACGACAGCGCTCTTTGGGCCGGCGTGACGGGCGAGACGCCGAGGAATCACTTCCCCTCGGAGGTATGCTGATGGGCGTCCATTCCACACCTGCAGGGAGGGATCTGTTATGGGCTTTCCGACGCCTCCGGACGCAACGCCTCCGGCGGCTCCGGCTCCGGCGGCTCCGGCTCCAGTCGCCCCGGCTCCTTGGGCCCCGGCTCCGGCCGCCCCGGCCTCCGACGAGTACCCAGTCAAGCTCACCGTCACCGTCGCCGGCGATCTGAACCGGCTGTGGGGCATCCCGTATTTCGGCATCCTGGTCCGAGTCATTCTGGCCATCCCCCATTTCTTGGTGCTGCTCGTGCTCGGAATCGGCCTGTATGTGGTGATGCTCCTGGGCTGGATCCCCATCCTGCTCACGGGTCGAGTCCCCGCCATTCAGGCGAACTGGGTCAAGGAAGCGATCCACCGGATGACACGCGTCCTGGCATATGCATACTTCCTGTTCCCCGGTGGATATCCGCCACTCGAGCCGGGAGCACCGAACCCGCTCGACCTCACCATCAACCTGGAAGGCCGGTCGATGAGCCGGCTGTGGGGCATCCCGATCTTCGGGTTCATGGTCCGCTATGTCGCGCTCATTCCGCATCTGATCGTGCTGGGAGTCCTCTTCCTCGTCGGCTTCCTGGCGCTGATCGTCCTGTGGATCCCGATCCTCATCACCGGCAAGTACCCGGGCTGGGCGATGACGCTCTACAGCGGCCTGCTGCGCTACGCGGCGCGAGTCGAGGCCTACCTCCTGTTGCTGCCGATTCCATATCCGCCCTTCTCACTCAGCTAGAGACTGGCGCAGGCCAGGACGGACTCGCCGCCGCGGATCCCGCGGCGGCGAGTCGATTCTCAGGCGGGCGGAGCCGGGCTCGGGTTGCCGGTGCGCAACGATCGAGAACGGCGGACGAGCGGCCTCTACAATCCAGGCATTCGGAGGACGCCGTAGACGACCACCGCCGGCGCGCAGGTGCAGGGGGCGTAGTCGAGGCGAATCCGATCGGATCGGATCGGATCGGGGCGGTGGTGGAGGATCGTCACCCTCCAACCTGCCGCAGGGGCCGCATGCTCGAGTGATCGTCACCAGCGGTACAAGAGCGATTGCGTGCTCCCACCCACGCCCCGGCCGCAAGGCAACGCGGGTTGCCCCAGCCGCGCGAATGGATGGAGAGGATGTCGAACAGAGGCGATCGCACGGAAGCGAAACCGCTCCGCTGCTCGGTCTGCAAACAACCCCTGGTGATTCGGGGAGGCAATGGCCGGCGCCGGGCCGCTTTGATTGAAGATGGGCTGACGCTGTGCGACGTATGCGCACCGGCCGGGAACCACCAGCCCGTCCGCCTCGAACCCTAGCCCAATCGCGAGCCGCCCGGACCGGCGCCTAGGCCGAACAGTCTCCGAGGCGTACCGACACATCTCGGGTCATCGTCCTGCCGGACCCGCCCCGCCGTGGTCGTTTCTGTGCGCCCGATGCACCAAGCCGGTTGTCGGGCCCCGTTGAGCCGGGCCGTGTGCGCCAGATGCACACATACGACGAGCCCTACCGGAGCGGACCCGGTGACGCGTCGCGGGTGTGCATCTGACGCAAGGTTCCGGGTCTAGAGGCCCCAAAGGCGTCAGAACCGTGCATCACCTGCACGAGCGCGACCAGACATTCCTCGCACCGGCGCCGGGTCGTTCGGTGTGTGCATCTGGCGCAAGTCGGGCAACCCTAGCCCAATCGCGAGCCGCCCCAACCGACGTCTAGAACTCCTGCGGGCACCAGGGCTTGGTCGCCGTCGGGAAGAGGCCATCGGCCACCGCCAGAGCACCGGGCCGACGCTCCGCGACGCGTCCGGCGGCAGCCAGGGCGGTCGCGGCAAAACCCCCAAGGAACATCGAGGCCAGGTCGTTCGCGTCCAGAGCCAGATCGGCCGCTTCCTCCGCCCTGGCGACGCGCGCCCGTCCTTCCGACACTTCGAGCCTCCAGCGGCCCGCATTCCACGGGCAGTAGTCGTCACGCAGGTCGAGAGTGAGGCGGCCGCTGCCGTTCCCGCCTATGCCGTACGTCCGGCCCTCCAGAGCACCGGTCAAGTCCACGATCCGCAGCCACAGCCCATCGCCCACGGTCATCCCGAGCCGGCGGGGTTGCGCCGCCAGGGCGATCAGTGGGTGATCGTACGGAAGCCGGTACGTCCGCAGGGTGCGCATGAGGTCGACGTCAAGCAGATACCGCCAGATCTCGCGCGTTCCGCGCGGCGGCTCAGCGGGTGGCGGCTCGGACGTGGGCGCGAAGCCACTCCACGATCGCCGCCGCTGGGGCCATCCTAGCGAGCCCCACCGCCGCCCGCCACCGCGGCCACGTTAGCCCCGCCCGACTGTGTCCGGCCTCTCAGGAGCAGCCGGTCCCCCCTGGAATAGGCAGGGCTTTCTGCGACACCCCACGGCGCCCGTGACGCCGGATCGCGCTTGAGACGATATGCTCTAGGTCACGGCCATTGCGAACGATGCCGCGTAGGGAGAGGTAGATGGACCCCAACAACCCCGGGCAGACACCGGGCTCCACGACCCCGCCGCTGGCGGCTGTTCAGCCCGGCAGCCCCGAGCCGCGGCCCGATACTGGCGCTCCGGCGCCCGCCGCTCACCGGCGACGCAGCCTGCGACTGGGCCTCATCGTGACCTTCGCCGGCCTGTTGCTCATCGCGGCCGTCCTGTCCATCTACATCGGCGCCGTGCTCATCCTCACCCCGAGTCGCGCGGGCCAGGTCATCTTCACGAGCGACGCCCCGACCGCCGCGAGCGCCGCGACCTGCCAGCTTGGCCACCAGGTCACCTCGGTCTCGGCGGGAGCCTCGGTCTACGCCACCTACTTCTACAAGTCGCGCCTGACCGGCGAAACCGTGAGCTTGTTGGTCGCGAAGGACGGCACGGAGATCAGCCACAACGTCCTATCGTCGTTGAATTCAAATGGCGTGGACTGCATGGAGGACGAACTGGACCTCAACTACTTCGCCTCCGGAAAGTACGAGTTCAAGTTGAAGACAGCTAGCGGTGAGGTGGTGTCGGCCGGAACTCTGATCGTCACGCCTTCTGCTCTGCTGCCTTCTCACGCGGGCCAGGTCGTCTTCACGAGCGATGCCCCGACCGCCGTG
>Ga0187886_1003551_pt1 | contig 11617 bp, 11 predicted proteins | sample June2016WEW_20_1_FD_133001 | JGI IMG/M metagenome (GOLD analysis project Ga0187886, IMG submission 133001) | Peatland microbial communities from SPRUCE experiment site at the Marcell Experimental Forest, Minnesota, USA - June2016WEW_20_150 | ecosystem: Environmental > Terrestrial > Soil >...
CAGCCTAAAATCCAAAAGAGGAGGTAAAACCATGGAACAGAAAAAACGTATCCGAACAATTCTTATCTCTCTATTAATGGTAGGAGCTATGCTGGGATTTGGGTATGGCGTGTCAACAGCCGTCAAGCACCCGGAACCAGCGGTTTCGACAGGATCCACCGTTTCCGAGACCCCAATGGTGCCAGCCAATTTCAGCGATCTCGCAGAAAAGGTTCGTCCTGGGGTGGTCAATATCCAGGTGGTCAAGAAAGTAAAGAACGTTGGCTTTGGATTCCGCAATTACCCCGGCAACCCATTTAAAGAGAACAATCCTTTCGGAGACTTCTTCGGACCCTTTCCGGAGGGGAATCCGCCCGGGGGTTTCGAACAGCGGGGCGTAGGGTCCGGTTTTGTTATGAGCAGAGAAGGGTATATCTTAACCAATAATCATGTGGTCGAAGATGCGGACCAGATCAAGGTGAAGCTCGCCAATGGAAAGGAGTATGAGGGCAAGATCGTAGGTCGGGACCCCAAGACCGATCTGGCTCTCGTCAAGATTGAAGGGGCCTCAGATCTGCACCCCCTCAAGCTGGGCAATTCAGAGGACCTGAAGGTGGGCAGCTGGGTGGTGGCCGTCGGGAGTCCTTTCGGATTGGAACAGACTGTAACCGCGGGCATTGTCAGCGCCAAGGGAAGGGTGATTGGTTCCGGGCCGTATGACAATTTCATTCAGACAGACGCCTCCATCAATCCCGGAAACAGCGGTGGACCGCTCATCAACATGAAAGGGGAGGTGGTAGGTATCAACACAGCCATCATCGCTTCAGGCCAGGGCATTGGATTTGCGATTCCGATCAACATGGCCAAAGAGATTGCCCCCCAGCTCCAGGAGAAGGGACATGTCACTCGGGGATGGCTGGGGGTGAGCATCCAGGAGGTGACTCCAGAACTGGCAAAGTCTTTTGATCTCAAGGAAAAGAAAGGGGCTCTTGTTTCCCAAGTGGTCTCAGGCGGCCCGGCTGAAAAAGCAGGAATCGAGCAGGGTGACATTATCCTTGAGTTTGATGGCAAAGAAGTTTCGGATGCAAAAGATTTGCCCCGGATCGTTGCATCGACTCCGGTGGCTAAAACCGTGACCCTTAAGGTATCGAGGAACGGAAAAATCACTGACCGCCAGGTGAAATTAGGGGAGATGGAGGAGAAAGTAGAAGTTACGAAAGCACCTTCCCATAAATCCCTGGGGATTACCGTGCAAAACCTCACCCCCGAAATCGCGAAGGGGCTGGGTCTGAAGAAAGAGACGGGTGTAGTGGTGACCCGGGTTGAGCTAGGAAGTCCGGCAGAGAATGCGGGAATTCAAACAGGGGATGTGATTCGAGAGGTCAACCGAAAACCAATCAAAGATGTGGAAGATTTCGTTCAGAAGGTTGAGAAGGCCAAGGGACCGGACAACGTCCTCTTTCTCGTCCAGAGGGGACAGAACAATCTGTTCGCCGCCGTAACCCCAAGGTAACCTCCTCAACGCCCGGTCGGAGTATCAGCAAAAATACACCGATCGGGCCTTTTTTATCCTCAGGACCAACAGAAAAGAATCTAAAACGAAAGCATTTGACTGCGTAATTGAAACCAGGCAAATTCGCATGTCCACATCTTTTCCTCATTTGGCAAAGATCATCTTGAGTGAAATCAGAAGCAGTGCTATTCCAAAAATTCTTTCTAAAACGACATTGGATAATTTCGTCGCAAGCTTGGCCCCCACCAAACCCCCTAAAAAGAAACCCACACAAATAAGGGCTGCTATTCTTAAATCCACATATCCCTGCTTATAGTACGTCCATGCAGCAAGAAAACCAATGGGTGGCACGAGCAATGCCAATGTCGTGCCTTGAGCCTGATGTTGTGATAACCCGAATAAAAAGACCAAGGCGGGTACAATGATGGTCCCCCCACCAATTCCAATCAACCCGCTAAAGGTTCCAGCGAACAAACCTAAGAGTAAATAAAGCAACATGTTCATCATATCCTTTCCCTCCTGATCAAGGGGTCAACACCCTATTCCTTCCCTCAGCCACGCAGAACGTGTGGCTTAGGAGGATATGAAAAGCTTATTAAATTGGGATGAGAGAGTCAATATTTGTTTATGCTTGACTGCCAGTAGGCAAGCACCAGGGAGGCATTGGAAGAGGACGATGTTTCCAATGGAATTGACTGTTTAGTAATTTCTTATAAAATGATATAATTGGTAAAGAAAGGATAGAAAAGGGGGCATCCTTGGAAGACCAGATATTAATTGTCGATGATGAAGAGGTTATGTGTAGTATCTTAGCTCGAAGGCTTACCAGAGAAGGGTATACCTGCGTCACGGCCAACGATGGGAGAGAGGCCCTCCAATATTTCTATAAGCATCCTTTTTCCCTCATTATTTCTGATATCAAAATGCCCGAAATGGATGGCCTCGCATTATTAAAAAGAGTCAAGGCAACGAATCCAAAAATGATGGTGATCATGGTCACCGCATTCCCAGAAATTGATTTGGCGGTGGAGGCCATGCACCTCGGGGCTTATGATTTCATCATAAAACCAGCTGACTTGGATTTGGTGATCCTCAGTGTAAAAAAGGCATTGGAGAAGAAGAGGTTGGAGGAGGAGATCGTGGCCTACCGTAGCCATTTGGAGAGATTAGTGGAGGAGAGGACCACAAAACTTCAGCAGGCTTATCGCATCTTAAAGAAGGCCCATTTAGATTCGGTGAAGGTTCTTGTAGAGGCGATCGATGCAAAAGATCCTTACACTCGAGGGCACTCTGATCGAGTGACAAGGATGAGTTTAAAGATTGCTTTTCAATTTGGTTTTGCCGAAGATCGGCTGGAGAGTCTGGAATATGGAGCGCTCCTTCATGATATCGGTAAGATCGGCATCAAGGATGAGGTGCTTCAGAAGCCGGGGGCCCTGAACTCTGAAGAGTATCAATACATTCAGGAACATCCACTGATCGGGGTTAAGATTATAGAGGGGCTCGATTTTTTTAAGGATAAGATTCCCATGATTCGTCATCACCATGAACATTACGACGGGAGTGGATATCCGGATGGACTGTTGGGTGCGGCCATTCCTCTTGAGGCAAGGATCATCGCTGTTCCAGATGCTTTCGATGCAATGACCAGTGCGAGGCCTCATCGGGGGATGATGCCCCTTCAAGATGTCCTGATGGAATTGGAGAAATGCAAGGGCACACAATTCGACCCCAAGATTTTGGAAATATTTTTGCATGAAAAGATCTATAAATTATAATCCTTGTCATTATCCTCTCTTGATGAAGGCACAATTTGGGAAATTGTCTTCGGTTAGACGGTGAGGAAGCCCGTATCGTTTAGGGTTGATGGATTACGGTTAATAGACTGAATGACATAACCTTTACCCTTTACCGAAACGGGCATCGTTACCTTAACCTTAGACCGATAACGAGTTTTTAAATATGCCGGCCAATCTTACGCCCCAATATTTAGAGGCAGAGACCACATTCAAACAGGCCAAGACCGTTCCAGAAAAGATTCAGGCCCTTGAGATCATGATGGCCGTCATCCCCAAACATAAAGGGACTGAGAAAATTCGGGGCCAACTCAAGAGCCGGATGGCCAAATTGAAGGAGGAGCTCCAAAGAAGGCCTACCCTTGGACGGGCAGAACAGGCGTATAACATTAAAAAAGAAGGGGCCGCTCAGGTGGTTCTTCTTGGTCTTCCCAATTCTGGCAAGTCGAGCCTTTTCTCTCAAGTCACTCATGCCTTTTCTGAGGTGGCCGAATACCCTTTTACTACTCAAAAGCCCATCCCCGGAATGATGAAGTTTGAAAATATTCAGATTCAATTGGTGGATATCCCACCCATTCAATTGAATCATACCGAACCCGGACTATCTAACCTCATTCGAAATACAGATGCCCTCCTTCTCATTGTAGATCTTACCGAAGATCCTGTCTTCCAGATGGAGATCCTTCAGGAGGAGTTGAAACAGATGAAAATAGAGGTCGTGGGGAAGGGGCCGATTCCCTCACTGGAGGGAGGATGGGTTTCCCAAAAGACCCTCCTCCTCGGCAATAAATGCGATGTCAGCAATGCAATGGAAGGATACCGGATATTTGAGACTCGTTTCAAAGACATCTTTCCCATCTCTGCCAAAGAAGGAATGAATTGTGAAGAATTGAAAAAGGAGGTCTATCAACTCCTCGACATCATCCGGATCTATACGAAGGCTCCTGGAGAGGAGCCCGATCTTACGGAACCCGTTGTGCTTAAGAAGGGAAGTACGGTGGGGGATGTTGCCCTCTCTATTCATAAGGACTTCTTTGCTAAACTTCGATATGCAAAGATCTGGGGCCCTGGAAAATTTGGTGGACAGATGGTCAAGCGGGATCACCAGATCAATGAGGGTGATGTGATTGAACTGCATATCTGAAACCAGTTCGGAGTAATGAGTTCGGAGTTCGGAGATCAAAAAGGAAAAATAGTAATGAGTTCGGAGTTTTTTAAAAAATGGTTAAATTCTCTTTACTTTAAAAAATTACCCCGAACTCCGAACTCTGAACTCTCCATCTTCCGTAGCAGTGCTACTGCGGAGGACGGGCGAACTTATCATCTTACAAGAAGACATTTTTTTCGATGGTTTTTGGGACTGCCTTTCCTCTTTTACTTTCCCTTCCATGCTCAGAAGACTACGGCAGATCTTCCCAACCCTCTAAGAAAGGAAGGAAAGAGTTCCATCGCCGAATTTTTTAAAGGAGAGGAACTCGTCTGCGAAATTGGGTTCTGGTTATCTAAACGAGTAGCCTTGGGGAAGTTGAGTTTTTCAGAGATGGAGAAAAGAGGTCATTATATGGCCACTCTTCAGGCAGAAACCTTAGGGGTTGTGGGATGGTTGACTCGGTATCGGGTAGATACCTATCGCTCCACGATGGAAGAAATTGACGAAGGAAAGCGCCTCAGGTCTTTATCATTTGAAGAGGATGTGAAGATCGGCAGCAAGTTGAGAAGGAAAAGCCATCTCTTCGATTATCAGAAGAGAAAGTGGATTCAATTAAGGCGAAGAAAGGATGGGGTCATGGAGAGGACCGAAGAAGAGATTCCTCCAGGAATGGTCTATGACGATTTCCTTACGGCCTCTTATAATTTTCGTTATGGTGTTTATGGGGAGATCAAAAGAGGAAGAAAATATACGGTGGCCACCTTTCCACGAAAGGGTTCTTCAAGTTACGAAGTGAGGGTGGCTGGGAAAGAAGAAGAGGAGAAAAGGAAAAAATCTGAGAAATTTAAAGATGGAAAAGAGTTTTACGTTAAACTTTTTTTGGATCCAGAGATTACTCATTCGAAAGAGGGCCTCATTGAGGGATGGTTGTCAAAAGAACTTTACCCCATAGAAGGGACGATCAAAGATGTCATTCTCTTTGGGGATGTCAAAGGAACTTTGATTAAGAGGAGCAATACCTAACTGGAATCCAATTTGCGATTTTCGATTGCCAATTTTCGATTTTTTGAAAGGGTTACAGATCGCAAATCGCAAATCCAAAATCGAAAATCTGAAAATGGATACCCAATCAAAATATTTCAGGCTCCATCGAAAGGATATTGCCTATTTCAAATTCATCATCGAATCGTATGAAGGGATGGCCGTCGTAAGAACCAAAGATCCTTACGAAGCCATCGTGGAGTTGATGGTGGCTCCGGGATGGGAAAAGGATGTCGATGAGATTTTAGAAGGCCTCCGAAAGGAGATTTCCATTGAAAACCTGTCTAATTCCCAATTTCAAAATCCAAATGTCAAATGAATGTCAAAGTTCAAAATTGGATTCTGAAACGAGTTCAGAATGACACCCTTGTCATGCCGAACTTGTTTCGGCATCTCATTTGGGCTTTGGATTTGATTTGACATTTGAACTTTGGCATTTGACATTTTCACCACGATAATTTGGAGGCAGGGTAATCGACAAAATCCCCATTGAAAAGATATTAAAAGAGGCCTTGAAAGAGGGAGGGGAGTTTGCAGATCTTTACTTTGAGCAGACTCGTTCGATCGTCATCGTTTGTGAAGAGGATCGAATAGAGAAAGTGATTTCGGGCCTCGATATGGGATTAGGGCTTCGAGTTCTTTTGGGTGGGAAAACGATTTACAGTTTTACAAATCAGATCACTGAAGAGACCCTCTTCAATTTGGCTTTGAAGATAAGTCGTGTGGTAAAAGAGGATGGTGAGGAAAGGGTGATCAATCTCACGCATTCCTCTCGTGCCTCCCTTTCAAAACCTCTCATTGGAAAATCTTCTTTTCCAATTGAGAGAGATCCTAAAGACATTTCTATTGAGGAGAAGGTTTCAGTCGTGAGGCGAGCAAACGATATAGCCCGGAAACTCGATCCTCATGTTCAACAGGTAAAGGTCCTCTATCGGGATGTGAGTCAGATTCTTTCGATAGCAAATTCAGAAGGAGTTTTGACGGAGGGAGAGAGGGTTGGGACGGTCTTTTCTGTCCAGGTCGTATCTGCAAAAGGGGATTTGATTCAGACCGGATATGAGCCCGTGGGCGGGACGATGGGTTTTGAACTATTCGATCTTTATCCCCCGGAAGGAGTGGCCGAGGTGGCGGCAAAGAGATCCCTTCTGATGCTTTCAGCAAGAAAGGCCCCCATGGGGAGGATGCCCGTCGTTTTATCAAGCGAAGCAGGAGGAACAATGATCCATGAAGCCATTGGCCACGGTTTGGAAGCAGATTTAGTTCAACAAGGTCTCTCCGTCTATTCGAAGAAGATTGGAGAGAGTGTGGCCTCTCCCCTGATCACGGTGGTGGACGATCCCACGCTACCTCAAAAGAGGGGCTCTTATGCATTCGATGACGAAGGCACACCTTCTCAAAGGACACTCTTGGTCGAGGAAGGAATCTTGAAGAGATATCTCTACGATCGGCTCACCGCTCTGAAGGAAGGAGTTGAATCGACCGGAAATGGAAGAAGAGAGTCTTACCAACACAAGCCCATTCCCAGGATGAGCAACACTCTGATCGCTCCGGGGAAGACGAAGCCTGAAGAGATCATTCGTTCTTTAGAAAAGGGATTATTTGTTAAGAAAATGGGTGGTGGACAGGTCAATACCGTCAATGGAGATTTTGTCTTTGAAGTGAGTGAGGGATATTTGATTGAAAAAGGAAGAGTGGGAGAACCGGTACGAGGAGCCATTCTCACTGGTAATGGACCTCAGATCCTCAAAGAGATCGATAGGGTGGGTGATGACCTCGGTTTCAGTATTGGAACTTGCGGAAAGGATGGGCAAGGAGTTCCGGTCTCCAGTGCCCAACCCACGTTGAGGATTCCTGAGTTAGTCGTCGGAGGCCAACAAGATTCTGCCTGATCAGACTTCATCATCGGTGAATTTAAACGAATGATTCGAATGACACCAAATTTAGCGAATGATAAAGAATTCAATTAAAAAGTTCGATTTATTCGCTGCCATTCGTTCTATTCGATTATAGAGGAAAGATGGTTTTTGTATTGGGTATTGATATTGGTTCAGCCTCATCAAAAGGAATCGTCCTCGGTGATCAGGGACCCCGGGGTTCTTTTGAGTGCCCTTCCGGGGGAGATTTCAAGCTTACGGCCGACAAGATTAGAAAGAAATTACTTTCCCAAACCGGAATATCGGCAAGTGATATTTCCCGAACTGTAGCTACCGGATATGGATCAAAACTGGTGACCTTCGCAGATGAAGTTAAGCCGGATATCGTCTGCCATGCAAAGGGCGTTTCTTCTCTTCTCCCCTCTGTGAGAACCGTCATTGATGTAGGGGATCTTTACACAAAGGTCCTCCGCATCGATGGTAATGGAAGTGTGCACAATTTTTTAATGAGCGGAAAGTGCGCCGGAGGGAGCGGCAGGATCCTTCAGGTCATTGCTAAGGTTCTCCAGGTCAAGGTGGAAGAGATTGGTGCATTGTCTTTAAAATCTAAAAAGAGAGTTGAGTTTAACACCGGATGTGCTGTTTTTGCGGAGTCAGAGGCGATCTCCCGACTCTCTCAAGAGGTCACAAAAGAAGACCTTCTGGCAGGCATACACAGAGCTCTTGCTGCCCAGATCAACAGCCTGGCGGAGAGAATGAGTGTTGAACAGGATGTGGCCATGGTAGGTGGAGGGGCGAGAGATATGGGTCTCGTTCAAGCCTTAAAGGAAATTAGGGGTCATGATATCCTTATACCGCAGAGACCCCATATGACGGCTGCGCTGGGTGCTGCCATCATCGCCATGGGAAACTTAGAATCCCAAAATAGACATTGAAAAGGATGAACGTCAAGGGAGAGGGGGATAGAGTTACTTTCAATAACTACTTGGGGTTAGGAGAATAAGATTGAAACTTAAATCCTTATTATGTATATTTAGCTTTGAAAAGACGTTAGAGTTTAAAGGAGAAAGTAGATGAGTGACACACAGAGCAACATTTTTTCCACGGTAGAGAAGTATTATAAGGATTATGGGCTCAGGGCCAAGGAACTGAAAAAGGAAGGGAAAAAGATAATCGGTTATGTCTGTTCCTTTGTTCCTTTGGAAATCATCACCGCGGCCGGGTGTATCCCTTTTCGGGTGAGAGGAAATATAGATGAGCCCATTACGACAGGGGATACACTCCTTGAAACCATTGTATGCCCCTATTACCGCAGTTGCTTCGACCTCTCGGTGAAAGGAAAATATGCCTTTCTCTCCGGTATGGTCATTCCTCACGGCTGTGATAGCATGGTGCGAAGCTATAGTGCCTGGAGTTATTCTTTGCCTTATTCCTACTTTCATTTTGTCAATATTCCCAATGTCTGTGACGAATCGTCCTTTGAATTCTTTAATGCGGAATTAAACACCTTCAGGAAAAGTCTGGAGAAGTTCACTGGAAAAGCGATCACCGATGATGATCTGGCTCAGGCCATTCGAATCTATAATGAAAACAGAGACAAGGTAAAAGCCCTGTATGAATTCAGAAAGGCAGATCCACCCCCCATCTCCGGAACAGAATTGATAATGATATTGACAGTTGGATCAAGCTTACCCATGGATGAAGCCAATACCTTATTTGATAAGGTGTTGGCAGATATCAAGCGAAGAGAGAAATCTCCTATCAACAAAGGTCCCCGTATATTTATTGATGGCGCATGTCTTGATAACATTGAGCTCATCAAGCTCGTGGAGGAACTTGGAGGCAGTGTGGTGGCTGATACCATTTGCAACGGAGCCAGGGATTATTTTCCACGGACGGATGTGGGAAGGGATCCCATCGATGCACTGGCCCATCGGTATCTCGATAAAATCAATTGCCCCAAGACCTACAGGGAAAACAAGACGGGCACCTTTGAAGGAGATATAGCATCCCGATTTAGTGATATTGGAGCCTATGCGAAGGAATTCAAGGCAGATGGTGCCATTCTTTATGTCTACAAATATTGCGATCCTTTTGGCTTTGAAGTCCCCGCACGAAAAGCCTACTATAAGTCCATTAATGTTCCACTTCTTCATCTGGAGGATGTCTATTCTGCGGGTACGATGGGTCAACTCAGAACTAGGATTCAGGCCTTTCTGGAAATGATCGGCTAACATTGGATAATGGGGTTTCCGAAACAAGGAGGTTTAAGATAATGGCTGAGGAACAAAAAGAGGCAAAACCGAAAAAGAGGATGACGGCAACCCAGGCGGCTGCTTCCATTGGCCCCATGGTCAAGGAATTTATTACCGGTACCCTCCGGGCTCGGGCAGAGGGAAAACAGAAATTAGCCTATACCTTTATCGTCTGCCATCATGAAGAGATTTTCCGGGCCATGGATGTTATCCCTTTGTGGACAGAGAATTTTGCCGGTATCTGCGGGGCAAAGAGAGATGCGGAAAGATTCCTTCAGAGAGCAGAATCTTTGGGCTTTTCCCGTTCCTTGTGTACCTATGCCCTTTGCGGGATCGGTTTTGACCAATGGAGAGAAGAATTGGGCCAAATGCCCCCCGATGCCCCGTGGGGGGGACAAGCAAGGCCTGATTTCATGATATCCAGCGGACAGATCCTCTGTGATCCGAGATCCAAGTGGTACCAAGCCTCTCAGCAATTTATGCCCGATGTTCCAATCTACAATATCGACCTTCCTTATCCCATGTTTCAGAGGGATCAAGATCACCGGGATGTTTGGGACTACTACCACAAATATATTGTCAAACAATTGCGCGGACTGGTAGCCTTCCTTGAAGAACAGACCGGAAAGAAGATGGATTATGATCGGCTGAGAGAGTTAGTTGCTCTAAGCGATCGAACCTGGAACCTGATCGAAGAAACGTATAGTCTTCGAAAGGCTGTACCTTGCCCCATGGGAACCGGCGATGCCATGAATACGATGGTACCGATCAACTTCATGATGGCCACCCAGAAGGCTTACGATTTCTTTGTGGATCTCAAAAAAGAATTGGAGGAGAAGATTGCGAAGGGAGAAGGAGAAGTTCAGGAAGAGAAGTACAGACTCATGTGGGGAGGCGGATTGCCTTCCTGGTTTGCCTTGACCGATTTCAATTACTTCAACAGCAAGGGGGCTTCGTTTCCTGTTGAAACCACCTATCGAATGGTCGCTCCCCTTAATGAGATGGATATCCCTGAAACAAAGGATCCCATCGAGCACCTGGCATGGAGATGGCTTGGATTCTGGACCCTTTGGTATGATAAGGCTAAGAAACGGCCTGGATCAGAGCCAGATGTGGAGCGCTTAATTAACTGGATCGAAGAATACAAGATCGATGGGGTGGTCATGCATGAAGCATTTTCGTGTCGAACATGGCACGTGGGCCTCATCTGGCAGTTGCATCAACTGGCCAAAATATACAAACCCATCCCTGTGTTTGTGATCGGGAAAGATGGAAAGAAGGAAAAGGTTTACAGAGAGCTTCCTTCCCTCATTCTGGAAAGTGATATCATCGATATCACCTCGTATTCAGAGGTGGATACAAGAAATAAGATTGATGCCTTCATCGAAACCCTGGAATCCATTCGAGCAAACAAAGCAGCCCGATCCTTGTGAAGGTTAAGGTCAAGGTTCAGGAATGTCATTCTGAACGCAGTGAAGAATCTCAAGAGGCGGCTCAGGGTAAACTCCGTGAAGAATCTCAGAGATCCTTCGTTTCACTCAGGATGACACCTTAACCTCAGCCTCAACCCTTGAGAGATACTATTGACCTCATATTTTGCAGGCATTGATGTTGGTTCCACAATGACAAAAGCGGTGATCCTAAACAACGGGGTCATCGCTTCGATCATTGGGCCTACAGGCCCAGAGCAGCGCCGGTTAGCCAATAAGGTCATGGAAGAAGCGCTGGAAAGGGCTGATATTTCTCTCCAAGAGATCACCTACATTGTCTCTACAGGCTATGGGAGAATTAACGTTCCTTTTGCCGATAAGCAATTCACAGAAATCACCTGCCATGCCAAGGGTATTGTTAGTCTTTTCCCCAAAGCTAAGACCATCATTGATGTTGGAGGTCAGGATATTAAGGCAATAAAAGTAGACACTAATGGCAAGACCATTGATTTTGTTATGAATGACAAGTGTGCGGCCGGTAGTGGTCGATTCATAGAAGTGATCGCCGATACCCTTGGG
>Ga0187886_1003555_pt1 | contig 11606 bp, 7 predicted proteins | sample June2016WEW_20_1_FD_133001 | JGI IMG/M metagenome (GOLD analysis project Ga0187886, IMG submission 133001) | Peatland microbial communities from SPRUCE experiment site at the Marcell Experimental Forest, Minnesota, USA - June2016WEW_20_150 | ecosystem: Environmental > Terrestrial > Soil >...
ATCCGAGGTTCCCGCGCAGACCACCAAGATCGTCCCTTTGCCCACTATTTTAATGGGATGACTCAGGAGGGTTAAGGTCCGTGAGTGGGGATAATACTGGGCCCGAGGGAAAGCTCGCTTAAGGGACGCTGCTTTCACCCGGTCTAATCGGGTGACCAGGATATTGTTCTTTTTATCTTGCATCTTCTTCATGATGGCGAGCGTCTGGGCCGCGGTCTTCCCTTCTCCAAAAATGGTCTCCGGGGCCCCCTGCCGCAAGGAGCGGTGATGATCGATGGTCGCACAGCCAATCTCTTCGAACGGCAGAGTCTTCAATTCCTGAAGAGCCTTTTCTACCTTCACCTTCCCTTGTTGCACCCTCTCCAGAAGTCTTCTCAAGTGATCCACGTTCATTCTTTTTCCTCGATTCTAAATAAGAAAATGGGCAATCTATTCGCAGTTCAATTCATGAGTGACCTTTCAAAGTCACCGAGACCTCTGACACCGAACGCTCATCTGCTTTCTGGACCTCAAAAAGCATTCCCCTAAAACGGAAGCCCTCCCCGGCCAAGGGGACTCGCCCCAGCCGCTCCAGGACAAACCCACCCAAGGTTTCATAATCTCCCTTGGGCAGGCCGAGTCTTAAAATCTCATTCATGTGATCTATTTCCATTCGGGCGTTGATCAAAAACTTTCTGGGCCCAACCTTTTTGTAGAGGGGCTGACTGAGATCGTATTCGTCCTCGATCTCTCCCACCACCTCTTCCAGAATATCCTCCATGGTGACAATGCCCACAGCTCCTCCGTACTCATCGACCACCGCAGCCATGGATTCGCGATCCCGCTGCAGATGCAACAAAAGTTCATCGACCGGTTTGGTCTCAGGGAAAAAGGAAATGGGGCGGATGAACGGTTGGATGGTCTGCTCCCCTCCCTGGGCAAAGAGGAGGTCAAAGCTGTGGAGGATGCCAACGATGTTATCCACCCGTTCGCGGAAAACGGGATAGCGGGAGTAGTTTACCTGACGAACCTGGGAAATCGCTTCGGATACGCTTAAATTTTCTTCCAGAGCCACGACCTCCACTAAAGGAATCATGACCTCTTTGACCTTCGTCGTGGAAAAGCGGAAAATACGATGGATCATGGCCTTTTCCATCGGCTTCATATCACTCTGCTCGCCCTCTGCTTGCAGGAGGAATTGCAGCTCTTCCCGGGAGTAAAAGATTCCGCGATTCCTCTCCTCCCGGGGTAGGCGTAAGAGAATTCCCGAGATTTTAGACATAAACCAAACCAGGGGATATAAAAAAAATGATAACACCCAGATGACAGGCACGATCTTTTGTATCCAACGGTCTGCTTTCTGCTGGAAGAGCGTCTTGGGCAGGATCTCCCCGAATATGAGAATCAGAGGGGTTAAAATCAGGAAGGCGTATAAATCCCCCTTGGACCCATAGATACCGATCAAGATCGAAGTAACCAAGGCCGCGTTGGCGACCTCTGCCAAATTGCTTCCGGCCAAGGTGGTAGAGAGATACCAGGAAGGTTCCTGCAAGACTCGATAAGTCAAACGGGCAGATCGAGGACCCGCATGGGCAAAGCGGCTGAGCCTCTTTCTATCGGCTGACACCATGGCGATCTCGGAGCCTGATAAAAACCCCTCCAGGAATAAAAAAAGGACGATCATCGCAGATACCATCAAAAAAGAAACCATTGTACTCCGGCGTCCTCTCCCTCTTCCAGCTTAGACTTTGGTCCCGGAAGGCAAGGTCATCCTTCTCCCACCCATCGGCTTTCCCGCGCGCCGTTCCATGTCGAGTTCATCGTAGATCTCCCCGAAAAGTTCTTCCAAAAGGTCTTCCAAGGTGACGATCCCCCCCATGCTTCCATATTCGTCTACCACGACAGCCAAATGAATCCTTTGCTGCTGGAAATCTTTGAAGAGGTCGTCCAACTTTTTACTCAAGGGGACGAAATGGGGCTTCCGTATAAAAGCCCTCAATCCTTCCCCTTCTGCCCCTTTCCTTCGTCCTCGGGTCCTCAAGAGGTCTTTGGCGTAGAGAACTCCTACGATTTCCTCCGGGTTTTTTCGATACACCGGAACCCGGGAGAACCGGTGTTCCCTCAAGGCTTCGATCGCATCCCCCAGATTGGTTGATAAGGGCAGAGCAAACACACTTGCGCGGGGGGTCATAATGTTCCTTACCGTTTGGTCCCCAAATTCGAAGACCCGGTGGATGAAGTGTTTTTCTGCTTCCTCCAAAGCACCCTCTCGATGGCTTGTCTCGACGAGATTCTTGAAATCTTCTTCGGTCAAAGGAATGGAGGAAGTCTCAGGGCTCACCCTGGCCAGCTTCCAGGTCATGTCCAGGAACTTTCGAACGACCCAATGCAGAGGTCCAACCAACACCACAAACCGCTCCACGAGATAGGCGACGAGCGGGGCAACCTTTTCCGGATGGCGGATGGCCATGGTCTTGGGGATGACCTCCCCGAAAAGTAAAACCAGGAAGACCACCACCGGAATGGCCAGCCACTTGGCCGTGTCCCCCCAAAGGCCGATGAAAAGGGCGCTGGTCAAAGAGGAAATGGCGACATTCACGGTTTCATTTCCGATCAAAATGGAAATCATCAGTTGGCGGGGACGGCTCAGAAGACGCTCGATCAGGGTATGCCGGGGGTGACTTTCCTCTTTTAGTTTCTGAAGTCCCAGGCGACCGAGGCTGAACAGGGCTGCTTCCGAAGAAGTGAAAAAGACCAGACTCCAGAAGAGGAAGAAAATAAGGTAAAGTCGCAAAGGGGCGTCAATCTCCAAAGACTCAGCTCCTCCTCCCTTGGGCGCTTCGGGCTTTCAACTTCTTACGGGTGCCTCGGCAGCAAACGGTGCACCGGGGTTGCCTTTTTCCCTCTCCCCAGAAAGCAACGCTGATGAATAATCGATCGGCGGCATCAGAGGCAACCTCCCCGATCGGGGAAACGCCATACGTTGCGGGCATCTCCGAATAACCGCAGAAGGAGTCGTCGGCAAATTCCACACTGATGCGCGCAGGGAGAGCCAAAGAAATCAGAGCGAAGCGGGGGCTAGCCCCTATGCCTGCAATATCGCTGAGATTAACCGCTAAAGACTTTCGCCCCAGGAAATGGGAAGATTTCAGGGCAAGGTTGAAGTGGACTTTTTCCGCTAAGAGGTCCACTGGGGAGACAAGGTCGGTCCCCGGGGTTAACGCTGCGACAGAGCATCATCACCGATTCCTTTGAAAACACCGGGAGAAAAGGCGGCGCGGCGATTATCACTCCAGGTAATAAGGTCAAACTCACCGCTTTCTCGAAGTTCCACCGGGCCATCCGCAGGAATTGATCATACGGGCAAAGAGACAGGCACGTTCTCCGGCCGCGCCTTTTTCCCCCCGGGCTCTTCCTCGACAGTCGAAGACGAGGACTGAGCCTTCTCCGAAACCAAGGCCGCTTTCAATATTTCATCCATATTTTTAACAAAGACGTAATCGACCTTGCGCCGGATGTATTTGGGGATCTCTTCCAGATCCTTCCGATTCTGATGGGGGATGACAATCGTCTTTACGTTTGCCCGCATAGCGGCCAGGGTCTTTTCCTTCAGACCGCCGATCGGAAGCACGCGCCCGCGAAGGGTGATTTCCCCCGTCATCGCCAAATCCTTGCGCACTGGAATGCGCGTCAGGGCGGAGATCAGTGATGTAGCCATGGTGACCCCTGCCGAGGGTCCATCCTTGGGGATGGCCCCGGCGGGCACGTGAATGTGCACATCCAGTTTCTCATAAAACTCCGGGTCGAGATCGAGCTCCTTGCTCTTCGACCGCGCATAGCTCAACGCTGCCTGGGCAGACTCCTTCATCACATCGCCCAGGTGGCCGGTAAGGGTCAGGATTCCCTTGCCCTTCATGGTCGTCGTTTCCACATACAGAATTTCCCCCCCCACTGAAGTCCAGGCCAAACCTGTAGCCACGCCAATCTCGTTTACCTCTAATTCTTCCTCGGGTAGGAACTTTGGCGGACCTAAATATTTATGCAGATTGAGGTTGGTCACATGGAAGGGGCCTTTTTCCTCTTCGGCGATCTTCCGGGCTACCTTTCGGCATATGGAAGCGATCTCTCGCTCCAGATTCCGCACCCCAGCTTCTTTCGTGTACTGGGAAATAATCCGCAACAGGGCCTCGTCGGTTAGGAAAAGATTTTCCTTCGTGATTCCATTTTCTTCCAATTGCCGGGGAACCAGGAACTGTTTGCTAATCTTAAGTTTTTCTTCGCTGGTATACCCGGACAAGTTCAGGACCTCCATCCGGTCTTTCAGCGCTGGGGGAACGGGATCCAGGATATTTGCGGTGGTGATGAACATCACCTTGGAGAGGTCGAAGGGGACATTCAGGTAGTGATCGCTGAAAGCAAAGTTCTGTTCTGGGTCGAGCGCTTCCAGCAGAGCGGCCGAAGGATCTCCCCGAAAGTCGGTCCCAACTTTGTCGATCTCGTCAAGCATAAACACCGGGTTATTGGACCCCGCCGTTTTGACCCCCTGGATGATGCGTCCAGGCAGGGATCCGATATAAGTCCGCCGATGCCCACGGATCTCGGCCTCGTCTCGGATGCCCCCCAGGGAAATGCGCGTGAACTTTCTCCCCAGGGCTCGGGCAATCGATTTGCCCAGGGAGGTTTTGCCCACGCCCGGTGGGCCGACGAAGCAGAGGATCGGGCCTTTCATCTTTTCTTTCAACTTCCGCACGCCCAGGTATTCCAGGATGCGCTCCTTAACCTTCTCCAGGTCGTAGTGATCCTCATCCAGCACTTGTTTGGCCTTCTTGATGTCCAAATTGTCCGGCGTACTCACACTCCAGGGGATTTCCACGAGCCAGTCCAGGTAGGTACGCACAATGGTGGCCTCGGCCGATTCGGGGTGCATCTGTTCCAGGCGGTTCAGCTGCTTGTTGGCCTCTTTTTCCACATCCGCAGGCATCTTGGCCTTTTTGATCTTCTCGCGTAATTCGTTAATCTCCTGGCCCTTCTCATCAATTTCGCCCAGTTCAGACTTGATGGCTTTGAGCTGCTCGCGCAGGAAATACTCCCGTTGGGTCTTGCTCATTTCCTCCCGGGCTTGAGACTGAATTTTGGCCTGCATCGTGGAGACCTGGACTTCCTTGGAGAGATACTCATTGACCTTCTTCAAGCGCTGCAGGGGATGAAAAGTCTCCAGGATCTTTTGGGCCTCCTCAATTTTCAACTTCAGGTTCGAGGCCACCAGGTCCGCCAATCGTCCGGGTTCTTCGATCTGATCGAGAATGGCCAGAACATCCGGAGAAAGGATCCCCTTCAGCGTGAGAACCTTCTCGCTCTGCTCCTTGACGCTGCGAATGAGCGCCTCCATTTCCAGAGAAATCTCTCCGATGGGCGGCTCAACTACGCGCGCAATACGGACAGCGAAAGAGGGCTTCTCTTGCAGATACTCCTTGATGATCCCTTTGGCCAGGCCTTGCACCAAAATCTTCACCCGCCCATCGGGCAACTTCAGCATCTTCATCACCATGGCCGCAGTGCCCACGGTATAGATGTTCTCAGGTGTGGGACTATCATCCGTGGCCACTTTCTGAGTGGCTAAAAAAATCATCCGATCTTTAGCCAAGGCCTCATCCACGGCTTTGATTGAACTTTCCCGGCCCACGAAAAGGGGCAATATCATATAAGGAAAGATAACCGTATCTCGAACCGGGAGCATCGGTAAGACATCTGGAATCTTTAATTGTTCGTCTTCGGCAATATTGCCCATTTCTTCCTCCCAACCGATCCCAAAGGATTAACACCCGTTTGGGTGCCCAGCATCTTTCAGGGAATCATCCCTCATACGCTAATCAATTATAATACTTCCTCCTCCCATAGTCAACGATTCTCTGAACTTCTGGCAAAGAACGGCCCGATGGCCTCTCTATCATGCACCCAAGGGCATTGAGGCAGGCTTTCTAAAAAGGCCTTCCCGTAGCTTTTCCTCAAAATGCGCGGGTCGAGGATGGCCAGCAAGCCCCGGTCTTGGCGCGTGCGGATCAACCTGCCCAGGCCTTGTTTCAGCAGAATGATCGCTGAAGGAACCTGATAATCCCAGAAAGGACTTCCCCCAATGTAAGCAATTTTCTCCAGCCGGGCTTCCATAATGGGCTCATTCGGCGGGGAGAACGGAAGGCGGTCCACGATCACACAACTCAAAGCTTCCCCCTGCACATCCACCCCTTCCCAAAAGCTGGCCGTGGCAAAGAGTATAGAATGGATATCTTCCTTGAAGGCCTGGATCAGGGCAGACTTGGGGCGTTCCCCCTGCACGAAGCAGGTGAAGGGAAGTCTGCCTTTCAGCAGACCGTACGCTTCTTCCATATTTCTAACGCTGGTGAAAAGGACGAAAGCCCTGCCCCGCGTATGGGTGAGAATTTTCTCGATCTCTTCGGCCGCCCGCCGCACAAAGGTTGGATGGTTGGGATCGGGTAAATTTTCGGGCAGATAAAGGAGCGCCTGGGATTCCATGTCGAAAGACGAATCCAACAACAGCTCTTCCATGGCATCTCCCAGGGCTCCTTCCAGTCCCAGACGCTCTTTGAAGAATCGGAAATTCGCCTGGGCTGAGAGCGTGGCGGAAGTGAAGACAGCCGTCTTCACCCGGCTGTAGAGCTGATCCTTCAATTCAGAGGATACATCGACCGGAGAAGCATGCAGGAAAACCCCCCGCCCTCTCACCTCGCACCAATAAACCAGCCGAGTGTCGGAGAGGCCCAATACCTCCTGAAATTGCCGTTTCATTTCGTCGGCCCTCCGGCGTAAGGTCTGCAACCCTTCAGGTGGGTCTTTCATTCCTTCGATGTGCGCGGAGAGGAAAGTGAATCCTTCAACCAGCTTAGCCGCTGATTCCTGCACCCTGCCCTGTAGATGGGCTTCCCGCAATCGGTAGCAGGGTTCACCTCCGCGGAAAAGACCGAAGAACTGCTCTTGGCCTTCCAGTAACTCACCGGACGTTTTGTTTAAAGCCTCCTCCTTTAACTTCGCCGCAGCCACTTCCCGGCGGACATCCCTGACCAGCTCCTCGAAACGGAAATTGCTGATGGCCGTCCCAAAATACTGGGTGGCGACTTCTTCCAGTTGGTGGGCCTCGTCAAAGATCACCGCTTCGTACCGCGGCAGGACTTCCCCATACCCCTTCAGGCGAACGGCCAAGTCGGCCAAGAAAAGGTGATGATTGACGATGACCACGTCTGAACCCGCCGCTTCCTGCCTCATGCGGGTGACGAAGCAGCGGTCGAAAACCTCACAGCCTTGCCCCAGGCAGGTTTCGCTGGAGGCACACACTTCTTTCCACAAAGCCAGGTCCTCGGGAAGCTCCTCCAGTTCAGCGCGATCCCCGGTCCTTGTCCGCCCGGCCCATTTCTTCAAGGCCTGATAATGGGAAATCTCCTCCAAGGCCCCGAACAACGGCTGACGGCTGAAAAGCCTAAATCGCCGGCGGCAGAGATAATTGTTTCTCCCTTTCATAAAGGAAGCTTTGAAAGGAAAGCCGAGTTTTTCCTGAATAAATGGGACGTCTCGAAAAAACAGTTGTTCTTGCAGGGTCTTGGTCCCCGTGGATATGATCACGCGTTTTCCACTCAAAACGGCAGGGATGAGATAGGCCAGAGTCTTTCCCGTGCCGGTGCCCGCCTCAACAATCAGGAACCGCTCTCGGGCAAAAGCCCGGGTGACCGCTTGCGCCATTTGCCTTTGTTCCGGGCGGTATTCGTAAGAGTTCAACTTTTGGGCTAAGAGGCCAGAGGGACCAAAAATTTTTTCCATCAGGAATTTGCTTTTTTGGCAAAAACATTCCGCACGAAGGCGTACAGGACATAGCATTCTACAGCAAAAGGTGGAAAGCCCCCGTATCCCAAGACCGGCATCTCGAAGATTTTCACGTCGCCCAAGATAGGAACGGTATAATGCCACTTGGCCCCGGCCCAATAATTCCAGATTTCCCAGAGCAAGCCGCAAAGGAGGCCGGAGATGAGCAGACTGTAAAGAGTCCGTGGATCACCCCTCTCCAGGTTCCCAAATAGAGAGTTCTTTCCCATCCAGTAATTGAGAGGGTCTAATAAAAAAATGAAGCCCAGCCAGACGGGAGCAGCCAGATACTTTGCTAAATTTGGGGAAGCAAGGAGAGGACAGGCTAAGCAAAAAGCGCCAAAGGCAAAGGAGAGAAATAGGCGAAAACGAGTGACCCGCAGGGGCCGGACTTTTTGCCGGGATATTCGACCCCACCCTTCTAAGGCCTCGGCCGTCTCCAGGATGGCTGGCCAGATGGTGGCAAATGCCCAGGCATAGCCCAGCCAGCGGAAAAGGCGTTCCTCCGGGAGGCCCACATAATGCCAGTTTTGGATGTGAAGATTAAAAAATTCGAAGATCAGCCAAAATACAATGGAGAGGGGAAGCAGGAGGGCAACTTCGCCTGGGCGCGTGAGAAGTAGAGAGGTCCCCTTGATCCGGAAAACCAAACTATCTACGAAAAGAATGTAACCGCTCCAGACCAAAGGCGTAAAATAGATCTTCACAAAAGAAACCCCAGAAAAGAGGAGAATTTCCGAGGCTCCGATGACACCCAGACCAACCCAGGCGTGCCACTTCAATGAAGATCTATGCCATTCCTGCTTTTTCATCATCTATGCTTTCATTCAGGGTTCAAGGATTCGAGGGTTCAAGAGTCCCAGCCATTTTTTAATTTTTCCGATTGCCCCCTCGAACCCCAGACCCCTCGAACCCTTTCTTCTTATGGGCACGCATAGCAATAAAGACAGCCATGTTGGCAACGGAGCGAGTACCAGCCGATGTCCAGGCTCTGGGTGCAGCCACAGAACGGCCTTTGACCCCGGGCTTTCCCCTGCGAACAACCCCGGCCATCGGGATGAATTTCACTCAAAAGTTCACCGTCGATGCAGCGGGATATCGGAAATCCTTCCATGGAGCAGAAAAAAAGGCGCATGCCGTGTTCACGGGCAACTTGGTTCAATATATTTGCTTGGTCTATCCTCTCCTGGAGAGTCCGAAAAGCGAGATTCCAGCCCTTATCTGCTAATCGGGCGAGCACCTTTTTGTAGGGGGAGACCCAGCTCACCCGGCAGTTCTTGACTCCCAAGGGAGCGATGGCCTCGGCCAAACGCGGGAAAAGACCGAAATTGCTGTAATTTCGCCCGCGGTCCTCCGCTTCTAAAATGGGATCAAAGCGCCAGGAAATCCGTCGAGGCTCCCCCACCACTTCAATCAGCGGCGGAATCATCCCCACGGCTTCCTCCCAGGTCGGGATCATGGGCTCAAATTCCGCTCCACCCATCCCCGTGATTGTTAGATGGACATAGATTTGTCGGTATTCCCTGAGGGTTCTTCTTAAGGCTCCTTCAACGATCATGTTTTTGGGGTTCTTCGTCCAAATGACCAGAGAGTGTACGTTTTTGGCAGGAAACCCCTGGAGGCGCTCTAACAACACCTCGGGGTAACAACCCACCATGTCCGTCCTCCGGCTGGCCGAAATGACAAGGAGTTTATCCATTTCCTTACATGCCTGCTAGTCAGGTTTATCATACGTTGTCGCCGGGGCTTCGTCAATGCGTCTGCTCTTTAGACCCTCTACCACAATTTTTTCTTTGAGAGATAAAGCTACGGTTGCGACCAAGACCCGTCAGGGCATCCGGTTGCGGATTAACACCGGTAAGGCTGAGGCCGGTGCCCAGCTTATTTTTGGCAGCCGAAAACAGGCAGACTTGGAGAAGACTCCCTGAGGGATCGAAGGCAAAGGGGGAAAAGCCAGGGCTATCCCCCCTCGCTTTAGGTCAGGGGAAACACTTCGCATTTGGGGGGGTTCAGGGTCTAAGCCCAAAAAGGGTCGGCAGAAATTTTACTTCCCTGACGCACGGGCTCAAAACCCGAGGCGGGTGATCGCTCAGGGGTCAATTTTCCGGTGGCCCCGGGATGCCATATTTATCCATTTTGTATTTCAGAATCCGGCGACTGATCCCTAATAGGTCCGCCGCCTTGGTTTGCACAAAGTTGCTCTTTTTCAGTGCTTCTAGGATGATATCCTTCTCAAAGTCTCTCTCAGCATCCTCGAAGGAGATCCTTCCGTCCAAAACCTCTTGCTTAATCAGTTCCACCCGGGAGTTCGTCATCAAGGTGGCAGGAAGTTCATTGGGACTGATGGTTTCCACATTCGTCAGCACTACGATCCTCTCGATGATATTTTCTAACTCTCGTACGTTCCCCGGCCAATCATAGGCCACCAAAATATCCATCGCCTCAGGGGAGATATTTTTCTTCCCCGGCGCAGCGTGTTTATCCAAAAAGTGTTGCACCAGCAGAAGGATATCTTCTTTTCGCTTGCGCAAAGGAGGAATGGTCAGGGGGACGACGTTGATGCGGTAGTAGAGGTCGGAACGGAATGCGCCCCGGGCCATCATTTCTTCCAAATTTTTATTGGTCGCCGAGATCAGACGCACATCCACGCTGACCGTCTTCATCCCTCCCACGCGGACAAATTCTCGCTCTTGCAGGGAACGGAGGATTTTGGCCTGGGTAGGCAGGCTCAGTTCCGAGACTTCATCCAGAAAAAGGGTGCCCTGGTGGGCTAGTTCAAAATGTCCGATGCGCCGGCTCTGGGCGTCGGTAAAAGCACCCTTCTCATGTCCGAAAAGTTCGCTCTCGATCAGCGTCTCGGGTATGGCCGCGCAGTTTACAGCCACAAAAGGTTTGTCTTTCCGCAAGCTGTTGTAGTGGATGGCTCGGGCGACTAACTCTTTTCCCGTTCCGCTCTCCCCGTGGATTAAGACCGTCGAATTTTTCTCGGCGATTTGGCGAATGGTAGAATAGATTTCTCGCATCTCTTTGGATTTGCCGATGATGTTATCGAAACGGTACCGCTCCGCTACCTCTTCCTGCAATCTTCGGTTCTCGATTTTTAGGTCGCGACTTTCTAAGGCCTTTTCGGCCAACAACATCAGTTCTTCCACGTCGAATGGCTTGTTGATGTAATCATAGGCTCCAAGTTTCATCGCTTCCACGGCGGTTTTTACCATCTTGGTGGCTGTAAGCATGACCACAGGAGTCAGGGGCTGAATCTGCCGGATTTCCTTCAGCATCTCCATGCCGTCCTTCTCGGGCATGATGATATCCAGAAAGATCAGGTCTGGTTCTTCCTTCTGGATCTTCTCCCAGGCCTCTTTGGAACTGCCAGCCAGGATCACCTGATAATCCTTCTTGAAGATCATCCGTAACGAATCCCGCACGCCCAATTCATCATCGACAATCAAAATCTTACGCATGGCTTTCCTTTGCGGTTCTTCTCTCGGCTGAAATAGCCACTGGGAACCGAAGACGAATGGCCGTCCCGGCTCCTTCCCCTAAACTGACCCGCATCTCCCCCCCATTGCGCACCATCACCTTACGGACCAGCGCCAAACCCAAACTCCAATTCTCATACTCCAACCCTGCTCCCCCGCCCTCCTCTCGACGCATCCCCCGCAAAATCCCATTCTGACCCTCATACCAAACCCGCAACTCCACGAACCCCGGCCGACCCTCCCTACCCCTCCTCTCCCCCAACCCCGTTGACAACC
>Ga0187886_1003556_pt1 | contig 11605 bp, 12 predicted proteins | sample June2016WEW_20_1_FD_133001 | JGI IMG/M metagenome (GOLD analysis project Ga0187886, IMG submission 133001) | Peatland microbial communities from SPRUCE experiment site at the Marcell Experimental Forest, Minnesota, USA - June2016WEW_20_150 | ecosystem: Environmental > Terrestrial > Soil >...
AATACGAAAACAGTTAGAGAAATATGAAGCGCAATTGATATGAAAACCAAAACAAATATGTTAGTCATTTCCGCCTTGTAACCCAGATAGGAAATGCGAATATTTACATATGTGAAAACAAGAATATGAATATTTGTCAGTTATTTTTTGAAATCCAGATAGGAAATACGACCGTCAAAAGTTGAAACCAAAATCTTGACACTTGTGAGTCTCTAATTGTTTGAAACCCAGGAACAATATATGAACTGCAATATTTTTGAAACCCATTGAAGAAATACGAACCAAAATTTATATGAAAACCTATATACAAATGCTTAATGGTTATTTGAGACCCATAGATACCATTATGAGTATAAAATAAGTTGAATTCCAAAAATAGAATACGATCGTGTAAGCCTATATATTTATGGAGTCCAGACAGGAAATGCGAACCAAATTTATTTGAAATCCTATATATTTCTGAAGTCAAGATAGGAAATGAGAACCCAAAAAATGTATGTAAGTCATTATTTATATGAAGACCGAACTCAAGATGCGAATCTTGAACTATATGAAGACCGGATGGGAATTGTGAGTCAGATATGCAAAACCAGGTGAAGACCAAGAGAAATAATGATAACCGTTAGGGCATTGAAAACCAGAAGATGAATGTTATTCAAAATTTTAATGAAATCCAATAGGAAGATGCGGACCTAAGCATGGTTGGATTCCAAGGGAACTATGCGAACCTGCTCTCATTTGAAGACCAGATGTAATATGTTAGTCATATTTGACATGAAATCCAAGGAGTATATGCGATCCAATATCTCAATGAAACCCTAGGACTGTATGTAAATCTTTATGCTCACGAGACCAGGATCAACTATATGAGTCATCTATTCTTTGAAACCCAGAAACAAAATACGAACCGCCATCGAGAAGAAAACCAATAACACATTGTGAACCTTTGTAGCAAGAAACACAATAACATATTGTGAGCCAGTAACATTTTCGAAATCCAGATGGAATATGTGAGTCATATATATTTGAAGTCCTATAGATATAAGCGATCCGTTGGTCATGTGAAGCTCAAATATAACATGTTAGTCAATTTTGATGTGAAATCCAAGGAGTACCTACTATCCTAGATCTCTATGAAATCCAATAACAACATGAGAATCTTTACCAAAGAAACCCTGCGCAACTATACGATTCACTAAGGGTTCAAAATCCAGATGTGCGATGCGAGCCACTAGTATATTGAAATCCAGATGATGAATGTGTTAGTTACTCCTTGATTGAAATCCTGAATCAATATATAATCCTGCCAGTAATTGAAATCCAGATACAATATGCGAGTCTCCTATATTTTAAGTCCAGTAGATATATACGAGTCTCTAGACATATGAAATCCAGTAAATATATGCGAGTCTCTAGACATATGAAATCCAGTAAATATATGCGAGTATCACATATTTTGAATCCAGTAGATATATACGAGTCTCTAGACACATGAAACCCAGTGAATATATGCGAATCACTAACCATATGAAACCCAGTGAAATTATATGAGCCGAAGATAAGTTGAAGACCATAAGATGTATACAAGTCGGCATTATTAAGAAACCCAGAGGTATATACGAACCGAAACTAAATTGGAACCCAAACGCAAAATGTGATTATCGATTATATTGAGACCCGTGCCAATAGGCAAAATACGAATTAGAACCATTTTGAAATCCATATATGATATATGTGTGTAACATTTACGGTATGAAGGAGAACAAAAATGAAATTTGAAATGATATATGATGAAGAAAAACTAAAAACCCTTATGGACAAGGGGAATTTTGGTGATTTCTCGAAGATATACAGCCAGATACAAGAAATGTATCCTTTGAAATTAAAGATTCTCAAACACGTTACATGTAAAGGATGTGGCTTTTGTTGTAAATCTTGTAACGCGATGCTCAGCAAACAAGATATTGACCTATTGTGCAGATATTTGCAGTGTAGTTTTGAAGAGTTATATGAAAAATATATGGACAAAAATGCTAGAATACCATATCTAAAATTACCGTGCCCATTCTTAAATAAGGATAACGAATGTGACGTCTATACCGCTAGACCAAAGACCTGTAGAGAATTTCCATTTAATGAGCTTACTGTCATTGTAGATCCATGTCCATTAGGAAAAGATATAAGAGGTATCGTGGAAGAGATTGAAGGTCCGATAACTCAAACAAATGAAGATATGCAAAAGGTTGCTGAGGAAACAGATAAATTTTTTAGTCATATGATTAATGATGATCTCGAAGATACCGGCAAACATTTACGTATGAACATTAATATGGATATATTGGAAAAAATGATGGGACATTTAAAACACAAAAGAAAGGTTGAGAGAAGACGATAACAAAATGAAATATTACTTGTGAAATATGATACAGAATGACTTAGTGCAATATTGTGACAGATGATAGTTACTACAGGGAAAAACCCTTCAATTTTAGGAAAGGTCTACAGGTTCTTTACAGCATTCCTACCTGTTGACAAAAGAAGAAGCGGAAAATGTATCAGGTGCGGAAAATGTTGCACAAATTGCAAGTTTCTAAGGTTTAATGATGATAGTGATACACGCTGTTTGATAAGAAAATATCGACCTCTACAATGCAGAAAATATCCGAGGACAGAAAAAGAATTATTTACACAATCGACATGCGGATATAAATTTAGTAAATTATAGGTTCAATAAATGATGTAGTAAATCGCCTAAAACACGACAAATTGCATAGAGAACTAGAGAATACAAAAACGATGGAGATGGTAAAAACGATGGAATATATGAAACGATGGGATATACAAATATGATAAGGAGATGAAGAAGGAGAATGACTAATGTTGAATGGTCTGCTTTTATAGAAAGTCCTGGAGCCGACAAACCGGCTCTATTGAGCCCCCTATCATGGAAGAACGATAATCAAGTCAATAATTTGATAGCGATGATTAAGTTCTTTCAGGAACATGAACTAGATGAAAAGACAAGAATCCTGATATACAAGAGCTGCTGTGGTTCCGGAAAATGTGTTGATATAGACACTCTTATATTGACAAATAAGGGAATAGTAAGAATAGAGAATATAGTAAAAGGAAGTAGAGTTGCGCAGAGGACTATAGAAGAGTCTTTTGGGATAGATAAATCGGAAGATAATAACGATCGGTATATAGGAAGTACCGTCAAATCTCTAAATTTGGGAAATATTAAACTTGAAAACGATGTTATATCCAATATATTTGACATGGGAGAAAATGATATTGTAGATATTACCACTAATTCTGGATTCAATATCAGATGCACACTTACTCACAAATTGATAGTTGTAGATAACGGCTGTAACGTGATGTTCAAAGAGGCTAAAGATATATCGACTGGAGATAGTGTTGCTATTGCTCTTGGTACAGATATATACGGTGAAGATGTCGATATGTTAGGCTTTTATCAAAGCGACTATTGTAGAAGATATAGGACGAATTTCACTGATATAATAGTACCAAATAAGATGAACGAAGATCTTGCAGAACTCCTTGGTTATATAATATCAGAAGGAAATGACGTCAATAATAGATTGATAACAGTCACTAATGATGAACAAGTAATAAGGAATAGAATATGTATCATAATGCAAAAATTTGGTATAAATTCTTCGGAAATATTCGATTATGAAAGAGGTATTTACGACGGTAATCACATTTGTTCATCTAAATTCTATGACTTTTTAAGATATTTGGGATATGTAGGAGGATCGAAAAATAAAGAAATCCCTTGGTCAATACTGCAAAGTTCGAAGAGAGTCCAAATAGCATTTTTGAAAGCACTATTTAGTGGAGATGGATATATAGGGAATGAGAATACTGAGCATATTGAGTATTATACGACATCGAAAAAGATGACAGAACAATTGCATATTATGTTGTTAAATATTGGTATATTTTCATCTTTGAATGAAAAAAGTGCTATATGTGTTAAAAAAGATGGACAAAGAAAAGATTGTGGTGTATGTTACAGAATAGCCATATCAGGAAGATATGATATTATGAAATATATCAATCTGATAGGTTTCATCCAAGATTACAAGAAATCCAGATGTATAGAATTATTGGAAAAAATGGAGAATAGAGAAAAAAATGGTGTTATAAGTTATCAGTCAAGGACCGTTAGCGGATCATATGTAAGACTAAAAAGAATATATGAAGAATTTAAGAAATTAGGAAAAAACGGAAAAGTGATTAAGACTTGGAAAGAAGAAGTAGACCTAGGCGGCAAAATATGGCACGTAGAAAGACACAGAGATATGTCTGCATATGGTGCAATTTTAGAAAGAGGTCTTAGTAGCGGTATGGGACAATGGGTAGACGGAACATATTCTGCAAGTAAAAGACAGATATTGAAATTATTAAAAATTATGAAAGAATGTTATTATATGGAAGATTTCAAATATCTATATAATGTAGCGACGTCTAATATGGAGTTTGATACTGTTGAAGATATAAAAACAGGAAGAAGTCATGTGTGTGATCTTACAATAAGGGACAATCATTCTTATGTAGGTAACGGATTTATCAATCACAATAGCTTGACACTTCTCCATGTCCCAAAGGAGTTAGGAGGCAGAGCAATCATTGTGACTCCTTTCAGAAATCTTCAGATGCAATATTATAACGATTATTACAAGGGAGACAAGTTCGTAATGAAGAAAGACGGGACTAGGCTGAAGGTATCCGTCTTCATGGGCCGCAACAATTTCAGATGCCGATGGTTGGAGGAGCAATATGACTATCAACAAAAAATTATAGCGGCAAATGAAAAGTTCGAACAGTCTATGCCAACAGACGATAACATATTGAAATCATACCAAATTGATAATACTGCCGCAAATAGATATCTTCCATGCACAAAGATGTTAGGGCAGTTTGGGGCTGGTAGGAGGAAACCAAGACATTCTGTGGCCACTCAATGCAAATATTGGATTCCCCCACCAATGACAAAAGATGTCATTACTAAGTGGTCAACAACATTTGAAGGAACTATCGAAGAATCTTACGATTTAAGCAATGATCAAGAGAACAATGCTGATGACGGATTAAATGATCAAAGAGATAAAACACAAGCAATTGACGGAATTCCTTCCAATCTTGATAGAATTAAGGAAAAAGTTAAATGTTCAAATATAGAATATTATGAATCTGTGGGTCAAGGTCAAATGGGAGTTTTTGTAAGAGATGAAAAAGACAAAAACGGAAATCCGTACCCTGACGTTTGTCCATATTATAAACAGTTCTATAGTTATGTATATTCAGATGTCATTGTATTCAATAGCGCCAAGTGGAATCTGGAAACTACAATGGGAAGAAAGCCCAAAGTAAAAATAGAAATCGTGGACGAGGGAGACTATTGGCTAGATAGTCAAGCTACAACCATAGAACTGATGAGGAGTACAATAGACAAAATATTTCCTATTAGCAATAGGATGAAACAGATCAAGATGGATACATTAGCTAGGTTTGATGTATCATTTAAGAAAATTAAAACCGATGTAGCAAAGACAAATACTGGAGACGTAAATATAATCAGTGCGAAAGATTATAAGGAGCTGTTTTATGCTATTGGAGTTTGCTTGAACGAATATAAAAGACAAGCAGAAGATGATGATACTATCGAGCAAAAATTGGTGGACATTGATACAATTAGGCGATATGCAGATGTTGCGTCATTATCAGTAGTAGAAGGAAAAAGGGAAGAGACAAGAGTTATCAAATGTTACATACCATACCCTGATAAGTTGTTGGAAGATCTATTTAGATCTTCTTCCAAGAATATTATTTTGACGTCTGGGACAATGCATACGAGTCCCGTATTGTCGAATTTGTTTGGAATTAATGCTGACAATTATGTCGTGGATATATTAAATGGAAGAAAGGAACATCCTGGAAAATTGAAATGTATCAGACCTCATAAGGATAGCCCTATGAGTATGGTTAAAGTTAATTATACGTCATGGCAAGCTCCAGAATTTAGAGCATATTATTTCGTTGTGTTAAACTACATTCTGGATCAATTGAAAGATGGAATTGATAAAGCTACAGGAAAACCTGGAGAGGCGAAGATAATAGTTTTGACACCAGCAAAAAAATATGCAGAGGGTATATTAAAGAGATCTGACGTTTTTGTTGATTTCGCCAAGGGTAGAAGCCAAGATAGTGATGATGTCAAACCGGCTATTGATACAAACCTCAGTGATTATATGGAGGGAGCACTGACAGATGTCAGAAAAATAAAAGATTCTGCTATAGAATTAAATGGAGATGTATTAAGGACTGATAAACAGATTATTGTTTCCACAAGGATGGTCAGGGGAACAGATCTCAGAGATAATAAGTGCCGAGCAATCGTTATGACAAAGTGGCCGGTCGGAGACATTTCAGATGGATACTTGCAATCAATAAAGAAACGTTTTGGTGAGAAAATATTTTGGGAGATCATAAAAGATAAGGCTGCAAGAGAGGCTGTACAATATGTTAGTAGAGGACTTCGCCATGAGCTTGACTGGTGTTTTTTTGCGACCGTGGACTCGACCGCTTTCGAAAATGTGTTCAGACTGTTCAGCTATGACTAATTGGAGATATGCGTGTTAGAAACAATAGACAATAGAAATAATTGGCGACAAATGGAGAAAATATGACAGAAAAAAATATAGGAACTAAAAGGATATTACTTTCAGTTGGAACAGTTTTGGGATATGCAACAATAGCAGTTGGATTTGCGATGATGATCTGTATCTTAGAGGCGCTATTTACTAAGTAATGAATAAAACGAAGGTTATAAATTGGTAGAAAATGTAAAAACAAGAGTGGGGATAAAAACAAAAGCGAAGAAAAGGGTGAACGCAAGGATAAATATCATACATGATACGGTAGCCCCAGTGACCAGAAATTGCAACTCGTGTGCTTTAAATGATGATGTTATTGGATGCAGATTGACAGGAGGACTATCTCCGCTGAAATGCATAAGAAATGTGTTTGCATATTATAAGAAAGGAAAGCAGTTTTTCTTTTGTGAAAGATGTAGAACACATAGCGTCACTTCACAAATAGCAGGATTCGCCCGTTTACCTCACAAACCAAGAATAGTATTCTGGTGTCAAAACTGTGACGACTATCCAATAGTGGAAGGAGAAGAGTATCACGGATATCCAGTAGAAGGTATAGCGTTTGTAGAAAGAAGGAATACGTTGTTGTATAGAAAAGATAGAAAAGGAGATTTGTTTAAATGACAGAAAAACATAGTGGGAGGACATCATCAATTGAGGAGTTTTTCCAGAAATATGGCAACTGTGTAAAATGACAAAAACGTAAGATAGAAAAAGGTGAAGACATGGATTGGAGATCTCATAGATTATTTGGCGGAATATTACTAAATAAATTAGAAAAAGATTTAAATTATGACTCGTGGAGCTTGGGTCCAGATACTGATATAGGACCTCTTCATAGGTGGTATAGGCATAGGTTCAGTGTTCTAAATGAGATATGTAGAGACGGTATGGAAATATGTCATCCAATATCTTCGGAAACCTCTGAAGGTCAGATAGGTACACAAATGTTGGATAAGAAAGGTTCCGTGCGCAGTATTGATAAAGACGCAGTAGCTCTATGTATAACGTCTCATTTCTATTTGGATATGTTTAGCGGATATATTGCACCGTTTGGGATTCTTTATCCTATATGTCCGCATAAAACAGTAACAAAAAATATGTTGGAAAATAAAAATGGAGTAAAGATTCTTATTAATGAATTAAATAACCTTCCAGTTACAGACGAATTTTCCACTAAGTTTTATGGAGCAAGCGGAACAATAATGGGTGAGTTTGTATCAGATATGCCAATGTTCAGCTTAGAAGAGATAGTAAGTATGTTGGTATATCGTATGGGAACGTGTGCTCAAATAGATAAAAGGGATAATTTATACAAAAAAGCCATTGGAGATATATGTAATTTTACTGGGAATAGAAAATATGCCGATCATAGTGTCCGTTCTTGGAAAGACGGATTTGAAAATTTTGAACATAAATACGCTAAATTGATAAATAGGTTCACAGAATTCTTGTAGGACAAGGTATAGGCTTGATAAGTTGACACATGTTAGGAAGAGACACCTTTACGAGTGGATAATGGAACTAAATGAGAGGGGAATAAAAGAATTCCAATTTAAAGACTTACCGTATGATTTAAGATTCCAAAGAGGAATTCAGAAGGCGAAAGATTTAGGGTTGTTGGTGAGTGTGGGAATTGATAGTGACGGTCGTCACACATGGAGAATTGTAATATCTAAATTATCTAAAAAGACGATGGGTGCGCGAAATAAAAAGGAGTATAAAAAAGAGGGTATTAAGATGAGTTTAGAACCTATTGAAACATGGATAGGAGAATTAAAAAAGAGAGGGATAAGGACATTCGAACATAAGGACCTACCTGAGGAACTGAAAGACAGAACAATGATTATCAAAGCAAAATATGCAAATGCGATAAAAAAATCAAAAATATCAACAGAAGGTTCCAAGGGATCGACCACTCGCATAGTATGGGAGATTACGTAATCCATGAGCCATGGGGATATTGGAATATGGATAATAGAGATGAGAAGGAGGGGAATAAATGAGTTCAAATTTAGAGATTTGCCAAAACATTTACAGATTAAAGGAATGACCAGGAAGGCAAAAGGACTTGGAATACTAAAGAGAGTCGAAAAGATGAATGGCTACTCTGTTTGGAAATTTGAAGAGCATGATAGAATAAAGTGACGAAATTAAGTGACGAAATTAATTGGCGATATAAACTTATGGAGATGTAAAAACATGAAAAAATTTGAGTATAAAGAGGTAGACGTAAAAGGAAACGATATTGACCTAAAGTCATTAGGAAAAGACGGTTGGGAATTATGTGCAATTACCGTTCCGTCTTGGATTTTCAAGAGAGAAATATCTAATCAGGACATTCATATAGGGCTACTTGTGTCTTGTGCTTACATGAGAAATGTAGGTAATTTGCAACATAGAACTATAGCAGAGTTTAATCAGTTTGTAGAGGATGTAATGAAGGGGAAACTTCCGAAATACGAATTTGGTTGGAACGATAAGGATGCTATTGAAATGTGGATCGTGAAGTTTCACGAATATTGTAAGGAACTATACGAAGAAATAAATTTAAGAATGAGTGAAGAAATGGGCATAGAATCTGAACTTTGAATATACAGTACCATCATAATGTACAGTTTTAATAACATGGGAGAATTGCTGGAGAAATTGTCATGGTAGAATACGAAGCTATGGAAAAAGCTATTATGTGTCAAGTAGCAGGAAGATTACTTGAGGCATTGCCTGAAGAAGAGAAGAAGAGGCTTCTTGAGGCATCTTTGACAAAGACATTGCAGGACGTTTTAAGACCCTGGCACATAGAACAAGCTATAAAGGACGATGTCAAAAAATATATGGTGGAGTATGTAAAAGAGCCAGAGGTGCAGGAAAGGATAAAAGCTGAGACACGAAAAGCATTTGACAGATTGATGGATGGAGTTATAGGTGCTATTGTGGTTTCATCGCAGGATAGTATCAAATCGGAATATAGAAAGTTCGTAGATACTAAAGAATGTAAATAAATGGAAAACTGGTAAAATAGTAAACTGAGGAAAAACGGACTAAAGGAGAACGTTGATGGGTAAGAAAGAAAATAAAATAGTAATTTCTTTGGACGATGGAATAAAAGATGGGCTAAGACTTATAGAGACCATAAATAGAGATAAAGAACTTAGGAAAATGATTTATGGCGTAAAAGTGTGTAGTACATGGGTATTAGAAGAGGGTATTGACATTGTTCTAGATGTACGTTGTAGAATATGGGATGGTTGTAACTTAATTCTAGATATGCAAAAGTGGCCAACAGACACTCCTGAAATTGTTGCAAGACAAGTGGATATAATTTCAGCAACTGGCGCTGTTGAAGAGTTGATTGCTTGTCCAATGGGAGGAGGGAGAAAAAGCTTAGAGTCCTTTACGAAAAAGTGTGCAGATGGAGGTATGAGACCTTTGTGTACGTTAGAGATGACGTATCCAGAGTCTGAAAGGTATTTGAAACCTGGGTATTGGAAAGATATTCTTTGTGACGCTTTATCATTTGATATAGACGGATTCGTGATTCCTGCAACTGAAGAACCGAGAGATGAAATAAAGACGTACATACAGGAAAATTTCCCAAATTTATTATATGATCTCTATGCAACGGGATTCAAAGCACAATGCGGACATATAGAATCTATGAGAAAATTTGGTATATCAAAATATATTATGGGAAGAACAATATATGAAACTAACGATGTAGCACATACGATTAGAAGTGTGTATGAGGAGATAAATAAGAAATAAGCCACAAAAAGTCAAGGATGAGGATTGACGATGTACCAAAAAATGAGTGAAGAGTGTAGAAAGAGTCTGAAAAGACAGTTTGATTTTTCTATGTCAGAATTGGACAATATGGAAAAATTTATGGCAGAAAATATGGACAAACCTGCTGCAGATATTTTGAACATTCTCATGGAAGATATTGATCTTAATGACAGACAAAAGGTTATAGTTTCATATACTCTTGGTGCATCAGTTGGTGCAGAAGGCGTTATGAAAGACTTAGAAGAAAGCAAAATTACAAAGCTTGATTCGATTATGAATATAAGGATAGGACATGGTGGATAGTTTGACAAAAGATGATTTGACAAAAGATGATGGAGAACAACCAGGTAAGCAAGAAGAAAAACAAGAAGAAAAAGACGAGTATGGCCCAAAAAGCAGAATGAAGGGATTGCAAAAAGAATTTCACTTGTCAGATTTAGAAGTAGATGAGTTGACCAGGTTTCTATCATCTACGAAGAGCAGCGACATGTTTGGAATAATAGAAGAAATGATCAAGTGCGAAAGTCTCAATATCAGACAAAAAGTTGCTTTTGCACATGCGCTAGGGATATTTAGAACAGAAGGAAGCATGTCGTTCAGGATAAGATCATCTCAAGATTAGGTTTTTCATTATGAGAATGACAAAGGATAAACTAGAGGAAAAGATTTCTGGTTGTGGATTTTTTGTAGTATTGTCTACAACTAGTTATCTTGAGTCTTTAAGAAAGTCTGACGAAGATATAATGACTCAGATAGGTATTGCAAGAGAGCTAAAAAAACCTTTTTTAATCATTGAAGATAGCAGAATGTCACAGCCAGATATAGAAGAAACGAGAAGATATTTCTCCAAGGACAATATAATAGATAGGATATCAGTAAACCTAGGCGACAAGAATTCTGAGCTGTTGGTAGCTGAAAAAATTAGAGAAGTTGTAAGAATGTTTTGTCCTGAAAGTGAGTCTGTTAATCTAGTAACAGGTCGACAAGATAATAAGGATTGACTGAAAAATAGATCGAAAAGACTAATATGAAGCGATAGTGAGAGATGGAGAGACGTAACAAATGCCAAATGTAATTGTATATTCTAAGAAAGACTGTCCAAATTGTGACATGTTAAAAGAGTTGCTAAAGGA
>Ga0187886_1003558_pt1 | contig 11602 bp, 8 predicted proteins | sample June2016WEW_20_1_FD_133001 | JGI IMG/M metagenome (GOLD analysis project Ga0187886, IMG submission 133001) | Peatland microbial communities from SPRUCE experiment site at the Marcell Experimental Forest, Minnesota, USA - June2016WEW_20_150 | ecosystem: Environmental > Terrestrial > Soil >...
GCCAGCGCGGCCAGCGATTGATCCAACTGGCCCATCTTGCGCGAGATCCTTCCCAGGAGGATCCAGTGAGCCATGTTGCGCGGAGCAAGGTCGGCGGATTTCTGGCCGGCGCGCAGAGCGTCTTCCATCCGGCCGCTTTCCATCAATGCTTCGGCCAGCAAATGGTGGGCTTCGTCGTTTTCCGGATGCGCTTCCAGAAGCGCCTGCATCGCGGCAGCGGAACGCGCCGCTGAGCCGGTAACCGTCCAAAGCCGGGCCAGGCGCAGTGCGGGCAGGACCGGATCGTCCATTTCCGTCGCGGCGTGATCCAGGTGCCGGATGGCTTCGTCCAACCGGCCTTCGGCTTCGTCCACCTCGGCCAGGATCAGACGCGCTTCCGGCGGATGGCCTTCACCGTTCAAAACGCTCTTGGCCAGCAATCGGGCTTCGTCGCGTCGGCCCAAGGCAATGGCCGCACGCGCTTTGCCCAGCAGCCAGGGGAAGGGCACCTTGGCGTCGGACTTTTCGATCGCGAGTTGAAAAGCCTCGTACGCTTCGCCGGGTTTATTGGATTCGATCGCCGCCTTCCCGATCTCGGCGAACAGTCCGGCGGTTGGGGAAGCCACGAACGACGCCGCCTTGCGGAAGTGTGACAGCGCGTTCTGCGGATCGCCGTCCCGCGCCAACGCGCGGGCCAGCCGGATTTGATACTCACCGTTTTGCGGATCGAGTTCGACGGCACGCTGCAGGCAGGGTAGGGCGGCCGAACGGTTGCCGGCATCTTCGTTCCATATTCCGAGCGTATATTGCCAGGCGGCAATGTCCGGCGAAAGTTGAAGCGCATTGCGCAATTCGGCGATCGCTTCTTCGCGGCGGTCCATCTCCGAGAGAAGTTTTGCCGCCCATGAATGGGGGAAAGCACTGCGCGGGTCGGACCGGCTCGCTTGGCGGAAGGACGCGAGCGCTGATTCGTTCCGCCCGGTTTTCCATTCGCAAATTCCAAATAACGTGCGCGCCTCTTCCATATCCGGGTCCAGACTGACCGCGGACTCTGCGGCTTTCCTTGCTTTCAGCGCGTCGTCCGCGCGCAGCCAGGCTTGGGCGATCGCCAGGGCGACCTCCGGGGAGGGATTTTCCTGATTAAGCGCCTCGAGCGATTCGATCGATTTCGAATCGGGACTCGTGAAAGCGAGCGCGGCGCGTTCGAAGAGCGGTTGGATCGTCTCCTCGGATGTTCCGAGCGCAGCGGCTCGGGCAAGCGCCGAGCGAACGGACTCTGCGTCTGCGATTGACATCGACTGAGACGGTTGGGGTTCCGCATCCGCCAGCTGCCGGCGATAGGACGACTCTGCCTTTAAGATTGCGGCTTTGGCCAGCGCGGTATGCGCTTCCGGATCGTCCGGCGCGCACCGGCAGAGTGATTCCAGACATCGGATCGCGGTCGGGTAATCCTTGAGGAGGAGCGCCGCCTGCCCCGTCAGTGCGAGCGACTCCTGGGAATCGGCACAAAGATCGGCGGCTTTTCGCAACGCGGCATCCGCCGAAGGGATCTGATCCCGCGGCGATTTGTCCGCGGCGCCTGAAATGAGTGCCCGGGCCAGTAACGCCCATCCGCGCGCATCGGAGGGATGCGCGATTGTGATTTGATCGCAAATGGCGGCGGCTTTCTTGAAGTCGCCTTTTTGCAGGGCGATGCGGGCTTTGAGCACCTGTCCGTCGGCGGAGGAATTCGTACCGGCGCCGGTTTCCTTCCATGTCTCAGCCTTCTCCAGATCGCCCGCGCGGAAAGCTGCCTGTGCCGCTTCCAGACCGAGGTCGGAATCGCCGGGGGCAAGCTTCACGGCCTGCTCGTAATAGGGGAGCGAATCCCGCGTCAGTCCGACGGCGTTAAGTCCGGAAGCCAGACGATGCAATAGCACGGCCTTTTGCGGATCGATTTGAACAGCTTTGCGGAGGAAAGCAATCGCGGCGGATTTCCGGCCGTCGGCCCACAATGCATCGGCGGCGCTCGCCAGATGATCGGAATTGCCGCGCTCCAGATCGCTCGCGCGCCGGAAAATCCCGAAGGCTTGCGCATTCTTCCCGGAGCTGCGCAGTGTTTGCCCCAATTCCACAAGCAGCGGGAGGGACGTGGGGTTCTGTTCCAACGCTTTCTCGAACACCGATGCCGCTTCGGCGAATTCTTTCAGCGAGACCAGTAATCGACCGGCGCGCAGCGAGATAGCGGCGTCATGCGGTCCGGCAAGTTGTAGGCAGCGCGCGAGTTCCGTCCGCGCCCGATTTCCATCGCCGGATTGCAGGTGGATTTCAGCCAGCCGGATGGCCGGCTCGGGGTTGGAAGGATCCAATTCCGAAGCCTGGCGCAACGCGGAGACGGCTTCACCGACCCGATGGAGAGCGATGAGCGAACCCGCCATGCCCGAAATCGCCGGAAGGTTGTCCGGTGAATCGGTGAGAATTTTATTGTAGATCTCGAGCGCATCCTCGTGCAGACCGGAAGCGGCGAGAGATTCGGCCAGCCGCCGCCGAAGCCCGGCATCGGCCGGAGCGAGTTGCATCGCGGATTGCAGATTTTGGACCGCAGTCGGGCAGTCGCCGGAGCGTATCAGCGCCTCAGCCAGCCCTTTGTGCGCGTCTACCTTTTGTTCGAGGGTCAAACAATCGATCGATCGCAGGAGCGATCCGAAAAGGGTGATCGCTTCCGGAAGGTGACCGGTGTAGATCTGCGCCCATCCCAGCAGCGATTGTAAAAACTCATCATGGGCCGTACAGGATATCGCCGCAGCCTGTTGCAGCGCCGAGAGCGCCGCAGCCGGGATCGAAGGATCCGCAACGGGATCATTGTGGGCCATATCGATCAGGAGAGATCCCAGATCGATGAGCAGGGCTGGCGATTTCGGATCGGCGGCGATCGCGTGTTCGAGCGCCGAACGCGCTTCCGCAAACCGTCCGGCAGATTTCAGCAGGGAGGAAAGAGTTTTGACGGCCGGGAGAAGAGCGGGAGAAATCGTGAGCGCCTTGTGGAGATATTGCTCCGCTTCGGCAGTCTGTCCCAACCCCGAGCAGGTTTCCGCCAGCGCCGTCAGTATGCCGGTATCTTCCAGCCGCGAAGACAACGCGCGCTCGAGCGCGGAATTCGCTTCACGAATGCGGCCCTCGCCGATCAGCATCCGGCCCAGCCCAAACAGCAACTCGGAGGGATCGGATGCGGATTCCGCGCCGGCCCTCAGCGTAGTCTGAGCTGCTTCGCGGTTGCCCTTAGACGCATGCAATTCGGCCAGCGCCTTCCAGGGCGCGACCGAGGTGGGGGAGAGGCGGGTGGCTTTCTGGAGTGATGTGAATGCGGCTTCATCCCTGCCTTCCGCCAGATCGATCAGACCGAGCACGGCGCAGGCTTCACCGCAGTCCGGCTGCAACGCCAATGCTTTTTCGACGGCCTGGCGGGATTGCGCGCGGTCGCCGGCGGCGAGACTCGTCTGGGCCAGGGAAAGGAACAATGCGGGATCATCGACAATGCGGTCGGTGAGAAGCCCGTAATATTCCGCGGCTTCCTTCGAACGGTTTGCGCGCTCGGCCGATTGAGCCAGCAGCCGGAGCGCACTGTTATCTTTCGGATCGAGGTGCCATGCGGAGGATGCTGATTCCTCGGCGCCGCGCCAATCACCGGTCTGAGCCTGGAGGGTTGCCAAACGGGAAAACGCCTCCGGATGATGCGGCCACTCCCGGGTTACCATTACGAGCATCTGGGCCGCACCGCGCGGGTCGTCGCAATCGGCAAGGATCCCGGCGATTTGAACCTGCAACCGTGGATCGGAAACAGCGGCCGCTTTCATCGAAGCCTGGCGTGCCTGATCGAGCGCTTTTTCTTTTGCCCCGGCCTTTACCTGGATCCGCGCCAGAAGCAGCAAATCTTCCGGATCTTCGGCGGTGGAAGGCAGCGCGACCAGCGCTTCCTCGTCGCGTCCAAGGCCGGAGAGGGAACGCGCGATCCCGGCACGGATCCCGGCGGCGCCGGGGGAAAGCGTACCGGCTTCCTGCCAGAAGGAGAGCGCGGTGGTGAAACTCTTTTCGGCTTCGGCGGAGTGCGCCGATTCGATCAGGGTATCCAGAAGCAGGCTGCGGGCTTCCTTTCGGGCGGCATCGGCTTCGGGAAACGCCGAGGAGGGTTCGCCGGCTAGGCGCAGCATCCGGGCACGGAGGATTCGCTTTTGCGGGCTTCGGGCGGATTCGGCGGCGTTGGAAAACTGGGCCGGAACAGCCGCCAGGATGTGCTGGGCAATCGCACTCTCCCCCATCGCCGCGGCGCTTTCGCACAGCGCGGAAGCGGAAGGCAGATCGAGCGCGGGAAGCAGCGATTCGCATATCTCGGCCGCGCGGTCGGGCGATTCGTTATCCAGCAGCGTGTGCAGCATCGTCCCGGCGGAAGCGGGCAGCAATTCAGCCAGACGATCGACGACCTTGCGGGAATCGGAGCTAATCGAATAGAGGCAACTCCACACTAGGGATGGGGAATCAGTCGCCGCAACCGAGGCCGGGTCAACTTCGGATTGTTTTGCGAGAGCGAGCGCCGCCAGGGCGGCTTTATCCAGGGAGGGTTCCACCGCGGGGTCGAGCGATTTGAGCGCCGCTTCACCGCGTGCCAGACTTTCGTCGGAAACCTTCAATGCAAAAGCGACTCCCTTGGAAAAGCGGGAGCGCAAATAATCGGTTTCAGCGGCGAGCAACAAACCCATCAGGCCGGGACGCCAGCGGTCCGGATCGTTGACGGCGAACGAGACGGCTTTCTTTAGAAAGCCTTCGTCGTGTAAAGCCGACCAGAGGGTGGGCACCCGGCGGATGCGACGAACGACGCTGGTGCGGACGTCGGCGGGAATTGCTGCTTCAAGCGTTTGAAAAACCTGGGTGTCGGAAAACATCGGGGACCTCCCGGCGGAAAACGGAGCGGCGGACGGCTAGATCAGACCGTTGGTGAGCCAGTAGGCTGCGGCCATCATCACCACGCCTACCACGATCAAGAAAGCGCCCGTTCCGGCGGCGGTTTTCATTAAATCGTTGATCGTCGAAAGAAGATCCGTGGTCGTACTGGCCAGCGAGGCCATGTCGTGGCTGATGGCCCGCTTGCTCAGCTCGGTGGACGTGGCCGCCATGGTCCGCATTTCCCCGGAGAAGCTCCGGCCGATCAGGATGATGATCCCGGCCAACAGGCAAAGCAGGCCGGATCCCAGGAGAACCAGGATAATGCCGACCTGCAGATCGGGTTGAGTGAAATATTGAGCGATCATCTGCGCCTCCCAAAAAGAAAAGATTCTGGAAGGAATATGTGCATATTGCGTGCCAGAGGGGAAAGGTGATGAACGGAGGGTTGAAAAAAAGGATGAAGAGGAGAGCGCTGAATGTTGTGCTAATTCTGTTGGTCGGGCTTTCGATGGAAACCCGGTTAGTTATCTATTGGGAAGTCTTCTTAATTCGAGAAATGTTACTTACCGGCGCCGCAGCTCTGGCCTCGCGCTCGGCCTTTTCCTGCAGGTAGTCGGTATAATTCCCTTCGTAATCTGTAATCCGGCCGTCCTGCAGTTCGAGTATACGGTCTGCCACGTTATCCAGAAAGTAGCGGTCGTGGGAGACGATGAGCAAGGTGCCGTCGAAATCCTCGAGCGCCTCCTCGAGCTGCTCCGCGGATGCGATGTCCAGATGGTTGGTGGGCTCGTCCAATAGTAGGAAGTTGGCGCCCTGCAGCATCAGCCGGGCCATTTGCACCCGCGCCTTCTCGCCGCCGGAAAGATCGCGCACCTTTTTTTCGGCATCGTCCGCCGAGAATAGGAACCGCCCGAGCAGCCCGTACAGTTCACGGTTGGTAAGCGCCGCGTGCCGGGTAACCTCGTCGGCCAAAGTATTGTCGAGCTGAAGGGTCTGATGCTCCTGATCATAATACCCAAGCGTATTCGAAGGTCCGCGCACGATCTCGCCGGCAGTCAGGGCTTCCTCGCCGAGGACGCAGCGCAGCAGAACGGTCTTCCCAGCACCATTCGGGCCGATGATCCCGACCCGTTGTCCGTTCCAGACGGTGAAGTCGATGTCCCGCAGTACCGCGTGATCGTCGAAAGATTTTCGCGCATGCCGGACCTCGAGGGTTTTGTTCGACCCGCGCTTGGCGGCGGCCAACGTCAGGCCGATTGTTTTATGCTCGAAGACGGGTTTATCGACCCGATCGATCTTTTCCAGACGCTTTTGCATCGATCGGCCGCGGCGAACGAGCTTCTCGTTCTGGCCGGCGGCCCACCCCAGCAGCCGGCGGATGGCGAATTCCATCCGGCGGATTTCCCGCTGCTGGATTTTGTATTGGCGCTCCTGGGAGAGAAGCTTCTGACGCTTTTCAAACGCGTACTCGGAATAATTCCCGCTATAGAAGACGAGCCGGCCGCTGTCGAGTTCGACGATTTCCTCCGCGACGATGTCGAGTAAATAGCGGTCGTGCGAGACAATCACCACCGCGCCGGGGTAGTCGGAGATCAGTTCTTCCAGGAACCGTTTGCCATCCAGATCAAGGTGGTTGTCCGGTTCGTCCAGGAGGAGGAGATTCGGCTGCTCCAGGAGCAGCTTGGCCAGCCCGACCAGCTTTTTCTGTCCGCCGGAAAGTGCCCGGAGGGGTAGCGAAAAATCCGCTTCGGTAAATCCCAACCCGCGCAGCGTGGAGCGCACGCGGCCCTCGAAATTCAAACCGCCTTTGGCCTGGAATTCCGCGAGTAGAATTTCCTGTCGAGTGGTTAGCCGGCCCAGCTTGTCCGAATTACCGTATACCGCCGGTTCCCCCATTTGCGCGGCGATCCGGTCGATCTCGGATTCCAGCGCCGCCAGCGTCGGCGAGGCGGTGCGGGCTTCCTCCAAGAGCGATCGATCCAGGTCGAAGGGTACTTCCTGGGGAAGGAATCCCACGCGGATGCCGCGGGCGATATGGATCGTGCCGGAGTCGGGCTCCAACTCGCGGGAGAGCATGCGCAGCAAGGTGGATTTCCCGGAGGCGTTGGGGCCGATCAGGCCGATGCGCGCGTCGTGATAAATCTCCCAGCTAATATTCTCAATGATGTTTTGCGCGCCGTAATGGTGCGTAACCTTGTCCAGGCGCGCGATGGTTCCGATCATGGTGGACGAACTCCCGGTGGCAAATTGGCGCCGGGAATGTATCACGGGGTGGGGAAACAGGGAAGGGACGGCAAGTGGGGGCAAGATCAAGATCTTTTAACGCAAAGACACAGAGGCGCAAAGAAGACCCTTAAAAAGTTTTTCTTTGCGTCTTTGCGCCTTTGCGTTAAGATTTGTTTTTAATCCATATCAGGATTCCATTTTCCCCGCGTCGTTCTTCTCCAACAGGTACGGCAATTCAGCCATCATCTCGTCCCGCAATTTTCGAAAGGCCGCGATTTTTTCTTCCTCCTTTCCGGTCACAATGCTGGGATCCTCATAAGAATGATGAATCGAACGTCCCGACCCGAACCAAACGGGGCAGTCTTCGGCGTCCGAACTGCAGACCGTTACGACCAAATCGAAGGGGACGTCCTTAACAGCGTCCATCCCCTTGGAATTTCCCTTGTGGCGGATGCCGGCTTCCTCCAGGACTTTGATCACCATCGGGTGGACGAAACCTTTCGGTCGGCTACCCGCGCTGAAGGCAATCCACCGGTTGGAAAGCCGCGCGTTGATGATGGCCTCGGCCATTTGGGAACGGCAGGAATTTCCGCTGCATAGAAAAAGCACCCGTCGTTTGGAATTAAGCATATGGTCCTTCCTTCAATCGCCGCCGGATGCCGAGAATTCGGTCATCTCGCCGGTGGCGAGAAAAATTGTTCGTTCGCAAATGTTGGTTACCCGGTCGGCGAAGCGTTCCAGGTTGTGCGACACCCACAGCAGATGGGTGGTTTGATCCACCGTCTGCGGATCGGCGATCATCCGTTCCACCAGTTCGCCATAGATAAGGTTAAAGAGCCGGTCCACCTCGTCGTCTTCGGCCGGGATGGTTCGTGCCGCCTTCACGTCGCCGGCGACGAACGCACTGAGCGCGCGATGCAGCATGGCATTGGCCTTGACGGCCATGGCGTCGAAGTGGTCCAGCAGCGCAGACGGGAGGGGCGAGGGCTCGAGCAGGATGGTGATGTGGGCGATGCCTTTGGTGTAATCCCCCATCCGTTCGAGTTCGGTGATCACTTCCAGAATCGCCGCGAGCAATCTCAGATCGTGGGCCATGGGCTGCTGGGTGGCCATCAAGGTCAGGCAATCCTCCTCGATGGCGAACCGCCGCTGGTTGATGAAACCGTCGCGGTTTTCAATCTTTTGCGCCGAAGCAACGTCCAGCCGGCGCAGCGCCTTTACCGCATCGACGGACGATTGCTCGACCATGCTTCCCAAGTTGAGCACTTCGTCCTGCAGATGGTGCAATCGCCGCTCCAAAATCTCGCGCGTCATACGGATCCTTTCTATCGTCCGGTTTATCCAAACCGGCCGGTGACATAATCCTCGGTCTGTTTTTTCTCGGGACGGGTGAAGATCCGGTTGGTCGTCCCGAATTCCACCAGGCGTCCGGCTCTCTGATCGTCGATCATCAAAAAGGCGGTGTAATCCGAAACCCGCGCCGCCTGCTGCATGTTGTGGGTGACAATCACAATCGTATATTCTTCCTTAAGATGCTGCATTAAATCCTCGATTTTAAGTGTGGCGATCGGATCCAGCGCCGAGGCGGGTTCGTCCATCAGGATCACCGCGGGTTCCACCGCCAGCGCCCGGGCGATGCATAGCCGCTGCTGCTGCCCACCCGACAGCGCCATCCCCGACTGGTTCAGTTTATCCTTTACCTCGTCCCACAAAGCCGCGCGCTGCAGGCTGTGCTCGACGATCTCGTCCAGCTCGGTCCGCCGGTGGATCCCGTACAACCGCGGACCGTAGGCGACGTTGTCGTAAATGCTTTTGGGAAACGGGTTGGGCCGCTGAAACACCATTCCCACCCGTTGGCGAATCTGCACAACGTCGATTCCTGGGGCGAGGATATTCTCGCCGTCCAGCAGGATCTCCCCTTCGGCGTGTGAGCCCGGTGTCAAGTCGGTCATGCGGTTGATGGCCCGCAGCAGGGTTGATTTGCCGCATCCCGACGGTCCGATGATCGCTGTCACCTGATGGGCCGGAATAGAGATGTTGATCCCGGCGATGGCGCGGAATTTTCCATAGAAGACAGAAAGGTTGCGGATGTCGATTTTAACCGGACGAACTGCCTCGGTTGATTCGATTTCCGCCAAACCTTCGGCTGATCGGATCGATACCGGTGGAGGCGCGAGGGGTTGGGAAAGCGTGTGGGCGATAGCCATGATTTTTATCCTTGCATCCGCAGGGTGCGGATGACGATCCATAATCGGGCTGCGACGTTGATCGATAGCACGAACACCATCAACACCAAAGCGGCGGCCCAGGCTTGGTGGATCCTTTCCGGATACGGCTGCTGGGCGTATTTCCACAACGTCAGCGGGAGCGAATCCACCGGCTGACTGAGAATTCCGCTTAGGATTTTGATTGGATTTTGACCCGAGGCCAAGCCGGAGCGAACCTGCGCGATAAAGTCGAAGTTATCATTGCCCAGGGCTGTGAAGAGGAGCGGGGCTGTCTCGCCGGAAGCGCGGGCCAGCCCGAGTAGGAATCCCGTGATCAACCCGTTGGCGGCGGCCGGAAGCACGACGCTGAGCGAGGTCTTCCACTCCGGCGCTCCGAGGGCGAGGGACGCCTCGCGCAACGCGGGCGGGACGAGCTTCAACATTTCCTCGGTGGTGCGAAGGATGGTCGGGAGCATCAGGATCGCCAGCGCGATCCCTCCCGCCAGCGCCGAGAAATGCCCCTGGGATTTGACGACGAGCGCATACAGGAACAGGCCGATAACGATGGATGGAACCCCGGATAAAACGTCCGTGCTGAAGCGGATGGCGATTCCGAGCGGCGTGTTCGGATAATAGGCCACGTAGAAAGCCGCCAGTACGCCCGGCGGGATCGCAAAAGCGCTGGCGAGAATGACCAGGAGAACCGTCCCTTCGATGGCGTTCAACACGCCACCGCCCGCAATTCCCAGGGGCCGCGGAAGCTGGGTGAAGAACGAAGGATCGATATATTTGCCGCCCTGAAGGATGACGTATCCGATAATCCAAAAAAGAGGGACAAGCGCCAGGGCGGTGGTCAACCCGGCCAGGAGGAGCATCACGGCGTTCGATGTTTTGCGGCGGGCGTATCCGCGCCGGGCGCGAATGTGATGCTGGGAGGCGACGCCGGGCGTCATCCGTGTGTCTCCTGCGGCGCGCGACGGGCCACGCGCCAGACGAGGAAGCGGGCCGCGAGGTTTAGCGCCAGCGTGATGATGAAGAGCAGGAAGCCGATTTCGATCAGTGCTTGGCTGTGGAGCGGGCTCACGGCTTCGGCGAATTCGTTGGCGATGATGCTCGACATGGTATAGCCCGGACGGAGGATGGAAAGCGTGTTTCCGGCGCTGTTGCCGATCACCATCGTCACCGCCATGGTCTCACCGAGCGCGCGTCCCAGCCCGAGAATCACGGCGCCTAGGATTCCGGAGAGACCGAAGGGCACGAGCACCTGCGCAATCGTTTCCCATTCGGTCGCGCCAAGGGCCAGCGCGGCCTCCCGCTGCGAACGTGGGATGGCGAGAAACACGTCGCGGGTGACTGCCGAAATCGTCGGTACGATCATAATCGTCAGGATCAGCGATGCCGCCAGACTGCTTGCGCCGCTGGCAGGGATCGGGCCCGCGAAAAACAGTCCGAGCAGCGGCAGGGAACCTAGCGTGCGTCCCAACACCACGCCGATCGGCTGCACCACTTGGGGGAGGAACACGAAGATACCCCACAACCCATACACCACGCTGGGAATGGTGGCCAGAAGCTCGAGCATCCACCCCAGCGGTAGTCTCAGCCACGAAGGGCAAAGTTCGGAAAGAAAGATGCCAATGCCCAGGCTGATCGGCAGCGCCAGAAGAATGGCGGCGGCAGATGTGATCAGCGTTCCATAAATGAAAGGCCAAGCTTGGAATTTATCCAGCACGGGATTCCAGGAAGCGTTGATTGTGGGGAGGAAAAAGACCAAGCCGAATTTGGACCGCGCATCGGCTGATTCTTGCCAGAGCGTCCAACCGATACCGAGGATAAGCAACAGAACCGTGACTCCCATGCCAACCGTCAGAAGTTGCCAGATACGGTCGCCATGGCGAAGAGCTATTCCTACCCGCTTGCGGAGCTTGTCGACAACCGATAATGGAATATTGGATTTATCTACCATTCTTCCTCGATGAGACTCTGGAGAGCCCCGCGGTTTTCGAGGCTCTCCAGTTGATTATTCTGATTCGCTCCATCAGGATCAGTGTGGAACCGGATTTCCTTTGCAGGTTACCGCAACGAGTTTGGCCAGAACCGAGTCACGCACGGCCGCCGGCAGTACGGAGTAACCCAGCGTCGAAGCCTGCTGCCCCGCGGCTGGATCGGTCAACGCCCAGCGGATGAACTCCACGATCTTTTGCGCCTTGACGCAGTCGGTCATGCTCTGGGTGTGCAGGACGAGGTAGGTATAGCCAGAGATCGGCCAGGACCCC
>Ga0187886_1003561_pt1 | contig 11595 bp, 11 predicted proteins | sample June2016WEW_20_1_FD_133001 | JGI IMG/M metagenome (GOLD analysis project Ga0187886, IMG submission 133001) | Peatland microbial communities from SPRUCE experiment site at the Marcell Experimental Forest, Minnesota, USA - June2016WEW_20_150 | ecosystem: Environmental > Terrestrial > Soil >...
GAAGACCCCAGCGGCTCGCGACACCACGTCCAGGGGCCCGTAGGTGAACAGGGCGTACGAGCCCGGGGAGACGGCGATCGTCACCATCATGAATAATGGGGCCTGGGCGGCGGATCGGTAGGCGACGGATCTACCCGGCGATAGAACACCACAGCAGTCTCCCCGAAGCGCCGGGTTCGCACGGATGCTAGCAGGCCCAACGCCCGCGGTGGAGGAGTGCGCCAGAATTGCTTCGCCACGACCCACGCCCGTGGACTCAGAAGTGCCGGGCCCGCCGCCGAGATGCTTGTCAGAGCGGCCTCCATGAGCTGCGGCTCGGCGTACGGCGGATCGATCAGGACGACATCGAACGGGCCGTCCGACGTGGCTCGCTCCCTCAGGTACTTGATGGCATCGGCGCGGACCACGGAGGCCCGCTCGGCAACGTGGGCACGGCCAAGGTTCTCGGCGATGGCGTGGCAGGCCCCTGGGTCGCGCTCGACGAGGAAGGCTTCCGCGGCGCCGCGCGACATCGCCTCGATGCCGCCGGCTCCGGAGCCGGCGAAGAGGTCCAGGACTCTCGCGCCGGGTAGGTCCGGCTCCAGAATGGCGAAGAGCGCCTCCTTGAGACGATCCCCCAGCGGGCGAGTGCCCGCCCCGGGAGACAGTAGGCGCGTCCCCCTGGCGGAGCCCGCGATGACCCGTCCCGCGTCACTCATGGGGTCTTCGCCCGATCCGTGGCGGCGAGCTCCTCGGCGGCATCCTCCGCGTCGGCGGCGTCCGCCAGCACCTCGCCCGCGCCCACTCGGGCCAGCCAGCCGCGCTGCAGCTCCACGGCCAAAGCCTCGTTGCCGGGTCGAATTGCGCCGTCCGCATCCACGAGACGCTCTGCCACCTCCCTCGCCCGGGCCGCCATTTCCCGATCCTCCTTGTTGCGCAGCGACGCAATCCGCAGGGTCGGCAGGCCGCTCTGGTGCAGGCCGAGGAGCTCGCCCTCGCGGCGCAGCTCCAGGTCCAGATCGGCCAGCTCGAAACCGTCCGTGTGAGCGACCAACGCATCCAGCCTCGCCGCGGCAGTAGCGTCGTCCGAGTCGGAGACGAGGATGCAGTAGGCCTGCGCCTCTCCTCGTCCCACGCGACCGCGGAGCTGGTGGAGCTGGGCCAGGCCAAAACGATCGGCGTCGAGGATCAGCATCACCGTGGCCTCGGGCACGTCCACGCCGACCTCCAGGACGGTCGTGCCGACGAGCACGTCCAGCTCGCCCCCGCGGAATCGGTCCATCGTGGCGTCGCGCTCGGCTGCCTTCATCTGCCCGTGGACGACGCCCACGCGCACGGCCGGCTCGGCCGGCAACCCGGCCCGGGCCGCGGCGTCGGCCAGCTGTCGCGGCAGGTCGGCCGCCACCTCAGCGGCGGAGCGGGCAGCCGTCTCCTCGTCCTCCTCGACGAGGGGCACCACGACGAAGGCGCGGTGGCCGGCCCGGACCTCGCGAACGATAAGGGGGTACGCGCCCCTGCCAGGATCGTCCGGCGCGCCCACCAGATCGCCGGTGTGACGGATGCCGGTCCTGACGTGCCGGCGTCCGGCGGGCAACGCTCGAAGATCGGAGACGTCCAGGTCGGCCAGCAGGATCTGGCCCAGCGTTCGAGGGATCGGCGTCGCCGTCATCAGGAGCACGTGCGGAGAGCGGCCCTTCGCACCCAGAGCCTCGCGCTGAGCCACTCCAAAGCGATGCTGCTCGTCGACGACGGCCAGGCTGAGGTCCGCGAAACGGACCGCTTCCTGGACGAGAGCATGCGTTCCCACGACGACGCGCCCGCTCGTCGGGGCCTGCGGACCGTCGCCGGCAGTGGGGACGGCGAGCAGCTCCAGCGCGGCACGACGCTCGCCCGCCGGCAACGAGCCCGTCAGCAGCGTCACCCCGTGGCCGAGCGGCTCGACGAGCCGGCGCAGGGCAACGGCATGCTGACGTGCCAGCAGATCCGTTGGCGCCAGGAGCGCGCCCTGGTGGCCTGCGTCGGCCACAAAGACGAGCGCCAGGGCCGCCACGGCCGTCTTGCCGGAACCGACGTCGCCCTGGAGGAGTCTCATCATCGGCCGCGCCCGGCCAAGGTCGGCGGCGATGGCCGTCACCGCGGCGATCTGGTCGTGCGTGAGCCGGGCAGCTTCCTCCATCCCGGTGCGGGCCCGAGTCTGCTCGGTCAGTGCCTCCTCCACGACCCCGATCGCGTGGCGGACTCTCGAGGCCGGGGCCTCGATCGGTTCGCCGACCGCCCGCCGGCGCTGCCGATCCCGGGCCACCATGCCGACCTGCAGGGCCAGCAGCTCGTCGAATCCGAGCCTCCGCAGCGCGGCGTCACGAAGCTCGAAGCTGTCCGGGTAGTGGGCGTTCTCCAGGGCGGCGGAGATGGCCATCGGTCCCGCCCCGGCGGGGGCCTTACCCCCGGATTCGCCGCTGACGCCGGCCGCGTCGGAGGCCGCGGCCGCGGCCTCCGACGGCAGGTACTCGGCGTAGGCGACCCCGACCGCGTCGAGTGCCTGGCGTATGGCCCGCCGCAGCGTGACCGCGGTCAACCCGGCCGTCAGCCGGTACACCGGCACGATGCGGCCCGCATGCAGCAGGGCGGATCCGTCGTCGAGCTGGAACTCGGGGTTGTCGAATGTGGTAACGAAGCCGCGGCGCCGCACCTTGCCGCTGATGACGATCCACTGCCCCTCGCGCAGCCTCTTCTCGATGAAGCGACGCCCAAACCAGGTCGCCTCTACGTCGCCCGTCTCATCGCCGAGATACGCCGTGGTGCGTTCGACGCGTCGCCGGAACGTCTGCTCCACTCGAACGCCACGCACCTGCAGGCGCGCGCTGGCGGCTGCGCCGTCGGCGATCCAGGCCAGCTCGTGAGCGCTGCTCAGCTCGCGGAGATCGTCGTAGCGGCGAGGCAGATGGAACAACAGGTCGCGCACGGTGCGGATCCCGAGGCGCGGTCCCACCCGTCGCAGAACCGTAGCCCCGGCGAGCCCGCTCAGCCCGATCGGCGTGTCGGGACCGACCGGGCCCCGGGACCGCGATGGCGCGCCGCCCCTCCGCGCTTCCGGGCGGCCGGATCCGCCCGACGATCCCAGATGCCCCCGACCGGCCATTCCGCTACTCGGCCGCGATGAGATACCGGTAGTGGGGTTGCCCGCCGTGGATGACTTCCACCTCCACACCGGACCGCCACTCCCCCACTCGACGGGCCACAGCCTCGGCTTCGGCCAGGTCCGCGCCCGCGCCGTAGTAGAGCGTCACCAGCTCGAAACCCGGCTCCAGGGCTCGCAGAGCTGTGAGGATCGCCTTCATCCGATCACTGCCAACGGCGAGCAGTCCGTCGTCGGGGTCGAGGACGATCGTTTGACCCTTGCGAACCTTGCGCTCGCCGATGACAGCGTCGCGGACCGCCTCGGTCACCTGGAGCGTCTGCACCGCCCGTCCCGCCAGGGTCATGACCTCCGCGTTGGCCGTGGCGTCGCGAGCAGGGTCCAGCGCCAGCAGAGCCGCGAACCCCTCGGCCGCATTCCGCGTCGGCACGACTCGAACGCGCCGGGTCGTCATCTCGGTGGCCTGCCGCGCGGCCAGGACCACGTTCGGGTTGTTGGGCAGCAGCAGCACTTCTTCCGCCTCTATCTTCTCGACCGCATCCAGGAGCTCGCCCGTCGAGGGGTTGCTGGTCTGCCCGCCATGGACCACCGCCGCAACCCCGTAAGAATCGAAGATGCGGGCCAGGCCTTCGCCGGCGGCCACCGCAATCACGGCCAGGGCCACCGCTCCGTGCGATGCAGTGCCTCCGTCGGATCCGTTCGAGCCGGTCGAGCCATGCACGCCGCTGCGCTCGCCGGCGAGGTCCACCTCGGCGCCGAACGTCTCGAGATCGACGTGCGGTCTGCCTTCCGATCGCGACCCGCGAGCGCGACCTTCCACTCGTACGCCGACGACTTCCGCCGCTCGCTTCTCCCGGACCTCGCTCGACTGCGCATCCAGGTTCTCGACGGTGATTCCCGTCAGCGAGCCCATCGACAATCCCAGCGCGATCACCCGGTCCGGTCGGTCGTTGTGGACGTGGACCCTGACCGCCCGCGAATCGCCCGCCACCAGCACGGAATCCCCCATGGCCGCCAGCTCGGCCCGCAGCCGGCCCACATCGAGCGGCGCGGCGCTCGACTGCAGCAAGAACATCGTCTCGTAGCCGAAGCCCTCGTCGGCGTGCAGGACGAGCATCGCCGCCCGTGGCGAGGTCGCCGCGGCGCCGTGGCGCTCGGCCCGAGTGTGGGATACCAGATACTCCAGCGTGCCCTGCATCAATCGGTACAGCCCTTGCCCGCCGGCATCGACGACCCCCGCGTCGCGCAGGACCGGCAGCAGCGAAGGGGTCCTTGCGACCGACTCGCGCGCGGCCTCGACCGCCGCCGTCAGCACATCCTCGAGATCGCCGCCTTCTTCGGCCGCAACCATGGCCGCCGCGGAGGCCTCGCGGATGACAGTCAGGATCGTTCCCTCGACAGGCTTGCCGACGGCCTTGTATGCGGTCGCGGTTCCCTCCGTCAGGGCATAGGCGAGATCCGGTCCGTTGAAGTGATGCTTGCCCCCCAGCGCCTCGGCCATGCCTCGGAAGATCTGCGACGCAATCACGCCCGAGTTGCCCCGAGCCCCCATGAGCGCCCCAAAGCTGATGGCCTGGGCGACTCGATCCGCGGACGGATTCGACAGGCCTTCGGCCTGGGCCAGCGCGGCCTGCACGGTCGCCAGCATGTTGCTGCCGGTGTCTCCGTCCGGCACGGGGAAGACGTTGAGGGCGTTGACCTCGTCGACGTGCCGCTCGAGGTTGTCTACGGCAACCCGAAAGGCGGCCAGCAGGCCCGCTCCATCGCCCGATCGGCGCGTCATCGATTGGCTCGGGTGGTCATTTCGCCTTGCGTTTCCTCGCCGCCGTGCCCCCCTCGGCTGCACTTCTTACGACCGCCTCGCGGTCGCCCGCCTCAACGGGTGGCTGCTCGGGTGAGGAATCTGAGAGCTCGATCGTCTCCGCTCGTTCGATGGCTTCGGCCCGCTCTACGGCATTCGGCTGGTAGCGCAGCCCGTCGACGTGTATCGACAGCGACGCCACCTCGGCGCCCACATATTGGCGCAGCGAGTAGCGGACTGCCGAATCGACCTGGCGGGCAACCTCCGCGACGGGCACACCCAACGCAACGGTGATGAACACGTCCAGGCTCACCCCGTCATCGGTGGTCAACCGGATCCCGGGCCGATCCAGGCCGATCCAGCGTAGCAACCGACGACCGAACGAAGGATCGCTGAAGCCGGTCACGCCGTAGCTGCCCTGCACGGCGATCCGGACGATATCGACGATGGCGCGGCGTGTGACGATCGATTTCCCGGCCACCGAACGCTCGGGCATGTGCTAGCACGACCTCCAGCCTGAGCGGCCGAAACGGTGTGCTATCATACCGCCCCGGTCGGTCCCGGTCGGGACCTCACCTTCCTAGCAAGTATTCGAGAGGACCTCATGGCTCGCTCCTGCGCCGTCTGCGGGAAGGTCTCCATGGACGGTTTCAACCCGCAGTCGTCCGGAATGAACCGGGTCCGCGCGCATCGCCGCTACCACCCGAACCTTCAGCAGACGACGATCCAGCAGAACGGCAAGTCGGTCAAGACGCTCGTCTGCACCCGCTGTCAGCGCACCATGTCGCGCGCCGCTCGCTGACCCATCGCCGGCCCGGCCCGGCATCGATAGCGATCTTCCTCGGCGTCGAGCACCCGCTCGGCGCCGTATCGTTTGCCGGACGAGCTTGAACAGCCCCAGAGATGTGGCGGCGCACCTCGGTCGTCGCGCCTGATCTTCCGTTATCCGGGCAGCGGCCGGCCCGATTTCCTGTCATCTGCTAACGGGGGTAGCACAAGGCGAGGTTCCCGGCCGGGCCGGCCCTGCGCCCGGGTCTCCGGAGCGCCAGCCCGAGCGTGGCGAGGGTCATTCCCGGTCCGTCTTCGGTGTCCGCGGCGTCCTCGCGGCCCCGGAAGTCCGTCCCGTGCTACCGGGGTTAGCAGATGACATGTTTGCGGTCCCCGGCTGCCGCTCGCGGGTCGAAGCGCGGCGCGTCGAGCACAAACCCGCAAGCGGCGTCACTCCGAGGGGCGCGGTTCGATCCCGAGTTCGGCGCTGTCCAGCCAGACCGTGAACGGTCCGTCGTTGACCAGTTCCACTTCCATGTGGGCGCCGAAGCTGCCCTGCTGAACTGGAACTCCCGTGGATGCCAGGATCTCGCAGAAGACCTCGTACAGGCGCTCGCCAACCACGGGACCCGCGGCGCCGACGAACGAGGGACGGCGCCCCCTCCGGGCGTCGGCGTAGAGCGTGAACTGGCTGACCACCAGCGCCGCGCCCCCTACGTCCACGAGGGAGAGATTCGTCAGCCCCTCCGCGTCGGCGAAGATGCGCAGACCGGCGACCTTGGCCGCCATCCCCGAAGCCACCCACTCGTCGTCGAACGGCGCCACTCCCAGGAAGACCAGCAGGCCGCGGTCGATCGCGCCCAGGCGCTGCCCATCGACGCTTACCTGCGCCCTGGAGACCCGCTGCAGCAGGGCCCGCATCGTCGCTCCTCGTTCAGCGGCTGAAGAGTCCGGCCGCAGCTCGCCACAGGCCGCCCAGAATGCCCAGCCACGGCACCAGGTACACGGCGCTTTGAGCGCCGCCCAGCCAGCCGAACGCGCTCATGCCATACGCCAGAAGGACGCCGACCACCGTGATCGCCAACCCCTGACCGACGAGCGCCCAGCGAACCCGACGACCGAGCCGACGCAGGGCCCCAACGTCGCCTTCATCCTCGGCCTCGACACCGGCTTCGATCTCCTCGTCGGCGATCTGCTCCATGAAGCGCCGCGCCCAGCGCGGACCGTGCAGGATCGCGAAGTAGGCCGCCAGCGCGTAGGCCACCGCGCCGATGATGTCCACGACCCAGTGCTCGCCGAGATAGACGATCGAGACCCAGACGCAGGCCGTATAGGCCAGCATCAGCCAGGCCGCTCGCGGGAACGCTCGCCGTGCAAAGAGGAATGCCAGGAATGGGTAGGCGGCGTGCAGCGACGGGAACGCCGCCACGTCGTTGGAGCTGATGCTGTACAGGTTCGTGTACGAGTAGAAGTAGCCGCCGAACTGGAACAGTTGCGCGAGGCCGGTGAAGCCCGTGTCTCGCAGATGGAGCACGCCGGTCACGTAGCCGTGCTGCTCGGCCCACCACGGGGGCGCCACCGGCAGCAGCAGGTAGGTCACGAACGCCGCCATCGACAGGACGATCAACGCGCCGACGTAGTCGTAGTAGATGCGCCTCTGGTGGATCCACAGCAGGAACCCGACGGCCAGTGGCAGCGGGAAGTGCAGGAAGTAGAAGACGAGCGAGAGCGTGGCCAGGCCGTCGGAGGCGCTGGCGGGGCCCTGGTGGAACAGACCCTGCAGCCACACCGTCGGCAGCCCGCCCAGCCCGACTATCCGCTCCAGCCACACCACGTCGGCGACGTGGATCGGCAGGCCGAACTTGTCGGCGTAGCCGCGCATCAGCTCGTATGCGAAGAACAGGGCAAGGAACGGGATCCAGTCGCGCAGGAAGAGCCTGCCGCGACCGAGCAGCAGCGCCGCTAGGCCGAAGCCGACGACCACCACATCCGGCGTGACCGAGATGCCGCGAGCGATCATCAGGATCGAGAGAAGAATCGCATAGGCCGCCACAGCCGCCAGCAGCAGCCGGTCGTTCCGTCTACCCAGATGAGCGTGCGGCTGGCCGACGGCGTCTCTTTCCGCAGGCGCTTCCCTCGTCGCGGCGGCCACGGGAATGTCCCGGCTCGCGGCCGCCTCCTCGCTCACGCAGTCTCTCCTCGATCGATTCGGGCCTTGCCGGCGCTCGTTTCGTAGCCCGCGTCGGCAAGCGCCTTGATCAGCTGTATCTCGCGGGCGATGTCGTGGCCCTTCCTCCAAAGCGTGGAGCCCACGACCAGGACCTCGGCCCCGAGCCTTCCGCACAGTTCCGCGGACTTGCGGTTGACACCACCATCCACGTGCACCTGCCCGGAGGCCCGATCTGCCAGGAAGCCGTGAGCCGGCAGGACCTTGCGAGCCGCGTCCTTCATGAAGGTCTGGCCGCCGAAGCCGGGCTCCACGGTCATGACCATGACGATATCCAGCAGATCCCGGTACGGCTCGAGCGCCGATAGCGGAGTGCCCGGCTTGAGGGCCAGACCGGCCTGCCGGCCGGCCCTGCGAATCTTCAGCAGAGTCGGCTCGATCGGCTCCTCGACCTCAACGTGGAAGGTGATCGAATCGCAGCCGGCGTCGATGAACCGGTCCATGTAGCGACCCGGCTCCGAGATCATCAGGTGGGCATCGAACGGCCGTTTGCCGATGCATCGTAACCGCTTGATGAGCCCCGGCCCGAATGTGATGTTCGGGACGAAATGGCCGTCCATCACGTCGAGGTGGATCCGGTCCGAGCCCGCCCTCAGCGCCTTGCGTGCCTCGTTCTCGAGATCGGCAAGATCGGCATCGAGGATGCTGGCGCTGACGAGCATCCTGCGGGCGGCCATTAGTGGGTGGCTCCACGGCTGGCGGCCGCGTCCGCGACGATCGCCTGCAGATCCGCGGGCATGTCCGGGCTGCGAGCGCCCCGAAGCGCGGCCTCGCTCTGGCGGATGATGACTTCGCGACGGCGGGCTACGGCCGGGGCCGGCGGCTCGCCGGCCCTGTCGGCCGCCAGCTGCCCGCAGGCGGCACCGGCGTCCTGGCCTCGGTTGGCGCGCACGCTGACGCCCACACCGCCGCGCCGGACGCACGCGGCGAAGTGCACCACTCGCTCCGGGCTGCTGGCCTGCCAGGGAGTGTGGGCGACCGGGTTCATCGGGATCAGGTTGACGTGTGCCAGGTCTCCTCGAAGGAGCGCGGCCAGTGCGTCGGCGTCGGCATCCGTGTCGTTCACGCCGGAAATCATCACGTACTCGTAGCTCACGCGTCGGCCGGTTGCGCGAGCGTGGTCTCGGGCAGCCGCAACGACCTCGGCCACGGGCCAGCGGCGGTTCAAGGGGACGAGGACGTCTCGCAGCGGATCGCGAGCGGCGTGAAGGCTGACCGCCAGCGTGAACTGCGGGCCGAGCCCGGTCAGGCGACGAATGCCCGGCACCACGCCGGAGGTCGAGACGACGACGTGGCGCGCTCCCAGGCCGAAGCGTCGTGGATCGGCGAGGGCCGCGACTGCCTCCAGAACGCGGTCCAGATTGAGCAGCGGCTCGCCCATGCCCATGAAGACGACGTTGGTGAGGTTCTGACCGCCGCCGGCCGTCAGCCTGCGAGCGGCATGGCGAACCTGGTCGAGGATCTCGGCCGTCTCGAGGTCGCGGCCGTACCCGAGCTCCCCGGTGGCGCAGAAGGGACAGCCCACGGCGCAGCCCGCCTGGCTGGAGATGCACAGCGTGTGGCGCTCGCGATGAACCGGCCGGCCGGCTGCCCCATACCCCCGCGCCGGGTAGTGCATCAGCACCGACTCGATGAGAGCCCCGTCGGAGAGCAGGTGCAGCGTCTTCTCAGTCAGGCCGCGGTCGGCGACCGTGACCTCGTCCGCGGCGATCGTGTCCACGCGGAACGCCTCTTCGACGCGGGCTCGAAGCGGGGCCGGCAGGGTACGGAGCTCGTCCGCGGTCTGCGCGTTCGTCCGCCACACGGCGTCCCGTATCTGACGCGCTCGGTACGCGGGCTGCCCCACGGCCGCCAGCCAGGCGTCGATGGCGCCATCAGCCAGGCCACTCAACCCGGGGCGCGGATCGGTGGCATGGCGGGCGGAGCGGGGCGGGCGGAGCGGAGCGGTGCCCGGCGCGGGCACGGAGGCGGTGGCGCCGGCGGCCACGTCGCCGGTCACGTCGGTAGGACTCACGGGCCGCGATTATCGCATGCCGGCCGCGGCGCCCGCGACGCGGGGCTATCGACCGAGGTCCGGATGGCCCCGGAGGTATTCCTCGGCCCCCATCTCGCGGCCGCCAGCCCGCTGGAGCCTGTCCAGCACGAGTCGGCCGTCGATGGTCCCGATGAACGGCGCTTCCGACGACGTGACAAGCGGTACGGACGGAGGGCCGAACCCTCCGACGCGGTCTCCGGGCTGGGAGGGGGCCACGTGCGCCTTCCAAACGATCAGCCGCTCTCCGCCGGTGTTCTCGCTCTGGATGTAGCTGCCCGGCCAGGGCTGGTAGGCGCGGATCTGCCGCTCCAGCTCGACGGCGGGACGGTTCGGGTCCAGCCGACCGTCCTCGCGTCGCAACGGCCGGGTCAGCGTGATGCCCTCCTCCGGCTGCGGCCGGGCCGTCAATCGCCCCGCCAGCCACTCGGGCAGCGCCCGAGCCAGCAGGCGGGCCGCCGCCTCGGCCGCCCGCTCCTCGAGCGTCACTGCGGTGTCCTCCGCCCGCACGTCGAGCGGCTCCACCGCGACAATCGGGCCCGCGTCCATCTCCTCGCTCAAGACGATGAGCGTCACCGCGGCTTCCGTGTCGCCCGCCAGGATGGTGGCCGGAATCGGCGACGCGCCCCGGTGACGCGGCAGCGCGGAAGGATGCAGATTGAGGAAGCCCCGCGGCGGCAGGTCGAGCAGGACGCGCGGTATCAGCTGCCCGTAGTCGGCCAGAATGGCCAGATCCGGTGCCAGAGCCTGCAACGCGGCCACGGACTCGGCCCCGCGGACTCGCACCGGCTGCAGCAATGGCAGGCCCAACTCCCGGACTCGGACGGCCACAGGCGTCGGAGTCAGGACCGCCTTTCGGCCGACCGGTCGATCGGGCGCCGAGACCGCGGCTTCGACTCGAACGCGGGGTATCGCGACCAGAGCGTCCAGGAGGGAAACCGCGAACGAGCCGCTCCCGAAGAAGACCGTGCGAGCCGCCGGCGGGTCCTGGGGCGACGACGCCGAGCCGCCGGTCGGTTCCTCGCCCGCGGCCCCGTCGTTCACCCTACGGCGGCGCCGGCGGTTGCCGGCGAGGCCTCTTCTCCCTCGCCCTTGGCGGTCGAGATCAGCTCATCCATCGAGTCGAGGTAGTCGATGTAGAGCTTGCCGTCCAGGTGATCGATCTCGTGCTGCATCGCTCGCGAGAGGACACCCGTCCCGGCCAGTTTCACCTTTCGGCCGAAGCGATTCTGGGCCACGACCCAGACCGTCTCGCGTCGGGTGACGTAGGCCACGTAGCCCGGAATCGAGAGGCAGCCCTCCAGGTCGCGGTCGTCGCCGTCCGTCCGGACGATGCGCGGGTTGACCAGCTCGTGCAGATTGCCCTCGACCTCGATCGTGCAGGCACGCACCGCCTCGCCGATCTGGGGTGCAGCGAGGCCCACGCCCGGGGCCTTGCGCATCGTCTCGGCCAGGTCGTCCAGCAGCCCGTGCAGGTACTTGCCGAAGCTGTCGACGGGCTCGCCCTTCATACGAAGCCGGGGGTCGCCGAGGAGGACGATAGGTCGGACACTCATGGCCGCAGAGTATACCGAGCCTGCCCGCCGGGGCATCCGCCCGACCCCGGTGGGTTGACCTGGCGACCTACAGCAGCGAATCCGGGTCGACGTCTA
>Ga0187886_1003562_pt1 | contig 11593 bp, 7 predicted proteins | sample June2016WEW_20_1_FD_133001 | JGI IMG/M metagenome (GOLD analysis project Ga0187886, IMG submission 133001) | Peatland microbial communities from SPRUCE experiment site at the Marcell Experimental Forest, Minnesota, USA - June2016WEW_20_150 | ecosystem: Environmental > Terrestrial > Soil >...
AATTGCCCGGTGGGAAAAAGCTTTTGATGAGAAGCAAGCCACTGCTGTTCTCAATGGCGAGGCCCTATGAATCGCGGCCCCGCCTGATCCACGCCATATCACTTCTAGCAGGCTGCTAAAAAAGTCCCCGAAAACGCTGCTGTCGTTGTAGGCCGACTCTGCGAGTCGGCGAGCTTCTTGGGATTTCGCCGCTTCGCAGAAGCGGCCTACAACCCAAAAAACGTTTTTCAGCAGCCTGCTAGGCGTCGCTTGCTGCTTTCAGTCCCCTTCAACTTGAGCGTTCTCCACGATGAACGGTGGGCCTTCCTTGTTGGCGACAGTCACGTTCTTGAACTGGATGCCCTTGGCGTTCTTGACCGACAGGCCGGTGGTGGCCGCCGTGATGTGGACGTTTTCCAAAACGACGTCCGAGATCGCGCTTTCCGGCAATCCGATGATCATGCCTGCCGATCTCTGACAGGTGGCGGTCAGATTGCTGATGCGGATGCTGCGGAAGATCGGTGTGGTTTCGTTGATGGGCTGAGCGGGATCATTTTTGGGGGCAGATCGTTCCACGGGATCTCTGGCGGAGTTGTTCATGTAGTAGCAGGTCAACGTGATGGCGGGGTCAACATTCTTCATGGTGATGTCGCTGACGCTGATGTTCTCCACCGTACCGCCTCTGCCGCGCTGCGATTTGATGCGTATCCCGTTTTCGGTGTTTTCAAACGTGCAGTTCCGCACCGTCACGTTGCGCACGCCGCCGACTGTTGCAGAGCCGATCGACATGCCGTGTCCGTGCAAGAAAACGCAATCGGTGACGGTAATGTCTTCGCTCGCAAACGCGCGCCCCGGGATCGCCCTGTTGGACTTGATGGAGATGTTGTCATCGCCCGTGTCGATGCGGCACCGGGTGATCAGAACGTTCTTGCAGCCGATCGGATTGATCCCGTCGGTATTGGCCGCACCGGAGGGCGCTTTCACGGTGACATTGCTGATGACCACGTCTTCACAGGCCGTGGGGGCCAGATGGGTCGTCGGTGAGTTTTGCAGAGTTACGTCCTGCACGCGCACGTTTTTGCAGTTGGTAAGCACGATCATGGTTGGCCGGGGCAAAACGTAGCCGGGAGTCTTGCGCCGCGCTTCCTCGGCCGGCCCCCACCAGCGCGTGCCCGCGCCATCAATCGTGCCCGAGCCGATGATGGCAACATCGTGGAGGTTCTTTCCGTTCACGAAGGCGATGAACGAGTTGGTCTTTTCCGGGTTCACAAAATCGGCGCGCTCATCGGTGGCTTGCAGGACTGCCCCTGCGTCGAGTTGGAGCGTCATCTGGCTGTGTAGGAAAATGGGTTTGCTGAGATAGGTGCCCGCCGCGAACCGGACAATGCCGCCACCGGCGTTCCCGCATTCATCGAGTGCTTTCTGAATGGCCGCAGTGTCGAGGGTCTTGCCGTCACCTTTCGCGCCAAACTGTCGGACGTCGAAAACTCTGGCGGACCGGCCTGCCGCAGAAGCCGGAGACTCCGCCGTCCATCCAGTAACAATGGCCAACGATGTGAATGACATTAACAGACACACCGACATCGGAAACACACGCTGCCGGTTCAGGTTGAGGTTGCTTTTGGTTTTCATGATTGTGTGCTGTATTATAAATACCTGTCGCGTCGCTTTCCAAGTCACGATTCTCCTGCGCAGAAGTCAAGGTGGTTATCTTGTCGCGGACGTGGCGCTTGACGGCGCAGTCAAGGCTCGACGCCTACGAGCACGAGAGGAACTGCGGGAACACCGCGACCGTTACGTATGATGTTGTAAAGCTCGCCTTCGTAGTAGCCCGGGCCTGACGACATTTCCTGTTGTAGGGATTTCATGGCCAGAATCTCGATGCCCACGTCGATCTGATCACGAACGTAAAAGGCAAGGTGTTTGACAAATAGGTCGTAAGCCACGAAGGAGTACTTTCCAAACTGAATTTCCAAGGCCACTCGAGCCTTTACAAAGTCGGTTTGATTGTAGCTGAATATCGGAATTTCACCGGCAGACTCAATCTCCGCCTTCTGTTCTTCAGGTGGCTTGAACAAGGTTTGGCGGATTAGCTTTTCGCTCTTGGTCACCCAATAGCTTACACGGCTTTCTTGCCATCCGCGCTGCGGTAGTAAATCGGAGAACGCCTTGTTCATTTCAACCGGGCTATATAGCACCTTTCCCGGCATAGTTTTCTCCTTGCTGACCTTGGTCCGACAGGCATTCGCGTCCACCATGTGAATAACATCCTGAATCTCTTTCCAAAGCTTCTTGTTGTGAACCAAGAGGTATTCGAGGCCGTTCAGATGGGAGTAAGTTTGGGTAATTCTCATTTGCGTGTGCGATACGGTGCGCGTTTTTCGAGAAGAACCGGCTCCGCCTTTGTCTCGTCACGCTTGAGCCAAGGGGCGTGCAGAAGGTGTCGGCCGGCATTCTTAGGGTCAAACACAGGACGTCCCATTGGTCTTACGGGAAGGGTCCCTTCAACCGCCCGCCGAATTCGCTCACGGGCAATCGCGGCATACTTGGGAACAAGCTCAGCACCTACGCCGCGGCGCCCGCGAAGGACAGCCGCTACGATTGTCGTACCGGTTCCTAGGAACGGGTCAAGCACCCAACCGCCTTCTTCGGTGAGCGACAAGACTAGCCGTTCAATTAACTCGACAGGGAACTGGCATGGATGTTCGGTCTTCTCGATATGGTTGCTTTTTACGTTGGGGATTGTCCAGAGATCGCCGGGGTTCTTCCCAAGCGGGTTGCAGGAATATTGACCCGCCTTCGGTCCCTTGAAGTACTTCTTCCCAGGGTACTTCTGGGGGACCCGAATCCCATCGAGGTTGAAGATGTAATTGTCATCCTTCGTGAACCACAGAACTGTCTCATACCGGCCCGAAAGGCGACGGGAGCAATGGAGACCGTGTTCAAAGTGCCACACTATACGATTGCGCATCTTCAAACCCAACTCACGGAACACGGGGAACAGAAGGGAATCGAGCGGGATAATTGCGCCATTCTCGACGTAGTTGCCAACCTGCCAGCAGAGGCTGCCACGAGGCGAAAGAACTCGAACGCACTCGCGGATAATGGCGCGCTGCTGGTCCACATATTGGTCCAAGTGAAGACGCCGCTCATATTCTTTACCAATGTTGTAAGGAGGCGACGTAACAACTAGCTGAATCGTCTTATCGGGGATTGAGTGGAGCAAAGTGTTACAGTCGCCTTCAAAAACAACAATGTTTTCGCGAGGCGTGAATTCTGACGCGATGTCGACTTGCTTGAACATTCCCACGGCTGACAGATTAGTAGATCAGAGCTAGAAAAGCTAGATCGCTTATCAAGCCTCGCGCGGACAAGCAACACTTACGGTGTGGCGAAACTGATGGTGACCGACGGATTGATCTTGAACGGCACGGCGGTGGTGGGCGAGAGCCGACGACTGAAAACCGGGCCTCACTTGTTTCTGTCATCACAATAGGATTTTTGCCATTGACTGGCGCTGGCTGATTGGCAAGAATCCAAGTGTTGTTCGGGTCGCATGCCGAGAAGGTGAGTAATCCAATGGCGAAAGGTGTGGAAATGGCCGGATGGTGATGCCGGTCGGAAGGTCGAACGAATGCGAAACGAACAACAAAGCTGTTTGCTGACGGACATCTACTCCGGTCCGCAGCATACCCTGTGTAGACACAGATTCGTGGTCTGCTTCCCGCAATCAAACACAACGTCCAACGGGGGTAAGAATGAATACCAAGACTAACGTCAGCATGAATTGCGCGATAACGGCTTTGGCTTTGTTCGCAGTATTGTTACCAGCACTAGGCGTTACCGTGCCGCCCCCAAAGGGACTTCCTGCTGGATCGAAAGGCCCCGACATCAGTGTGAGGCGCGTCACCGTCGATCCAGCAAATCCGATGACGGGGCAGTCTTTCCGTGTTGAGGTTTCAATCAGTAATGACGGAGATTGGCCATCGAGTCTCGGAAATTGCCGGATAGAAATCATGAATAGTAACGGTCTCGTAGTGGCCATGAGCGAGATCGTCCACGCTGATGTCGGTCCTAAGAACATGGAACAGTATGGCCGTTCGTTCTCGCTAAAGCAGCCCGGCGAATATATTGCACGTGCTACATGGTATACAGAGCTTCCAGACTTCAAAGGCCTTCAAGACAAGTCTGAAACTTCATTCACATGTAGCGGGACAGATATTTCCGGCGTCAAGCAGAACCCGTTTGATCTGGATGGATCGCTCGCACGCCAAGAAGCCGAACGCAAACTGAGCGAACAGCAGCAAGCCGCAGAAGCGAGTCGTCAAGTGCAATTGCCCCAGCAGCCCCAGCAGCAACTCGTCCAGCAGGCTGAACTCGCTCGTCAAGAGCGGGCGCGTCAACAACAGGCAGAACAAGCAAAGCAAGAACAGGCGAAGCGAGAGCAAGTCCGGCAACAGCAACTGGAGCAAGAGCGACAGACCAGCTTCGCAAACAACAAGAACAGGCGGAACACGACCGGCAAGAGCGCCTCGCACGAGAAAAGGAAGCCGAGCGTCTCCGTCAGGAAAAAGCACGGCAACAAGAAGCGGAACGCCAGCGTCAGTTGGCAGCACAAACCGAGAGTGAACGTCAAGACCAGCTTCGCATGGAGCAAGCTCGAAAAGAACAGGCAGAGCGAGACCGCCGTTATGCCGAACAAGCGGAACAACAACGTCGTCTCGATGCCGAGCGGGCTGCCAACGCTGAGAAGGAGCGCCGAGAGAAAGAAGCTATGTTGGAGCGCAACCGTCAGGAGCAGGAACGGATTCGGCAAGAGGTGGCGCAGAGAAACGCAGAGATCGAAAGACGTGCTGCAGAAACGCAGCGCGCACGAGCCGCATACATACAACAGCAGCAGGCGATAGCAGCACAGCAGCAATATCAGGATCAGTCGCGTCGCCAAAAAGCGCAAGAAGCACAGGCAACCGCCGCGCAGCAAGACGCAATCAATCGCCAGCAGGCGGCTGGGCAACTTCTGGATATGTTTGGTCAGATGGCCGACAACCAGCGAGAACGGGAGGCACGCGAACAAGCGGAACGTGAAGTCCAAGCCCAGGCAGCCCGTCAACAAGCACAACTTGAGCAGGCGCGAGTGCAGGTTGCCCAAGCCGAGGCGGATCGGATTCTTGCCGAACGTGGGAACAATACAGTTACCTTTCGGATAAAGAGCAGCCACCCAAACACCGTCAATGTGCGCTTCTACTCCCTGGACCGTGATCGTGCATGGCCGGCTGCTGACAGGGCCTACATTTTGGATGACAGCCAAGTACACCAAATCCCCATCCAAGGGGAGCCGGGCGAACGAATTGCCTTTGGCGCTTGGGTTGCGGGAAGTTCCTCCACTTCTTGGGGTGCCGGTGTGAGTAAACCTACGAGCGGCAACTACTATCCGTGCAATGGTGGCACCACTGCAATCATCAACTTGAAATGAATGAAAGGAAGCACAATGAGAATATTATTTAAGCAACTTATACTGAGCGTGTTGGTTATAGGTTTCGTGAGCGGTTGCACATCAATTGTTGGGCATACGGTGCCTTTCGCAGGAAACTACATTCACCATTGGTATGCGAACTGCCACTGGTGCGGGGCACGGTGTTGGGATACTACGGCATACGGAAAGGGCATCATGACGAAAGGGCAGTTCGATGACTGGGTTAGGTCCCAAGGGGGCATCGGTGATGACGGTCACTATTATTGCTCTGCTCGCTGCATGAGTGCAACCGGAGCAAACGTATCGGGAACTAAGGAAGTCGAGGTTCCCCGAAACCAATGAAAACTGCGAATCTCAGTAAAATGGAATCTGTGAAACGCTCTCTTCGCATCCTATCGTTGTCGCAGGCTTTCCCCGGTCAAAATGCCCATCAACTATCGCCATATGCGTTCTGAGTATGACTCTCTCAAAGGAATTCCATGAATAAGCCAGCAGCCACCAAGATTCTGTTCATGATTATGATCGTCTTCTGCAGCGGGTCCGTAATTCGCGCCCAAAACTCCTATGGGGGTTTTCAAAGACCGCAGCAATGGTCGGCAACAAACCTTCTGACACGGCCGCCGGTCCCGCCAGACGCTTACCGGAATCTGGACAACCAGAGAATGGTGGATCCTAGGATTCTTGAACAGCAGTACCTCGCACAACAAGCCCGTGAAAAACAACAGCGTTTTGAAGCAGTGAAGCAGGAATATAAGCAGGTGGTGATGCAGAAGGTGAAAGCGAATCCTGCACTATGGAGAATCTGGGGACAAGGCAGTGTTCCTTTAGTGCAGGCGATGGATCATGCAGCAACTTATTACGCCCGCAAGCAGGTGGATGGACCGGAAATCGCCGAACGGTGGCTATCGGCCACCAAGGAATCTCTTCGGACAGAGTCACAGCGGATGGTGGGAACAGAGGCAATACTTGCCGCGCATGACAGTGTTGTCGCTGGCGCTGCAGCAGTCGCCGGGCAGCAAATGACGCCGGTGACACCGGACGTTATACAGGGAGAGCAAGAACAGCAAAGTGTGGTGAAGCCCGGTGTGGGGCAGGCGGCAAGTGTTGCGCAGCAAGCGGAATCTCTGTCCTCTGGGTTAGCTGCCGCTCTACGGTACTTGGAACAACTCACTCACTAGTTGAAGCGGTCTCGGTGAGCAGCCGCACCGTGCCTTGCCCAGTCTCACCCTACGAGCGGCTTTTGCTGATTGGGGTGATAATGTCAAGTGGGTCAGTCATTGGCAATTGATATTCCGGTCGCGACCGGGCCGAGCAAGTCGCCCCGACGACGCAGTCGGGGCTCCCACAAAACCAAGGGCGAGACGGCGTTGGTGGGCGATCTAACTCCGGCTGATCACACCCTATGATCTTCGCGGATGATCGTGCGGCAGCCGCCAGCCAGACTCGGACGCCAGTTTTTGGGTGGTTTCGTCTTCTTGAGTTCGTCCAGTTGTCCGATTTCCTTGAGACGCTGGTAGATGAGTTGCCAGGCACAAGGGCGTGCGGAGTCCACTTCGCAGTGGTCTTCACGGGAGCCGCTGCACGGGCCATTCAGCATGTGTTTGGCACAGCGGGTGACCGGACAAATCCCGCCGTATTGGTGGAGCACACACGCGCCACAGGCTGCGCATTTCTCCGCCCAGACTCCTCGTTCCTCCAGGATGCCGATGAAAGCCGTGTCCAGACCGGCGTAAACCGGTTTGCCGGTGAAACGTTCGGCGAGGGCCTGCACGCCGGCGCCGCAGGCGAGCGAAAGCACGGCGTCGGTCTGCTTGACCGCTTCGGCGGCTTGTTCGAGAAAGACGTTGTCGCACTGGCGTTCGATAGTCGCTTCTTCGACCTCAAGTGGGAGGCCTTTTAGTTTTGCCGCCATGCGCAACGCGGAGGCGATGATGCTGACTTCACGCTGTCCGCCCGCCAGGCAGACGGTGACGCAGGTGCCACAACCGAGCACAAGAAGCTTCCGGTGCTTTTCGACTATGGCCAGCAGGTCAGGAATGTTTTTTCTTTGCGCGACAATCATGAGCAACTCTCCGTTTTGGTTAAATTTTCCCGTTTGATCGGGCTGGGACCCAGTTTGCGAATCGTTTCCACCATGTCGGTGATGGTGTCCGCCAACGGTCGAGCCATGGCGGCGGAAATGTTGACCATGCGGATGCGGTCTTTTTCGATGCCGATTTCCATCAGCAGGTCCCGGGTGTAATTGACCCGGCGTTTGGCGCAGAGGTTGCCTTCCACAAAATGGCAGCCGCCTTCGAGGCAGCCGGCCACCAGCACGCCGTCCGCGCCGTTTTCCAGCGCCTTCATGAAATACTCAGTTTCCAGCCGGCCCGTGCATGGCGTGCGGATGATCCGCACATTGGGTGGGTACTGGATGCGCATTGAGCCTGCTAGGTCAGCGGAGGAATAGGCACAGTAGTGGCAGCAAAAGGCTACGATCTTGGGTTCAAAAACTTGGGGTTTCATGGGTTATGCAAAAGCCATTTCACAGAAGGAAACAAAGGGAACAAAGAACAACTCATTCCAGAGCTTTTCCGTCGCAAGCCTTCTCTTTGTTGACTTAGTTTGCTTCTGTTCAAGATCTGTTTCGGTCTTCATGGCTTAAATTTGTGCCGTCAGCGTTTCCGCCGGCCGGGGCGCGGGCGCGCCGTTTTCTTCGTTTTCCCCGTTTTTGCTGGCGAACAACTGTTTGATCATCACCATGAACTGGTCGGTTTCGAAATGATGCAGTTGAATGGCGCAGGCCGGGCATTCGGCGGCGCAAATGCCGCAGCCCATGCACTTGGCGGCCTCGATCTGCCCCTTGCCGTCCTTGTTGCAGTAGGGCGCGGAATACGGGCAAACCGTGACGCAGGTCATGCAGGAGATGCACTTCTGCTGGTCCACGTAGGAGACCTGGGCGCTGACATCGATCTGCGTCTTGGACAGCACCGTGGCCGCCCGCGCGGCGGCAGCGCGCGCCTGCGCGATGTTTTCATCAATGAACTTCGGCGAATGGGCCAGGCCGCAGAGGAAAACGCCCTCAGTCGCAAAATCCACGGGCCGCAGTTTCATGTGGGCTTCCACATAGAAACCATCGGCATTGAGCGGCACCTTGAGCATGTCCGAGATGCGCTTGTTGTTTTTCAGGTCCACTTCCACACCCGTGCTGAGCACGACGTTGTCGGCCTCGATCGCGAGCTGTTCCGGGAAGTCGGGACTTTTGAGCGTGACCACCAGGCCGTTGTCTTCGCTCACCTGCGGCGGCGCCTCCGGAGTGTAGCGGATAAAGACCACTCCGGCCTCGCGCGCCTGCTGATAGTAAATTTCCCGGAAACCGTAGGTCCGGACGTCGCGGTAAAGCACATAGACATTGGCCTCGGGATCCAGTTTCTTGATGGCCAACGCATTCTTGACGGCCATCGAGCAGCAAATGCGGCTACAATACGGATGCTTTTCGTTGCGCGAGCCGACGCACTGGATCATGACGATGTTTTGTCCCTTGGCGGGCCAGGTCTTGTCGTGCAACCGTTTTTCCAGTTCGACCTGCGTCAGGACCCGGTCGGACTTGCCGTATAGAAACTCGGTGGTTTTGGCCGGTTGCGCGCCCGTGGCCACGATGATGGCGCCGCCGGTAATTTCAAAGTTCGCGCCGCCTTTGGCCAGTGTCAGGTTGAACTTGCCGATGTGGCCTTTGATGCCGGTGATTTCGGCTTCGAGGTAAAGCTTGATCCGGGGATGTTTTTGGACCTCGTCAATGAGGCCGCGGGTGAAGGCGGCGATGTCGTCGTGCTCGAAGGTGCGGTGAATATCGTGCAGGGTCCCGCCCAGCCGGCCGGTCTGCTCGACGAGATGGACATTGAATCCCTGCTTGGCGAGCGCCAGCGCGGCGGTCATGCCGCTCAATCCGCCGCCGATGACGATGCCGGTCTGGTCCACCGTGAGCGTGCCGCCTTCGAGGGGCCAGAGCGTGCGTGCCCGGGCGATGGACATTTTGACGAGTTCAACCGCCTTTTCGGTGGCGGATTCCGGCACGGCCGAGTGCACCCAGGAACACTGGTCGCGGATGTTGGCCATTTCGAACAGGTTCGGGTTCAGCCCGGCTTCGCGCAGGGTTTCGCGGAACAGCGGCTCGTGCGTCCGCGGGGTGCAGGAGGCCACCACGATGCGGTTGAGCCGGTGTTGATGGATCATGTCCTTGATGTTCGACAGACTCGTGTCGGAACAGGTGAACATGGTGTGGGTCGCCAGAACCACGTTGGGCTCGTGCTCGACCCGTTTCATCACCTGCTCGACGTCCACGACCGACCCGATGTTCATGCCGCAATGGCAGATGAACACGCCAAGGCGCGGTTCCTCGTCGGCGACATCGTGCTCGGTGGGATAACTCTTTTTGGTGATGAGCGAATTGCGGGCCGGCGCGAGCAGTTCCATGGCCATGGAAGCCGCGGCGCTGGCCTGGGTGACCGTCTCGGGAATGTCCTTGGGTTCCTGCGCCGCGCCGCCGACGAACACGCCGGGCCGGGAGGTGGACAGCGGCAGGAGCCGGTCGGTGTCGCAGAAGCCGAATTCGTTGAGCTTGATGTCCAGGCAGGCGGCCAGCCCCGCCATGTTGTGCGGCGGTTCCATGCCCACGGACAAAACAATCAGGTCGAACTCCTTCTGCGCCAGCCGGCTGTTGTCGTCGAGGAACGAAACCCGCAGGTCCTTGCTGCCGGGCAACTGGACAATCCGGGAGGGGATGCTCTTGACGTAATGGATGTTTTCCTTGGCCCGGGCGCGCTCGTAATACTGGTCGAAATCCTTGCCGTGGGCGCGGATGTCCATGTAGAAGATCGTCGCGTCCAGACCTTCGACGTGATCGCCGGCGACCATGGCCTGTTTGGTGGCCATCATGCAGCAGATGGAGGAGCAATATTCATTGCCGCACGTCGAATCGCGCGAACCGACACATTGGATCCAGGCGATGCGCCGGGCCTCGCGACCGTCGGACAGGCGAATGACATGCCCTTCGAACGGCCCGGCCGCGGAAAGCATCCGTTCAAATTGGACGCTGGTGACGACGTTGGCATAGCGGCCGTAACCGAATTCACCTTTGCGCGCAGCATCGAACTCCTTGAAACCCGGAGTCAGGATGACCGAACCCACGTCGAGGGTGACCGTCCGTTCCCGCATGGCGTGGTCAATGGCGTGCTGCTTGCAGGTTTCGACGCACCGGTTGCATTCCGAACACAGGGCGCAATTCAGGCACCGTTCGGCTTCCGCCAAGGCCTGCTCTTCCGTAAGCCCGATTTCAACCTCGTCGAAATTCCCCAGCCGGCTGGCCGGAGCCAGTTCCTTCGCATGGGGCCGGGACTTTTTCTCGATCTTGTCGAGCGTGGGCAGAAACGCCGGTGGAATCGGCCGCAGGCTTTCCTCGAACCGGTTGGCCAGCAAATCCTTGCCTTTCAAATATCGTTCAATGGACTCGGCGACACGTTTGCCGGCGGCGACGGCATCAATCACCGACGCGGGACCGGAGGCATTGTCGCCCCCGGCAAAAATGCCGGGCACGGAAGTCTGGCCGGTCACCGGGTCGGCCTTGAAACAGCCGCGTTCGCTTTGGACCTTGATGTGGCTGACCAGTTCCTCATCCACCGCCTGGCCGATGGCGACGATGATCTGGTCGGCCTCGACCGTGGTGAGATCCTTTTCGTCGAAGGCCGGGCTGAACCGTTTCTGGTCGTCAAAAACCCGGGTGCAACGTTTAAGCTCGATGCCGGTGACGGAGCCGTTGCCGATGATGCGTTTGGGGCCCCAGCCATCGCGGATCTTGATGTTTTCCGCGAGCGTGGCTTCGATCTCCTCCTTGTAAGCGGGCATCTCGTTCCGCTGTTCGAGGCAGATCAGCTCGACATTTTTGGCGCCGAGGCGCAGGGCGGTCCGGGCCACGTCCACCGCCACGTTGCCACCGCCGATGACCAGCACCCGGCCTTTCACCGCCGGTTTTTGGGCCGAACCCGCTTGCCTGAGAAATTCAATACCGTGAAAGACGCCATTGATTTGCTCGCCTTCCACGCGGAGCTTGCGGCTCTTCTGGGCGCCGGCTGAGATGAAGACCGCGGCATAATCCTTTTGGAGCGT
>Ga0187886_1003564_pt1 | contig 11591 bp, 9 predicted proteins | sample June2016WEW_20_1_FD_133001 | JGI IMG/M metagenome (GOLD analysis project Ga0187886, IMG submission 133001) | Peatland microbial communities from SPRUCE experiment site at the Marcell Experimental Forest, Minnesota, USA - June2016WEW_20_150 | ecosystem: Environmental > Terrestrial > Soil >...
GGGCAGCACGAAACGATAGCCTCAGCGCCCGTGGTGGCGGCCTCATTGAGCCTCTCGCTGGCTATCCAGAAGGAAAAATCGGGGAAAGCTGACGGCACACCGCCGCCTCCACCACAGCAAAATGAATTCTCGGCATTACGTATCATCTCGACGAGTTCAACACCGGGAATCGCTTTTAATATTTCACGCGGCGCTTCGTAAACTCCATTCGTACCGCGTCGGAACTTTTTAGGCGGCTGGTGATAACCAAAGGCCTGAATTTCGCCTTTCCAGGGGACATATAGCTCCGAAAGACGTCCCAGCAGACATGGGTCATGATAGGTTACTTTCATTGCCTGCTTTTTATTCAGCTTTAATCTGCCTTCTTCTAATAACCTCTGTATAACTTCGGTGATATGCAGCACCTCAAAGTCGAGTTCGGCAATCCTGGGGTATAATCCCTTGAATGTGCCGTAGCACTCGGCGCAGCTAACGACCAGGGTCTTTATCCTTTGTTTTTTCAGGGCATCAAGATTATGTTCGACGAGTTTCCTGGCTTCTGCTATCTGACCGGTCCGCCACAGCGGTGCGCCGCAACAGTATTCTTCGGCATTCATCACTTTGAACTCAACACCACCGGCCTTTAATATTTTTGCTGTATCCTGGGCGATACCGGGATAAAGATAAGCAGTGGTACAACCGACAAAATAGACTGTATCGGTCCCTCTGGACAGCTTTGTGCCTTCAGGCAGCCAGTCGAATCTCTGCCGGTGTGCATTCCCATAAATATTGTGGCTCTTTTCGACCATCTCAGCGAATTTTTGATGTTCCGGCATCGGTCCACGGCCATCCTCGACACATTTAGCTCTCAATGCCAGAATCGTATCCATTACTTCCATATCTCTGACCGATTTACAGTTGACATCGCAGGCGCCGCAGGTCGTGCAGGAATAAATATGTTTTAGCAACGAGTCGTCATACCCGAGTGTGCCTTCCAGCAGTTCCTGTGCGATATTGATTAAACCCTGTCCCGAGTAAGACTCATAGAGATAGCGGGAATAAGGTGGACATATCTCGACAAATTCCCGGCCTTTGGATTTCGGCCCTTGTATAAAGCGGCACTGCCCACAACTATTGCAGGATTCCATCGTGTAGATATAGTCCTTTAGCACGTCCATATTTCGTCTCCTAGAAACACAACTTGCCGGGGTTCAGAATATTATTCGGGTCGAAGATACCTTTTAACTTTCTTAATGCTGCCACACCCTCGGTATAACGGTTGTAGACCATTGCAGCCCAAGGGCCGTAAGGCCGGCTGAAAAAGGCCCCATTTTTCATGAAGGTTTCAGAAGCGTCTATAAACAACTCTCTAGCCTCAGCCTTTTCGCCTGCATCGGATTGGTTATAGGGAAGGTTAAACTCGCAGTGGCATCCCCTGCCCTGGACCATCGGCTGGATATAACAGCCGATGTCATCAAACTGGTAGTGGTACCTGCCAATGATACTCCTCATAAGACCGACAAATTCGCTGACCTTACTCAGTGGGTTCAGGAAGAAGATATCATGACACGCCCCTTTATGGCGAAGTTTCCAGTAAGGCTCCTTATCCCAGCAATTGGAGAGTAACTCCAGAATTGAGTTCTCCCGGTGCCCGGTACCGGGGAGGTCGGACCGCGGTTTTATCCCGAGATCGTCAGAGATTTCAAACAGATATTTTTCCTGTATCTTAACCCTTTCCTCCGGGCGTCTCCGGTAACCGGCAATACAAACGATAATCGTCCACGGCGGCAGATTTGCTTTTAATTCTTCATAATCCGCTGGCCAATCCTCGGCCAGTATAGAGGCCAGATTGACATTGTTCAGCGCCAGGCATTCATCGACAACCCTTTTCCTCAATAAGTTATTCATGAGCGCTGCAGCTTCTCCGGCATCAGCAACAGGGATAAAATACAGCTTCTGGAGAGATGGTAAAACCTCGGTCTTGACCGTGGCCCAGGTGACTAGACCCATCGTGCCCTGAGCGCCGGAGACAAATCGGTAGTAGTCGACCGACCCCGGTCCCCAAGGGTTAACCTTGTCCGACTTCAGATGTTCCATGTCCCCAGGGCCAGAGGCAGAGCCGGTACGGAACTCGTCGCCGGTGCCATAAATCACCTCCAGAGTCAATAAAGGGTCCGTATAATCGTATTGATACTTGGGGATGAGAACAGGCTCTCTTTCCAGACAGCTGGTTACCACCGATTTCGAGGCTCGCGGCAGCAAGGGGATATTGAGCTTGAGTCCATGCTTCCTTACCTCAGGGATGAGTTCCCCGTAAGTTACCCCCGGCTCCACCATAGCGCACCGATTAAGGGCATCTATCTTGATGATGCGCTTCATCCTGCTGAAGTCCACGATGGTTCCGCTCTGAGAAGGTATAGTGTCGCCGCGAAACCGTGGTGGCCCCGAGCTTACCGGTACCAGCGGCATCTTGCTTTCATTGGCCAGCCTCACTATCTCCTTCACTTCATCTTTGGTCTCAGGATATACCACTAGTAAAGGCTGACCGGGGGCGACAAGACTGTAATCCCTGGAGTATTTTTCGAGAACGGCAGTTTCGCTGACGACGTTCCCGGGCTTAACGATTTTAGTCAGAGCTTCTCTGAATCCTGTTAAAACATCAAGCGCACCCATAATCTATCCCGCCCTTCCTCAAGATAACGTTTACTTGTTATCCGGCTTTCACACCGGGTAAAATCACGCCTTGTTTTTTCAGGTTATCACGCAAGGCTTTATAATTTACCTTTCTGACGCTGATACCTTCATTTATAGCCATAGCCGCCGCCGTGCCGGCCGCCTGTCCGAAGCATATACAATGCGGAATAAGATTGAACAGGTTGTTGACACAGTCCTCGGAGGAGAAGGCGCGACAGGCGACGAGCAGTCCCTCTACCTCACGGGGTACCAGGCTCCGATAAGGAATATACATCTCAGTGTGTTTGAGTGATAGCTCGCCGCGGTCGTTATCCGCGAATATAGCTATGGTGTCTTCAAAGGGTTTGTCTCTATCCAAGTCCTTCTCGGTAAGCATGTATTCGCCTACGATACGCCGACCTCCGGTCGTGCCGAGTTGCGGAGCCGTAAGCATGATAAAGCTTCTCTCGAAGCCGGGAACATATTTCTTTAAGAATTCCCAGGTAATCAGGGCTTTTTTTCGACTGCTCATGTCCACTCGGGTCATCTCTTCAACGTCAGTCTGGCTGGAACACTCGATATGGGGATGGAACCAGATAACACTTTCCTGGTTTTTCAGTAAACCTTTGAAATAAAAGGAAAATCCACCCAAACTGGAGAGCTCATTCATCAGCTCATCGTGTTTTTGAGGTTGTGATGCCTTGAACTCGTCGACTCTCTTGAGGTCGACATTAACTATCCAGAAGCAAAAAGCCAGATGCGAAATTCTGAGTTTGGGGTCAATCTTACTTATGCACTCAGCTCCGGCGAGCGGTAACAGGTCGCCGTCCCCGGTAGAATCAATCACGACTTTTCCCAGTATTGCCTGCCTGCCGGACTTACTTTCAAAAATGACTCCCTTAACCGTATTCCCATCCATAATCGGCGCGGTGCCCCATGAGTGCAGTAACACTTTGACTTTGGCTTCTGTCACCATGGTGTTTAGCTCGTCCTTGAGTACTTCAGGGTCAACGAGGACTGTATATAGCACCCTCTCTTTACCAGTGTTTGAGTCTAGGCGTACATAAAAATGACGGAGATTGGCGTCAAGATAATAATCGACGACCCTTCGGTCAGCAGTACCCCAGTCCTTCTTATGAGGATAAGAGGTCGCCTGTCTGGCATCGAGTCTGTCTATTAACTCCTGGCAAAGTCCGGCTATATGTTGCTTCCCGTATATATCACCTAGATTGGGGATGATGTTGACCAGCCCTCCGGTAGCCATACCCCCCAAGTGCCCATATCTTTCTAGGAGTATCGTGTCAGCGCCGGCCCGGGCTGCGGATATCGCTGCACCAACCCCTCCAGGGCCGCCACCGACCACTATCACATCAACGTCGCGGAATACTTTAACTTTTCTAGCTGGTTCGGTAACTGTTTCTAGTGATTGTCTTTTCCCCATAATACTTATACCTCCATAACCTTTTTAACTAATAAGTAACAATGAACACTCATATTAAATATTCACACAATTGCTATAGTGTACCTCGTAGCCTAGGATCGAGTGCATCCCTAAGGCCATCACCAATCATATTAAAGGCAAATACTACCAGCATGATAGAAAGACCCGGTGCGAAAGAGAGTATGGGATTTGTGGTCAGGTACCGATAGCCCTCGCTTACCATGGCACCCCAGGCAGCGCCCGGAGGGTTGATGCCGATGCCAAGAAAACTGAGACCGGCCTCAGCCAGGATGGTTATGCCTATTTGCATCGTCATCATGACGATAAGAGGCGGGAAGCAATTCGGCGCTACATGCCTTATCATGGTGCGTAGGTTACCAGCGCCGATAGAACGCGCCGCGGTCACATAATCATTTTGCTTAATAGCCATGGCCTGCCCGCACATCAGCCTGGCGTAAGTCGGTATCAGGGCAATTCCCAAAGCGATGATAACGTTGGTGAGTCCACCTCCCAGCACAGCAGCGATGGTAAGGGCAAGTAACATCATCGGTATGGTCATAAGTGTATCTATGAACCGCATTATAATTAAATTTGTTATCCCGCCAAAGTATCCGGCTACTAACCCCAGAAACAGACCGATGCCAGCTGCCAGACCAAGAGCTACAACGCCAACTATCAATGATGTCCGTGAACCGTAGATAATACGACTTAATGTATCCCTTCCGACCGTATCAGTGCCCAGCCAGTGTGCTAAACTGGGTTTAGCCATGGTGTTATCCAAGTCCTGCGCATAAGGATCATATGGGGCTATCAACGGAGAGAACACGGCCATAAGTATAACCAGCATTACCACAATGGAGCCGAATACCACTACACCGCGGCTGAAAAACACCCTCCTGAAGTGTTGAAATGAGCTAACACTTGGTGGCGTTTCTTGATAACCCTGGGTGAGCTTCTTCTTCCGTCTTAGCATGGTTATCATTGCCTTAATCGTAACGTATTCTTGGATCGAGCCAGGCATATGAAATATCAACGATAAGGTTGCACGCCACCACGAGCACAGCTACTACCAAGACAATACCCTGGACAATAGCGTAATCGCGGCTGAACAGCGCATTTACAGCCAGTCTGCCCATACCTGGAATGCCAAAAACAGTCTCAATAAGCACCTCCCCACCGAGGATGAGTGGTATAGACATCCCTGCTAACGTAACTACCGGAATGATGCCATTTTTCAGGGCATGTTTTAATACTACAACGCGTTCTCTCAGCCCCTTGGACCAGGCAGTCCGGATATAATCCTGTCGTATGACCTCGAGCATAGCTGAACGTGTCTGGCGTATGCATCCTGACAAAGGGGTCAGACTTAGACAAAAAACAGGCATGATTATTTTCTTTATGCTTAACCAGAAATCAACCAGGGGCGAAGTGTAACCGAAAATTGGTAGCCAGTTCAGATATAGACCAAATATATAAATTAATAAAATCCCCGCCCAGAACGCAGGGGCGCTAATGCCAATATTGGCCACTATCGTCAGTATCGTATCTACCCACTTGCCCCTCCTTATTGCACAGATTATTCCTGCAGGTATGGCAATCGCATGACTAATAATCCAGGCAACTATACCGATATAGATTGATATGGGCAAGGCTTCACTTATTTCCACGGTGACTTCAGTACGCTTGGATATAGACTTTCCCAGTTCGCCACGAAATACACCCGAAAGCCAATTGAAATACTGTATTATTATCGGTTTATCTAACCCGTATTCGTGTCTGGCTGCGGCAAGTTCCTCAGGAGTAAATCTAGAATACGCATCCTTGCTCAGGTAAAGAAGAACAGGATCCCCTGGTAGCAAATGCATAATAACAAATACAACTAGGGTCGCTAAAATAAGCACTATTATTGCCAGAAATATTCGGCGAATGATATAGGCAGACAATGTTATTTCCCCCTAATTTGCTACCGTGTCCAGCTAATAGAGTTGTGTCTTAAAAACCAGGTAGAGAGCGGGGGTGCGCGGATTGGCCAGGCCGTTGCCACGCACCCCTAACTGGATAACAGTGTCAGCAAATTACTTCTCTTTCCAAGCACGCTCGTAATATGGATAGGGTACCTGCCCATAAGCCCCATCAGCGTCATGGACCTTGGGACTCATCGCCATAAGCATCGGCTGGGAAAATAATGAGACGTACATGACGTCTTCATAGGCCAGTTTTTCCATCTGCATGCACATGCTCAGCACTTTGGCCGGGTCTTCCGTGGCTGATGCCTGATCGATGAGCTGCTGAAAGCCTGGCGGTCTGACAGCGCCCGGGAAATATATGGTATTTTCGGAGAGGTCTTCCCTTGCCCTGACAAGTGGGAAAAGCGGATCCCCGCGTACAGTTTCAATCCGCAGGTCATTACCATTGGTCGGCTGGAAAGAAATCTGGTTGAACGTAGCGTCTTCTACAGGCTTCAATTCCACCTTAATCCCGACGTCAGCCAGGTTCTTCTGTATAGCAAGATAAGTATCCCCATACGACATCTTGGACATGATACCAAATTCCAAGTTGATGCCGCTAAGCTGCGTATGGCCGGCTTCCGCCATAAGCGCTTTTGCTTTTTCAGGATTGTACTTCCGGGGTGTCGTGCCCGGATCGCCTGCCCCATGAATACCTCTGATAATTTCATAGGTAGGTTCGCAGAATCCGTAGGTCAGCGTCTGGCATATCTTTTCTTTGTCAATGGCGTACTCGAGTGCCTCCCTCATCCTCTTATCCGACCAGACGGAGGCAGGATCCTTCTCATTGAAATCAAGGGCCAATCCCAGATTTCCGAAGCTTACCCAGACATTGAACTTGCCCGTAGCCTTAAGTTGTGATGCGGTCAGGAAATCGACACCACCGCCATCTACCTCTCCCGCCTTCAAAGCAGCCGCAAAGGTAACCGGGTCGGGGACGACAGCATAATGAATTTCGTCAAGATAGGGTAGACCTTTCTCCCAGTAATCAGGATTTTTCTCAAATATAGTGTACTGGTTCTCTTTATAGTCCTTGAGTTTGAAGGGGCCAGTACCAACCGGATGGGCATTCGCCCACTCCTCGCCGTTCTTTTCATAAGCCGTTGGCGAGATAATCAGAGCGCAGTCGGTATCACTGGCGAAGTTATGCAGGAACTCAGAGTTCCATTTGGAAAGATTGATACGCACGGTATAGTTGTCAATAGCATCAATAGATTTTACATCATCAAATTGAGGCCGTCCGGCAGCTTTATCCTTTTCAAAGTTCCATTTCACCGCCGCGGCATTGAATTCCGTTCCATCATGGAACTTAACACCTTTCCTCAGGTGGAAAGTGTAGGATGACTTATCTGGAGCCAGATCCCAGCTTTCAGCCAGCCGCCCTTCATATGTACCAGCTTTCTGCCCTCTTCGGAGCAGGAACTCCAGAGGTAACATAGCGGGATCGCGGTCACCGTGGCGGAGATTCCAGGGAACCCCAATACTCGTCGATAGGAACATTGCTCCCAATTTGAGTGTACCACCGTATTTATTAGCTGCTGGTGTTGGAGCCGGAGCGGGCGATGGCGCTGGGGCTGGAGCTGGAGCAGGCGCTGGGGCCGGAGTTGGAGCAGGAGACGGGGCTGGTGCCGGGGCAGGGGTGGGGGCAACCGTTTCTTTGGCACAACCGCTAAGAAGCAACCCGTTTATTAAAATGGCCGCTAAAATAATAAATAGAAACTTTTTCATTGCAAACTTTATACTCCTTTCATGGAATCTAAATAGCCTTTTTCTATCTCATCATCCCATTATGATTTACCACCTCCTTTACTTGAAAAATCTTGCTGACATCAGTTTAGTCCGCATCTATATGATTGTCAACAAATGGTTTTTATTACCCGATATTGGTGAACGAACGAAAAAGGTATCAGGTAATAAGAAAGTAAATTGTGCAGCTAGGTCACCTTTGCTTGAAATGTTACGTTACGTAAAAGACACTATGCCTATAGTGTCTTTTTATTTAGTTATTCTTCGGACGTTATTATGTGCAGGCAGGCATAGTATGACCTGTAGGTATCTATCGTGCTTTGTAGAAGCTGTTACGGAAGTCCAACAAGTAATGCCAGTACCCCTGGTACTCCTCTCGCGAACTGCTACCAGGTAATCGGTGGACATCCTGACGCAAGCTGACCTGCTTCCCCAAAGGACAATCACACTGGGAATATAGGACTGGTCGCTCTTAAGCCTGATGATGCCATTCCAGCTGAAGCCTGGTAAGTTTCAGGTTATCCATCCAGAAGTGCCGAGGGGGGTCAAGGAGGGGGTCAAGAAAGGGTCAAGAAAAGGGTCAAATTTACCCGGCTTGACCCTATAGTATAATTTGACTGTCAAGTGGGGGGTCAAATTACTGAGGGTCAAGAAGGTGTCAAGTAAGTGAGTAGCGAAGCCGCTCCGAGGCCGTGCTCCCGCCCATCGCTCAGGGCCTTGACCTGGTTCGATAGCTGTCCCCTGACAATTCTTCCCACAGCCATCTTATTCAGTCTGCACCTCTCGGCTACCTCGATTCGCTGCATTAATACGACCTTGCTATTCTACCTCATTGACTACCTCGATTTAGCTACCCTATGGTCCACTTGAGTTGCTTGGTACATGTGGACGGAGAGTCATCTATGCAATCGTTGTGAGGGACTGAACACCATGAGCAATTGCATGTGCTCATTAGTGCAGAAATCCGTGAACACAAATTGGCGGGGCAGACGCTCTTCCTCACATGTGTCCCTACTTTAAGTATTATCAAAATCCGTTCAATCTACTCCGCTGACATTCTACATCATTGGGCCGGATTTCGTCATCCTCCAACACCTTGCTGATGAGTGCAAGAGGTATCGAATTGCACGAATGTCAGGATTGTTTAACCGGCTCGATCGCTGCATCATCTAAAGACATCGGCCACTTCTTCCATGGTTTATAATGTGATCCAGTCATCATCTTCCTCTATAAGGTTAATCCCCCTCGAAGTAGCAATTATATGTCGGTTGTGGTACCAACTATCGCGAACTCGACATCGACACGCTCTGCGAGATATATTCCAGTGAACGAGGAATAATAGTTGTTTCAAGAACAATAATGCTAATTCCACTTTGCTCTGCGAATTTGCTTAAGTTATCCTCGCATTTTTCGAGAAGTTTCAGGTTAAAAGCATCCCTGTCCCACAAAACTCTCCAATAGACGGTTGCACTAACTGCATGGCCAATCTTGTCAAGCTCATAATGGCTGTCTGCTAAACCAAATGCACTCTTAAAGGCTTGTTTAAGACCATCTAACTTACCACTATGGTCCAGCGCTCTCCCCTGGGTGAAGATGTGTAAACGATACACAATTTCAAATCCGATACTCCATCCATCCGGCGTAGAAAAGTGGTCTATCTGGCTCACATAACTCTCCCAGTATGACAAGCCAACCCAATCGCCCTTTTCGATTTCAATAATTTTCATTTTAGGATACCTTTTGCAATGGTCATTAAATTAAAAAATGTTGTGCACCTTACTATCCGAAGCAATTACACTTCTTACAATCACTATATGAGTGTAGGCAATCTTTTTTATCGGGCCCGGTAAAAACATGTTGAATCTCTCATCTATTATTTCTATCCGCCACATACAATAATCCAAAACTTTACTTATAGTCTATGGACTTATATTCTAACCCTAAGTTACCATCAGTTCAAGTATGTCTGGCAGAATTAATCCCGATCCTTACTTATCAGCTTTTGGAATCCATATACGATCACTCCGGAAGAGAGCAGGGCTCTCTCAAGAGGATATAGCTGAGAAGGTTGGAATTCACGTAACATATCTCAGCGGGATAGAGCGGGGGTTGCGTAATCCCGCGTTACTTAATATCAGACGATTGGCTCAGGCACTTGAAATACCCACGAAAGAGCTATTCGATTTTGAAGAATAATCTTCAATTAACTAACAAATTCCTACAAGTTCGAGTCTCCTTAGCTCCACCAAAGGGGACTTTTCCACACTATGGCATAGAAGCCTTCTTTGAATTGGTTGTTATCTCCTCTAATATGTAGGAGTACCTTTTAGTATCCTGCAATTTCTCTATTTCTTCGGGAAAATGGCTGAACACTTATTGTCATGGGACACAATAAGATGGATTGTGCAAGGCCTAAACATTCTGGGGGCTTTCTATTTAGTTAGGGAGTTACAAGAACCCTAGGCAATCACCTAAGTTCTGTTAAGCAGAAAAGAAAAGATATAGATTACCAGGAAATTGTTTCTTTCCTCAATGAAGGATTCGCGACAACAGCCCAGTCTACCCCTTGAAACCAGACTGTTTAGGTTTTGGGTACTACTTTAGCCAAGAGATCTTTTAGCTCTTTAACAGTCTCCTGACGCCAGCTATCACCCATGGGCGCACTCCGCTTGCGCCTTTCCTGGCGGAGTTCTTCTTCGCTCAATTTTCTCTTGGCAAGCTCGACTGCCACCTCTTCCATAAAGCGAGTAGCTCTCTTGGGGCGCTCAATCCAATGGCAAAGGGGATTGAGATTCTGATCAAAGAAGGCAAACACGGGGATAGACATGAACTTACCCTGATTAAGATAGAGATTCATAATGTCCAGGTTCTTGTCCCGTGGAAAAACTCGCATCTCCATACCGCTCGCTTGAGCGATCGCAGCCATGACTGGCAGGCCGCGGTGCACATCCGGGCACCAGTCCTCAACGATTGCCAGTACCTTCAGACCGCCAAGGCGCTGCACCACATCTTTGAAAAACTGAGCATCCGACGATGCCAGGCGGAAAGCCGCCGAGTGTTCGGCGAACCGCAGCCGATGAGTACAAAGCTATTGAAGCATTGGCCCACGGCCAGAAATGCATGGTAGTGTTGATGATTGCGTTAGCGGAAGGAGGATTCCCGTTGATCGTTGACCAGCCTGAGGACGCTCTTCACGCGCCTGGAATAGAGGAAGGAATAGTCTCCACACTAAGAGCACGACGAGGCATTCGTCAATGCATTTTCGCAACTCGCAACGCAAATATCTTGGTGTCCGCCGACGCAGAGCAGATCATCGCTATGCGTGCGGATGCCCATCATGGAGAGATTGCGGGTGTTGGTTCATTAGATAAATTCGACCATCGGCGACTGGTCATGTATCATGTCGAGGGAGGAGAAGAAGCGCTGAGGCGAAAATTGACTATCTATTCGCTTGGACCCACTCCTTTTATCTAAAGAGAATCTACCGGATCGTGCCTTAGATATCGAAGCATAGGGCAGACAAATCCGTTTCGCTTATTGACGAATCAAAGCCTCTGGTCACTTTTTGACGTAATGTGTGACCTAAAATAGCCTGAACATAAATGAGGACGTGGAGACGGGGGAGAGAGCCTGTCTCAGAATTCAAACCAATGTGGTAGAATTGGGACAATCAGTAGGAGGTGAGCCCGATGCCACTGCGGCCATTGAATCGTGAACAAGCCTGGCTACTACCACCAACACTAGGA
>Ga0187886_1003566_pt1 | contig 11591 bp, 13 predicted proteins | sample June2016WEW_20_1_FD_133001 | JGI IMG/M metagenome (GOLD analysis project Ga0187886, IMG submission 133001) | Peatland microbial communities from SPRUCE experiment site at the Marcell Experimental Forest, Minnesota, USA - June2016WEW_20_150 | ecosystem: Environmental > Terrestrial > Soil >...
AGGCTTGACCAGGCCGGTTAGCCAGGGATCGGCGGGAGCCACTTCCTTGATCACTTCTTTGGTGACCTCGACCAGTTGGGTGGCCATCACTTCCTTAGTCACTTCAACCTGCTGGGTAACCGGGACTTCCACGGTCTGTTGGACAGTCTGGGTGACGATCTGCGGTGCACAGGCGGCCAGGATGCCCGCGCCGGTTGCTACGGAACCGATTTTCAGAAAATCTCGGCGATTGAGTTTCTTAGTCATGACTACTTTCCTCCTTCAGAGTGAATGAATGGGTTAGATGAACAACGTTTTGTATCTCTCCAACGAACCTTAGACTATACTGTTCCCGCAATTCACCTCCTTCCAACTTTCCACATGCCTTCCGGTCTTACCCATCTCCGGTGATTTATGCTAAAATCAACCTACAGGCGCCCGGCTTAAGTAATAAGCTTGCTAAGCCGATCCCTTCAGCCTGTCTCTGGGGACCAACCAGGATGACACACCGCGTTTGGTCCCCTTTGTTTTAATTTTGCTTGCGCTTTTTCTCAAGTTAGTATTCTTCCCTTGCTCCTCCTTATGCCGTACCCTTGAGACCGGATGTAACGATGCCCTGGACGTAATATTTCTGCCCAAGCGTGAAGATGATCAGGATAGGTATGATCGAGAAAGTGCCGGCGGCGTTGAACAGGTGCCAGGGCGTCTTGATCGCCTGCTGCTCGACCAGCATGAGCAGGCCCAATGGCAGCGTTTTATTCGGGATGGTGCTGATGACGATCAGCGGCCACATGAAATCATTCCAGGTGCCCATGAAAGTCAGAATTCCCAGGGTAGCCAGGGCCGGCATCGCCAGCGGGGTCAGGATCATCCAATAAAGCTGGAAATAGCTGCAGCCATCGATGCGGGCCGCGTCTTCCAGCTCTTTGGGGATGGTCGAGAAGAACTGGCGCATCAGGAAAGTACCAAATACGCTGACCAGCGCCGGCATGATCAGACCGGCCAGGTTGTCCAACCAGCCGAAGGTTTTGATGATGACGTAAAGCGGGATCATTACCACAGCAAAGGGGATCATCATCGTCGAGAGATAGAGCAGGAAAATTCTATCCCGCCCGGGGAAACGAAGGCGGGCGTATGCATAGCCCGCCAGCGAGCAGGTGAAAAGCTGCCCGAACGCCACGCAGAAGGAAACCACGGCGCTGTTCTTGAAGAATGTGCCGAAGGGGATCATGCGGAATGCGACCTCATAATTATCGAAATGCAGTTGCAGCGGGAAAAGCGTGGGCGGGAACTGCATCAACTCAGCCAGCGACTTAAGCGAGCTGGCTACCATCCAGTAAAAAGGCAGAATGGTGGTTAGTGCTCCCAAGCCCAGCACAAAATATGCGAGAAGCTTGAAATACAACTGGCGGCGTTTCTTTCCAATATAGAAGCCTTTTTTTTGCGGTGAAGGCTGGACTGCGTCGGACGTGGTGGTTGTCATTTTTTCCTTACAGAAAAATCGTACCCGGTAAAAAGGTTAATCTCCGCTGAAACCGTACACCCAACGATTGGCAATCCGCCATTGGATCAGGGTGATGAGCAGCAGAATGAAGAAAAGCACGATCGCCACGGTTGAAGCCATTCCCAGGCGGAACCATGAGAAAGCCAGGTTGAAGATATACATCACCATCGGCGTGGTAGCGAAATTTGGCCCACCCTTGGTCAGGATATAGAACTGCGAGAAAGTCTGCATGGCGCCGATCAGGGAGGTCACCACCACGAAAAACAGCGCGGGAGTGATCAAAGGCACGGTTATGTAGCGCAGCCGGCCATATTCGCTGGCCCCATCGATCTCGGCCGCTTCGTACAGCTCGGCCGGGATGCCCTGCAGACCCGCCAGCAGGATCAGCGCCGAAGGGGCAATGCCCATCCAGTTGCAGTAAATAATCACCGAAGGCATGGCCCAGACAGTGCTATAAATCCAGCGCGGGCCCTGGATGCCGATTAAACTCAGCATATAGTTGAGCAGGCCAAAATCGGGCTGGTAGATCCAGTTCCACACAATCGCCGAAGCCACCACCAGGGTAACCTGCGGCAGGAAATAAATGGTGCGGAAGAGGATCACGCCCTTGATCTTCTGGTTGAGCAGCAGCGCCAGCACGAAGGCCAGGAAGATGCCAATCGGCACAGCCCCAAAGGTGTAGTAAAAGCTGTTCCCGAGCGTTTTCCAGAACAGGTCGTCCTTCCCCAGGGCGGCAAAATTCTGCAGCCCGACGAACTGAGGCGGTTTCGAAAGGTCCCAGGATTGTGTCGACAGGTAAAAAGTGAACAAGATCGGGAAAATGGTAAAGGTGGCGAAACCGATCAGGTTCGGCAGGATAAACAAATAGCCCGAGATTGTTTCCTCCCGGCGAATGCCGGTGAAGGCTCGTTTAAATTCAGCCCATTTGCTGGGTTTTACCTCTTCGGGCATTCTAGCAATAATCGTTGCCATTATTTAACTCTCCAGGTCGCCTGCTCGAATTTTTCAGACAGGCTATAACGTTTATTTTGTTGCATAACCAAGCCGCAACGTTTCACTGCTGCCATGGAAGACCATCACGAAGCCGGTTGCATCCTTGGCAACATCAAAGATCAGCACTGTATTGCGCGACTGCCCAGGCGGGACAGGCGAATCCATCAAAATGTCAATATCCGGGTTGGTCTGTTTATAAGAGAACTGCGGCGTCGAATTAGTCAAGGGCCATTCCTTGCCGGTTGAATCTTTTAGAAAGACCAGGTCTTCCGGAAACAGGGTGGTATCTGTGCCTGTATTGATGACTTCCGCCGGAATGATAATGTAGGTGCCATTTTCGGCTGCGTGGCTCACCCCTCCACCCCCAACCACACCCTCGGAAATGGGCAGAGCCTTCAGAGTGATCTTCCAGATATCAACGGTGACCGGCTTGTTCAGGTCGGCCAGGCTGGCATTCAAGGCTCCCCCACTTTTGCAGCCCGACAGGCCCCACACACTGCCCAGCAGCGCCAGGATCAGGGCAACCATTGTCCAATTCTTCACGGCAGGGTAAATCTTCATACGTGCTCCTCCACATAAAAATTGATCCAGCCCGTGCGGGCCGGTTATTTTTAGCACGAATTACGAACCACCAGCTCACAATCCAATAAAATTTCGGGTTCTTCGACGGCTTCGTCGCGGATCAGGCGCAGCAGGGTCTCGGCAGCTTTCTGCCCTAACAGGCGGGCCGGCTGGCGCACGACTGTCAGTGGCGGGTTGGCTACCTCGGCCCACGGGTGATCGTCGAAGCCAATCAGCGCCACATCGCCAGGGGTTACCAGGCCCAGGTCGCGCACTGCCATCAGCGTGCCCACACTTAGAAGATTGTTGCTCATGAACAGGGCTTTGGGAGGGTTGGGCAAGGTCAGGATCTTCTGTGCCGCCGCGCAGGCAGCCGGGATGTTCAGCTCCGATTCAATCACCCACTCTTCAGGTAAGGGAATGCCGGCATCCAGCATGGCGTGCTGGAAGCCCGTCAGACGGTCGCGCATGGTGGAAAGGCGCTGGAAGCCGGCCAAAATGCCGATTTGGCGGTAGCCATGCTCGATCAGGTAACGCGCCCCCAGATAAGCCCCTTCAAAATTTTTCACCCCCACGTACGGGTAATCGAAGCCGTTGTAGCGCCGGTCTACCAGCACCAGAGGCGTGTGCAGGGTATCCGCCCGGCTCAAGGCTTCCCAGCGCTTACTCGTCTCCGCGGCGATAATCCCATCCACGCGTTGGCGCAGGAGCAGGTTGATGTAATGGTCCTCGCGTTCCAGGATTTCGTCGGTATTACACACCAGGATACTGTAATTGTGTGGCTGGAGAACATCTTCGATGCCGCGCAGCATTTCGCCGAAGAAATCATTGGTCATGTCCGAAACAATCACCCCGATAGTTTCGGTGCGTTGGGTAGTCAGGCTGCGCGCCACCAGGCTGGGTTGGTAGCCGTATTCTTCGATGGCCTGCTGTACGCGCTGCCTGGTTACGTCTTCGACGAAGCGGGTGTTGTTAATAACATGCGAGACGGTGGTTTTAGAGACACCTGCCAGCCTTGCAATGTCATTGATCGTTATTCGCTTCACGGAACGGTCTCCCATACTGGGCTCCTTACGTATATGCAGATCATTTCGGCCGCCCGGGCTGAAACCTTCGCCGGAGAAAAAACTTCTTCTGTCAGAAGCAGGGGCAGCATTGATCGATAGTGAAAAGAGGAGTTATTAAGGAAATTGCGCAACTTGTTTGCGCAACCGTTTTTGCAACTGGTTGCGCAACCGGTTGCTCGTTTTAAATGATAGCACAAATTGAGTACGCTTGTCAATAGGATGTTTGGAAAGATTAAGATATATTTAAGATGTCTAAGTTTAGATTAAGGATGACATCCCGTCGAGAGACATCCTGAGCGGAGCAACGCCTTTTGTGTCGTACTGGTCGAGCGTTTGAAAATGCTGAGTTTCGCCGTTGGCCTAGTAGTGTGTCAAAGCTAAAGCTCGCAATAGGCACGGATCTTGCGTCCTGGGAGAAAAACCCCTTCAAGGATCAAGGAAATGTACCAAAAATACTATATCAAACTCACCTCCGAAGAACGCCAGTACCTTGAAAAAATAATCTTGTCCGGCAGCGCGCCAGCCCGAAAATTACAACGAGCCAGAATTCTGCTCAAGTCAGATTGTAGTGAAGGAGGCCCAAATTGGTCTTACGAAGCCATCTGTGATGCGTTTGATGTGAATTCCATGACGGTGACCAATTTCCGCAAAGCCTTTACGGAGGGAGGACTGGAGAAAGCCATCAATCGCAAGAAACCAGAGCGAGAATACCAACACAGCTTGGATAGGAATGCAGAAGCACACCTGATTGCGCTGGCTTGCGGAGCTGCACCGGATGGGGCTGAAATCGAATTTGGTGTCTTGATCCGCCAATGCCTTTCTAGGCGCATTCCGGATAAGACCACTTGGAAGAAAGAAGTCAAAGCCTGGCAGATTGATCGAAATGCCATAGTTGTCAAAGTCGATTGGCGGTTCACCACTGCCGATACTCGGATCAAGCTAAAACACCTCTATCCCGTGATTCATGTTTGACAGACCATTAGTACTTGACTTTGGATTATTAATTATTACAATAATACGTAAGCCATCCTACGTTTGACAACCACTTCATATTTTTACTCCACAACGGAGAAGAAGATATGACTCTAAGAGAAGGAAGAAATTTACTTCTTTTTCCTCTGGTATTATTTTCACTTATCCTCGTCATACTATACCTTATATTGTGCGCCTCATTGGGGAAGTCCTGAATTCGTTTCCTGGGCAGGTTACGAGACCTTTTTCTCTCAGTTGGTGGGATGGCTGGACAAAGACGGAGTGACAATCGGATGAGTTTAGACAATTAACGATCTTTGAAGCTTGTAAAAGAACTAATCGCATATTTTAACCAGGTATTTTAGATAAAGGATAACTATGAAAATATTAATATCCGTAGATATGGAGGGAGCATCGGGTATTGTTACCAGCCGGGAAACTGGGTATCCAAGAAACAAAGTGGGTGATCCCGAATCAACCCCAGACTACCTGAAGGCCCGCTCCTGGCTCACTGGAGATGTCAACGCCGCGGTAGAAGGAGCAATAAAAGCAGGCGCAACTGAGTTCGTGTTACACGATTCCCACGGCCTCGACTATCGCAATATAGTTCTAGATGAGCTGCATCCATCGGTTGAGGTAGTACGTGGGATGCCCATCATCTTTTATGAATACGAGGATCTCAATTCATCTTATGATGCAGCTTTTCTGATCGCAATGCACGCCCGCGCTGGACAAGCGGGAGTCCTCAGCCATGTATTGGACTGGCCTCTATTAAGGGAAGTGCGTGTGAACAGTGAGCCAGTTGGGGAAAGTCAATTAACCGCGGCGCTGGCAGGGTACTTTAATATCCCAACTGTTCTAATTACAGGAGATAATGTAATATGTGATGAGATGAGAACCTGGAGCGGCGAAAAAATAGAAACGGCAATTGTAAAATACGCGCTATCCCGTTATTGCACTCGCTGCCTGCCTTTGGAAAAAGCTCGCCAGTGTATTCGCCAAGCTGCCTTTCACGCAGTAGAACGTATTGGCGAAATACAGCCAAGCCGATTTGATCAACCGATAAAACTAGAAGTGGATTTCAATGACCGTCAGATAGCCTGGTACGCTTCATGGATGCCAGAAGTGCAATATGATGGAGATCGAACGGTTTCTTATTCAAACGATGATTTCTTGAGAGTATATAAAGCCTTATTAGCCATGTTATGGATAGGCGAATCCAGGTTGAATCCCTAAATTGGTAATTGTATAAACAGGCAAAAAAACTTACCATTCTTCTAAATCAATATGAACTCGCGTGAAAGAGTAACAATCGCTATTAATCATAGAGAGCCTGATAAAGTCCCTGTAGATTTAGCATGGACGACGGTTACCAGTATTACTTATCCGGTTCATGATAAATTACGGAAATATCTGAAATTAAATCCTGATCTTCAACTCCAATTGTCCCATATTCATCAGTGGACCGCGAAACTACCGTAAGATTTTTTACAGCACCATGTAATTGACTTTCGTACTATCTATATGAAAAAATCACCGCTTAGTTCAGTGGCGAAAATAATGCCCGACGACAGTTTTTATGATGAGGATCATATCCTTTGGAAGAGGGTTGGATACGATTACAGTTTAATGGCTGTTTCCCTGGTCGATGCTTCAATTGATACGCTAGGAAAAATTATTTGGCCAGATCCTTATGACCCAATCCGGACAACAGGTTGAAGGAAGAGTTGAATAAACTTTATGAGACTTCCGATTACGCCATTATTGCTGATATTATGTGTCGTGGTCCATTTGAAAAGGCGGTAAAATTACGCGGTTATGAGAATTTTCTGATCGATCTTTCTACAAATTCAGAATTTACATCGGTCCTGCTGGAAAAGATCACAGAAATAATAATTGGATTATGGGATGTGTATCTGGCTGCAGTCGGCGATCAAGTACAAGTCGTGTGTCAAGGAGATGACATAGTAACACAGACCGGATTAATCATATCCAAAAAAGTACCGCAAATTTATCAAGCCATGCCATAAAAGAATATACGAATTTATTCATTTACGAACGAAGACCAAACTTTTTATGCATTCCTGTGGTGCTTTCTTTGATATCATCCCAGATCCTATAGAGGTCGGATCAAATATATCAATCCGCTCTGAAATATCGAGCTTATCCTCGAACTAACTAATCAGATTGCCATGAGGAATTTTAATAAAAGTAATGAAATTTATTTAATAGATGTATATTTACATCGAAGAAAGAGGGAAAACCTTTATGAATGGTAAACTCCTTGTAACAGTTGCTCCTTGTATACCATCAATTATAGCTGCTGAAATCCCTGGCCTGGATTTATCTCCTGAAGGGATCGCAAATGAAGTGGTAAGGTCCTACAATGCAGGTGCAAACATAGTCCACTTACATGTTTGGGATGAAAAAGGGCAACCCACAGTTCAGCTTTCAGCCTTCAAGCGTACGGTCAGATTGATCCGTGAGCGATGTAATATTATCATTGAGGGTTCTACTGGCGGCATTAACACACTCACGCCTTTAGAACGATCGGTTTCTTTGCAGGCAGATATCGAAATGGCATCATTAAATCCCGGATCAGTGAACTTTGAGAGAGAAGTATATGTCAATCCTCCTCAGGACATCGATTTTTGGGCCCAGGAAATGCATCGCCGTCACATTAAGCCTGATATAGCCATCTTTGAAGTTGGTATGATTGCTTCTACCTTAGAATTGGCTTCAAAAGGCTGGATCGATCCTCCATTTTTATACACTTTTCTCTTGGGTCAAAAATGGGCAATGGCAGCTTCTGCTAAGAACCTCCTTTTCCTCAGTGAATCGATTCCTCCCAATTCTCTATGGTGTGGAGCCGCTCATGGCGGATACGATCTATGGATATCGACCCTGGCTATGAATCTCGGTGGACATGTTCGGGCTGGATTTGAAGACAATCCATATTATCGGCTAGGAAACCTGGCAAAGAGCAATGCTCAATTGATTGAGCGGCTTGTTCGAATAGCTGGTGAACTCGGCCTAGAAATAGCATCGCCTGCTGAAGCTCGCAAGATGCTATGTATTTAATCTAAAACATGTAATCATTTAGAAATTTCAAACGTTGGGGAGCAATAGATTTATGGAAATAAAGCACTCAGTGATGGTAGGGATGCTCGGGCATACAGCCGACCGATTTCACGAATATCAACCCTCAAAAGATCTCGAACAACGATTAGCAATGGCAAAACAAGTAGACGGAGTTGAAGGGATTGAAATTGTTTATCCGACTGAATTTATGGATATCGGTAAGACAATTCAATTGGTTAAAGAAAGTGGATTGATGGTATCGGCGGTTAATCTAAATGTTAAGTCGCTTAAACAATGGGAATCAGGTTCTTTTACCTCACCAGATCCCAGGATAAGATCAGAAGCTACTGACGAATTAAGAATTGCAATGGACATTTCTGCAGAATTAGGGTCATACATGGTTTCATGCTGCCCTTTGATTGATGGTCATAATTATTGTTTTGAGGTAGATTACCTTAAGCAATGGGGTTGGCTCGAAGAAGGAATCGCAGAGGGGCTGAAGCACCGGCAAGATGTACGGTTGAGTCTGGAATACAAGTTAAACGAATCTCGCAATTATAATATTTTGGGGGATATGGGAAGGGCCCTTTACTTATGTCAACGGCTTGATTCACCAAATTTGGGCGTGACTATGGATGTGGGGCACGCCTTAATCGCTAAGGAGACTCCGGCTGAAGTCGCAACATTTGCAGCTCAAACCGGCCGCCTATTCTATGTCCATTTCAATGATAATGGCCGTGAATGGGATTGGGATATGCTTCCTGGCTCGATAAACTTATGGGATTTAATCGAGACCATGTACTACCTAGATCGGCTGGATTGGAAAGGATGGTTGTCTTATGATGTTTATTCGCGTGGGGTCAACCCGGTAGAAAATAATAGTGCAGCAATTTCGATCATTAAATCAGCCGAGAAATTTGTGCAAAAAATTGGAATGGAACAACTGAATACTCTTATCGCAGATGGCAATCCAGCGAACACCTTTAAGCATCTTTGGAGTGCATTACTTTGATTACACGAACGGATTATGAAAACGCTCAGAGGCGAGCGAAGGAGCTTTTATGTCAGACAGGGATATTCATTCGCCCTGAAGAGTTAGAAAAAATCGAGGTGGCCGACCTAGGTTTGAGCGAGCTCGAATTAAGTGGGGTTCAGATTCTGACTTTAGTAAATACAGAAAAGATCGGCGTAAAGTTACTCATCATATTTCCAAATCAGTGTGAACCTGAACATAAACATCCAAGTTTGGGGGAGTATGCTGGCAAAGAAGAAACATTCCGCTGTGAATGGGGAACGCTTTTTCTCTACGGAGTGGGAGAACCGTCAAAGCATCCCAAGGGGCACCCTCCAGAACACCGGAAGGCGACTTATACTGTCTGGCATGAATATATCCTTGAACCAGGTGAGCAGGTCACTTTTCCACCCAATTTGCCACATTGGTTTCAGGCTGGGCCGCATGGCGCAGTCGTTTGGAGCTTTTCTACAAAGGCAATTGATCTGCGCGATGTATTTACAGATACAAATGTCAAGCGTCAAACAATGATTCTAGACTCGGATTGATGGTGGATGATTTATAAAGTCTCACACCCGCTCAAACTGGCACGTTGGATGGCCAGTTAATCGCACCGTAATAAAATTCTCGGATGGGTTAACAAAATACATGGAAGCGCCCATGATGAAAGAACCATATTTTATCCGAGTAGCAAGACAGACCCCAACTGAATTTTGGATTAATAACCCCACCCGCGAACAGGCTGATTGGGCAATTGCCAACGGCGCCACTGGATGTACCAACAATCCCTCCTATGGCCAAAAAATGATTGACCATTCAGACGAAGGTCAATATGCAAAAAATATCTTGGATAAGGCGTTGAATGAATCAAAAGATATTGACGAGGTAGCAACGACCTTCCAACGTAAGATAGTTGGCCCCATTTCCGAGAAATTCTTGCCAATATTCAAGGCAACGAATGGACAGCGTGGTTTCGTCAGCATCCAAGGCGACCCTATACATGAAAACGACCCAGATGTGATCATCCGTGAGGCGCTCGAGAATCGGAAAGTGGCTCCAAATATTTGTTGCAAGATACCCACTACAAAAGCTGGATTGGCAGCAATGGAATATTTGGTTGGCAAGGATATTCCGCTAAATGCCACAGAAATATTCGGCATCAAGCAAGGCATTGTCTTATGCGAATGTTATATGAAAGCAAGCAAGCGCTCGGGTAAGACTCCAAAGTTATACATATCTCACATTGCCGGTATCTATGATGACTATTTGAAAAACGAAGTTGAGCAAAACAAGATTGACATTTCACCTGATGTACTCTGGCAAGCAGGTCTGGCTATCGCCAGGAAACTATATATGATCATTGAAGAACGGGGTTATCCGGGTATATTTATTGCTGGCGGAGCACGCGGTTTACACCATTTTATTGAAATGGTTGGAGGTAAGGTATGTTGTACGATTAACTGGGAAGGGACTGCGGATAAATTATTAGAACAAGATCCACCGGTCGTCTACCGCCTGTTCAACCCTGTCCCACACCAAGTCATCGATGAATTGATGGAAAAACTTCCTGATTTCAAACGCGGTTATGAGGATGACGGGTTAGAAATCGATGAATTTGAGGATTTCGGTCCGGTACGCCTCTTCCGTAGTATGTTCATTTCAAGCTGGACTAGAGTACTTGGATTGATCGCCGAAAGACAATCATCATCCTCAAGCTAAAATGCTTCATGGTTCCGGAGAATTAGCAACCAACTTATCTAAAACTAGTACCCAATCGTGTCCAGCTAAGGGTGTAATGGACGACTTTGTCCCGAGGTTATTAATCTCTCCAATATGATACGACCTGCCGTTTCTAGGATAATACCACCAGGCCGTAATCTGCCCAGGAAGTCTATTCATGTCGACCTCTATGGATTAAGAGGCATTGGGGACGTAGATGAATGAATTGTACAATCCTTTTTCTGTAGAATTGGCCAAGTGACCTTTTGAAGTTGTCAAAGAACTTTAAGAATCTAATATCTAAATGGTCAAGTAAATCTTGCCGGTCTGCCACATTTCGTCGATCTCCATCAGGATGGCGCTGATCAGACGCAGGCACTCTCATTGGGGAAAATACTGACGACTTGTCCGCAACGGTGTATCTTCTTGTTTACCCGTTCCGAGCCGTTGGACGTACGGATCCTGCGCCGGTGTTCAGACGGAAAAGAGAAGATGGTCAAACCCTCCGGAATGTTCTTTTCCATCCAGTCAGCCAGGCGAGAAGCGGTTCTGGCGTACTTCTGGACCGCTTTGGCCAGGTAAATTTCGACGTTCGCCCGGTCTGGGGTATTGAAAATGGTGCGAATGCCGTCAGCCATTTCGGCCAGCATATCTCGACGGGGTACATAAGCACTGGCGTTCTGTTGGAGGTGGAATTGGCAGC
>Ga0187886_1003568_pt1 | contig 11583 bp, 11 predicted proteins | sample June2016WEW_20_1_FD_133001 | JGI IMG/M metagenome (GOLD analysis project Ga0187886, IMG submission 133001) | Peatland microbial communities from SPRUCE experiment site at the Marcell Experimental Forest, Minnesota, USA - June2016WEW_20_150 | ecosystem: Environmental > Terrestrial > Soil >...
CTTTGCCAAGCCATTTAAAAATCTTATCCATTTTCAGAGCCTTCATTCACGGTCTTTCGCCCCTCCCGAATTATAAAAAATTGACATCTTTCGAATCAGAGTGATAATCTGCATTTGTGTTAACGGGGGGATATTTACAGACATGCCATACTTTCCGTCATTCTTTCGCGACGCATCTGTTGGAAGGCGGCTATGATATTCGGACAGTCCAGGAGCTCCTTGGACATAACGATGTCAAAAGGATGCCGGATTCTCCGGCGTCTTATACGGCACTTGATGCCATCTTTGGGTTATTATCTGGATCCATATAAACATTGTTGGGCGGACAAGTAGAAGCGACACGACGATGCCGTCGAAACCGTTGAAGACCGTTGATGCACCAACGGTCAGGCAGTGGCGGGCCTGGTTGGCCAAACACCATGACTCAGAGGCCGAAGTGTGGCTTATATTTAAGAAACGTCACACGGGCCAACCGTCCATCGCCTATGAGGATGCCGTCAATGAGGCCGTCTGTTTCGGCTGGATCGACAGTCTCATCAAGCGCATGGACGATGCGCGGTACGCCCGGAAGTTCACGCCTCGCAAACCCGGCAGCCGATGGTCGACCGCGAATCGTCAACGATATGCGCGGCTACAGGCCAGCGGGAGACTGACACCGGCCGGACTGAAGCTCGAGCCAACTGACCGCAGCGGTGACGCGCCACGCCCGTCGGTTGCGGAAGTTCCTCAATACATTCAGGACGCGCTCAAGAGGCGTCCGGCAGCCCGGAACTACTTCGAGAGTCTCGCGCCGTCATACAGCCGCACTTACATCGGCTGGATTGATTCGGCGAAGCAGCAGGCAACAAAGATGAGGCGGTTGCAGGACGCGATTGGGTTGTTGGCGGCGGGTAAGAAGCTTGGATTGAAATGACGTGCCGCCCAACAAGCGCTTGCAGCCGTCGGCGCTCGGTGTGATTGTGAAGCGCCGCGACTCAGCGCGAGGCGTTAAGCGTCGACAAACGCGGAAGGAGGCGACAATGCCGGCTCATATCAGAATTATCCACGCGGAGAGGAGAGGAGCGCCTCGTGATCGATCCCGGTGAAAGAGGGCAGGACGACGCCATCCGCGACCTAAGCAAGCGGTGGGTGAAGGCCATCGCGTCGGCTGACATCAAGGAACTCGGCCGTCTCATGGTGGACGACGTCGTCGTTGTGCACGGAGACGGCCGCTGCCTCTCGGGCCGGGACGCTGTGTTAGCTGACCTGGCTTCCGCATTCAGTACGGTCCGCATAACCCAGCGTGTTGAGCCCCAGGAGACAATTGTGGCGGGAGAGTGGGCGATTGATCGCGCGAGAGTGCACACAACCGTGACCACTCTCGAAGGCGGCGAGCAGCGACATTCCGACTCCCATACCCTGACCGTCTTGCGGAAGGTCGGGGCGAACGATTGGCGTGTAGCCCGCGTCATCGGAGTCGTCGAGCGGGCAGAGAGGTAGAGGTTAGGTGCTGCCCAACTGAGCCGTGCTCCCGTATTTCAGAGCCTTCATTTGCGGTCTTCCGCCCCTCCCGAATTATAAAAAATTGACATCTTTCGAATCAGAGTGATAATCTGCATTTATGTTAACGGGGGGATATTTACAGACATGCCATACTTTCTGTCATTCTTTCGCGACGCATCTGTTGGAAGGCGGCTATGATATAAGGATGCCGGATTCTCCGGCGTCTTATACGGCACTTGATGCCGTCTTTGGGGTTTTATATGGATCCATATAAACATTGTTCGGGCAGAAAGGAAATGAAAAACCCGAAGGGTCTCTTTACGGCAATGTGCGCGGTGTTGATGATCGGGCTAAACGCCATGGGAGGAGAACACATGAAGAACGTACTCAAAGACATTCCGTATGCTGACGGCCACATGGGGAAACGGCAACTCGTTGACGAGAAACACCTTCTTGTCATGCAAGTCGCGCTGAAGCCGGGCCAGCAGGTTCCGCAACATAACGCCAACTCCAATGTCCATCTGTTGATTATCGAGGGCCAGATCATTGCGACTCAGGACGGCAAGGACACCGTCGCCACCAAGGGGGACCTCCTCCCCGTTTCCTTCAAGACGCTCATGAGCATCCGGAATGCCTCCAAAGAGAATGCATCGTTCTTGATCCTAAAAAGCCCGAATCCAAGCGAAATGGAACCATGAGTCCCGAACCAGTGACTGGAGTTTACGTTTTTACCGAGGCGGCAAAAACGAAACTCAGCCGTAACGTTAGGCGCACCAGCGTGCCAGCTGAGATCACCGAGGCGGCCGGTGCCGGGGGCAAGTACCCCTCGTGCTTGGACTTCAACAATGGGTAGGACTTCTTAATGGCTCTCTCGCTCAACAAACCAAAGCTCGACAACCTTGCCGGCGACATCTGGAAATCTGCCGAGCGCCTGCGCGGCAAGTTCAAGGCGTACGAATACCAAAGCGTCATCCTGCCCATAATCGTCATCCGGCGGCTGGAGTGCGTGCTGCTGGCCTGGCGTGAGGCCAAGAGCGCCGAGGTGTTGGCCAAGCGGCCCAAGCTCACCGATAAGGAACTTGCCAAGCTGGTCAAGGAACTCGAACTGAATCCCCAGCAGTCGCCCTTCTCGAACAAGACGAAGTGGACACTCCGCAAGGTTTATGAGGAAGACCACACGCTTCTGGAGGAGAACTTCCGCGCCTACATCAACGGTTTCTCCAAGAACGTTGACGACATCATCGAGCACTTCAATTACCGGGCCACCATCGGCACGATGGTAAAGAATAACCGGCTCGCCCCGATCCTGAATCAATACAAGGAGATGGAGCTTGGCCCAGACCATCTCTCCGGGCTGGAGATGGGCTACATTTACGAGGAGCTGCTGCGACGCTTCTCGGAACAAAGCGGCGAGGAGGCCGGAGAACACTTCACCCCACGCGAAGTCATCCGGCTGATGGTCGAGCTGCTGGACATTCCCATCCCCGACCGGCACGTCTCCATCTACGACCCCGCCTGCGGCACCGGCGGCATGTTGTCCGTGGCCAAGGAACACCTGCTAGACCGGGCCGCCACACCCGCACAGCGAGACAACGTCGATAAATTCGTCACCGTCCACGGACAGGAGCTTTCCCCGACGAACTACGCCATCTGTCAGGCCGACCTGCTCATCAAGAACGACCAACAGGCCAAGGTCTTCCTCGGCAACTCGCTCATCCCCCACGAGGCGCACAGCAAAGAGCCGGGCGACCAGCTTCCCGAAACCAAGTTCCGCTTCGACTTCATGCTCAGTAATCCGCCCTTCGGCGTCACCTGGGGTGGCAAAGACGGCTACGAGAAGGAGGCCCGGAAACTGGAGAAGACCCGCTACCAGGCCGGCATGCCGCGAGTGAACGACGGCGCGCTGCTGTTCCTGCAAACCATGTTGGGCAAGATGCAAGCGCCGGAGAAGGGCGGCAGCCACATCGCCATCATCTTCAATGGCTCACCGCTCTCCAACGGGGATTGCGGGTCAGGAGAGAGCGAAGTCCGCCGCTGGATTCTTGAGAACGACTGGCTCGACGCTATCGTCATGCTGCCCGACCAGTTTTTCTACAACACCGGCATCTTCACCTACATCTGGCTGCTGCGAAACGAGAAGCCCGCCGCTCATCGCGGGCGCGTGATGCTCATCGACGCCCGCCAGCAGTTCGAGAAAGAGCCGAAATCATTCGGGAACAAGCGCAACCGGATGACGGACGCTCACCGGCAATGGATCGAGGAGCGTTACCACAAGGGCTGGGCCGAGGGCTACACCGACGAGCAGGTGAAGCTTTTCCGCCGCGAGGACTTCGCCTACCACAAGGTCAAGGTGGTCTTCTGGCAGACCGACGAGCACGATCAGCCAGCCATCATCACCGAGCCTTACGAGAAAGCGTTCGCCGCCACCAACCTCGCCAAGGAGCAGACGTTCCATGACAGCGACATCACCTTCCGCGTGCGCGTGAAGGCGGATAACAAAGAGAAGACCGTGGAGTTCGTCCTCACGCCGGCCGACAGCGCCGCGAAGAAATTCAAAGCGGCCCTGGGCGACCGGTCGGAAATTCTCTCCGTCGAATGGACGCACCAACACTACGTGCAAGACGACGAATACATCCCGCACGGCGAGGACATCGAGACGTTCCTGAAACGGGAAATCGCCAAACCCATCATCCGGTGGGAGGACAGCCCGCAGCTCGGCTACGAAATCCTGCCGAACAAATACTTCTACCGCTACCAGCCGCCCACACCCGCCAATGAATTGCTCGCGGAGTTCTGGAAGCTGGAGAAGGAGGCGGAGAAAATGTTGGAGGGGTTGGCGAAATGAGTTGCGCCATCAACGACCCTTCATTCGATTCAAGCATGTTTGGTCAATCACCCGGTGATTGGCGAGTTGATCGACTTCGCGATCGCTTGTGCGGGATCGTAGGCGGTGAGTGGGGCGACGATCCAGACGCTCACGATGAGGGCGTCGAGCTACCTGTGATTCGAGTGGCTGATATTCGTGGCCTCGACCTCACAGTTGAAGGCCTTACCATTCGCCGAATCAAAGAGTCCAAGCTGACCGGACGACTCATCGGCAACCGAACGATCCTCCTCGAAAAATCAGGCGGCGGAGAGAATAAGCCCGTTGGACGGGCAGTACGCACGCGCATGATCACGTTTGACGCAATTTGCTCAAACTTCATGGCTAAGGTTGATTGCGGCGACACGGTAGACCCTTCATTCGTTGTCTACACGCTTGATGCTCTCTATTCGTGCGGCGTTAACGGCGCGTCTATCCAACAGACGACAGGGATTCAAAATCTCCGTGTGTTTGATTACCTGAACACAAAGATCGCGTTTCCGAAGAAGCCCGAGCAGCAGCGCATCGCAGCGTATCTGGATGCGAGTTGTGCGGCGATTGATGCGGCGGTGGCTGCCAAACGCTGCCAACTTGAAACCCTCGCCGCACTCCGCAAGTCCATTATCCAACGTGCCGTGACGCGGGGCATCTCAGCGCGCGTCGCGCTGGAATCTACTGGGAATGCGTGGATGGAGCAGATTCCGCGGGGCTGGAAACTCGTTTGTCTGAAACGCATCGCTGAAATTCAAGGCGGCCTCACCCTTGGCAAGCAATACGAAGGGCCGCTCATCGAGCGTCCTTATTTGCGCGTCGGAAACGTTCAGGATGGTCACCTCGATTTAGCTGACGTTTCGGTGATCGAGCTCCCGGCCAGCGTGGCTGCGGGCGTTGAACTTCGCCCCGACGACGTGCTAATGACCGAGGGTGGCGATCTCGATAAGCTCGGACGCGGACATTTGTGGAAGGGTGAGATCCCAGGATGCCTGCACCAGAACCACATCTTCGCGGTGCGGTGCTTCCTTCACAAACTGAAGCCGCTGTTTCTCGGCTATGTCACTGCCGCCAAGTATGGGCGCGATTACTTCGAGGCCACGGGCAAGAAAACAACCAACCTCGCCTGCACAAATGCGACCAAGGTTGGCGAGTTTCCCATTCCATTACCCCCGTTGACCGAACAGGAGGCTATCTGCGTTCACCTAGACGAAAAACTCGCTGAACTGAAGCGCATCGTCACCGGCATCGAAACGCAAATCGCCACCCTCACCGCCTACCGCAAGTCCCTGATTCACGAATGCGTCACCGGCCAGCGGCGGGTGACGGACGAGGATGTGCGGCGTGCGGGTCGTGCCGGCAGCATCCGCCCCGTGGAGGACAGGCCATGACGGAACGAAAATCAACCAAGCGAACCGACGTGGCCGTCTTGCCCGCCCAAGGTCCAACCGTATTGCTAGCCGAGGTGCGCGCACTGATTCTGCAAGCCCGCGAAGGGGTTGCCCGAACCGTGGACTCAGGGCTCACCACCCTGTATTGGCATGTGGGTCGCCGCGTACGGCAGGACATCCTCAAGCAAAAGCGGGCGGAGTATGGCGGGCAAATTGTCTCCGCACTGGGGAGACAATTGGAGATGGAGTTTGGTCGGGGTTTTTCTGAGAAATCGCTGCGCCACATGATCCGCTTTGTCGAGGCATTTCCCGATTTCCAGATTGTCTCGGCACTGCTGAGACAATTGTCGTGGACCCACTTCGTTTCACTCATCTACCTTGATGAACCATTGAAGCGCGACTTCTACGCCGAGATGTGTCGAATCGAACGGTGGAGTACGCGCACGCTGGAAAAGAAGATCGGCTCCATGCTGTTTGAACGCACCGCGTTGTCGCGGAAACCGGAGAAACTCGCGGCGATGGAACTGAAGCAGTTGCGCGAGGAAGACAAGCTGACGCCGGATCTAGTCTTCCGCGACCCGTATCTGCTCGATTTCCTCGGGTTAAAGGACAGCTACGCCGAAAAGGATGTGGAAGCGGCCATTCTCCGCGAAATGGAATCATTCATTTTGGAATTGGGCGTCGGGTTCGCCTTTCTCGAACGCCAAAAGCGCGTCACGGTAGACGGGGTGGATTACTACCTCGACCTGTTGTTCTATCACCGCCCGCTCCGGCGGCTGGTGGCCATCGAATTGAAGTTAGCGGAATTCAAACCCGGCGACAAGGGACAGATGGAGCTCTACTTGAGATGGCTCGACCGTTACGAACGCAAGGAAGGCGAGGACAAGCCCATCGGATTAATCCTCTGCGCGGGCAAACGGCACGAAACCGTTGAACTGCTGGATCTGGAGCAAAGCGGCATCCGGGTATCGTCCTACTGGGCTGAGGCGCTGCCCAAGCGAGAGCTCGAACGCAAACTCCACGAGGCAGTGCGGCTGGCGCGGACGCGGCTGAAAGCGGCAAAGGACTGATTATGCCCAGGAAGAAAAAAGCCCCCGAGTTGACCTTTCAGCAGCACATCGCGGACTTCCTCATCCGCGAGCATGGCTATGCTATGCTCGAACAGTCCGACATCACAGACACCGAACATTTTATTGCTGAAGACCATCTCTGGGCTTTCCTCACAGCCACGCAGGCCGACACGCTCAAGAAGCTCAAAGATGACTACGGCACGGACGCGCGGGACGAGGTGTTCAAGGCGCTGCGCAAGGAACTGGAGCACACGCCGCTTTGGATGCTCCTCCGCCACGGGCTGAAGGTGCGTGGGCTGGAGTTGCGGCTCTACTACCCCAAGCCCCGCTCCGCCGAGAGCGCCGCCGCCACAAAACACAGCGAGAACCGCATCACCTTTCGCCCGCATGTCTACTTCGGCGAGACCAACCAGGAGATTGATTTCGTATTCTTCCTCAACGGCCTGCCCATCGTGGCGCTGGAGTTGAAGCACGAGAAGAACCAGACCGTGCATGACGCCGTCGCGCAGTTCGCCACGCGCGACCATGCGCGAAAGATTTTTCAGCACCCGTTTCTTTACCTCGCCGCCGACACCTGCGACGTGATGGCCGCCACCGACCCACGACGGGAACAGAACTTCCGCTGGCACAACACGGGTCTGACGAACGAAAGCGTCACCAAAGATGGCAGCGAATACCCGGTGGAGTTCCTTTATCGCGAGGTGTTGGCGAAGGACCAGTTGCTCGAAGCGCTCTCGTTCTTCCTCGTCCGCGTGCCCCACCGCGACGCGGAGGACGACAAGCCGGAGCGTCCGGCCTTCACCCTGTTCCCGCGCTACCACCAGAGCCGCACGGTGCGGAAGGTGGCGGACGACATCTCGGCGCAATTCGCCGCGAAGGCCGACATCGGCCGCAAGTATCTCGTCAATCATTCGGCGGGCAGCGGCAAGACGCTTACCATGTGCTGGCTGGCAGACCGCCTCCACAGCCTGTTCAAGCCCGGCACGAGCGAGAAGCTCGTGGACCTGGTGTTCATCCTGACGGACCGGAAAACGCTCGATACGAATATCAAGGACGAGATCGAGAACTTCACGCACATTAAGAATGTCGTTGGTCTGGCACGGAAGGCTGAGGACCTGCCGCGGTTCCTGAAGGGGCGCAAGCCGATCATCGTCACCACGCAGCAGAAGTTCGCCTGGGTGCTGGACGAGATCGAGAAGAACCCCGAACTGAAGAAACTCCGGGTCGCCTTCCTGATTGATGAAGCCCACCGCTCGCAGGAAGGGCAGATGGGTGCGGCCATTCGATTGCCGTTCCGCAAAACGGACGAACCCGATGCCGAGGCCCCCGAGCTTGACCCGGAGGAGCAACTCGCCAAGATCATTCGCGAGCATGACCTCAATCAGATGATCGTCGCGTTCACCGCCACGCCTGCGCCGGCCACCATCACCCTATTCGGCGAGCCGTTCGACACCTACTCCGAAGCCGAGGCCATCGCCGAAGGCTACATCGTGGATGTGGCGGCTAGCATCATTTCGTACAAGACGCTCTACAACCTGCATTGCCCGGTCGTGCCCAAGCTGGGCGAGCAGGAGAAAGTGTTTACGAAAGCGGTCGTGTCCAAGGCGCTCCAGAACGTGGCCTTCCAGGATGAGGGCCTCATTCAGTACAAGGCCGAGGTAATGCTGCGCATCTTCGAGGAGAACGTGATGCCGCTCATCGGTGGACGCGCGAAGGCGATGATCGTGACTACTTCCCGCGTCGCCGGACTGCGCTATTTCCAGATCATCAAGGAGAAGCTCAAGGAGCGCGGCGCAGCCTACAAGGCGCTCTATGCCTTCTCAGATTTCGTCCATCCGAAGACCAACGCGGCGATCAGCGAGCACGCGGTCAACGAATTGAAGGACGGTGAGTTGATCGAGCAGCGGTTCGAGGGCGACGACTACCGCCTGATGATCGTGGCCAACAAGTTCCAGACCGGTTTCGACCAGCCTTTACTGGCCGGCATGTTCCTCGACAAGCCGGTCGTGGACCGCAACGCCGTGCAGACGCTGTCACGGCTGAACCGCTGCCACGAAGGCAAGGATCGTGTCGTGGTCGTGGACTTCACCAACAACGCCAAGGCGATCCTTAAGGCGTTCGTCAAATACCGAAAAGGCACGCCTTTCGAGCCGGAAGAGCCGGACCAGGAGCTTTGCCTGAAATTGCACGCCGAGATTCTGGCTGCGGAGGTGTTCACGCAGAAGGATGCCGCTGATCTTGCAAAGCTGCTCGCGACCGGTACAGATGCCCAGGTGCAGTTCTCGGTCAACGCGCTACGGACTCGCTTTCAGGCGAAGCTCACAGACCTGGAAGCGCGCAAGGAGTTCGTTTACCTGCTCGCCCGCTTTGTGAAGAGCTTTCACTTCCTCACTTGCTTCTTCACGTTTTCGCCGGAGATCAAGCAACTCGCCACGTTTGCCGAATACGTCGGCCCGCAGCTCATCAAGGCAGGCAGTGTGTCCGAGCTGATGAAGCAGATTCGCCAGACGGAAGTCATCAAGGCCGCCGTTGAATATCAGGGCGTAGAGAGGGGCGGTGGAACGGTCAAACTCAAACCTGGCACGGGGAAGAAGGGCTCTGGCCCGCCCCCGAAGAAGGTGTCCGTTCAGGACATGATCGCGGAGATCCAAGCCAGGTTCGACATAAGCGACGAGGAAGCTCTCTACATCAAGCAGGTCACGGAGGAAAAAGCCGCCGACCCGGCCATTCGCAGCACCGTCACCGCCCACCGGGACGACAGCGTCTATCTCGAAGGCGCTTATCGCGGGCAGGTGAACGGCGAGATTCAGACCGCCTACGACGAGCGAGGACGCTACGAGGAACTGTCGGATCTCAAGTACACGGACACCGGGGGTATCTTCGACATCATGGCGGTTACCGTGATCCAGCATCATCTGTCATTCGCGGCATGAGGCTATGAGCAAGACCATTCACCAGATGCCCGAAGCCGACCGGCCGCGAGAGAAGCTGCTCCGGAAAGGCGCGGCTGCCTTGAGCGATCGGGAACTGCTGGCGGTTCTGCTTGGAAAAGGCACGCCGGGGATGGATGTCATGACCCTCGCCGGGAAGCTGGCGCGGCTCATTGACGAGAAGGGCCTGGAAGTTAAGGCCGAAGACCTGACGCAGTTCGAAGGCGTGGGCGACGCGAAGGCCACCCTGATTCTCGCGGCGATCGAGTTCGCCCGCCGCCGCATCAAGCCGGAGGGTGCGAAGATCGTAACCCCGGCGGATCTGCTGCCTCACATCCGGCACTATGCCGACCGGAAGCAGGAGCACTTTCTATGCGCCAGCATTAACGGAGCAAATGAGATCCTGAACATCCGCGTCGTTTCGATTGGCCTGATTGACCGGAGCCCAGTTCATTCGCGAGAAGTCTTCGCGGATGCACTCTCCGACCGTGCTGCGGCTGTCATCGTCGCCCACAATCACCCCAGCGGTGGTGTTGAACCGTCGCAAAGTGACATCAACATTACCGCCCAGCTCAAAGCGGCGGGTGAGATCGTAGGCATCGAGCTGCTGGACCACATCATCTTCAACAGGACTGGATACTTCAGTTTTCTGGAAGCCGGAAGGCTGTAGAGGGAGATCATGCCTTGCATATCAGCAGGGGTCCCTAACAACAGCATGCAGCTGACGGCGCTGCGCGCCGCAGCTGAACCGCGGCGTTAGCTGTGACCAACAGCACGGAGGAGCAAAATGATCTGTCCAAAGTGCGGAGTAGAGTACCGGCCGGGCTTCACGCAGTGTTCCGACTGCCTGGTCGCCTTGGTTGACGAATCGAAACTAGCCAAGCCGCGTTCGTCACCGCAACCAGTCGAGCTTGTGACCGTGTTCAAGTGCGGCGACCCGGGGCGCATCGCACTGGCGAAGTCGTTCCTGCAGTCAGAGGGGATACAGTTCGTGGTGCTAAACGAGGCGATACAGAGCCTTTTCGGCATGGGCAGCGCCCCCTTTGGAGGCCCAGCCGAGTTCCAGGTTGATCGCGAAGATGCCGCGGATGCGAAGGCGCTGCTCAAGGATCTGGATTCCCCTCGCGAGAAGAGCAGCGACATTGAGGCCGACGATGAATGCAACAGCTAAACATTGTTGGGTGCACCAGAAATATAAGGAAGGAGGATACCACGATGCTTCGAGTGATAGAACCTGTCGAGATTGAATTCGCAACCTCCATCGCAATCGAAGACGCTAAGCAACGGGTCTTGTCCGCCCTCCGCCGCATTGGTGGACGTGTCAAAGTTGATAGTTCACGCGATATCTTAGCTGGTTTCGGGTCAAGCTGGAAAGCGAGATTGCTAGGGGTTCTTCTTGGCGGCATCGAATGTTTTCCCCGGGATGTAGGGGTTGCGCTTCGAACAAGCAATGACAAGACACAGGTAAAGGTTATGGTTCGTGACACGTTCGGGTTTGGCTCAAGGGCAGGCGTCGGGGACAGGATTCAGAAACTCATGTATGATAATGCGCTGGCGGTAAAGTCGGCCTTTCCGGATGCGGACTGACGCTACCTCAGCAATGTGCGCTGCGAGCCACCCAACATCGCCTTCCATCGACGCTGTGGATGGCGCGGCTGAAGGCGGACGTTAATACTTTCAGGATGCCACTTTGGGCAACTGCAAGTATTGTGGAAAACCCGCCGGGTTCCTCCGCAGCAAACATGCCGAGTGCGAGGAACAACACTAGCCGGTTCGTCCTTCGCTGACCAAAGGAACTTTGCCAAGCCATTTAAAAATCTTATCCATTTTCAGAGCCTTCATTCACGGTCTTTCGC
>Ga0187886_1003570_pt1 | contig 11576 bp, 11 predicted proteins | sample June2016WEW_20_1_FD_133001 | JGI IMG/M metagenome (GOLD analysis project Ga0187886, IMG submission 133001) | Peatland microbial communities from SPRUCE experiment site at the Marcell Experimental Forest, Minnesota, USA - June2016WEW_20_150 | ecosystem: Environmental > Terrestrial > Soil >...
TTCTGGCTGTGGACACCCCGACAGCCGTCGACCTCACGAGCGGCGACCTGTCTGACCCGGTGGTCCAGGCGCACGTGACCGTCACCTTCCACAGGCCCAAGACGGGCCTGCTGGCCCGGCGGGGATCGGCTGTCGCCGGCCGCGTTCTGGTGGCCCCAATCGGCATTCCGGCCGACGCCGACCGGGGCTGACCCGCGCCTCGCTTCGCCGCCGGCGCCGGAAGACTCTAGGCGAGCGGTACGGCCGGACGTACAATCCCGCCTCAGAGCCCACGGGCGGGCCGCGGGCGCGTCTAAGTAGCACGACGACCGGGCCTCTCACGCGCAGCCGCGAGGACACGGAGGGCTGCTACCGAGAGGAGTTCTAGGGTCTCGTGTACACGGACAAGAGCCTGGTCTGCGCCGATTGCGGACAGCAGTTCGTATTCACTGCCAGCGAGCAGGACTTCTACGCCCAGCGCGGCTTCTCCGAGCCAAAGCGGTGCAGTGCATGTCGCAGCGCTCGCAAGGCTGGGCGGCCCGAGGGTGGCGGCTTCGACCGCGGCCCCAGGCAGATGTTCCCGGCCACTTGCAGCAAGTGCGGGCAGTCCACTGAGGTGCCGTTTCAGCCGACCAACGGCAAACCTGTTTACTGCAGCGACTGCTTCCGCGCCGTCCGCGGCAACTGACGAACTCACGCTCATCGACGACGACCCGGGCCCGCCGCCCGGGTCGTTTCTTTCTGGGCTCGATTTCGGCGGGCCGTGTGGCGCAGAGCGTGACCGGGGGCGAGATTGGTTGCCCGATCGGAGCCTCTCACTTAGGATGCCTTGGGCGGCACACTCGAGCCGCGTTTCGGTGACCCGTCCACCATTCCGCAGCGAGAGGCCGCCACTCCCATGGCCGCAGGCTCCAGCCCCGATTTCGACCTGATCGTCCTTGGCGCAGGGACGGGCGGCTACACGGCCGCCTTCCGCGCAGCCCAGCTGGGCATGAACGTGGCCCTCGTCGAGGGGGCGAAGATCGGCGGCACGTGCCTGCACGTCGGCTGCATCCCGACCAAGGCTCTCCTGGAATCGGCCGAGTTGTTCGCGCGTCTCAAGAAGGCCAAGGATTTCGGCATCGTGCTGGAGGGGCAGCCCGGGTTCGACTACGACGCCATCGCCCGGCGTCGAGACCAGGTCGTGAAGCGGATGTGGACCGGTCTGAAGGGCCTCCTCGACAAGAACAAGGTCACCTGGGTGGGCGGCCGCGCTCGTTTCGACGGGCCGACCACGATTCGGATCTCGCTCAATGGCGACGATGGGACACCGGATGCGGGCGGCGAGCGCGTCATCACGGCCCGAAACGTGATCATCGCCACCGGCAGCCGCGTCAAGAGCCTGCCCGGGCTCGTGCCCGATGGCCGGCGGATCATCACGTCAGACGACGTGACCACGAAGGCGGACCTGCCGAAGTCGATAGCCATCGTCGGGGCCGGCGCCGTCGGCTCCGAGTTCGCTTCGCTGTTCCACGACCTTGGCGTGGCGGTCACGTTGCTCGAGTACCTGCCGGCGATCATCCCGCTCGAAGACAAAGACGCGAGCGCGGCCCTGGAACGCAGCTTCAGCCGGCGCGGGATACGCGTCATCACGAAGGCTCGCTTCGATGCGGCCGCCGTCAAGGTCGGCGACGCCGGAGTCACGCTGACGGTCGGGCCCGAGGGCGGCGCGGCCGAGGAGTTGCGGGTCGAGCAGCTGCTGGTCGCGACCGGCCGGGCCCCCAACACCGAGAACCTCGGTCTCGAGACGACGAAGGTCGAGCTCAACCGAGGATTCGTCAAGGTTGACGGCTGGATGCGCACGAAGCAGGAGCAGGTCTATGCCATCGGCGACGTGATCGGCGGGCTGATGCTGGCCCATGTCGCCGCTCACGAGGGGATCGTGGCCGTCCACGAGATCGCCGGTGAGGGTCCGGAACCGATCGACTACGACCACCAGCCGCGGGCCACCTACACGCATCCTGCGGTCGCCTCGATCGGGCTGACCGAGCAGCAGTGCGTCGAGCTGGGCATCGCCATCAAAAAGGGGGTCTTCAACTTCGCCGCGGACGCCAAGGCGGTCATCGTCGGCGAGACGGAGGGGTTCGCCAAGGTGATCGCCGACGCGACCACGGACGAGGTCCTGGGCGTGCATCTCGTAGGGCCGGGCGTGACCGAGCTGATCGCCGAGGCGGCGCTGGGCATGACGCTCGAGGCCACGGCCTGGGAGATCGGCGCGGCCACGCATCCGCACCCCACTCTTGCGGAGGTCGTCGGCGAGGCGGCGATGGCGGTCTCGGGCCGGCAGATCAACGCCTGAACGCGGTCGGATCAGGCGGCAGGGTCGAGGCGAGCCAGCAGGTCGAGGATGCGCTCCCACATGAGGTCGGCCGCGGCGGGGTCGTATTGCTCCGGCAGGCTCGGGTCCGCGAAGAGATGGCCGGAGCCCGGGTAGTCGAAGACGGAGCATTCGGCGCCGGAAGACCGAACGAACTCGGCCAGGCGAGCCAGGGCGTCGTTGTCTCGCCACTGATCGCCGGCCATCGAGTGGACCTGCACAGGGACGCCCGCCGGCCAGCTCGTGACGCCGAGGCCCTCGGGTCCGGGCGTGCCGCTGAGGAGCAGGGCCCCGCGGGCGCCGGGTCGGGTCGCGGCCAGCGCCGCGGCGTACCCCGCGGCGAGGGAGAAGCCGGCATAGACGAGATCGTTGGGCAGCGAGGCCACCGAGGCAGCGGCTCGGGCCGCCAGCGTGTCGAAGCCGACGCGCTCGATGTACTCCATGGCCGGTCCGGCATCGTCGAAGACGCGCGGTTCGGGGAAGAGCACCGGCACGTGGACGACGTGCCCAGCTGCCCGGAGGCGCTCGGCGGCCGCGGCGACGCCAGGGCGAGGCCCCAGGGCCGAGTGGAACAGGACGATCTCGGCCATTCAGTCTCCATGGGAGGAAGCGACCGGCGACGAACCAGGGGCAGGTGCGACGCTGTAAGGGTAGCGGCGCGGGCCGCGACGGGCTCCGGGCTAGCGGCGGGCGAAAAGAGCAGCCGGCAACAAGACGACGAAGAAGACGGCGCCGCCACCGAGGATCGGCACCAGGTGACTGAACGTCGCCTGGTCGTCCAGGATTGCCCGGCAGCCGAGCAGTATGGCGATCCAAACGATCGCGCTGGCGACGACCGACACCACGAGCTTGCGATTGTTGGTGTCCAAGGTTGGCCCCCTGGGTTCGAGTCGAATGGGCGGCTTCATGCAGCGCCTATGTGGTAGACCCAGTCGCTCGCCCGGAGGTTCGCCGGCTGGGTTGTGGGCCTTACGTCCAGCGGTGCCCTCAGCCCGCACGGCGCGCCGGAACTGCCTGCCACTCCCCGAAGACGAGGAGATGGGCCAAACTAGGGATACGGAGGCGCCTGACCGGTAGTGGCTGTACGGCCCATGGAAGCGCCGGCCCTCTCAGGAGGAGCGACCGATGGCGAAGGTGACGATGCCCCAGCTCGGCGAGAGCGTCGCCGAGGGGACGATCGGCAAGTGGCTCAAGAAGCCGGGCGACAACGTCGCCAAAGATGAGCCGCTTCTCGAGGTGATCACCGACAAGGTCAACGCCGAGGTTCCGTCGCCGTTCGCGGGGATCCTGCGCGAGATCCTCGTGGAAGAAGGGCAGACGGTCCCATACAACGCGGAGATCGCGGAGATCGAGGAGGTAGCCGGGGCCACTCCCCGGCGAGCGGGCAAGGACGCCGCGAAGGCGGCGGCTCCAGCGGCCTCCGTCGTGGCCGCGGGCCCGGCCGCGCCGGCCACGACGGCCTCATCGACGCCGCCGGCGCTCGCGCCCGTGATGGCTGCCGGCGACCCCGACGCGCGCATGACCCCGGCGGTCCGGATGCTGATGCGCCAGCACGGTCTGTCGCCGACGCAGATCGCGGGCACGGGGCACGCCCGCCGGATCACCCGCGAAGACGTGACGGCGTTCATAGAGCGGCGCGAGGCCGGAGAGGGCGCGGCCACGGGGCGTGGAGCCGCCACTGCGGCCGAGACCGCCACGGGGCGTGGAGCCGCCACTGCGGCCGGGACTGTCGTTCCGACAGTATCGGCCGCAGTCCCTCAGGCCGCCATGCCGGCGCCCGTGCTCGGCGTCGCGAGCCATTCGCCGGGCCTGGCACCGGCCGTCCCTTCGACTTCCTCGTCCGCCCCCGTCGCCTGGGAACCGGGCCAGGACGAGGTCCTCGTGCCGCACAACCAGATGCGCCGCGGGATCGCCGCCCAGATGACCCGCGCCGCCGCGATCCCGGTGGCCTACAGCACTTTCGAGGCCGACATGACCGCCGTCGTGAAGCTGCGCGGCGAGCAGGCCGGCGCGTACAAGGCGCGCGAGGGAGTCGGGCTGAGCTTCCTGCCGTTCGTCGTCAAGGCCATCGTCGAGGCCCTCCACGGGCACCCAGATCTCAACGCCCACTACACAGACGCGGGTCTGCTGCGCAAGCGGCGGATCAACATCGGCATTGCCGTCGCCGTCGACGCGCCTGCGGGCGGCGGCCTGATCGTGCCGGTCATCCACGACGCCGACCAGCTCTCGATCAACGGCATCAATCGGGCCATCCAGGACCTGGCGACTCGAGCCCGGGCCAACAAGCTCAGACTCGACGACCTGCAGGGCGGTACCTTCACCGTCGACAACACCGGCTGGTTCGGGTCGGTGCTGACCGTGCCGATCATCAATCCGCCCGAGGTCTGCATCCTCACCACCGAGGCGGTAGTGAAGCGGCCCGTCGTTCGCGAGACGCCCGAGGGCGACGTGATCGCCGTGCGGTCGATGATGAATCTCGTGGCCGGGTACGATCACAGAGCCACCGACGGGGCTCAGGTCGGCCGCTTCGTCCGCGACGTGATCTGCTGGCTCGAGGCCGTCGGGCCCGACTCGCCGATCTACTAGACGAAGGCCGACAGCTCGAATGTCCGATTCCCCGCACGCTCCCGCGTCTCGGCTCTCGCTGCCGTCGACCATCGCTCTCGGCGGCGGCACGTTCGAGGCCGCCGTCGACGGCTCCGCGGCGCCGCGCCGCCACCCCGACTGGATCAAGGCTCGCATTCCGTCCGGCGAGACCTACCAGGAAGTCCGGCGGCTGCTCCACGGGCTGACGCTCAACACCGTCTGCGAGGAGGCGCACTGCCCCAACCTGGGCGAGTGCTGGGATCAGCGCACCGCCACGGTCATGATCCTCGGCGACACCTGCACTCGGGCCTGCGGGTTCTGCGCCGTCAAGACCGGCAAGCCGACCGTTCACGACCTGGACGAGCCGCGCCGCGTGGCGGAGGCGATCGGCGCCCTGGGTCTGGACCACGTCGTCATTACGAGCGTTGCCCGCGACGACCTGGCCGACGGCGGAGCGGGCACCTTCGCCGAGACCATCCGGCGGCTGCGGGCGGCCTGCCCGGGCATGGGCGTCGAGGTCCTGATTCCCGACTTCAACGGTGAGGCGGAGCCGCTCCGAACCGTCATGGCCGCGGGCCCCGACATCCTGAACCACAACGTCGAGACGGTGGCGCGTCTGCAGAAGCCGGTCCGCAAGCGGGCCCGATACGACCGGTCGCTCGGCGTCCTGGCGCGGGCCAAGGCCTATGCGCGCGAGCTCGGGGCCGCCGGCCAAGCTCCCGCGCGGTCGCTCGCGACCGCCCAAGCGACCGACAGGTCGCTCGCGGTCCACACCAAGTCGTCGATCATGGTCGGCCTGGGAGAGACGAGGCCGGAGCTGCATCAGACGTTCCTGGATTTGCGGGCGGTCGACTGCGACATCCTCACGATCGGCCAGTACCTGCGACCGTCGGCCGAGCACCTGCCAGTCGAGCGCTACTACCATCCCGATGAGTTCACGGAGATGCGCGACGAGGCCCTCGCGCTGGGGTTCCGCCACGTCGAGTCGGGGCCGCTGGTTAGATCGAGCTACCACGCCCGAGACCAGGTGCCCGATGCCGAAGCGCGCAGGGCGGCGCGGGCGGCCGGGGCGGCGGGCGGGCTCCGGCCGGACGTTCGGCGCGGCCCTACAATCGATGCCGGCGGCCGCGTCCTCTATCGGGCCGACTGACCCCGTCCCTGTCATGCGCACGCCGAGGGAACCTATGTCTCCAAATCCTGGCGTCGACCCACCGGCCCGACGTGACTGGCTCGAACGACTGCCCAAGGTCGAGCTCCACCTTCATCTCGAGGGCGCCATCCCGCACGCCGCGCTCTGGCAGCTGATCTGCAAGCACGGCGGCGACTCGCGGGTACCGACGCTCGAATCGCTGCCGGCGTACTTCGTCTATCGCGACTTCCCCGAGTTCATCGACAAGTGGATCTGGAAGCAGGGCTTCCTGCGCGAGGCGGCCGACTTCGAGCTCATCGGGGCGGCCGTCGCGGGCGAGCTGGCCCGCCAGCGGATCGTCTACGCGGAGGCGTTCTACACCCCGGCGGACGTCGCCCTCGCCGGGATGTCGACTCAGGAGGTCTCGCTGGCGCTTCGCCGAGGCCTCGCGTCGGCCCCCGACGTCGAGGTTGCGTTGATCGCCGATCTGTGCCGGGACTACGGTCCGGCTGTTGGTGCACGGACGCTCGAAGAACTGGCCGAAATCGCCGCCGAGGCGGGCGTCATCGGCATCGGCCTCGGCGGCTCGGAGCAGCTGTATCCGCCGGAGCCGTTCGCGGGGGTGTATGAACGGGCCCGAACGCTCGGCCTGCGGACGACCGCCCATGCCGGCGAGGTCGTCGGGCCGGAGAGCGTCTGGGGCGCGATCAGGGCGCTGCGTGTGGATCGCATCGACCACGGCCTGCGGGCGGCCGAGGATCCGACGCTGACGGCATACCTCGCGGAGCGGCGTCTGCCGGTGACGTCGTGCCCGGGCTCCAACGTGGCCACGGGCGCCGTGGCATCTCTCGAGGAGCACCCGATCCGGCGGTTCCTCGACGCGGGCCTGGTCGTCAGCGTCTCGACCGATGATCCGGCCATGTTCGGGCTCTCGCTGGCGGGGGAGTACGACGCGCTGGTGCGACGGCTTGGCTTCACGGCGACCGACATCCGGCAGCTGGTGCTGAACGCCGTCGACAGCTGCTGGCTGCCGGCCGACCGACAGGCTGCCTTGCGCTCCCGGATCATGTCCGACCCGGCCTGGACGGAATAGGGTGCCGGCGCACCGGCACGGCGGCAGCTCAGCTACAGGATCTTCGAGAGGAACGCCTTCGTGCGCTCCTGGGCCGGGGCGCTGAAGACCTGATCGGGCGTGCCCTCTTCCACGATCACGCCTTCGTCCATCATGACGACCCGATTGGCGGCCTCGCGGGCGAAGCCCATCTCGTGACTGACCACGATCATCGTCATGCCCTCGCGGGCCAGTTCCTTCATCACCTCGAGAACCTCGCCGATCATCTCCGGATCCAGCGCCGAGGTGGGCTCGTCGAAGAGCATCAGCGCCGGCTTCATGGCCAGAGCCCGGGCGATGGCGATGCGCTGCTGCTGTCCGCCTGAGAGCTGGTTCGGGTAGACGTTCTCCTTGGCCGCGAGGCCGACTCGCTCCAGGAGGGCCCGTCCCATCGTCATGGCCTCATCGCGCGGAGTGCCACGCACCTGGATCGGCGCCTCGACGATGTTCTCGATGGCGGTCATGTGCGGGAACAGGTTGAAGCGCTGGAAGACCATTCCGATCTCCTGGCGCTGCCGGGCGATGTTCTTCTCGCGATCCTCGACCAGCTTCTTTCGGTCCGAACCGCTGCGGCCCGGCCGACCCGGGACGTGCAGGCGCGCCAACCGGCTGGTGGCGGCGGCTTCCCGGTAGCCGATCAGGCGGCCGTTCACGAAGATGCGGCCGCTCTGGATCTTCTCGAGGTGATTGACGCAGCGGATGAAGGTCGTCTTGCCCGATCCGGAGGGGCCGATGACCACGACGGTCTCCTGCCGGCGAACCTGCAGGCAGACGTTCTTGAGGACGTGGAGCCTGCCGAACCACTTGTTGACGTCGCGCGCGTCGACGACCACGTCCGTTTCCGGTCGCGGCACGCCGCCGATGGCGCCAAGGAGATCGCCGCTCACATGTGGGGCCGTCATCAGTGGCCTCCGAGGATTGCGATCTCTTCCGCCTGTTGACGTCGACGTCCACCGAGGAGCCGCTCTCTCCAGCCAGGGCCGGCTGACGAGGTGGTCGTTCCCTTGGAGAACCGGCGCTCGATCCAGGCCTGTACGAAGCCCCAGATCGTCGTCAGGAGGAGATACCAGAAGCAGCAGGCGATCATGTACTCGAAGTAGATGAGAGTCGTGTTGGCCTTGCTCGAGAAGGTGTAGTAGAGCTCGAAGATGCTGAGGGCGCTCAGGAGCGAGGTGTTCTTCAGCATGTTGTTGAACTCGTTGCCGAGCGGCGGAATGATCACTCGCGCGGCCTGGGGAAGGACGATCCTGCGCATGGTCTGGCTGTAAGTCATGCCCAGGGACTTCGCGGCCTCGGTCTGGCCCGGATCGATGGCGAGGATGCCGGCCCGAACGATCTCCGCCATGTACGCGCCCTCGTTGACGCCCAGGATCACGACGCCAGCCACGACCTCGGGCGCGATGACGATGGGCCCGAAATCGATCAGGGGCCACGTGAAGACGCGAGTCGTCTGGATGCCATAGAAGAGGAACGAGAGCTGGAGGATCAGCGGTGTTCCTCGGAAGAACCAGATGTACAGGTTGGAGACGATTCGGAATGGCCAGATCCGCGCCATCTTGGCGAGTGCGGCCAGGATGCCGAGCCCAACCCCCAGGACCTGCGCTATGACCGAAACGGAGATCGTCAGCCAGAGACCGCTGATGATGGAGCCGTCCGGGGCGAAGATCGAATCGTATGTGATGTACCAGCGGAAGTGGTAGCTGGCGCCCTTCGTCTGGCCGGTGCCCGCTGCAAGCGAGATCGCCAGCCACGCTGCAAGCGAGATCGCCACCAGTACGAGGAACCCGGCGAGCAAAGCCCGCCGGGTTCGAAGCGACCGGATCGAGTCAACCATCGAGAGGCCGTCCGATCTGAGTTGGGGGTCCCTAAGAAACTGGAGCCGTGCTGGTTACCGCGCCGGACTGGATGCCCCACGTGGTCAGGATCCGCAGGTACGTGCCATCCGCGATCATCGAATCGAGGGCGGCCCGGACCGCGTCACGCAGGCCGGTGTGGTTCTTGCCGACGCTGATTCCTTCCGGAGCGCGCTCCAGATTGAGGTTGGGAACGACCTCGTACGCGCCGTTGCCGTGGGCGACTTCGTAGCCCGCGACCGGCTCGTCGGTGAAGTGGGCGGACACGGTGCCGGCCGAGAGAGCCAGCAAGGCCTGCGTGTCGAGGGTGAAGGTCTTGAGCGTGATCTTCGCCTTGCCCTTTGCGACACACTGATTGCTCAGGCCGTCCGCCGGCTTGTAGTCGCCGGTGCCGCTGATGTGCATGGCTTCGACCGTGCCGTCTTCGGCCGCGACCGACTTGCCGCAGAGATCGTCGACGGTGGCGATGTGTTCTGGGTTGCCCGCAAGGACGACGAATTCCTGGCCCGCCTGGAAGTAGGGAATCATGTCCACCTGCTGCTGGCGCTCAGCCGTGATCGTCTGAGCCGAGACGATGATGTCGCAGCCGCCGCCGGTCAGGGCCGGGATGATCACGTTGAAGGCGATTGACTTGACGACGAGCGTCAGGCCAAGCCGCTTGGCGATCTCGGTCGAGAGATCGATGTCAGAGCCGACGGGCTTCTGGTTGGAGTCCAGGCTCTCCTGCGGGGGATACGCCGTGTCGGAGCAGATGGTGAGCTTGCCGGCAGAGATCAGGTCAGTTGCGGGTACCGTCGGCAGCGGGGCCATCGTCGGCGAGGCCGGAGCAGCCGACGCCGGTGTTGCCGTCGGCGGGACCGCCGTCGCCGTCGGCGAGGCCGTGGCTCCGGCGCTGGTGCAGGCGCCGGCCACGATCGCTGCCGCGGCGATGACGCCCAAGATGCGGAATCGGGACCGATTCATGGGTTCCTCCTACCTCCTTGGTGTCCCAGGATCGCTCGCCTTCCACCCGCGACGTGCATCTGGGCCTACGTTCCTGGCAGCGTACCCGCCCCTGCATCTGGCTGCAAGGCGGCCAGCACACCGTCGCAAACGACGTGGTCACAGACATGCGGCAAGCGGCCAAGCGGGCTGGACCCGCGACCGCCGCGGCATCTCGCCGCGGGGTGGTTCTGCTAGTCCAGCGGCTCCACGCGGTAGGTGCAGCTGCGGCCGCCGGAGGGGATGTGGCACTCGCGCGTGACCTTCGCGCCGAGCACCTCGGCGATCAGCGCAAGCTCTTCCTCGCAGGCGATCGGGTACGGGTTGGAGACTCCGGAGATCGCGCAGTTGTGCTCGGAGAGCCAGATGGTGCCGTCCGGGTCGCGCGTCGCCCTGCCCAGGTAGCCCGTCTCGTCCTGGTAGCTCGCCAGCTCGCGAGTCCTCTCCCACAGAGAGGCCCCGGCCGGGAGCCGCTCCGCCATGCGGTTGGCAAGGCGCGTCTTCAGCTGCCGGCGCCGCCCCTCGAATACGTCGCGGATCAGTGCGTCGCCGCCGATTGATCGGATCGCGGTCAGGATCGACTGGGCGAGGGCCCCATAGTTGGCCGGGAAGAGCTCCTGGGCCGCGGGCGTCAGGTCGTAGACGTGGCGTGGCCGTCCGACTCCGTGGCGACTCAGGCTTCGAGTGACCAGGCCGGCGGATTCGAGGGTTCGGAGCTGTTGCAGCACTCCGGTGCGGCTCGCGCCCACGAGGTCGGCGACCTGGTCGGGCGAGGCGGGGCCGCCGGTCCGGAGCGCATAGAGGACCTCGCGCCGGAGCGTGGACGAAGCGCCGGGACCGGGCGTCGGCGTTACCAGAGGCGTGACCGTGCGAACTCGCCGCTCGATCATCTGGGCGTCGGTGCCGTGCTCGAACGGATGGGCAGGTCCCTGGAAGGGCTCCGTGCCGTTCGAGGGTTTCGCCGGTGAGACCGCCACCGCCGGCGAGGGACCGGGCAAAGCGACGGAGGAGGCAGTGGGGCCCGCTGCCTTGAGGGTCAACCGTCCACGCGACGATCCCCCGGCCGCGGGCAGGTTCGATGGCTCTGTGGACTGCCGATCCATGGCGAGAAAAGTAACAGTGTGCGCCGAAACCTGCATAGCCCGGCCGGCACGCATCGCGGGAAAGGGCGTGGGCTCGCCGTCCGGGCTCCATTACCGTACGATCAGGGTTGATCCCGGCGGAAGAACCGGCACGCACGAGCGTTGTGACTGGCCACGGCGTCGGGGAGCCGCATAGTCGTTCGCCAAGGAGCCCCGGGTGCCCCAGATCAGAGCCTTCCGCGCTCTCCGCTTCGACCAGGACAAGGTTGGAGACCTGAGCCGCGTCGTCTGCCCGCCCTACGACGTGATCGGGCCGGAGCTGCACAAGGCGCTCCTGGAACGCCACCCTGCGAACGCCGTCCGGCTCGACCTGCCCGAGATCCAGGCCGGCGACGAGCCCGAGGCCCCATATCGGCGCGCGGGCCGCACTCTGGCGAGCTGGCGAATGGATGGCACGCTCCGCAAGGATGGCGCGCCCAGCATCTACTGCTACGAGCAA
>Ga0187886_1003572_pt1 | contig 11574 bp, 8 predicted proteins | sample June2016WEW_20_1_FD_133001 | JGI IMG/M metagenome (GOLD analysis project Ga0187886, IMG submission 133001) | Peatland microbial communities from SPRUCE experiment site at the Marcell Experimental Forest, Minnesota, USA - June2016WEW_20_150 | ecosystem: Environmental > Terrestrial > Soil >...
GGCGTCCGCATCATAGTCCCACGCGCACCGAGGCGTGGAAGGAGCAACGGGTGGTGGCCCTGCGGGAGCGGACGGGCTGGGGCGCGAAGAAGCTGCACGTGGTCCTGCGGGAGGAAGAGCCGGTGGTGGTCCCGGTGCGGACGGTTCATCGCATCTTGGAGCGGCGGGGGCTGGTGCAGGAGGACGTGCACGCTCCGGCGCCGCGGCGCCAGCCCAAGCCCCCGCCGCCGCTCAGTCCACGGTTGCAGTGAGCGATCCGAATGCGGTCGCTCTCGCCAGCCGAGCGCTCCGGTCGCTGGCCGGTGGGACGGCCCTCAGTGACATCACCCTGCAAGGCAGCGCGACCTACATCGCCGGCTCCGACCAAGAAAGTGGCACCGCCACGCTGGTCGCGCGCGGCAGCCAGCAGAGCCGCGTCGTTCTGAATCTTGGCAGCGGTCAGCGCCAGGAAGTCCGCAACGGCGTGGCGGGATATTGGAGCGGCCCTGACGGCACCCAGTATCCCATGTCTGCCCACAACTGCTGGACGGATGCCCCCTGGTTCTTTCCCGGCCTCAGCCTCCAGGCGCTGGCCAACGACCCTCAGGTCACGATCTCCTATGTGGGCCTGGAGACGCGCGACGGCGTCGCGCTTCACCACTTGCGTCTGTTCCGTACCGTGCCCGGCCAGACCCCCCAAATGACTGCCGAGATCCAGCGCCTGAGCTTGGTCGATCTTTATCTGGACCCCGCGTCGTACTTGCCCGTCGTCGTGGACTTTAAGACGCATCCCGACAACGACCTCAACGTCGATGTCCCGGTGGAGGTGCAGTTCGGCAACTACCAGCTCGTGAACGGCATTCGGGTGCCCTTCCGCATCCGCAAATTCCTACAAGGCAGCCTGCTGCTCGACGTCGTGTTGAGCGGCGCGGCCATCAACACTGGCCTGCAAGAGGGACAGTTTGCCATCCAGACCAGCGCAGGAGGTGAGTCATGACGCGCCTTTGCCGCCCATCTGCATTTCTTTTCACCGCTCTCATTCTCGCGTCCACCGCGGCCCGGGGGCAAGTCATCACGGGTTTGCCGCCCTTGGGCAGTTTCAGCGGCGGTCTGGACATCATCAACAACGCCAACCTCAACGCGCGTTGGTCGATACCAGTGCTCGTGAAGGGAGGCCGAGGAATTCCCCTTTCCTATTCGTTGGGTTACGACAACTCCGTTTGGTACCCGGTTGGCTTAAGTGGACAGCAGGTTTGGACCGCCATTGCCGATTGGGGCTGGAAAGGCATAAGTGATATGAGGCAGGGGCTCACCGGTATTTTCACCTACTCTTCCAGTCAGCAATCCGCTCTCTGCCCGCTGGACGGGAAGCGGTACTGGTGGACGCTTTACTCCAATTGGGCGTACAGCGATCTATGGGGTAACAAACACACTTACGGTATTACCGTCTTCACAGTAGTTCCGGACAACCCGTGCGGAATTGGCTCGACGTACCAGCATAGTGCTTCCCAGACGGATGGTAGGGGCTATCGCATGGACTTCACCGCAAGCCCCTCGGCGACGGTCTATTCTCCAGCGGGTGACGTGATAACCTGGAACATCGGCTGGCTTACCGATCGCAACGGAAACAAGTGGAACGTGTCTTCTTCGAGTCTTTACGACACGATGAGTGGATCTACGCCGACGCTCACCGTTTCCGGCTCGGGCACCCCAACCAGTCCGAGGACATTCGCGTACACGCCGCCGGCAGGCGGATCGGCTTCTGTTACAGTAAACTTCACCGCTAAAACAGTGAAGACGAATTTCGGATGCAGCGGCATTTCCGAGTATGGGCCGTACCAGCAAAACCTGGTCACGAGCATCGTCACTCCGGAAGGGACCTACACGTTGGACTACGAAGCGACTCCCGGCTACAGCGGAGACGTGACCGGCAGGCTCAAATCCGTCAACCTGCCGACGGGTGGGACCATTAACTATACCTACTCGGGCGGCTCGAATGGGATTACCTGCGCAGACGGGAGCGCGGCGACTCTCTCTCGACAGACCCCTGATGGAACCTGGACGTACGCCCACACTGAGGCGGGAACCGCCTGGACGACCACCATCACGGACCCGCAAAGCAACCAGACCGTGCTGAACTTCCAGACCATTTTTGAGACCAAGCGCCAAGTGAAGGACTCCGGTGGAACGACTCTGCTTACCGTGGACACCTGCTATAACGGCGCGACCATGCCCTGCACGGGGACTACAATCGCCCTGCCCATCGCGCGCCGCACGGTGCGGAACACTCTCCAAAGCGGGCTGCAATCGAAAACGGATGAGTATTACAACAGCCAGGGATTGCCGACCGAAGTCGATGACTACGCCTACGGGCTGTCGCTTGTCCGCAAGCGCCTTACGTCTTATGCCAGCCTGGGCAACAACATCTACCAAATGCCGTCCAGCATCACCATACAAAACTCAGGCGGTGCGACCGTCGCTCAGACCACGGTCGGGTACGACCAGACCTCGGTGGTGACCACCTCCGGAACACCTCAGCATGGCAGCGTCACCGGCTCGCGCGGCAACAAGACCACCGTCACCTACACCGCTGGGGGTTCGTCGCTCAGCCGGACGTCTACGAACTTCGACACCGGAATGGCGCGGACCCTGACCGACGTCAACGGTGCGCCGACGACGTACAACTATCCAGACGCAACCTCCACCTGCGGGAATGCCTTTCCGACCTCGGTCACCCTGCCAATGGGGATGTCTCGCTCGATGAGCTGGAACTGCAACGCGGGCAAAGCAGCCTCAACCACCGACCTAAACGGGCGAACCACGAGCTATACCTACGACAGCCTGTTTCGTGTCACCCAGACGAGCTACCCCGACGGGGGCTCCGTTACGACCAATTACACCAGCGCCACAGTGCGTCATGTCTACACCGCCATCAGCGGAGGCAACACGCGACACGACCAGATCACGCTCGATGGCCTAGGTCGCACGCTCACGAATTCTCTCGCGAGCGACCCGAGTGGCGCCACCCAAGTGGACACGACCTATAACTCGGTAGGCCGCGTCAGCACGGTGAGTAACCCCTATCGGAGCCTAAACGACCCGACCTACGGCAAGGACACGTTCACCTACGATGCCCTGGGCCGAACCAGTGCCGTGTCCCACCAGGACGGCACTTCCACCCACATTTACTATGGCAGCGCAGTTGCCGCGAACGGTGGCAACGGCACGCAGCTTTGCGCCGCCGGAACCTACGGCACGGGCGACCCCACGCTCTATGTGGATGAGACCGGCAAGAAGCGCCAAACCTGGGCCGATGCATTGGGGCGAATCATCGAAGTCGATGAGCCGGACTCGGGCGGTAGCTTGACGGTCAACACCTGCTACAAGTACGATCTGCTCGGCAACCTGACCGAAGTTGACCAGGGCGCCGAGACGCGAACCTACAGCTACGACGCGCTCAGCCGTCTGACCTCCGAGACCACACCTGAAGCCGGCACGACGAACTTCTACTACACCACCGCGGGCGGGAGCTATTGTTCAAACGATCCGCAACTGGTCTGCCGCAGAACGGACGCGCGCAGTATTACCACCACTTACGCCTATGACGCCGGGAACCGGCTGACCAGCGTGGATTACTCGGACACCACACCCAACCCCGACATCACGTACGGCTACGACAGCTCCTCGTGCTTGGGCCTTTCGACCTGCTACAATACAGGCCGGCGCACTTCCATGACCGATGCTTCTGGCAGCACCTCGTGGGCCTACGATCCGATGGGGCGAGTGTGGCGCATGCAGCAGCCCATCGGCACGGTGACCAAGACAACCTCCTACACCTACAATCTGGATGGCTCCGTTGCGACGGTCACCTACCCGAGCGGTCGGGTGATCACGTACAGTTACAATGCGGCGCAGCAGCCGGTCTCGGCGGTGGACTCGGGGAACTCGATCAACTATGCGCTGAACGCGAGCTACGCGCCACAGGGAGCGCTCGCGAGCCTGCTGGAGGGCCAGTCGGGAGGCTTTGGCGGGATCACCTGGAGCGGAAGTTACAATAGTCGTTTGTTGCCTACTGCATTCACCGCCACTTCGACGAACGGCACGGCGCTGAACCTGGCGTTCAGCTACTTTGCGAATGGCAACGTCAGTACGGTCACGAACAATCGCGACACCTCGCGCACACAGACACTTACCTACGACAATTTGAACCGGCTCGCCACAGGGCAGAGCCAGGCGACTTCGGGAGGGAACTGCTGGGGGCAGAGCTTTGGGTACGACCGCTACGCCAACCTGACTTCGATCAGCGTGGCCAAGTGTTCGGCGCCTAGCCTGAGCCTGTCCGTCAACACCCAGAACCGTATCACGAATAGCGGGTTCACTTACGACGCGGCGGGCAACCTGACGGCGGATGGGACGTACACTTATACCTGGGACGCGGAAAATCACCTCAAGAGCGTCAGCGGAGTGACCTACACCTATGACGGCGACGGCAGAAGAGTGAACAAGTCGACCGGAAAGCTGTACTGGTACGGCTCGGGCGGCGAAGTGCTGGCCGAGACGGACCTGTCCGGTAACATCACGGCGGAGTTTTCCTATTTCGCGGGCCAGCGCATCGCCTGGCGAGATTCTTCAGGAAATGTGTACTACATTTTCGCCGACCAGCTCGGCTCGCTACGCACCATGACCAACGCCACGGGCGTCATCCAGAAAGAATCCGACTACTACCCCTATGGCACCGAACGGCAGGTTACGAACACCGTGGATCTCAACTACAGGTTCGCGGGGATGGAGTATGACTCTGAAACGACCGACTATCATACTCTGTTCCGCCAGTACGCCCCCAACCTCGGCCGCTGGTTCAGCCGAGACCCTGAGCGGGGCTGTGTCAAGAACCCGCAGGGGCTAAACCTGTATGGCTACGTTTCTGACAACCCCACCAACCTCACCGATCCTTTGGGGCTACAGACGTGCACGACGTTCTGCTATGACCCGTACTACGCCATAGACTTTCCCAACCAGTGCATGGGCTGCCCGGGCGCCCTCGCCGGCGTCGATCCCTGCACCGACTGGTATTATGCGACAACCCATGCCGAGTGCCCCGGGCCGGGCGGCGGCCCCATCAACATCTCATTCGGGTGCGGCGGCGAGAGCAGCGGCGGGGGCACCGGCACGTGCACCGAGAGAACGCATTTGCCTGGGCCGATCTACGGTTACCCAGCGGGCGGGGATCTCTGCGCAGGCACCGATCATCCGTACTTTTGGTGGGCGTGGACCTGTACGGGCGACTATAATTGTTGTCTGGGAAAGCAAGGCGTTGCCTCTATGCAGTGTGAGAAAGAGGGAGGCGTGGGAGGTGGGTTGGTCAACAATCTCCTCATACCAAATTATAGCGCGACGTTCATGTACGCTAACTGCTGCGGCCGCAAGCCGAAACGTGTAAATCCCCCACCCTCGCCAACGCCCCGGCCCAGGCCCCGCCCCCGCTAAATGGCGGTGTCACCGAGGAAAAGAACCAGACGAAACGGCTGACCAAGCCCTGCGATTGGATATCTTATGGTGGATAACAAAGGAGGTAGAACTTGAGAATCCGTCGCGACGCCGTGGCTGTCTCAAGCATCCTTTTTACGTTAGCGCTCCTCATTCCGATGCCTGCCATGTTGGGCAATGCCTGGACGGTGCCCCAAACACATTTCGAGGTAGCAGGTCGAATGGGGATTCCGAACTATTACGCGCCCATCGGCTTTGCTTCCTTGGCAATCATTGTAATCGGTCTGATTGTGACCTGGGCTGGGTACATCAAAGGAGTCCGCTGGACCTGGTTCGTAATGTTTTTGATCGCATGGGGATGGGCATTCCCGGTTCTGGTATTAGCGGAGTTCCATTGGAGGAACATGCTCCCTATCGCACAATGGCCCCCACTTGCGCAAAAGGGCCGCGGGCCCCAACTAGGATTTGCAGAGGCTGTCCTCACGTTGCTCCTCATGGTGCTCGCTCTCGCCCTTCCGTTCAGAACATTGGTTCTCGGTAAACGTGGGGCTTCCCGAGGATGAAAATCCAGCCTGTGGTACTTGACGTCAGCGGAGGCTTAACCGAAATGAATATCAAAAATCAGGGAGCGAACCGGGCGGGGCCTTTAGAGTCAGCAAAACGTATTTTCGGATTTGTCTTAAAGGCGGTCTCGGTCTGGCCCTTGGGGGTTGCTCCGGCGACCGATCGGCTCCGCCGCAGGCGGTTCGGTTATAGAGGCAGGGCCTGCCCCGAGCGAGGCGAAGGGTCTTCGCCGCCGCACGGCGCTAAGACGCCGTCGCGACTGTGCATCAGCAAGGCTCTGCCCTTTCGCGATGAAGGGGGTGGGAGTTGAAAATCCGTCGCGACGCTGTGGCTGTCTCAAGCATCCTTTTTACTGTCGCATTTCTTATGCTGACGCCGGCAATGATCAATTGTGCCCGGGTTACACACCAAAGCAGGTTCCGGGACATCGCATTCTACCCAGACGCCGCGATACCAGGAGATCAGGTCGTGATTCCGAACTATTACGCGCCCATCGGCATTGCTTCCCTGGCAATCATTGCAATCGGTCTGGTTGTTACGTGGGCTGGCTACATTAAAGGAGTCCGCTGGACGTGGTTTGTGATGTTTGTGATCGTTTGGGTGTGGGCATTCCCGGTCGTGGTGTTACCACTCTTCATTCCCTGGCAGGGGGTGGCCCCTATCCCACAATCGTTCGCACGCGCGATACGTGACAGCCTGCACGCAGGACCTTATAGCGTGATCGCACGAGCTTTTCTAGAAGTCGTCCTGGCATTCCTGCTAATGGTGCTCGCTCTCGTCCTTCCGGTCAAAACGTTTATTCTGGGCCGGGGGGCTGGCCCAGGCACGTCCGGGCGCACGAATCTAGGTGCGCCAGACAAGCGCACCTTGCCTGAGATCTGAACAAACACCTTAGCGGGTAGGGCGGAGTGAGGCACGCTGTGCCTTACTCGGCGGCAGGCTGGCGCAGAACGCAGTTCTGCGATTTACGTGGGACGGCATGACACCCCGTCCACGCCCCAAAACGCGGTGCTTCGCTCTGCGCCAGCCTGCGTAACACCACGATGTTCACGTATGCTAGTTCCCGCAAGCGGGTAGATTCTCTCTTGAATTCCAGGAATTTCCCCTCCCGCGCGTCCGACCGCGGGCGCATGGTGGAGCAGAGCCGCGGCGGGGGTCATACTCAGATCGTGTACGGGCCGGGGGGCAACAAGCTCGCGCTGATGAACGGGCAGACGCTCGCGAAGGGACTCGCCCCTTTGTCCGGCGAGGGCGTGGCGGTTTACACCAACGGCCCCACGCTCAGCTATTACCGACACGCAGACTGGCTGGGGAGTTCGCGCCTTGCCTCAACACCATCGAGGACTGTTTATTACGACGGCGCCTACGCGCCCTACGGCGAGAACTACGCCGAGGTGGGCACCACCGACCGCAATTTCACGGGCCAGAACCAGGACACGATCTCGTCCGGGCCCTACCCGCTCTACGATTTCCTCTACCGCGAATACCACCCGACTTGGGGCCGCTGGGTTTCGCCCGACCCCGCCGGCCTCGGGGCTGTCGACCCCAGCAATCCTCAATCCTGGAACCGCTACGCTTATGTCACGAATAATCCTCTGGCGTTGACCGACCCGCTGGGACGTGATCTGCAGGGGGGTTGGGGGCCGGTCGTGCCCCCCTACGCGGCTTGCGAGACCTGCGTGATAGATATGGGCTGGAGCGGATGGGAGCATCCATATTTCGGCGGCGGGGGCTCGAACCCCTGCAGCATCGACGGGATACCGGCTCCCTGCGGCTTGGTTTACGGCATGGCTAGCTCCGGGTCGCTGGCCGCGTGCTCGGCCGGAATCGGACCCTTCTGCTCAGGCTGGGTTAGCAACCGCCAAGGCCAGATGGCGTATGCGACGTTCGCACCTACTGCTACCAATTCCTCAAACTGGAGCCTGCTTACTCCCTGGATTGCTGACCCCTCCCTGCCAGAAAACCAGCCCGGCTACCTTGACGCACTCAATGCCCAGTTCGCATACAACATCGAAGGCTTGGAAGGGCGGGGGGCAACTCACGATCAGATCACTAACTTTATCAATGCGAACTCAGAGAAGTTTGACGAGATTACGCTCGATGGGGGGAATTTCCATTTCTTCGATCCGGTCGGATTCGCATCGCTGTTCAAGTGCCCCAACAACCGGTGTAGTAATGGACTTGATTTCAGCCATGCTGGGGATTGGTTCCATCGTGACACGGCGGACCCGTACAATTTCCCAGGTGGGACGCTGGCGCACTTTGCCGTGGACTATCTTAGTGGGAATTTTGTGTGGACAATTATCCCTCGGCACTGAGGCACTGAAACGACCGACCCTGCCGGACAAGGGATCCCGCCAAGCGGTGCCGGTGTTCGCCAATGGACCGCTTTGGATGCTCGACGTGAGGGCGCTAGGTTATGAGGCGTACCCAGCAGCGCGAGAACTGAGAGGGGGACCGCCAAGCGCTGGTCCGATTTGCTTTCCCACCGAAAGGCAAGTTGTGGTTACATTTGTGACGCAGCAGGCGCCTGGCCCACTCCCGCGACGCGGCCAGCCGGATGACTCCCTGCCGTTTCGGCTTCACGCCTTGTTTATCAATGCCAAGACCGGTCACGTGGATGCCACACGCGAATGGCCTACTGCCTCCAACTTGGCACGCGTGGTACCCGCACTCGGAGGAAGATTCGTTGTCATCACTCCTGACAGATTGATGCTGTATTCGCCCGACCTCGAACTCTTGAAAGGACTTGATCTGCCCATTAGCCGCGAGGCGAGTAGAGATGCCTGGGAGTTCCTGTCCTCACAAGGGGGGAGGTACCTTCTTCTGCAATTCGAGCCGAGAACACTTGAGAAAGAGGAAGCTGATTCCAGCCTTCGTGGAGTGCAGCTTGAATTGGTTGACGTGGAGAACCTGGAAGTTATCCAGAAATGGAGACCGAAACGGTGGGATTTTTTGACGAGCCTGTCGGATGATAGGCTGGCGCTGAAGATGGGCGGCAAGATCGGGAGACCCGAGGGTCCCTTTCACTGGCTGTGCTCTCCCGCTGAGCCGTATTGCCGTGGCGGAAGGTTCCTTGACGATCATACAATCTTTTCAGACTTTTTAGAGTACGCGACTATTTCAGAAAAACGGATGTACTTCGTTAGCATAAGTGGGGAACTTCTATTTTCGGAGAGGTGCCCTAAGGGGGACCTCTTTCGCGAGGCTTTCTCGGCCGATGGGCGAAGATTGGCTCTTCAGGTATTCAAAGCGAAAGGTGGAATCAGCGCCCTCGATATAGCCCCCCACTACGCGTTGATGCGCGTCATGGTTTACGACATTCCGAGCCGTCGATGGGTGTACACGCTCGACGCCAAGAAACAACGGATCAAGATGGACCCTGATCGCTTTAGCAGGGAACTTGCGCTCTCTCCCGACGGTTCGCTGTTAGGCCTCATAACTCAGGACGGCATGCTTGAATTGTACCCCCTCCCAGAGACATCGCCCCCCTCATCTCCAACCCAATGATCGTGGGAGGGAGCGGGTAGATTCTCACTAGTTTGTCGAGAGGTTCTTTCTCTTTTGAAGGTGCAGGAATCTTTTGAGTTCACGCCGCCCCCATTCTGGAAAGAACTGGCCTTTGCGCGGGGCCTGGTTGGGGCAAGCGATAGACCCCGGAGCCGTCGTAGGGTTGCACGGGCCGGAACATTCTCCACATAGCATGGAGCAGTTCAACCGCGCGGTGGCGTCGATTGGTGGCAACTTGGACCACCTCGAAGGGCCGTGGGGGTAACACGCTCGCGGGCTTAGCAGGTTGCGGAAAAACGCGTAGCGGCGACGGAACCTGTCCCGATTTCATCGGGACGTCGCCATGCTGGCGATGAAAACACAGGACATATGGCGATGTGAAAACCTGTCCCGGTGTTCGTGATCGGGATCGCCGCTACCTCGTCGGGGGCGAGTTTTTCCGCAACCTGCTAGGTTGGAGGGGCGGACGAAATTCAGCGAAGGCCCGGATCGGCGGCGGGCCGGTCCGCTGGGGGCTCGCTGATGGGGACATCGACGTCGAGGTACCACGGAATGGGGAGACTGCCCCAGTGCGCGGGGCGGAAGGTCCAGCCCTGGAGGGTCTTTCGGGCTGCTTCCAGGTCACTTGCGGTCCCGGGCGACGACTCGGAATCGATCACTTGGCCCTGGTCATTCAGCAGCAGCCGCATATGCATCACATTGGTTGGAGGCGGGTCCGCGGGCCGCCCGATGACTTCGGGCGGTTTGATCTGACGGCTAAGGTCGCTTTCTGCCCGGGTTGCTGGCAGATCCAATCCGTGCATGTTCAAGGCGAACTTCAGTTCCACGCTGGTGATGAAGCCGGAGGGCCCGGAGGGTGTGACCAGGGGGTGATAGATCCAACTGCGAATCGCCTTCAGGGCCGACGCCGCCAGAATGGGATTACCGTACAGGACGTGAGCCTGTGCAACTTTCCCATCGCCTGCGACCTCGACCTGCAGTCGAACGCGCCCTTGGATGTAATTGATTTTGGCAAGCAGCGGATACTCCGGCGCAGCTTGATCCCGAACCATCTGGCTGGCCGTCCTGCCGTCTACTATGATCGGGGGTGAGGCCAGTGGAGGGGGTGTGGCCTGCGACAGGGCGACCTCCGGCATGCACACCAGTGCCAGCACCAGGAGAAAAAGGCTATGGCTGCGGAAGCTGAACTCAGTCATCGCTTTCCAAGATCACTTGGGCCACCACGTAGCGATCGGAGTGCGAAATCGAAACTGCCACGCGGGTAACCTGGAGTTCGCGAGCTACTTCCTGCGCCCGCCCTGTCAAGATCAGCTCGGGCTTACCGCTCGGTTGATGGGTGACTTCCACGTCGAGCCAGCGAATGCCCTCCCGCCAGCCTGTTCCCAGAGCCTTGAAAGTTGCTTCCTTTGCCGCGAAGCGCGCGGCATAGCGCTCGCCACGGTTCTTGAACCTTTCGCAGTAGGTGATTTCCGCCGGGGTGAAAATCCGCTTCGTGAACCGCTCGCCATGTCGTTCGAGACCTTGCTCGATGCGAGAGGTTTCCGCGATATCCACTCCGGTTCCGACGATCATCGTCAGGCTGCAAACCTACCGGGGCACGTCCTCAGTGGTCCGCGAGGCAGCAGCGCCGAACCTGAGCCCGCGACCTCCGACTGAGGCGCGCCAAGGCGCCTCGCGCTCGAACACCCGGTGTTGCACTTCTGCGTGCGAAATTAGGTGATACTTAGAATTCCGCGGGCCCCGCTGAAGGTCAGCCATCAAGCCGCAGGTCAACTGCTCGGCGTGATCCTCAATCATATACACCAAACGCCCCGCTAACATGTACGCCAGCCCAATCCGGGAGGGTCAATCTTCATTAACTTTGTGTAAGAATATCAAATTGCCAGCCAGATTGCAATGCGGAGCAAGCGTGAGGTTGTGTCAAGCATTTGTCAGTTGAGCTCCGCGAGAATACAAGGCTTCGAACCAAGTTGTTCCGCAGCGAGCGATCCAGAGGCGGAGCTTCAGCAGGTTATGCGCGCCGCGTCGCGTCCA
>Ga0187886_1003573_pt1 | contig 11574 bp, 10 predicted proteins | sample June2016WEW_20_1_FD_133001 | JGI IMG/M metagenome (GOLD analysis project Ga0187886, IMG submission 133001) | Peatland microbial communities from SPRUCE experiment site at the Marcell Experimental Forest, Minnesota, USA - June2016WEW_20_150 | ecosystem: Environmental > Terrestrial > Soil >...
ATATCAAGGCTTACTTGGCAATTTTGCATGTTCTCCCACAGACCATATGGGAATGCCGGTGGAGTCCGTAGTACCACAAATCATAAAGGACGGTGAATATTGGCCGTATAAGAAATAGATATTGTCTAAGGGACTGAGTGTCTCGTCTCATAAATAAGTTGAGTCATTCCTTCCCCAATGTGAATTAAATCGAAATAACTGGTTACAAGTAGCGGTGCTTCGTTCTGTGTCGTCGGTGCTTAACAGTGCCTGTTAAATGGGCGTTTTTCTGAAAGGAGTCACACGCAAAATTTGCAGTATTGTGGAAAGACTCCCCCCATGTTCCACATTCAAACGTTTTTTTGACATTTGAATGGTCAGTGAAAATTTACTCTGTTAGAAATCGAATCGTTACAGATTTTTTCATCTGATTTTAGAAAAGTTGGGGCAGCAGTGATGGTCGAGTATATTCTCCAATTTTTAGCTTCCGCCATTACCGAAGGTAGCATCTACGCCCTCATGGGATTAGGTTTGGTGATTATCCACCGATCCACTGAAGTGATGTTTTTTGCTCAAGGGACCATTGCGATGGTTGGTGGGGTTACTTTATATGCTCTTTTTACCCAAGGCCATATCCCGCTTGTGGTGGCCATCCCTGTATGTTTGATTGTATGTGTCACTCTTGCCCTTGCATCCCAGTGGATAGTCGTTCTCCCCTTGCTTGACCGAGGGGTCTCCCCGTTAAATGTATCCATCATTACCATTGGTGCAGCCATGATTCTTGAAATGGCAGCAATGATGCTATTTGGTAAAGATCCACTGGCTGTGGCTTCGTTTTCGGGTGATAAACCGATGAAGATTTTTGGGGCAAGTATTGTACCGCAGGAATTCTGGATAGTAGGTTCCACCCTCATTGTTTTATTCCTGACTCTTTTATTCTTCAAGAGGACTTGGATTGGCAAGGCAATGACCGGGTTAGGGGATAACCCTCTTCTGGCAAAAGCTTCAGGCTTTCCCGTAAGGTGGTTATTCACGTATTCCTTCGTTTTTGCAGCTTTGGTGGGTGGCCTCGCTGGGACTGTGTCTGCCCCCATTTCATATACGGGCTGTTGGGTTGGGACCCGTTTGACGATCAAGGGTTTTGTCGCCGCCGCTATTGGAGGGATCAATAATCCTTTGGGGGCTGTGCTTGGAGGTCTCATCATAGGGTTCTTCGAGTCATTTACAGCAGGATTTATTTCCTCGAGATTAAAGGATCTCATCACGATCATACTTCTCCTTTTAGTTCTCCGCTTGCGCCCCCAGGGGCTGATGGGAGAGAGGCAGTAGGATGACCTCAGCAAAGCCATCAAACGTCGTTTCTTTTATGAGACGTCATTGGCAAATTTTAGTCCTCATTGTTTTAATTCTTTGTTTTCCCATCGTCATAAAAACCTATTTCCTCACCCGTGTTGGAATCGTTTTAGCACTCTTTGCCGTTAACATCACAGGCATGACCTTACTGACTCGTTACGCGGGCGTCATTTCTTTAGGTCATTCAGCCTTCTTTGCGTCAGGGGCCTATCTATCGGCCATTCTCACTGTAAGGGCAGGACTGAATCCTTGGTTATCGATGGCGATTGCGGCTGGAGTGACAGTTGTCTTCGCCTACCTTTTCTCGGTCCCATTTCTAAAGTTGCGTCGGGCCTATCTCGCGATGGCCACACTGGGCTTGGGCGAGGTTGCTTTTCTTTTGGCAAAAGATTTGACTGAAATCACTGGCGGTGTGTCGGGAATTCCTGGAATTCCGTACCTGAGGCTTGGGCGGATCGTGTTGAGTGAAGATTGGCAAATCTTCTACTTATTTGGGTGTTTCGTTGTTTTTTTTGTTTTTTTAACAGAGAACATTGGGCAAACAAGGCTGGGGCGTGCTTATCATGCGATCCGGACGAATGAGACGGCAGCCAAAGCAATGGGGATCGATGTTCAATGGGAGTTGAGCAGATTATTTTGTTTCAGTGCACTTGTTTCTGCATTGGCCGGCTCTATGTTGGCTCATTTCATCACTTTCATTAGTCCCGAATCTTTCACGCTCGATTTCTCGTTTACCCTTCTGATTATCGTGATTATTGGTGGTGCAAACATTTGGGGAGCATTAGCTACTGCAATTGTATTAATTGGGTTTTCAGAAGTCTTTCGTGGGTTACAAGACCTGAGTATGGGATTTTACGGTCTCCTTTTAATCGTTGGGTTATTTGTTTTTCCGGAAGGCTTAGCTGTATTGTTTCGCCGGGGCTATGCTCGCAGGAAAATATCTGGCAACGATATAAAACCTATACTTCCCAATCTCCAAAATCCGATGAACCGTCAGACGCCTGTCCAAAACCTGCAGCCGAAGAAAGGTAAGATATTGCAGTTGAGTAATATATCAAAGAACTTCGAAGGAACGGAAGCTCTTTCAGAGGTTTCTGTCTCCGTTGGTTATAATCAGATCATGGGCATCATTGGGCCCAACGGAGCCGGGAAGACGACTTTACTTAATGTCATCAATGGGTTTTTGACCCCCCTGGAAGGGAAGGTTATATTTCAAAACATAGAGGTGGTCGGTAAAACGCCTCATGAGATGGCCCGGTTAGGATTGGGACGGACCTTTCAATTGATTAACCTATTCAAGGGGATGACGGTCATCGAGAATGTGATGGTCGGATGCCACCTTAAGGGAAAGTCAGGGATGCTCATGGGTGGCTTAAATTTTGGCCGGTCTCGCCATGAAGAGACGATGATACGAAATGCGGCGATGAGAAGTCTGGAGTTCTTGGGTTTGGTGGAAAGAGCCTACGACGTTGTTGAGAACCTGTCCTACGGAGAACAAAAGTTGGTCGAGTTGGCCCGGGCCCTGGCCATGGAACCCGATCTGCTGCTTTTGGACGAGCCAGCCTCCGGATTAAATTCTGTGGAGACGGAAAGCCTCTCAGATATTTTACGCCGGATCAGAGACCGAGGAATCACCATCATTCTTGTGGAACACAATATGCCCTTAGTCATGAGCCTCTCGGACTTAGTCTTTGTTTTAGATTTCGGCCGCGGGATCGCCTTAGGTACCCCCGAAGAAATATCCAGAGATAAAGAGGTCATCAGAGCCTATTTGGGCCAGGAGGTGTAGGGTGCTTCATGTCCATCAGCTAACCGCTGGCTATGGCAATCTCATCGTACTGAGGGAAATATCATTTTCGATGAAGGTTGGCGAGACCTTGGCAACGATTGGATCAAACGGTGCGGGTAAGAGTACCCTGCTGTGGGCTCTCTCGGGGATGATCCGTCCGAAATCGGGGCAGGTGTTGTTCGGGGAACAAGATATCACAGGGTGGGATTGTTCTCGGACCGTGGCCCTTGGAATTGGTCATGTGCTTCAGGGAATGCATGTCTTTAGTTCGTTAACGGTCGAGGATAATTTAATCTTAGGAAATTATGGGCAGAGATCGAACCTCCAGGTACTCAAGGATAAAAATCTTCAGATTGTCTATAAGTATTTTCCAGTGCTTGAAAGAAAGCGGAAGCAACATGCTGGCTCACTCAGTGGGGGCGAGAAGCAAATGCTTGCGATCGGCCGTACCCTCATGTGTGAACTGAAACTGTTATTTTTGGATGAACCATCTGCAGGCTTGGCGCCTTTGCTGGTGAAGCATCTGTTTGAGATTCTCAAGGAACTGCGGGAGGAATTTTCTCTCACCATTCTTCTTGTGGAGCAGAATGCGGAAGCCGCCCTTCGGTTTGCTCATCGGGGACTGGTATTAGCTCAAGGTCAAATTATGCTCGACGGTGAGGCTCAAAGTCTGATCAAGAATGAAGAGGTCAGGAAGATCTATCTGGGAAAAGGAACGACAAACGCCATGACGTAAGGAGGTGAAAATGAATAGCAAACGTTCGCCGCCACAAAATTCTCATTTAAACGGCATTTGGTCTCAGAGTGTAAATTCGATACAAAAGGAGGAGATTACTATGAAACGTAGAATCACTGTTTTGATGAAGACTGTAGGTTTGGTTGGTTTAGTTTTTTCGCTCCTATTGGTTGCGGAAGGAAAGCCTTTACAGGCAGCAGAGCCCATTAAAATAGGGGTTGTTCTTAGCATCACCGGAAGGGGCGGTTTTCTCGGCACCCCAGAAAAAGAGGCCATAACTGTGGCCGTGGAAGAGGTCAACCGCCAAGGTGGGCTCTTTGGGCGGCAGATCGAGCTTTATATTGAAGATGACCAGAGCAATCCAACCACCTCTGCAGTCGCGGCTACAAAACTCATCCGTGACAAAAAGGTTTGTTGTGTCGTAGGAGGCAGCCTCGTTGTTGCATGTATGGCCATCCTCCCCATTTGTGAGCGCGAAGAAGTTCCACAGATACCCATTGCTCCCATTACCATCCCTTTCAAAAAGTGGATCTTTAGTGTTCCAGTGACAGACTATATCCTTGCTCAGAGAATGCTTAAGTTCACTGTCAATACATTGGGCGCACGAAAGATCGCTCTCCTTCACAGTACGGATACATATGGCATGAATGGAGCCCAGGGCATCATAGACACCATCGATAAGCTGGGAGCCTCCCTTGTGATCACTGAAAAATTTGACCCTGCGGACACCAGCATGATTCCTCAGCTGACCAAGGTCAAAGCTGCTCAGCCTGATACCATCATCCTTTTCGCTAATGCAAATCCGGCAGCGGTCGTTGCTAAGAACTACCAACAGTTAGGAATGGAGACCAAAGTGGTTGGAGGCGGTGGTATTCCTACGCCGGAATTCCTTAAACTGACAGGCAAGATAACAGAAGGAGGGCGTTGGATAATATTTGGCCTCAAGGATTTGTACGCTGATGAAATTCCTGCCGACGACCCGTACCGCAAGAACCTTCTTGATCCTCTCAAGAAAGCCATTAAGGAGAAATATGGCAAAACTGAGTGGAACGGGTTTTATAGAAACGGATACGATGGCATACGTATAGCGATAGAAGGATTAAAGATCGCTAAAACAGATGATCGTGCTGCCTTAAGAGATGCCCTGGAGAAGGTTAGATATAATGGCTTCCTGGGCGATTTTAAATATTCTCCCACAGACCATGAAGGGACATTAGGGGAGGCTTTTGTACCAGTCATGATAAAGGACGGTAAATATACATCATATAAGAAATAGGATATGGCAAAGGGAAGTGTTCTGTCCCGTTCATCAGGCTTCAAAGCTCTGATTTCCTTTTCTATTCCTATTTGATCGTTTTAGCAGCTTATGTTGCCAACATCGCCCGATCTCTGCCTAAATGGGTAATGGGGATCGCTCGATAGTCAAGTGAAGCTCCCCGCCCACAGGGCGGGGCTTGCGGGGCACTTGCCTGTCAACAATCAGTTGATGGAAGGATATGAGAAATGAAAAGTAAAAAAGGAAAAGCCGGGCAAGAGCGGGGGATCAAAACATTCAAGCAATTTGAGCAGTTTCGAGAAGACTACGGCCACCGATGTATTTTCAAGGCCATGGGATTTACATCTCGAGAGCTTGCTCTTCCCAGGATTGCTGTGGTGAATTCCTGGAGTGAACAATCTCCGGGTCACGTGCATCTTCGAGCCATTTCGGAAGGAGTAAAGGCGGGAATCCGTATGGCGGGCGGAATGCCCTTCGAAATCAACGTGATCGGTCCTTGTACCATGTTAGGCAAAACGACTTTAGACGTGGCCCATTATGATCTGCCTCAGCGTGAGGCCATCCTTGCGTCCATTGAATCTGCGCTGCATGTGGGTTGGTGTCACGGTTGGGTGGGGATAGGATCATGTGACAAGATCATCCCCGGGATGATGCTGGCTGCCCTTCGCTTGAACCGGGCATTTATTTTCATAGGGGGAGGCCAGATGATCCCTTCCGAGTACGAGGGGAAGAATATCGGCTATGTAGACGGTCAGGAAATAATGATTCGGGAGCTTCGGAAGTTACAGGACGTTCCTCATCTCATCGAAGCCTATGTGGACTTTGTTATGCTTGGCTGCCCTCACTATTCCGTTGAGCAGGTGTGGGAAGTCTGCAAGTTGTTGAAGGACAGGCGTATCCACAGCCATACGAATCTCTGGATTTTCACACCAAGAGCGCTTAAAGAGATTGCCGACCGAAACGGGTATACCGATATCATTACCAGTGCAGGCGGCATACTCATGACCGATACCTGCCCGGCCCTCGCTCAGGTACTGCCCAAGGGTACGAGGGTGGCTGCGACCGACTCGGCGAAGCAGGCACATTATTTGTCGCCCATTATGGGCGTTCAGACATGGTTCGGATCAACGCAGGACTGTATCGAGGCTGCAATCAGCGGGCAGTGGAGAGGCGAACTCACGTGAAGAAGATCATTTTGCACGGTAGGAACGTCGGATAGGTCTGCGACCAGCGTACGGGTCAAGCGATCTAAGGATCTGAGAGCCCCAGAAGGGATTCACAAAATCTGGATAGATTCTGTCAAAGGAGGTTCCGTCACATGAGAAAAAAGAGGAAATGGCCAAAAGCAATTTTCTATGATTCTAAAAATACGTTGTTTGCTTGGGATTCGGTCTGGATTAAGGCGTGTTCAAATATCCTCAGGAAGTATGAGAGCAACATGGACCCCGAGGTATTTTGGCGGCAGTGGGCTACGTTTATGACCGGGGAGAACCATAGGACGGCATTCGGTAAATATCGAAGATTTACTGAGAGCCTTCGGGTGTCCCTGGTCTATGCCTTCAAGTACTTTGCTATTGCCGGAAGCCCCGATGACGTGAGATCCATGACAGACCTCTGGGACGAAGTCCAACCTTTCCCTGACACTCTACCCGCATTGATGAGACAAAAAGAGATTACTAAAGTACTTATATACTCCAATGTTGAGACAGAGTATCTGGAAATGATGGTAAATAAACTCGTTGGTTTTCGTCCTGACTTTCTCGGGGATATGGATAAGAGTCAATCATGTAAGCCGTCGCCGCGGGCCTATCGCTGGGTTCTTGAGAATGTCGGACTCGAAGCCAAAGACGTGATTTATTGTGCGGGACCGCAATGGGATGTACAAGGAGCCATGGCTTTTGGCATGAAGGGTGCGTGGGTCCATCGACCTTATCGTTTCACAGGTGGGGTTGAAGGAGTAAGATATGATTATGAGGTAAATGACCTCCATGAACTTACCAAAATAGTAGAGTCAAGCATTTCTTGAGAGGAAGCAGAGGGAGACTGGAAGAATCACTTCCTGGACCGAATCTGGTTGGACAACAATACACTGAAGACAACCCGCCAGCTTCCGAGGAGAGGAAGAAGCAAGCTGCCTTGAAATGAGACGTGGAAATGAATGAAATGGAGTATGATAGGTTTGAATTTTTTGTTAAACGTCAAGACAAGAAAGGAGGAAGTTATGAAAAAGATTGTCCTCCACGGTAGAAAAGTCGTAGGCGGTTGTGCAGAAGGTGAAGCCCTTGTCACCAAGGATACGATATCCGGCTGGGGAGGGATCGACCCGGTGAAGGGTATCATCATTGAACGGAGACACGAGCTTTCAGGCCAGAGCTTCAAAGGAAAGGTGCTCGTTTTTCCTGGAGCGAAGGGGTCATCAGGGTGGTCCACGAGATTCCACGTTGCACGGTTGGCTGGCACCGCGCCTATCGCTATGGTTTTTAACGAGATGACCACAAAGGTTGCCCTTGGTGCTGTCGTCACGCATTCCCCTGCGATCACAGACCTTGATCAGGACCCGTTGGAAATAATAGAGACCGGTGATTGGGTTAAGGTTGATGCAGATAACGGGATTGTTGAGGTAACGAAAAAAGAGACAGAGTAAATCCTGTCTTGAATGATTCATCTCATCGAGCGAGACCATCGGAGGTCACAATGGCAATAAAAAAAATTATTGAAGATGCTCGGGAAACAGAGGTAAGAGGGGAATACGATGTACTGGTTATGGGTGGAGGTCCGGCAGGAATAGCCGCGGCTATCGCTGCCTCTCGATCCGGAGCCCGCACCCTTTTGGTGGAGAGATATGGCTTCCTTGGAGGTATGGCGACCGCTGGTATGGTGGGATCCTTTTGCGGATTTTTCACTACAGGTCCTCAGAAAAAGAGAATCGTCGGAGGCATCGCAAGTCTCCTTCTAGGACGATTAAAGGATCGGGATGGCGTATCTGAAAGGAGTACCTCCAAGGTTGATCCTAGGATTGCTTCTCTCCGGTACAACCCCGAGGTGCTTAAGGTTGTTGCCGAGGAGGCTGCTGCCGAGGGTGGGGTCGAGCTCCTATTCCACACTTTCGTGGTTGAAGTAGCTTGGGAAATCAAGGGGAGCAGACTCTCCGGGGTGATTGTCGAAAACAAATCAGGCCGCTCGGCCTTCTTGGGTAAGGTCATCATCGACGCAACCGGTGATGGTGACGTGGCCTTCAGAGCTCATGTCCCCTATGAGGTCGGTGATGAAAAGGGAAGGTCCCAGGCAATGACCACGATGTTCCGAGTGATCAATGTGGACTTGGATGCGCTCCGATTAATGCAATTTCAAGACATCCATAAGAAACTGGAGGAGGCTCGTCAAACAGAAAAATTTGGTTTTCGTAGAGTGGATGGTGTCATAACTCCTGCATTGCCCTCCGGAATCGTAAGCGCCAACATTTCCAGCATCCCAGACCTGAACGGAGCCGACGCGACAGACCTGACACGAGCCGAGATCGAAGGAAGGCGCCAGGTGTGGGAATATCTTAGAGCCTTCCGGAATGTACTGCCGGGATTCGAGCACGCGGAGATTTCCTCCATTGCGCCACAAGTGGGCATTCGAGAGACACGAAGAATCCAGGGTGAATACCTTCTTCGAGAGGAAGAGGTGTTGGAAGGAAAGAAGTTTGGGGATGCTATCGCACTAGGGGCATGGCCCGTGGAGATTCATGACCCTGAAACGAGACGAATCCAGTGGAAATTCCTGGAGAAGGAGGATGATTACTACACCATACCCCTGAGATGCCTCATCCCTCGACACATCGATAATCTGTTAATCGCTGGAAGATGCATTTCCGCCACGCACGTTGCACAAGCTTCCACTCGGGTTATTGCGCAGGCCTTGGCCATGGGAGAAGCCGCAGGCATAATAGCTTCGCAGTCTGTAGACTCAAAGACTATCCCGCGAGAGATTTCTCCAGGGGACATTCAAGAAGAATTGAAACGACATAGTGCGATTTTGGAAGTGTAGGGGGTCCTGTTCATCCTTCTTACGTGGAGGATACCGGTTATGCTGTAGCTACCCCCAAACTCGATAGTTTCACACAAGGTTTTATGGTGGCGCAGGTGTTATAAAAAATAGATAGGGGAGGTAGAGTCATGAATTTTATCAGAGTCCATATGACCAACGGTAGAATCACTATTGAGTCTTTTCCCCAGAATAAGTTCGTCGGTGGGCGAGCGACGATTGATTATTTAATGACCGAAGACGTTTCACCAACGGTCCATCCTCTTTCCGAAGGAAATGTATTGATTATCGCATCGGGTCTCCTTGCCGGAACGAGCGCTCCGAGTTCTGGCCGGTTATCAATCGGAGGGAAGAGTCCATTAACAGGAGGGATCAAAGAAGCCAATGTTGGAGGAACGGCTGGACACAAACTCGGTCGATTGGGAGTCCAAGCCATCGTCGCAGAAGGAAAGGCCAAAGATTGGCAGATTCTAAAGCTCGATGCCAAAGGGGCTGCTCTCGAGGCTGCAGGCGACATAATAGGTCTGGATAACTATGCTGCCTGCGAAAGGCTCCGTCAGCGATATGGGAATAGGATTGGCATTATCATCACGGGTCCTGCAGGAGAGAAGAAGTATGCGAATTCGACTATCGCGGTGACCGATGTGGAGGGCCGGCCTTGTCGTCATGCTGCCCGGGGAGGAGTTGGAGCCATTATGGGTGCTAAGTCGCTTAAGGCTATTGTGATCGACGATACGAGCACGTCTTTGCGCAAGGCCGTTGATCCTGAGGCGTTCAGTGCTGCCGTGAAGACGGCTATAGAGACAATAAACTCGGGGCCTTATGGTGAGCTCATGCATAAGATGGGTACCCCTGGTATGATCGATATAGACAATGCCCGTGGGAGTCTTCCCACCTATAACCATCGTCGGGGCGCTTTTGAAAAAGTTCAAAACATAAATGCTAACAGGCTCATTGAGCTTAACAGTGTGAGGGGTGGCTCGACGGGACATGCCTGCATGCCTGGCTGCGCTGTGCAGTGTTCCAATATCTTTCATGATGCTGAGGGCAAATACGTCACGGCATCCCTTGAGTACGAGACGCTTGCCATGCTTGGCTCGAACCTGGGGATTGACGACCTGGATGCGATCGCCCGAATGGACAGAAGATGTGATGGGCTTGGAATTGATACGATTGAGACTGGGTGTACAATCGGGATTTTGAATGACATTGGGCTTTTTGACTTCGGTGATATCGCAAGGGCTGAAGCGCTTATTGAGGAGATCGGTCAAGGAAGTCCGATGGGGCGAATTCTTGGTAGCGGGGTGGAGATAGCAGCAAAGGTTTTTGGTATTGATCGGGTCCCTGCGGTGAAGGGCCAGGGCATTCCGGCTCACGCGGCCCGTTCCATGAAGGGGTGGGGAGTCACCTATGCGACCAGTCCCCAAGGGGCTGATCATACTACAGGCTCTGTGGTTATGGATGTGTTATCCCCTTTTGGGCAGGTAGAGAGATCGAGGACTTCTCAGATCATCAATACAGCCTTCGATATCACAGGACTTTGCCATTTAACTTTTTTGTTTAAGAATCCTGAAACGATAATGCCTATGATCAATGCCTTTTACGGCGTCAGTTTGACCTTGGGTGATTTCATGGAAATAGGTAAGGAGATGTTACGCCAAGAGCGGGCATTCAATATAAAGGCGGGAATCGGGCCTAGTGCAGACAGGCTTCCCGAATGGATGAGGACCGAGTCCTTACCACCCACAAATGCAGTGTTTGATGTTCCCCAAGAAGAGATAGATAACCTTTTCGATTTCTAATTTCCTTTCTGTGCGCTTTAATATTTTAAAGAAAAGGTAAGGGAAACTTCAGCTTCCCTTTTAAAAGTAGGGTCCGTTCACCGAACGGACCAGTTTCTTATTTCAGAAATATCGTCATTTTCGTTTCCAAGGGGGAAGGATGGGAAGAAGAGGACCGAAGGGAATCCAAAGGGGACGTCACAGGGAGGCGTGATCTCCCCGTTGCTCGCCAACATTTATCTTCATGTTCTGGATCAGATATGGAAAGTGAAGAAGGTTGAGGAGCGATTTAAGGCGAGATTGGTCCGCTATGCGGATGATTTTGTGGTTTTGTGTCAGGGGCATACTGAGAGGGTTTTGAAGGGAATCCAAACGATTCTTGGGGGGTTAGAGTTAAGTCTCAATGAAGAGAAGACAAAGATGTTAGACGCCAGGAAGGAGAGATTAGACTTTCTGGGCTTCACCTTAGGAGTTCTGTGGGGGTGGGGGCACCAATAAGGTAGCCCCTTCTACCCGGCGAAGCTGGAGATAGAGCATCGGCTACTACGCCAACTCTCTACTCTACCCCTATTCCCAACCCAATTCCTTCTCCTATTCAAACCTATCAGATTTAACCCTTACAGTCAACTCC
>Ga0187886_1003574_pt1 | contig 11568 bp, 8 predicted proteins | sample June2016WEW_20_1_FD_133001 | JGI IMG/M metagenome (GOLD analysis project Ga0187886, IMG submission 133001) | Peatland microbial communities from SPRUCE experiment site at the Marcell Experimental Forest, Minnesota, USA - June2016WEW_20_150 | ecosystem: Environmental > Terrestrial > Soil >...
GCCGGTGTGGGCGGCTCCACCCGTGTGGCTGGCAGCCGCGGCGCTGGCGCGCGCCCTGGGCGCCTCGCGCAGCTACGCCAAAGCGCTGCGCCGGCTCACCGTGCCGGCCGCCGTCGTTGTGGCCGCGGGCTGGCTGGCGTGGCTGCTGCCTCCCTTGGCGGGCACGCTGCTGGTGGTTGCCAGCCTACCCCTGGCGGGGTGGGAGGCCCGCCTGGCGCGATTCCGGCGCGCCTCCTCGCTGGGCCTACCGCTGCTACTGCTGGCCGCCGCCCTGGTCTTCTCCGCGTGGAGGCGGTGAGGGCGAGCCCGATCTTCTCACACGCCTTCGGCTGCGGCTTGCGGGAGGCCGGTATCTTCTGCGTTGCGCTCGGGGTGAGTCCGCAGATCCGTACAAGAACCGGGGCCAGACTACCACTTTTCGCGCTCCACGTCCGCTGAAGACAACGAACTCGCGCAAGCGAAAAGTGGCTGTCTGTACCCGGTTCTTGTGAGGACGCCGGCCTTGCGCGGCGCCTCGCTTCGAACGGTGTGAGAAGATCGGGCTAGCCAAGCTTCTCGGCAATGGACTTCGCCTGGAGGAACAGCATCAGGTAGTCCGGCCCGCCGGCTTTCGAATCCGTGCCGGACATGTTGAACCCGCCGAAGGGGTGCGCCCCCACCATCGCCCCCGTACACTTCCGGTTGAAGTAGAGGTTGCCGGTGAAGAACTGCTCGGAGGCCTGGCGGATCTTCTCGCGATTGTTGGTGTAAACCGAGCCGGTCAGGCCGTACTCGGTGCAGTTGGCCAGCTCCAGCGCCTCATCGAAGTCCCGGGCCTTGGTCACCGCGAGCACCGGGCCGAAGACCTCCTCCCGGAAGATGGTGGCCTCCTTCGGCACGTCGGCGATGATGGTGGCCTGGATGAAGTACCCATTGCCAGGGGCCGAGGCGCCGCCGGTGATAAGCCTGCCCTCGCGCTTGCCGATCTCGATATAGCCCAAGATCGACAGCAATGCCCTCTCGTTGATCACCGGGCCCATGTAGTTCTCGGGCTGGTCCGCCGGGCCGACCCGAATGGCCTCCACCTTCTTCTTCAGTTTTTCGAGGAACTCGTCGTAGACCGCTTCGTCCACGATGACCCGCGAGCACGCCGAGCACTTCTGGCCCTGGTAGCCGAAAGCGGAGACCCGCACGCCGTCCACGGCCTTCTCCAGATCGGCCTCCCGGTCCACGATGATGGCGTCCTTGCCGCCCATCTCGGCTACCACGCGCTTGATCCAGATCTGCCCGGGCTGCGGCCGGGCGGCGAGTTCGTTGATGCGCAGGCCCACCTCCTTCGATCCCGTGAAGGAGATGAACCGCGTCCTGGGGTGCCGCACGAGGATGTCGCCCACCGACGCGCCGCTGCCCACCAGCAGGCAGAAGCTGCGCTCCGGGAAACCCGCCTCCCGCAACACCTCGACAAACTTCGCGGCAATGGTCGGCGTGTCGCTCGACGGCTTGATGACGACGGTGTTGCCGGTGACCAGCGCGGCCGTGGTCATGCCGGCCAGGATCGCCAGCGGGAAATTCCAGGGCGAGATGACGACGCCCGCGCCCAGCGGCAGGTAGACGAGCTCATCCCGCTCGCCCGGGAACTGGTGCACGGACTGGGGCCCGGCCAGGCGCAGCATCTCCCGCGCGTAGTACTCGCAGAAGTCGATCCCTTCCGAGACGTCGGCTTCGGCCTCCGGCCAGGTCTTGCCGGCCTCGTAGACCAGCCAGGCGTCGAACTCCAGCTTGCGCGCGCGCAGGATTGCAGCCGCGCGCAGCAGCATGGCGGCGCGCTCTTCAGCCGGCGTGCGGCTCCACTCGGGGAAGTAACTGTCGGCGGCTTCCACGGCGCGGCTGGCCAGCTCCGGTGTCGCCTTCTGGTGGAGGCCGACGATCTCCTCGGGGCTCGACGGGTCACGCGATTCGAGCCTCTGCGAGGTCCAAACGTCTTCGCCGCCGATCCAGAGCGCGTACTCGCGCCCGAACTGGGCTCGCACCTGGGCCTGCGCTTGCTCCATGGCCTGGCGGTTTTCAGACTGCGTGAAATCCGTCCAGGGCTCGTTCACAAATGGCGGCAACGTTTCTCGAGATACAGTGGTACCCGCGCTCACTCTTCACCTCCTGGCGGCCGGCGCCTGCATCGCGGCCGGGCCGCTTGACTGGCCCCAGCTTATCTCAGCCCTTCACGGCGCGCCGGCTGGCGGCCGGCGCAGTCCGCCCGCGGCCGGCGCTTCGTCGCTCCCAGCTCAGCCCTTGACCGCCTGCCGGCCCCGCTCCACGAGCCCGGCCGCGCGCGCCGCGGCGTCGCTGGCTATGCCGGCTCCCTTGCGGTAGGCTCCGCGGCCCGCCTCCGCGATCCGCTCGCCGGTCTCCACCAGAGTGTCGCGAACTTGTTCGCCCGCCTCGAGGGCGGCGTCGCGCGCCTCCGCGGCTTTGCGGCCGACCAGCTTGCGGGTCTCTTTCCCAGATTGGGGGGCGTAGAGCAGGGCAATGCCTGCTCCGACCGCGCACCCGATCAGCAGCCACGTCATCCGTTCCCTCGTCGTCATCCTCGTCAATCCTCCTGGGTCCTATTCTACCGGTTCTACCGGATGCCGCCGGGATCTTCGGCAAGCTTGACCCGTGGCCGCAATCCGTCCGCAAGCCGGCGCCGCCTCCACTTTGTGGCGCGAACTTCAGTTTGCAGCGTCGGCTTCAGCCGACGTGTGGTGGAAGTTGGGGATGGCGAAAACAGGAATTGCGCGCCAGCCTTCTCCGCGCCGCGCTACCCTGAAGGTCTGATGCGCGAACTCGAGGAACGGCCCGCCGACGGCCTCCCGGCCCCCGAACCTCTGCGCGCTTTCCTGAAGCGGCGTCTCAGGCACACCTTCCGCTACTGGATGCAGACCGAGGTTCACGTCTACGGTTTCTCCATCGCCGCCAACGTGCTGCTCTCGTTCTTCCCGTTTCTCATCGTGATCTTCTCGGTGTGCCGCGATGTGCTGGGGTGGAAAACAACCCTGAACATGATTGGGATCGTGCTGGGCGACTACTTCCCCGGCGAGCTCTCCGACACGAACGCGCTGGCAGCCTTCATGTTTCGGAACTTGCGGCATGCCATCGAGTCGCGCGGCACGTTCCAGGTCGTGTCCCTGTTCCTGCTGCTCTTCACGGCCAACGGCATCTTCGAGCCGCTCGAGGTCGCGCTGAACAAGGCGTGGGGCATCACGAAGAATCGCAGCTTCGTCCGGAATCAGATGGTCAGCCTCGCCCTGATCTTCGCCTGCGGCAGCCTGGCGCTGCTCTCCACCATGCTGTCGGGCTGGAACTTGCGTCTGCTAGGCGACTCCGGTTTCGGGAGGTTTCTGGAGCAGACGCTCTTCAAGATGGCGGCGGTCCCCGTCTTGATGCTGATGCTGTTCCTGATTTACTGGCGGCTGCCGAACGCGAAGGTTTCGGTGCGGTTCGCGCTGCTCCCGGCCATCTTCGTCGGCCTGGCGCTGGAGGCGCTCAAGTACGTCAACCTCCTGCTTTTTCCCTTGTGGCGATACAAGCTGGAGGCTGAGTACGGGCCGTTCTACCGTTCGGTGACCATCCTCCTGTGGAGCTTCCTGGGCGCGATGATCATTCTGGCCGGGGCGGAGTGGGCGGCGCGATCGGCCGAGGAGAACCGCGGCCGAGCCGCGTAATCCGTCCGCAAGCAGAAGTAGTAGAGGGCGTGGAGTCATGGCTCGACAGATTTGGGAGGAGGTCCCATGCAATTCGGAATTCACACGCTGCTTTTCAACGAGACCTTTCTCGAGAGGGACCTGCCTCTCCTCGAGAAGTGCAAGCGGATGGGCTTCGACGCCGTCGAAATCATCCCTTTTGACCCGGACAACTTTCCCGCCCGGAAGGTTAGGACAGTGGCGGCTGATCTCGGCCTCACGATCAACACCGGATACGGCATGCCACTGGAATACAACATCATCTCGCCCAGTCCAGAGGTTCGCAGGAGGGGGATTGAGTTCTCGAAGAGGCTGATTGACCTCAGCAACGAGGCGGGCGCCCGCGTGTTCGGCGGCATGATTTACTGCGGCTGGGGATACCTGAGTGGCCGGATGCGAACGGAAGAGGAATGGAACTGGGCCGTAGAAGGATACCGGCAGATTGCATCCTACGCCTACCAGAATTCGAATCTCATCCTCGGCATTGAGCCGGTAAACCGCTTCGAGTCCCACTTCATCAACATCACCGCGGACGCGCTGCGTTTTATCGAGGATGTGGGTCTGCCGAACGTTAAAGTGCATCTCGATACGTTCCACATGATCCGGGAGGAGGACAGCATCCGGGATGCAGTTCTGCGGGCGAATGGGAATCTCGCATACGTCCACGCATGCGAGAACCAGCGTGGCATACCCGGCTCGGGTCTGTTCCCCTGGGTTGAGTTTTTCAACGCCCTGAAAGCGATCGAGTACGACGGATGCATGACGATCGAATCGTTCGACCCGAATATGGAAAAGATCGCAAAGCTGTGCTGCATCTGGCGGAAACTGGCTGACTCTCCTGAAGAACTGGCTACCAAGGGATTGAGTTTTCTGAAGAGCCTCTACCGAGAGGTTTGGAGGTAGAACACCCCACGACGGCCACTATGCGACCGTGTCCACAGACCTCTAGTGTGCTGTCTCTGAAGTCCCTTGCTCGATCCGCTCCCCGCCGCGTGCGGCTCGGTCAGAGGGCGCACTCTGGAACTGAGCCGCGAGCGTCAGCGAGTGGAGGGGTTTCGAGCGCGGGGCGAAAAGGCTCCGCTCCCTGACGGTCGCGGCTCGGCTACGGGTATACGTTGTGTCAGCAGCCGATCCCGCAGGGGAGCCACGAGCCGGAGCGAGCGGTAAAGACACTTCGGAAACGTGACACTTTGGGAAGCCTAACCGCGTCGACCGGAAGCATTTGATCGGGAGTCTGGCGAGTTGCGTGAGACAGACGCTTCTTTCAGGGTCCGCGAAAATGTACGGGTAGATGTCTCCTTCGCGCATCTGGCCGGAATTCCGATTCCAAGATGAAGCAGGCGCTTTCGGCATCGCGGTCGCCATGGCAGCACGCCTACGTTGAACGTGTGATCGGGACCATGCGCCTGCGGAGCTTCCTGGGCGCGATCATCATTCTGGCCGGGGCGGAGTGGGCAGCGCGGTCGGCCGAGGAGAACCGCGGCCAAGCCGCTTAATCCGTCCGCAAGCAGAACCGGAATCTCGGTCAGGCACCCGTCTCCAAGATCACTGCCAGGGGAACTGGTCGTCGCCCCCTTGGACGACCCCTTTGAGTTCCTTGTCGTCCCATATGGGAAGAGCACTCCGAACGGCCGTCCGGGTCCTGCGCCATTGACAGAGCCTTCAAACCAGGCATAATTAAGAGCGGAAGATACTTAATGCCTGGTGGGCCTTGCCAATGAAGCTCCACGAACTGCGCATCCACAACTACCGTTCAGTCGCCGATGAGGCCATTCGCATCAACGACTACTCTCTTCTGATTGGCCCGAACAACTCGGGCAAGAGCAACGTGATTGATGCGCTCCGCACGTTCTATGAGAAGGACTTGAAGTTTGAGCCGTCGCGCGATTTCCCGAAGTTTGACACTGCCGACAGCGAGAGCTGGATTGAGGTCGAATACGTTCTGTCTCGTGAGGAAGCGGCAACCATCAAACCGGAATACTTGATCGATGGGCAGAGGTGCAGGGTGCGGAAATGGCTTTTTCCTGCCGAGCGAGCCAAGGAAGGCATCTACGGCTATGAGAAAGCCAGTCTGTCTTCAAGCCTTTTCTACGGCTGGAAGAACGTGGGACAAGGCAAGCTTGGCAACGTCATTTATGTCCCTGCGGTGAGCCGGTTGGAAGAGCACACCAAGCTTTCTGGCCCTAGCGCACTTCGCGATCTTATCAATGACATTCTTAAGCCGATCATTCGGTCCAGCAAGGCATTCGCTGAGTTGTCCGAGCAGTTCGCCACATTCGGGAACACGATCAAAACTGAGGAAACACCCGACAAGCGGTCCTTGGCAGGCTTGGAGCAACGAATCAATCAAGAAATCGCAGATTGGGGAGCCGCGTTCAGTTTCGAAGTGAGCTGCCCACAGGATGACGATATCGTCAAGAACCTGATCCGTCACACGTTCGCGAACCCGGATCTGAACGAATCCATGGAGGCCAGCTCATTCGGGCATGGTTTCCAGCGACACCTAATCTACACACTTCTGCGAATCTCGGCCACCTACGTCAGCCCGCGGCCTGAACCGAAGAAGAAGGAGTTCCAGCCCGATCTCGAGTTGCTGCTCTTTGAAGAGCCGGAGGCGTTCCTCCATCCTCCTCAGCAGAATTTGCTCGACTCGAGTCTCCGGACACTTGCGAGCACACCTCATCATCAGGTGATAGCAGCCACACACTCGCCCCAATTCGTCTCGAACAACACCGACGACATCGCCGACCTGATCCGATTGTGCAAAGACGGCCCGCGGACTCTGGCCGCGCAGGTCAGTAGGGCACGCCTCAAAGAGATGTTCGAGGACAATCAGAGGATTCGGGAGCTACTGAGCGAGCCGACGAACGTGTTCACGGCTGAAGAGGAGGTCGAACTTGAGAACGTTCGGCATTTCCTCTGGCTCAATCCCGACCGTTGCTGCATGTTCTTCTCGGACTTGGTGCTGATCGTCGAAGGCCTTTCGGAACAAGTACTGATCAACTATCTGATCAGGACGGGACTGACCAAGATCCCAAAGTCGGTGTACGTACTGGATGCGCTTGGGAAGTACAACATCCATCGGTTTATGAGTCTTCTCAGCGCTTTGGGGATGAGGCATGCCGTGCTCCACGACCTCGACCAGCGCAAGACCGGAAAACCGAAAGCTGTCCAGGATGCCGTAAACGCTCTGATTGCCGCGTCGAGGACCAGAAACACGATTGCAGTGGATTCTGTGCCTGACAATTTGGAGTCCTACTTGGATGTGCGGATCGTGAACGAGCGGTGGAGGGCATCTGAGATCCTGTTCGCGGCGAAATCCCGCCGACTGAAGCCGGAGAAGCTGCTCGATTTCGTGGAAAAAATTGAAGCACTGCTCGCGCCTCCCGCAGGCGAGGCCGCAGCCAAGCAGGGGCAGCGTGCGGCTTTCAGCACTGGATAGGCAAGACGCATGACCCAACAACAGTTATGCGGGGACGTTCTTGCCTCTGTATCTACACACGGGGGAAAGCTTTGGATATTATAGCGGCGCGCTTTGCGGACACAATGGTCGCCATGCGGTCGGCTTAGGCGTGGCAGGATCCACGGCAGTCTGCAGCGCCACCTAGGGAGAAGCAGATGATCTTGAAACGGTTCGAAGAGATTAGCGAGCCAGATCTCCAGTCTCTGATTACCAATGCGGTGGCGGAAAGGAAGACGCTCGAGTACAAACAGGAACTTCCGGGGAACGCCGACGCCGACAGAAAGGAGTTCCTGGCAGACGTCTCGTCATTCGCCAATACCTCTGGCGGCGACCTTATTTTCGGGATGTCAGAGGACCAGGGTGTTCCCACCCAAATCACCGGTGTTGCGTCGGCCGACCTGGATCTTGAGATTCGGCGTTTCGACAGCATTCTCGCCTCGGGACTGGAGCCGCGGATTCGTCACGCAATAAAGGTCGTCAATTGCCAGAGCGGATCGAGGGTCTTGCTGATCCGGGTCGAGCGGAGTTGGACGGGACCGCATCGAGTGGTGTTTAAGGCCCACGACAAATTTTATGGCCGGAATTCTGCAGGCAAGTACCCCTTGGACGTGGCAGAACTGAGAGCAGCCTTTTCACTGTCACAAACCGTAGTCGAACGCATTCGAGCGTTTCGAACCGATCGCATCATTGCGTTGTCAAATAACCAAACGCCCGTGACGTTCGCACCGAACCCAAAAATCGTCCTGCACTGTATTCCCATTGAGTCGTTTGCCAGCGAGTCGCAGCATGATGTGATGCAATTCTACGAGACGCCGGACCTGCCGCCCATGGGCTCGTCAGGCTGGAACCACCGGATCAACCTCGATGGCGTGCTCCTGTATAGTGGTGGCAATCCAGCCTTTTCGTACACTCAGCTCTATCGCAATGGCGTCCTTGAAGCCGTCCACGGAGGTGTCCTCGCCCACGAATACGAAGGCAGGAGGGTAATACCTAGCATCGCGTACGAGGAGGTAGTATTCAGGTACTTGCCGCTCTGCTTTCGTGCGTTGCAGGAGATCGGATGCAACGTTCCGATCGTGATAGCGATGACTCTGACCAATGTTCGCGGCCTGCAGTTTCCAGGTGGATATGCCATTGATAGGGATACGTTAGTACTGCCGGAAACAGTCGTCGAGGACTTCAGTACGCCGCCTGGCAAGATTCTGAAGCCCATGTTCGACCTCGTGTGGAACGCGTGTGGCTATTCGGCCTCGGCGAACTTTGACACCGAGGGCAATTGGATACGGCGTTGATAATTGCGCACATCAGGTGAGTAGTTGCGTTGAGTCGTTCCTGAACAGAGCCTTCCCAATACATCCCGCGGTTGCACTGACCAATCGTGCCTCGGGATCTCCGCCTTCAGGTTGAATCCGATTCCCTGTCTTCCCTCCGCATAATTGCGACCACCAAGGTTTACTGTCATGACCGCCGGCCACGGGCGCCTGCTGGCGGCGCACGAAAACGGCCAAGCGTCGGCACTCTCTCGAGAACCCCGTTTTCATCCTCTGCTGTGGGCCCCGACGCATGGTCACTCGTGCCGACGCTTGGCCCTCTTCGTGCGCCGCTCCCTTGCGGTTGTAGATCAGCTGCAGGGTTTGCATTGAACCCGCGCCGTGTGCATATCGGTCCACTCATGACTCACGACGCACTACGCATCACAGCGTCAGGCCGCCATCCACGGTGAGGATCTGGCCGGTGACGTAGTTGTCCGGCGCCAGGAAGAAGCGCACCGCCCGCGCCACGTCCAGGTCGGCCTGGATCAACCGGCCATGCCCGCCGGCATCCTGGGCAACAGCGACGCTGGAGCCCACAAGGGTGATCTAGAAGAGCAACGACCAGACAGAGATTCTCCCGAGGGAATCCTCCGGAGATGACACATCAGGGGTAGATCGTGATGATCACCCGCTGGTAGCGGGTGAGCGGAGGCGTGCCCTGGTCGGTCACCGCGAGGATGACGTGGATCGTTTCCGGCTTGGTCACCGTGGGCGCGGTGAAGTGCGCGTTGATCTTGTTCGCGTCGTCGATCGCGATCGGGCGGCTGCTGGCGAACGTGCCCGGCTCGCGATAGTAGATCCACTCGTAGGACAAAGCATTGCCATCGGGATCGGTGGAGCCTTCGGCGCTGAGATTGACGCGCTCGCCGCTTTTCGCGGTGAGCCGGGCCGCGTGATTGAGCCTGGGAACCGGCGGGTGATTTGCCTCCGCGTAGGGTTTGATGGTCCAGTCCATCCGCGCGGCGAAATCGTTCTGATAGGCCGACCGCCAGCGCCAGATCGTGGCCTGGTTGCTGGTGTGCCAGTTGCCGTCGACGCCGAGGGCTTCGTCCTCCGCGTCGGTCCAGAGCGGCCGGATTTCCGGTTCGAAAAACCACTTCCGGGTCCGCGGCGTGTAGAACTCGTAGCGCCCGCCCCAACTGCCCCAATCGGGGTGCTCAGGATCGCCCAGCCCGTTGTTGACGAGATAGAGAAAACTCGGGGTGTCGCCTTCCATCAGGAACTTGGTGAACGGATGCTGCGCCCCTAGCGGCCCCTTGCTGCGGACGTGCTGGTCGAGCCAGGGGTTGTCCACGATGCTGAAGTCGGCGCCGGCGAACCGGCCGTGAAACTTGTCCCCGCTGATCCCAGTCCAGGTGGCGTAATGATAGGCGCCGCCGTCGTGAAACCCGGGACTGGCGATGTAGAAGAGATTCTGGAACGTCTTTCTGATCCACGGCCCGCTGTCATCCTGGTCCGAGATCGTGTATACCCGGAGTCTGGATACGAACCTATCCACATCATCGGGCGAGCGCGTCGCGCGGACTTTCCAGAGCGCCTGGGCGAGGCAGTTGGGGCCGCCCCACACCAGCACCCAAACCGGGCGAGGATCGTCGCGGTCCACCACTTGGATGATCATGTCCGAGCCGGGTGAATCCATCCCCTGCCCCACGGCCGTCATGCCGTAGGCCGGCCGGCCTTCCCTGATGATGGAGAGCAGGTAGCCGGCCTCGGGAAAGCCGGGTTCGTGTTTCAAGAGATTGTCCCTGACCTTCCCGTAGGCGCCGACGATCTCCCGGATGCGCCACGCGGCGGTCTTGTCCTTCTGATGCACGGAGGTGCTCGCGACCAGCGCCTCCACGTCCCAGTGGTTGGAATAAGTAAGAAACCGGACCATCGATTGGGCGTCGTCGGGCTCATTCTCGATGTCCGTGAGCACGATCACACGCGGCTCTGCGTACGCCGCCAGGCTCGAGCAGACGCCCAGAGCGACGGCAACGAGCAGGATCAGGGCTATGCGGTTCTTCATGAGTTCGCCTCCAATTTGGGGGAAGCGGGGGCCTTCGAGCGGAGCATGCGTACGGCGAAGTCGCACAGGAATTCCTCGCGCCATCGATTCGCGGTCCTGGCGCCGATGTACGGCCCCTCCGCGGCTTCCGGCGCTGGATCATCCCTCCACCAGTTCGGCAAACTCGACGACGGCGGCAGCGCAGCATCCGGCGCCGGCCGGATCGCCGTTGACGCGCCGGGCTTCCCGTGAAGCGCCGGTACATTACCGCGAAGGGTGCAGCTATACATCTTCGCATCCTTCGGCGAAAACCGGGACCGCATCCCGCCGCTCGCACCGATGAACCCTATTAGCCCGGATGTTTCACCAGCAATCTGCTGCGGCACGCGATGGGGCCGCATCTACTCAAGTTGCGCTCGGCCGGCGTCCTCGATCCGTTACGGACCTGCGGGCGCCAGCCGGCGCGCGCCTTGTATCTGCAGCCCTCTCATCGCGCCTCGCCACGGTCGTGGTGAGCAGAGCGGGCTACGCCGTCACCGGCTCGGGCCCTGGCTTCGGTTGTTTGCGGGCGCGCAGCCAGTCTAGCGCGGCGGCCATATACGTGTAAATCACCGGGGTCAGGTAGAGGGTCACGGTTTGGGAGAAGAGCAGGCCGCCCACCACGGCTAGCCCGAGCGGCTGGCGCGCTTCGCCGCCCGCGCCGTAGCCCAGGGCGATGGGCACCGCGCCCAGCAGCGCCGCCATGGTGGTCATCATGATTGGCCGGAAGCGGATCAGGCACCCCTGGTAGATGGCCTTCAGCGGCGGCATGCCCTGGTTGCGCTCGGCATCCAGCGCGAAATCGATCTGCATGATGGCGTTCTTCTCCACGATGCCGATCAGCATGATCAGGCCGACAAACGCGTAGATGTTCAGGTCCATGCGGAAGACCAGCAGCGTCAGCAGGGCGCCGAAACCCGCCGAGGGCAGCCCCGAGAGAATCGTCAGCGGGTGGATGTAGCTCTCGTAGAGAATGCCCAGGACGATGTAGACCACCAGGACGGCGACGATCAGCAGCAGCCACAGGTTGGTGAGCGAGCTCTGAAAGGCCTTGGCGGCCCCCTGGAA
>Ga0187886_1003575_pt1 | contig 11567 bp, 6 predicted proteins | sample June2016WEW_20_1_FD_133001 | JGI IMG/M metagenome (GOLD analysis project Ga0187886, IMG submission 133001) | Peatland microbial communities from SPRUCE experiment site at the Marcell Experimental Forest, Minnesota, USA - June2016WEW_20_150 | ecosystem: Environmental > Terrestrial > Soil >...
AAAGAACGATACTGTCTCCAGGCTGGCGATCATATGCTTTTATCACAAAAGGACAAAGTGATGATTCATGCTTTTTCTTTTAGATTAAATACTTCTTTCCAGTTGATGTACTCTGCGTAGAAAATCCACAGGCGCCTGAAATATAAGCTGAGAAAAGTTCAGCGATGAGTTCTTCGAAGGCATATTCCTTCGAACCATATGGATTCTTCAATGGTTTTTCAGCCGACTTTCATGTCCTGTCCGGTGACCTATTTCATCAAATGCAGTTTTATAATAGGCTTCGGGGCCTTTAAACTGATTTGGGTCCAAAAGATATTGCTAATACTACTCTGAGTGAAACTTCATCCCGGGCCTCTAATTATGTTTTGGAGAACATGTTGACATATCATAAGGTATTTGGCTATCATGATATAACAGTAATGGGAGCCTACACCTCAGAATATTATAAATACCATCGCATGGGAAGCCGATAAATTTTATTTATTTTTGAGTTCTTGAACAGAATAAGTTTATCCCGATATTATCTATTGATGAATTAAATGGTTTTTCAAAAAATAGTTGGAAGGCGAAGCAGTTTTAAAAAATACAAGTATGTTTTGATATGCTCACTGTTTCTTTTTATCTGCAGTCTCTTGCCAGGTCAGACAATTCATGATACGCTTCCGTCTGAAGTTACATTGTCACAATGCATAACTTACGCTCTGGCAAATCAATCTCTTATTAAACAATCATTGATTGATGAGGATATTACAAAAAGAAATATAAGATTATCTCTTTCTGATTGGTATCCGCAGCTGGAATTTGATGCCAATCTGCGACATTATTTTAAGATACCAGTTGCCACATATCCTAATCTTTTTGATCCTTCAGCTCCTCCTGTCAGTTTCCCGGCTGAACCAAATTATGCATCATCAGCAATATTTTCTGTGAACCAGACTTTGTATAGCAGCAGTTTGTTGTTCGCGGCAAAGACTTCCGGGGAGCTTCGTACCCAGGCCTCAGAAAATTCCAGGAATTCAAAAATCAATTTATACGTTGATGTAACCAAAGCCTTCTTTGATATTTTGTTAACAGGTGAGCAGCTAAAGGTACTGGATGAAGATATTATCCGTCTGAAACGCAATTATAAAGATGCTTATAATCTCTATCAGAATGGATTGACTGACAATATTGATTTCCAGCGTGCTTCAATAACCCTAAGCAATGTCGAGGCACAAAAAAAATCTGCCGAAGAGGCTTTAAAAGCCAAATACTCTGTTTTAAAACAAGTAATGGGAGTAGCCCCTGAAAAGCAATTAACTGTTTCATATGATTCCTCTCAATATGAAAATGAAATTTTAATTGACACTGCAAAAATCCTTGATTACAACAATCGTGTAGAGTACAGGTTAATGCAGTCTGCACTAAACTTTCAGAATTCACAGATAAGCTACTACAGATTTTCATATATTCCTACGTTATCAGCTTTCTATAATTATATTCCTCAATTCGGAAGCAGCCAGCTATCCAATCTATATGACCTGAACAATCCCAGTTCTCTGCTGGGTATCAAATTGACGTTTCCGTTGTTCAAGGGAATGAACAGGATGGAGAATCTGAGTAAGGCGAAACTTCAGTATTCAAGGCTCCAGTTTGGCATGGATTATCTGAAAAGCCAGATTTACAGCGAATACACTCTTGCACTTTCAGGATATATAAGCAATCTGAATGAGTTGAGAGTTGCAAAAAAAAATATAGCAATTGCAAAGAACATCTTTAACACTGTCAAGCTTCAATATGACAGAGGGATAAAAGCCTATCTGGAAGTTCTGGTTTCTGAATCAGACTTACGAACAGCGGAGCTTAATTATTTACAAATACTTTTTCAGGTACTTACCAGCAAAATCGACCTTGAAAAAGCCCTGGGAATTATACAAAATATTTGATACTGACGATAAATAATTTTCCTGAGACAAATGGCAGATAATTTTAAACCATGAAAATCATGTACAAAGTAATTCATGTCACTATATATTTTGCAATAGCTGCAGGTCTTTTATCCTGCCGCGGCAGCGCAGCAAACAGTAAAAGCGAAGATAATGCAATACCTGTAACGGTAACAGAGATCAAATCGGGGCAGGCCGTTTTTTACAATACTTATCTGGCAAATATTGTGGCATTAAAAGAGGTGGAACTGCGCGGGCAGGTCGGTGGATATATAACAGGAATATATTTCACCGAGGGGAAAACGGTTCACTCAGGCGAAAAGCTATACGAGATTGACCGCCGTAAATACCAGGCGGCATATGAGGTTGCCCAGTCAAATGTCAAGATCGCCGAAGCCAATTTAGAAAAAGTTAAGCTTGATGCCGACCGTTACACTGATCTTGCCAGGCAGGATGCCATCGCAAAGCAGCTTTTCGATCATGCAATGACTGACCTTAATAATGCCAAACAGCAGGTTGATGCTGCAAATTCAGAGCTGATAAAGGCAAAGACTGATTTTGAGTACTCTTTAATCAAAGCACCTTTTAACGGTACAATAGGGTTTTCAAATGTTAAGCCAGGGGCCCTGATAACTCCCGGACAAACATTATTAAACACTATTTCCGCAGATGATTCTCTGGGAGTTGATTTTGAAGTAAATGAAAATGAGCTAAGGCGTTTTCAGAATATGGAAAATTCATTGATTACAAAAAACGATTCGACGTTCAGGATTACCTTGTCCGACAATTCGATATATCCTTATTTTGGCAAGATAAGTGTCATTGACAGAGCTGTTGATCCTCAGACAAGCTCCATCAGGATAAGAATAATCATTCCCAATAAGGAAAAAATTCTCAAACCGGGCATGAGCTGCAAAGTTAAGGTACTTAATGCAACCGGTAAGCAGATTCTTATTCCGCTGAAGGCAGTGATGGAGCAACTGGGTGAATATTTTGTTTTTACGGTTCACGAAAACAAAGTCGCTCAGGTAAGAGTCACTCTGGGGGCAAGGGTCACTTCAAATGTTATTGTATTGAAAGGGCTTAACGAGGGTGAAACTATCGCCGTTGACGGCATACAGAAACTTCATGATGGTTCATTGATTAAAATTGCCCAGCCACTCTAAAGAACATCAGAACACATCAAAGCAAATCACTACGGTACAAACTGAAACTTAATTAATGATAGCTGATACCTTTATAAAACGTCCCATAACTGCAATTGTAATTTCATTAGTGTTAGTCATTGTAGGAATATTGGCGATACTTAGTCTCCCCGTTAGTCAGTATCCTGATATTACTCCCCCTGTTGTTCAGGTATCCAGTCAGTATACTGGGGCTGATGCTACAACTGTTGAACAAACCGTCACTACTCCGATTGAAATACAGGTCAATGGAGTGCCGGGCATGAATTATATACAGAGCAACAGCACAAATGATGGCCGCTCAACAATGAATGTCTATTTTATTATAGGCACCAATCCTGATATTGCCACTACAGAAGTTCAGAACAGGGTTAATATTGCGACCCCGATACTGCCTGATCAGGTAAAAAGATTAGGGATCACTGTCCGTAGACGGAATCCGAGCGGGCTGATGAATGTGGCAATTTTCTCTCCAAAAGGGACACATAACATTCAGTTTCTTGATAATTATACAAATATATTTGTCAGGGATGCTCTCCTGAGAGTTGAAGGGGTTGGCGACATTTATACAAGAGCTGATGATTTCAGTATGAGAATCTGGCTTAATCCTGATAAGATGGCAAGCCTTGGATTATCAGTCCCGGAAATTATAAATGCAGTCCAGGAACAAAACGTGCAGGTGGCTGCTGGTTCAATTGGCACTCCTCCACAACCATCTGATCAGGCATTTGAATACGTTGCAATTATAAACGGAAGACTTAGCAGTGTAGATGATTTCAGCAACATTGTAGTCAGATCCAATCCTGAAAAAGGTTCCATAGTTTATTTAAAGGATGTTGCGCGCGTTGAGTTAGGCAAATTCAACTATACCGGGGTATCATTCGTTGATAAAAAGCCTGCTTCCTATATGATGATTTACCAGACTCCCGGCAGTAATGCTCTTGATGTTGCCAACGGAGTTTACAAGGCATTGGCTCAACTCAGCAAGTCTTTTCCAAACGATATTGCTTACAGTGTTCCCTTTGAATCTGTTTCTGTAGTGAAAGTATCAATAAGCGAAGTTATCAAAACCCTTCTCGAGGCCCTGGGGCTTGTGGTACTAGTAATATTCATATTCCTGCAGGACTGGCGTTCAACAATTATCCCGATTCTTGCCATCCCGGTGTCAATAATAGGTGCCTTTATTTTCTTCATCCCGCTGGGATTTACTATAAACAAGCTTACACTCTTTGGCTTTGTTCTGGCAATAGGTATTGTTGTTGATGATGCCATTATTGTGATTGAGGCGGTTCGGAGAAATATTGAAGAAAAACATCTTCCGCCAAAAGAAGCTGCCCAGAAAGCCATGGCTGATATTTCCGGACCGGTAGTTGCCATTGCACTTGTTCTTGCTGCAGTTTTTGTGCCGGCTGGATTTATGCCTGGCATTGTCGGCAAATTATACCAGCAGTTTGCAATAACCATAGCCATTTCTGTCCTTATATCTGCATTTGTCGCCTTATCACTTACTCCCGCATTATGTTCTATGTTTCTCAAGCCTCATCATCTAAGTGAATCCTCAAGGGGAATCAACTATCTCTTTTTTCACTTTAATAAATGGTTTGCTAAAAGAACAGAAGGGTATACCAAAAATGTCAGGACAGCAATAAAACATACCCGGTATGTCGTCATCTTTCTGGTTCTGCTGATCTTCAGCGCTCTTGTTATGCTTGTCAAAAAACCCACTGGTTTTATTCCGATTGAAGATGAAGGACGTTTATATGTGACATTCGAGCTGCCCGAAGCTTCATCAGTATCCCGCACTGTAGAAGTGATGAAGAAAATTATGAATACTCTGGAACAGGTAAAGGGCATCGGCCATTTCTCTGCAATTTCAGGGCTTAATGTGGTTACCGGAGCCACAAAAACAAACAGCGGGACACTATTTGTACAGCTAAAGCACTGGGATGAACGCAGGAGCAAGTCTGAACAAATGCTGGCCATAATGGCACAGCTGCAGGATAGATTTGCAGCAATCAGGGAGGCTAATATTCTGGTCATACCACCACCAGCTATTCCCGGGCTTGGCGCTACGGGAGGTTTTACATTTGAGCTTCAGCAGCGTGAAAGCAATGATGATATTTATACTTTCGAAAAAAATGTTAATGCATTCATGGCTTCGGCAAACAAGCGCCCGGAAATTAATCGTGCGATCACCTTTTTTAATGCGAGAACTCCCCGCTATCAGTTAACAGTAGACCGTGACAAATGCAAAAAAATGGGGGTCACCCTGTCTGAAGTGTTTAATACAATCCAAACATATCTTGGCAGCAGCTATATCAACGACTTCACAATTTACAACAGGAATTTTCGTGTAATTGCCCAGGCAGATACCCTTTTCAGGAATGATATTGTTGATATGGACAAATATTATATCCGAAACTCCAGGGGTATAATGCTCCCGTTAAGCTCTGTAATGACATATAAAATAACCGAGGGAGCCGCACTGCTTCCGCATTACAATCTTTATCGTACGGCTGAATTTGTAGGTGAACCAAAATCAGGATACAGCTCGGGACAGGCTCTCAAAGCCCTGCAGGAAACTGCCAGGCAGGTTCTCCCTCAAGGCTATGGTTATGAATTCTCGGGACTTAGCCGTGAGGAGATGAAATCAGGTAGTTCTTCTACTTATGTTTTCTTATTGTCATTGATGTTTGTCTTTTTGTTCCTGTCTGCCCTGTATGAAAGCTGGACAATTCCTTTTACGATTTTATTTGGGGTTCCTCTCGCAGCGTTTGGTGCTATACTGGCGTTGACTCTTGTACCTAAATTATCAGACAATGTTTATGCACAGATAGGACTTATTACGCTGATAGGTCTTGCTGCGAGTAACTCAATTCTGATAGTTGAATTTGCCAAGGAGCGTGTCGACCATGGCATGGATGTTGTCGAAGCCACAATTGAAGCCGTTCGTTTGCGTTTACGCCCGATACTAATGACATCATTTGCTTTTATCTTTGGAGTATCTCCACTGGTATTTGCTTCTGGTGCCGGTGCTGTCGCCCGTCAGACTATTGGATGGTCGGTCCTGGGGGGGATGCTTGCAGCAACTTCAATGGGAATTTTTATAATTCCGGTTTTATTTACTTTAATAATCCGTCTCACCTACGGAAAGAAAAAGCTTGCGGAACTTCAGGCAAGGCATGACGATAATCCGGTGTCGAAATAATAATTGATTTAATAAATATCTACAGAAAGTGACTTCATAATATTGGATATGAGGTAGTCGGTTGCCTGGTTGCAACTTTTAAATGTTCGGGGTTCAAAGAAAAGAGCCAGAGTGAAAGCGAAAGCGAACACCATCGCTCTTTTTTTCTCGGTGCTCACACTATCACTTTCTTCAAGCTTCATAAATGTTCAAACTCCAGTCAGGATGCTCAAGATTTGTCTGAAATTTGTAAGTTTGTCCGACATTTAAAAAATGTAATTATTGATAAAAAATAAAATGAAACAATCGGGTAAAAAGGTATTGGTGTTGTCAGCAAGTCCCAGGAGGGAAGGAAATTCAGATCTGTTGTGCGACCAGTTTGCTATGGGTGTGCAGGAAGCCGGTCATCACGCGGAAAAGATTTTTCTAAAAGATAAAAAAATAAACTATTGCACAGGTTGCGGTACTTGCATTAATAAAGGAAAGAGATGTTCACAGAAAGATGACATGGCTGAGATCCTTGAGAAAATGATTTCAGCCGATGTGATTGTGATGGCATCACCCGTTTATTTTTATACCATGAACGCACAGATGAAAACTCTGATTGACAGGACGTGTTCCCGATATACCGAAATAAGTAATAAAGATTTTTATTTTATCATTACAGCTGCTGACAACAGTAAAAAGGCAATGAAAGCGGCTGTTGATGGATTCAGGGCATTTACTTCCTGTCTTACAGGAGCAGAAGAGAAGGGTATTATCTATGGCATCGGTGCATGGAATATTGGTGAAATCAAAGGGAAACCGGCAATGAAAGAAGCTTATAATCTGGGAAAAAGTGTATAGTAACAACCGGCTTTTTAAAGTTAATATAAATAGATAACACTGATTTATTATGAAAACAACAACCCTGTCAGTCATTCTCTTAACATTGCTTTCTGGTTTTACTGAAGCACAGAAAATCAGTGAATGGCGGCCGGAAAACCGTACAGGAGTATCTGCTGAAACAGACTTAATGAAATCGTGGCCCGCTGCCGGACCGGCTCTGCTCTGGTCCAACCTTGATCTCGCTAAGGGTTACTCCTCCCCTTCGTTTGGAACCAAAACAATTTATATAACAGGAAACAAAGGCGATGATGACATATTGTTTGCATTGGACATGGATGGCAAGATCCTGTGGCAAACTATAATGGGCCGTGCCTGGACGCAATCAAACCCTGAAAGCAGGGCTACTCCAACTGTCGAAGGCAATAAAGTTTACACATGCAGCGGATTCGGTGATCTTGCATGCATCGACGGAACTATCGGGAAAAAAATCTGGTCGTATAAAGCCAGTGAACTGAATAAAGGAACGTACGGTTCGTGGGGTATTGCAGAATCTCTTCTGATCGATGGTGATAAGATATATTTTTCACCTGGCGGACCTGAAACTATGACCATTGCACTTAATAAAACAACCGGAGATCTCATCTGGAAATCTGCAAGTCTTAATGACAAGCCAGGCTACGTATCTCCAATCCTTATTAATTATGCAGGCAAGAAGATTATTGTAAATGTATCATTGGGTCATGTTTTCGCAGTAGATGCTTCAAATGGCGAAATCCTATGGAAAGTCGCTCATGGGCAACCGGAACCTTTTAGGGGTCCGTCTCCTAATCAGGGCCCACCGGCCGGTCAAAGACCTTCTGGCGATCAAAGACCACCAGAAGGGCCGATGCCGGCAATGGATCTTATTAAATGTACAACACCATTATACAAGGATGGCATGGTCTATGTAACGGGAGGTTACAATACGGGAGGGATGATGATCAAAATGTCTGATGACGGAAAGAACGCAAATGTTGTATGGACCGATAAAGTACTGGACGATCACCATGGCGGAGTAGTGCTTGTGAACGGTTATATCTATGGCTCAAACTGGCTGAATAACAACGATGGTAACTGGTGCTGCATCGAATGGAACACCGGTAAGAAAATGTGGGAAGAACACTGGAACTGTAAGGGATCTGTTATTTCTGCAGAAGGGATGCTTTATATATATGAGGAAAGGAAGGGGAATGTCGGACTTTTAAAGGCGAATCCCGAAAAATTCGATCTCGTCAGCAGTTTTAAGGTTACACAGGGCAATTCAGGACCATTCTGGGCACACCCTGTAATCCACAATGGAGTTCTCTACCTGAGGCACAGCAATGCTTTGATGGCTTATAATATCAGGGCAAAATAGCCTGGATTATTAAATAAGGGTTCAATTATAGCTGGAGATGTAATGCTGTTTGTGTATTTTATTGACCGTGTAATATTTATATAAATAGCCATTGTAATTTCAGCATTTGATTCACATAAATGACTGAAAACAGTAAGTGAAAGTTTCAGCCATGTTCGATTATAATATATATGAAAGGAAGGATTCTTAAACAGATCAAAATAAATTGAAAAAAACGTTTCTTTTGATTTTTTTTCTTGTATCACTCATTAATACAGGATGCAGGCATGCAGTAGAAATAACACCAAACTATGTTACCTCGTTTGATAATGTAAATCATCCTCAGGTTGCCTACTGGTTTTTCACTGACGATATGATGCCCGAAGAAAGATTTAAAGGTAAGATTGACACTTTTGCGATTTACAGTAAATATACCATGATATTTCTGACCGCACGTAATGGTTGCAACTTTTATGATGTCGGAACAATGCACCCCGTGCTTGAAAAGCTGGTAGCCTATGCCCATCAGAAAGGTTTGAAAATTGGTCTGCAAATTTGGAAGAACAATGACAGCATTCGTCTGGAAAATACAGATCGTCTTATACAGGAGGGCGAAGTATTGCTGGGTGCAAATGGGAATGCGAAGTACTTAGTAAAAGCCAGGGGCGCAAGAATAGCTAATTCTCTGATCAAAAGTGAGTTGTTTAAAATTTACACATTTAAAAAAACATCAGACGGATTTTACGACCCTTCAACATTGAAAGAGATAACTAACCTGGCTAAGGCAAAAACAAGCATTAATGAGGTAAATATATCTATTAACGCTGGCAGAAGCTTTAAGGATTATACGGCCTATATCCTTACGCAGCATTATTACAACTCATGCAGCAATTTCTCTGATCAGGCCAGGAACAAGATCCTGAAAATTTTCAAAGAATATGCTGATATCCCTTTCGATGGAATTGGCCTGGATGAATATAATAATCTGCCAATTGTATTGCCATCAGTTTTATTGAAGGCTAAATATGTTTTCAGAGAAAGATTGTACTCTCCTGGTATGGCTGAGAAAATGAAGGCCACTACAGGCATGGATCTTGACAGGGTTCTTTTTGACATGCGTTATGCTCCGGAAGGAAAGCCGGGAATAAGGATGAAAGCAATTAACGAGTACATGAGTCTCTTACGGACATCTACCCTTGATGTTGAAAATGCAATGTATCAGATTGGCAAGCAACAATATGGGAAAAATGCCTTTATTGGCCTTCACAATACATTCCATAATAATCTTGATGGTGATGAAGTATGGCAAACAGGGGTCAGCTGGTGGAACATCAAAAGAGATTACGGGCATACAGATGAAGAAACACCTGCCCCGATTCAGCTGGGAATCGGAATGTCCAACACTATGAATGCAATGTATAATATGTACTACAACAAGAGTCTGGAAAGGATATGGACCAAAGCATTATATGATTTACGGTTTGGCATTCGCACTCATTACCATGCTGCCAATGATGTTCAGGGCTGGGGTGTATCAATAGATAAGCCGGAAGCACTGGAAAAAATAAACAAGGTTGAAAATGCCGCAAGATTACTTAACCGCTTTGATCCGTCATTCCCCGCGATTAAGTTACTGGTCGTTTACGGAATGGAGGCTTTGTACAACTGGTATCCTGATTCCACACAGAGGGGACTATACGATATAAATGATAAGCTGGGAATGGAGAACAAGTCAGTGCAGTTGTGGGACAATGGCTTCCTGAATGTTTCTGTTCCTTCTGATGTTATTGAAGACGGCAGGTTGAAACTCAACGAATCAGGCAAACCAACTCTTAATGGATATACTTTTGATGCAATTATTTTTATAGGTCCGGAATATTCAAAAAAGGTTACAACAGAGTTTTTCCAAACCTTTGTAAATAAAGGAGGAACATTGTTAATTGACGGAAGTGTTTCCCATGATTTCGATGGAAATGATAATATGGAAACATGGAAGAATATTTCAGATAAAGCCGTGGCAACATCATTTTCACTGGAAAATGTTGAAAAACTGGGAGTGGCTAAAAATGATCTTGTGGATGGAGTTATGAATGAAAAAGGTTCATACACTTTTACAAATGCCGAATCACTCAGGACAGATACACCGGCAATTTTCACTTTTAAGTGTAATAATGACACTTATTCCGGTACCTATAAAGGACTGGCCGCAATTAAAATAGATGATAAGGGGAATCTGCTGAAGCTTGCTGCTACTGCATTCTCGGATCTTAAAAAGAATGACAAAGAAATCTTGCGTCTTACTAAAGAAGCCGATATTTTTATCTCAGTGGAAAATGGAATGGAAAATGCCACTATAGCGGACTCAACCAAGTCGGTAAAAATCTATAAATTATGCAGGTGTTGGCTTACCGATAGTATTTTCTGACCATATTCCAGGCTATTGCAACTGATGTTAATAATCCTTAATTTTATGAATACCCTGGTATCAGAACAGGAATAAGATAGTCTGACAAAATGTCTTTTAAATAAATAAAATAACCTGATTATGAAAAAAATTTACCTGATTCTTATGATCTTCTTACCGGTATCAGCCGGGATTATTTCATGCTCTACCGGTAAAGAGACAAAACCTCAACCTGTGCTTGGAAACAGATCGGTTGCAATTATCCAGAAACATGGCCTGAAATTCAAGGACCTCAACAAAAACGGGAAATTAGACAAATATGAAGACTGGAGACTCTCTCCGGATGAAAGGAGCAAGGATTTGCTTTCAAAAATGTCGCTTGAGGAAAAGGCCGGATATATGTGCATCAACTCAGCCAATATGGTAGGTACGATGGCTGCAGAGGCTTCGGGAAATAAACTTTCAGCCAGCGATCTTTCTGAAGGTGGTCCCGGGCTATTTGGCGGTGGCAAAGGCTTTGGGCAGAACAGGAACGGAGAACGTATTGCCGGTATGAACAGTTCCGCCGGTACGACAAAAATGGTTAAAGAATTCCATAACCGTCACTTTATTCTAAGGGCAAATGAGAGTGCCAGAGTCACAGCCGAATGGGCTAACAAGCTTC
>Ga0187886_1003577_pt1 | contig 11566 bp, 7 predicted proteins | sample June2016WEW_20_1_FD_133001 | JGI IMG/M metagenome (GOLD analysis project Ga0187886, IMG submission 133001) | Peatland microbial communities from SPRUCE experiment site at the Marcell Experimental Forest, Minnesota, USA - June2016WEW_20_150 | ecosystem: Environmental > Terrestrial > Soil >...
CAGTGGGCTGAAGAGCGGAACTACCGGTCGCAAAACGGTCCGGAGGCGCTGCAGGAGTTCACCCGCGCGCGAAAGGAGACGATCGCGCGATTGCGCGGTCTTTCCCCGGCGGATTGGCAGCGCCCGGGGCGGCACGCGCTCTTCGGACCGACCACGCTGGCCGAACAGGCGCAATTTTCCGCGCGCCACGATCTTCTGCATATCGAACAGTTGCAAGGTGCGCTGGCCGTCTGCGGCCAATGATTCACCCGCGGTGCATGCCGCCGAACATTGCGATTCCAATCGGTTGGATTTATAATCGAAATATCCAGGGGGAAAAACTCGCGGGATAATCCCTTCAAGGTTTTTCCTCTCAACCAATAATTCCGTTTGGAAGCGCAAGGAGTGCTTCGGCTTTACATTTCTTCCTTATCCCTAAACCGGCGGTTTTTTCGATAGCGTCCATACAACTGGACGATTCGCGAAGCCGCCAAAGCCGCGTTGTTTTTTTCCGCAAGGACGGGCACTGCGTTTCGATGGATTTAAGGGGGATACAATGAACCGCTGGAACACATCGCAAAAACATCGTTTCTATCTCTCTCTGCGACCGCGATGGGATTCCATGACGTCGCCGATCGCTTTTCCGGCAACCGGTCCCGCCGGAAAATTATTCCCTTCCCCCGATAATCATTCCTTCTTTCTGGTAAGTATTCCGACGGGTTTTATACCAGGCTGCAATTCCGCGCCCTCTTAGCGCGGCGCATTGGAGGAGCCATGCCTTTTTTCCCCCGGTCCGTTCTCCGTGTTCTCCCGATCTTTTTCCTCATCAGCGCGGTGGGACTTGCGCTCCCGGCGGAAAAGGTCCGCTCACAAGGGACGGCCACCACGCTGCAAATCGTCAAACTGGATACCAGCGCCTTCCCGGAAATCCGCGTCCAGGTTCTGATGCTGGATCCGAACGGAGCCACGGCGGCAATCCCCTCCAATCAGAATCTCACCCTATCGGAAAACAGCCGCTCGGTGGAATTTGCCGTGGAGCAAAAGGAACTCGGCGCGGAAATCGGATTCCTCATGGATGCCGGGACGGGGCTGTATAGCGGCGGAGCCGGCGGCGCGACGCGCCTGCAGGAAATGAAAGACGCCATCCAGGAACTCACCCAGGATCCGCTGCTCCTCACCGGGAAGGACGTCTTTTACGTCGTCGCCCAGGAACCCCGCGGACCCATCACGATGGTAACGCCGGATACTCAAGCGACTAAAATTCCGACGATCCTCGGACAGTACAATCCGCAAATCACCTATCAGTACGCTTATCTTCTCGACGGGGTGAATTCCATGCTGGATTGGTTCGCCAAGGAAAATTCCTCCGGGATAGGACGCGGGCAGGCCATCATTGTTTTTTCCGGATCGATGTTCGTCGACCAAAAATATCCCCTGAAAACCATCGCCGACAAAGCCAAAGCCATGGGCGTCACTGTCCATACCGTGCTCATCCGATCTTCCCTGGCTCAGCAGGAGACCCTCCAAAACCTCGCGGATCAAACCGGTGGACAGTTCTTCTACCTCGGCTCGGAAGGGCCTTCCAGCCTTTCGGGATTGAAAGCGCGCCTGATGGGAATCCGCAACCAGTTCATTCTCACCTACCGGTCTCCCAACGCCGAGAGCGGAACCCGGGTGGTCTCCCTCGCGCTCGCCTACGGCCAGGGCGAAAAACCGGCGTTGGCGCAATACACGATCGATCTCAAGCCTCCCGTGGCCGTGATCCTCTCTCCGGGCAACGATCAATCGGTGAGCCCGGAGAAATATAAGCCGACCGAGAATCCCAAAGCCACCCCGGTTTCGGGAATCGTGGTGACCGGAACGGTATCCTGGCCCGACGGCCATCCGCGCAACATCAAACAAGCGACGTTGCTCGTCAACGGAAATCCCGAAGCGGTCCTGGACGGCCCGAAGGAACCATTAACCTTCGTATGGAATCCCTCCAAGGAAAATTCCTCCGGCCCTGTCACCCTGCAGATTCAAATCGAGGACGAATTGGGGTTGACCGGTCTGAGCGACCAGATCGTCGTGCGTATTACCTCCGGCGCCGCCTTTTCGCTGTGCAAAGCCGGGAGTTCCTCGCCGCTATGCAAACTCTCGGCTTCCAACCTGCTGCCGTACCTCTCGATTCTCATCGCCCTCGCCGCCGTGGGCTTGGTAGTGGTTTTCCGCAGGCAGGTGGCCGGGACAGCCGGGGAAGTGGCCGGCGCCGCCACCAACTTTTTCCAGGAAGTAGGGGAGACGCTGCGCTTTAAAAAACGCTCCGGTTCTGCGAAAGCGATCCTGGTGGATCTGGACGGAAACACCGGCACCGGCCGGACCTCCTTTGATTTGTTCGGCACGACCTCCATCGGGCGGTCCAAGAAAAACGCCGATCTGATTTTCCAAGCCATCCAGTCCAATAGTCCGATCAGCCGCTTGCATTGCACCATCCTGGAAGAAGACGGAAGTTTCTTCGTCCGCGACGACCAAAGCGCAAACGGCACCTATCTCAACGGACTAAGGATGGTTCCGATGGAACGCTATCCGCTGAAAGAGGGGGATGAGATTCAATTGGCCAACCCGAAAAAGGGCGGGGTCCGGCTGCGATTTAAATCGCAGGGCGAAGGCGGGCGCGGATGCGGAACGATGGATGTCGAATCCACCAGCCGGGTCAGCCGGTAATAGACCGGATCCGATAGATGGCGGAGATTATGACAGAGAAGACCGGCACCTACTTGATGTCATTCCGACGAGCTCCGAAGGGGCGAGGAGGAATCGGTGACGCATTTCATGAAGCCGGACTCGTTTTTTCCATTCGTTACCGATTCCTCGCCCTCGCTACGCTCGGGCTCGGAATGACATTTTGCATTAGCCTATTCGCTACACCAGCGAAAGAATCTCGCGAATACCTCTACGGCGCTCGCTGCATCGGATCCCGTTTTCCCGTTCGGCGATCAGCATGATGATCGATTCGCATAATTGAATATTCATAGGTTCGCAAATGGGAGATCTTTCCTCGACCCAATCCGTTTCCACACCAACCGGCCCCCGTCCGAAAAAAACCGCGCCGCGGAAGGGATCGATCCGCATCGGCATGGATCAAAACATCGGCGCCTCCCCTAAACGGCGTCTGCTGGAAGATGCCTGCTTCGCCGAAACGATGATCACCGCCGGCGGCCGGGCGATCACTCTGGCCATCGTGGCCGACGGGATCGGCGGAGAATCCTCGGGCGAGCGCGCGGCGAACCTCACGGTGGAAACCGTCGTCGATTGCGTCCGCGGGTCCACCGGCGGCGATTTTCCCCGGATCCTGAAAGCAGCTCTCCAGCAGGCCAACCGAGCCGTCTTCGAGGAAGGACGGCGGGAAGAACACAAGCGCGACATGGGTTCCACCGCAACGGCAGCCATCGTCTGCCGAGACCGCCTGTATATCGCTTCGGTGGGAGACAGCCGCGCGTACCTGGTCCGCGACGGCAAGGTAATCCAGCTCACGACGGATCATAATTGGGGCGAGGAGATGATCCGCCTGGGCAAGCTACACACGCAGGAGGCAGCGCGCAACCCGCGCGCCGGTTTGCTCGTCCGTTCGATCGGATCCGAGGCGGAGGTCATGGTCGACCTGGGTTTGTATTGGAACGCGCGGGAAGACGAGGCCGCCGTACGCTCCCGGCAGGGAACGCCGTTCAAGCCCGGGGATCATGTGGTGCTTTGCAGCGATGTGTTGATCAAGGAACGGCCGGACGGGCGGGGTCACTTCGTCGAAGCCGCGGAATTCCCGGAAATTCTTACGCGCAATCCCCCGCTTCAGGCGGCGCGCACCCTGGTGAGCAAAGCCATGGGGCGCAACGCCAACGACAATGTATCGGTGGTCGTTCTTGAAAAATCAGTGGGCGCCGGCGCCCTAGGGAAGAGTCTTCTTCGCCTGGTGTTAATTCTGGCGATTCTTACCGTCTTGATTTTTGCGGGCGCGGTTCTTCTTCCGAATTTCCTTTCGCACATCGCAACCCCAACCATCGCGTTGCCTGTGAGATTAATCCGGATCGTGGAATCCGGCGGGGATGTTCTGTATATGGAATCCGGCCAACTGCCGATAAAACTGCAATCCAACTCATCCCTCCCGATCCATGCTCGGGGCACGCTGCAAACTTTGGAGGGACGCATCCAATTCATCCTGCCGGATTCGTCCAGGATCTATCTGGACCGGTTCTCCAAAGTTACCCTGACGCAGATCGCCGATCCGCGTACCGAGGAACGGAACAACATCCTCACCCTGAAACAAGGCAGGCTGCTCGTCGTGTATTCTCCGCCGGTCGGGTACTCCAGTACGGTCGCGGCGCCGGGAAATCTCCGGGCGCAGGTGTTGGGTTCCATCCTGAGCGCAGCCTTCGATCCGGCGCAATCCCGGCTGGAGGCGGATTGCCTGGAAGGAGAGTGCCTGGTGGCGAACATTCGCGACGTTTTTCAATTGATTGAAGGAGGGTCAATATGCTTGGGTAAGTGCCGGCGGGATCGGTCCGCTTGGCGATGCCCGGTATGACCTGTGGGTTGGTCTTGGTGGAATGGACGCGGCATGGATCACGCCCACTACGCTCCCGTCCGCAACCCCGACTGAAACCCCCACGCGCACGCAGAAATACGTTCTGGTCAATGCCACCGAGGTGCCGTTGTCTGGATCGAATCCCACCGCAACGCCGGAACTCTCTCCGACGGTGCAGCCGACCGTAGAACCACCGACGGATGTGCCGACAACGGCGCCAACAGCTGCCGACACGAATGCAATAAGTTAATAGTCCAAATTGGCAAATGATACAGAATTGTGGGTTTGGGTTTAATGACTTCTATGTTAATGGCTTTTCAATCATCAGTTCTTGAATAACTTTGATGAACCTAGCTAAAACCTCCGGTCGCAAATCCCTGCAGTTCAAACAATCGGAATCTATATCGTGGTAACTCGGTGACCGTTTGACCAATCGGACCGGTCCGGTTTCCGTCTACCCGGCCTGGTCAACCTCGCGCGCAGCGCGCAGCCCGGAGAGCAGCGCTCCCTGGATCCAATCCGGCCAGGGCGAGGTGTGCTCGCCGGCGAAATACACGCGGCCTTCGGGCGCGGCGACGTGCGCGAGCCACGCAAACTCGCCGGGCCGGGTGGTCAGGAAAGCGCCCCGCGAGTACGGCTCGTTCGACCACGACCACGTCGCGGCCGTTTCGAAATCCGACCGCACGCCGGGGTGCACTTTCTCAAAAAGGTTGATCGTGCGTTCGATCTGAGCTTGTGGCGCCTGCTCGGAATATTCGCGCGCCATCCTCTCGTAGATATACGACATCAGAATCCCGCGCTGGCCAGGCTGGTCGTGCGTGGGGGACCACACCTCCAACGGCTGGTCGACGGTCGCGAATCCGTTTAGTCCCTCCCTTTCCCACGGGCGCGTCCGGGTCTGGACGAAGACGCGCGCCACCGGCGAAAGGTAGAGATTCCGGATCGCGGCAGTTTTCGGTCCGCTCCACGCCGGGGAAACTTCGATCGCGCGCAGCACCGGGAAGGGAATCGTGCAGATTACGCGCTCCGCGGATGCGACCTGCGCGGATCCACCCTCGACAAAGGTGACCCGCACGCCGCCGGCGTCCTGCTCGATGCGGCGAACCTCCGCGCCGTAGCGGATGCGATCCCCCAGCGCGCGCGCCATCGCGCGCGGGAGGAGATCGTTGCCGCCGCGGATCTTCCACATCGAGGGCTCCGCGCGGCTGAGCTCATCGTGCGCGAAGTCCAGCAGCGAATCATCTTCGAGCCCCTGCGCTAGATACAGGATCGCATCGTCCGACGCTCCCTGGCGGTGCAGGAACTCGCCGAAGGTGACGTCTTTATAGCGGTCGAATTCCGGGTAAGGCCAGCCGTCTTCCGGCAGATCACGAAGCTCCGCACACACGCGTTCGAAATACAATTTTGCGAGTCCGCCGAATCCAACCTCGCGCTCGCGCGGCGTGAACTCCACCCGCAGCCGGTTCAGGCCCGGTTCGGTGCCGTGCGGAACGACTTGGCGCGTACCGCGCCAGTAGTAGACCTCCGCGCCGGACTGCGGCCAAAAGGGATCAAGCTCAAGTTGAAATTTCTGTGCGTACTGGAGGGTCAGTTTGTGGGAAGCCGGTATCCGCCCGGCGCCGGCCTCCGCGTATTGCCCGCCGGAAAACGGTTCGCGCAAAGTGTGGATGCGGCCGCCGGGCCGAGCGCGCGCTTCGAGGATCGTAACCTCATGCCCCAGCTCGCGAAGCTTCAGCGCCGCTGCCAAGCCGCCGACTCCGGCGCCCAGGATAAGAATGTTCCGTCCCATCGCCCGCCTGCGGACGATGGGACCTGTCTTTTTCCGGGGATCATTCGGGGGAACGGTCATCGTTCAACCTCAAAACGCGGGCTACCCTCTGATCTCCGCGATATACTTCGCCCCACACCGGTAACAAACTGCTAGCGGCTGCTTCCGCCGGTAATCCCGGAATTTCTCGGCGCGCGGACTGTTCCATAGTTCCGCGATTGTCGACTCGCGGACGTTGCCGATCGAATAATCGGGAAAGTCCACGCAGAAGTTCGCCTCGCCCGAGGGCTGTATGTCGATTAATTTTTCGACGTTCGCGCAGGCCAAAGGTCCGACCGGAGATACCGCATCACAGAACCAGGTCCGATACTCTTCCTCCGTCATGGGCATGTACGGATAATCGGTGATTTCCCCAAGATCGGCGCGATAGGCTCGGAGTTGTTCGGCAAACTCGTCCGCATCGACGCCGCTTGTCTCGTGGTGAAAACCCTTCCAGGAAAATGCCTCACAAAAGAAATACTCGCGCAATTCGCGTTCGTATTTCAGTCCCACCGCCTGCGGGAGGTAATAATACGGGACGATGCACACCGAAGAAATCCCCAGGTTTCGAGCCGTCTCCGGGATTTTTCCCAAGCCCCGGTAGGAGTATAGGCTGATGGTGAAGGTGATGGATTTGGATATGGTAACGCCAATCCGCTGTTCCTCTTCCTTGAGCCGGGTCAATCCGCGGCTGATCCGCTCAAAGCATCCCGGCATCCCGCGGACCGAGTCGTGGATTGCATCGGGCCCGTCGACGGAAACGGTGAGGTGGATGTTTCCGATGCGGGCGATATCTCCGGCGAATCGCTCAAGTTGGGTGCCGTTGGTATCGATGGAAATAAAAATTCCTTTGCCGTGGATGTATTCCAGCAAAGGGATGATTTCCGGATACAGAAAAACTTCCCCGCCGCGCAGTAGAAGGCTGCGGATCTCGTGCGCCGCCGACTCATCCACCAGGCGTTTCCAATCCGCGAGCCCCAATTCCTCCCGGAGAAGATTGCGGCGGGAATGCATATAGCCCTCCCGGCTCCACTGGCCGCACATCCGACATTGCAGGTTGCAAGCGTTGGTGATTGTGAGGGAAATGCTTTGGGGAAATTCCATTTAAACCAGGGCCTTCCGGCGCAATAGGATGAACAGCAGCACGGCTTCGGAGGAATAAGCAAGGATGTTGGCAAAAGCCACGCCGCGGTATCCAAGCGTCGGGGTCAGGGCGAAACACAAAATGAGGAAGAACCCGGCGGTCCAGATCGCCGTCCACAGCGGGGTGCGCGCGTCCTGCCGGGCGTAGAAAGCGCGCGCGGCCGTTTCGATCAGTGCGTGGGCCGGCAACCCGATCAGGAAGATGCTGGCGGTCGCGGCCACCATTCCCGCGCCCTCCGCCGTGAACGCACGGCCTTCGAACACAAGCCGCACGGCCGTTCCCATGAGCGGAATCCCCACCACCATAACTGGAAGTGTCAGCGCGAGCGTAACCACAACGGCGCGACGGATCATGCGCCGGAGCTCGTCCATTGCCCCGCGGTCGGCGAGTTCCGAAAGCGTCGGCAACAGCACAGTTCCGAGCGCGGAACCGATGACCGTTTCCGGGACCTGCATGATGAGCCAGCCGTATGCCAGCGCGGTGATGGCTCCCGTGCCCAGCCCGGAGGCGAAGTTATCGGTGGCAACGAAAATGGTTTGGATGGCGGCCACCGTCAGAATCCGCGGCCCCATCAGGGTGGCCGCCTTGATCACACCCGGCGAGCGCCAATCGAGCGAGGGCGTCCAATGGAACCCGTGGGTGATCAGGGCCGGAACCTGGATGGCCAGATGCAGTCCCGCGCCGAGAATCGTGCCGTACGCCAATCCATAGATTCCATACCGCGGCACCAGCACAATCACACCGAAGATCAACCCGCAGTTGTATAAAATCGGAGCCAGGCCCGGCAACAGGAAATGCTTCAATGCCTGCAGGCTGCCCATTACCAGCCCGCTGACGGAAAAAATCAGCAGCGCCAGAAGATCCAAACGCATCAGGCTCGCGGTGAGCGCCTGGTGAGCGGGGTCGAAATTCGGAACGACTACATGCGCGATGAACGGCTGCGCAAACAGGGCCAGAACGCAGGCGAGCGCGGCGGTGATGAGGAAGGCCCAGTTCGCCAGGCGTGAGAATAATGCCCATGCCGCTTCCCTGCCCTCGCGGTCGAGCGTTTCGGTAAGGACCGGAATGACCGCCACGGCCATCGCCCCCCCGGAGATCAGGGCGAAGATCATATCCGGAAGGTTGTTGGCGGCGTTGAAGGCATCCAGTTGCGAACCGACGCCGAAGGATTGTCCGATCAGGATCTGCCGCACCATCGCCAGCAGTTTATCCCCCGCAAACAGAAAGCCTAGCAACAGAAACGAGCGCGCGATCCGCCGGTTCAAGATGTTTCCCCAATCTGCGAGAGTTGATCGAGCGCCGGAGCGAATCCCGGATGTTTGACCAGCGCTTCGCGCCAGTCGTCGATGGCTCCCGGACGGTCGCCGAGCTGCATGCGCGCCAGACCGCGCCAGTACCAGGATTCTTCCAGGTTTTCCTGCGCATACAGGGTCGAATTGGCGAGATCGATCACGTCCTGATATCTCCCGGCATAGTAATACGCAAAGTAGGGACCGGTCTGGTACCATAAAAACCGCCAGGGCAAACCCAGGAACCGCGCCATATCGAAAGCGTAGGCGGCATCGATATATTCCTTCCGGCTGACGTGAGTGGAGCCGAGATTGAAATACGCAAACGCCAGAGATTGCCCCTGCAGGGATTGGGCTTCGTTCAGAGCCAGGTTCAATGTGTTCGTCTGATTGGTCTCCAGATCCGCATTCGGCCCGAGTACGTCGGTCACTTCTTTCTCCCGATCCTTTGGATAGACCACCAGGTAGATGAAATTAAACGCGCGCCAATCGTACATCAGCGAATCGTATTCGACCGAATGGTTTGGCCCGAGGTAGGAATCCTGGGTGAGAAAGGTGCCCTTGTCGTCGAAGTATCCGGTCACAAAATCGTAGTGCCCCATCCAGCCCTTATTTCCTTCGATTACAATTAATCCCTTTTCGATGATCACCGGAAACCCGGCCGCGATCAGGTTGCGCAGATCGTCGAGCGTTCCCCCGGTGCGGACGAGGATTCCATACTCCGTCTGATCCTGCACGAAGCGTTCCATTTCATACGGCATGACGTTTTTATCGTCATGGTTGGGCTTCAGGTAGGCGGCAGCCGTTAACTGATTGCCGTCCCATCCCCAAAAATGCAGCGCCATGGAAAGGGTGGCCGGTCCGCAATTGTTATATCCCTGGTACTCGTGTTGGTCGAAGGGCAGCGTCACGGAAGCGGGAGTCGGCGGGCGATACCGCGTGGCGGTCGGCGTTACGGTGGGAAGATCCGCCTCGGTTGTACCCGCGGTGGGAGAAAGCACCGCGCTGCCGGCGCCGGCCGCGGTCAGGCTGGCCCGCATCATTGCCAGCCGGGCCTGATCCGGCGTGGAGATGCTCAGCGGATGCGGGTAAAGATATCCCCGGACCTCCGCCTGGAATTCGTCCAGTCTCCAATAAACCCGATCGTGTACGGCGGGAACCTGATAGAGGAGTAACCCGGCTTCGATCAGGCAAACCGCGATCAGGAGGACGATGGCGACTTTTTTTCTCATGAAAAGCAACCGTTGAAATCCGCAGAACTCCCGGGATTATACCTTCCGCCTGGAAGCAATAGGCGGTCCCAACGCTTTACCGAGATCGTTCCTGCACCAGGGGCATTGAAAATATTTTTACCTTTGGTCCTTTATCCGTATAAACCGTAGAGGTTTTCCGGTGGAAAAAGGAGATATGTCAACGGTTGCTCTGCGGTCTTGAGCGGAATGCCGCAGGGCCAATCATCCGCCATAGTCGCATGCAGGAGGTTTTTTTTAGAAAAGGAGATCAACTTTGCGGCGGGTATTTGCGCACCGCGCTGCAAAAAGGACACTCGGGGTTGTCGCAAAGGAGTGCCTGCGAATCCTGGCGGATCCAGGCGACGGCGGTGTTTAATAAATCCCGCAGCGGAATCCGCTGAAGGATGAACGAGCCGATTTTTTCCGAGCGTTCCACACCCGCCAGCATCGGTTCGATCGCGCCGAATCCCCTCGCGCAGCCGGGGAACGCCGGGCACTCCACAACCCCCTTGGGAGTGAGCGCCCAGCGGACAAATCGTTTCCGCCCGGCGCGCTGTTCCGCCAGATGCAACGCCACGTTGGCTGAAGGCTCGGCACCCAGCAGGATCACGTCGCCGCCGGCCCTGGCTAGTTCATCGATCGGTGCAAACGGCTCGGCGAGAGTCTGCGTTTCCAGAATCTCCCCGGCGTTCCAACCGGCAAAGGAGAGAATCGGATGGCTCGATCGCGCCGCTCCGCCCGAGCGCCGGATCGATTCCGCCAGCGGTCCCATCAGCGGCGACGCGGGGAGCGACCCGCGGAAAAATTCCGCATCGACGCTGGCGCCGCTGGCGGCGGGGTAATCCACCGCGTTGTCCGCCGGCCCCTCCGAGGGATACACCATCGTTTGGTACGTGAAGGTGGGCGTGATCACCGTGGTGCAGGAATCCGCTAGGGCCGCGGTAAGCGCGGACACCCCTCCGCGAAGGATCTCCGGTTCGGCCGCAGGTCCGATCGCCAGAACCCGCGCCTCCCCGTCGACGCCGATCCGCCGCAAGGCCAGCAGGACGTTCCGATATCCGAAAGCTCCGGTTCGATTCTTGGAAGGCATGCAGGCTTTTTTTATACCGGCGCGAGCGGTTCCGTTAATCCTTCTCCAGGTCGCTGCGCTTTTTTCCTTTGCCCAGTTCCACCGATCGCTGAAAGGCCGCCCACACGGCGCGCGAGACGGCGGTCCGAAACCCCGCTTTCTCCAGATAATACATCGCTTCGGCGGTGGTTCCACCCGGAGAGGTCACCTGATTGCGCAGGCGAGCCAGATGCTGCGAGGTATGCATCGCATAATCCACCGAGCCCTTCACCGTTTGCAGCACCAGCTGTTCCGAGAGTTGGCGCGAGAATCCCAGATGCACGCCTGCATCCACCAGCGCTTCCATGAACAGGAACACGTAGGCCGGACCGCTTCCGGAAAGCGCCGTGGCAACGTCGAGCAGGTCTTCATCCTCGACGTACACTTCCACCCCGAGCGCGCCCAGGATCTGCTTGGCTTGGCCCTTCTGGATTTCGGTCACGGAGGGA
>Ga0187886_1003578_pt1 | contig 11566 bp, 9 predicted proteins | sample June2016WEW_20_1_FD_133001 | JGI IMG/M metagenome (GOLD analysis project Ga0187886, IMG submission 133001) | Peatland microbial communities from SPRUCE experiment site at the Marcell Experimental Forest, Minnesota, USA - June2016WEW_20_150 | ecosystem: Environmental > Terrestrial > Soil >...
GACCTTAATATCGCTTTTCGGCCTATCAGACGCGTATTTATTTATCTTCTCCATTATCCACAGCAGGCGCTTTTTATGGCCGTAGATGTTTTCTGGAATTTCAGACGGAGTAAGACCCCATTTTTTGGAGCCGGATACGCTCTCCTGCGAAAATAATAAGTTCATAGTATCTATCGTTGCGAACCCATTTTACCTTTAAGAAAGAAGCCCTGAAGGTAATTTATAAGAACCGTCACGATATAGAATATATGGCAAGGGACTATGATAAAAATAAAACCGAATAATAAATACAAATACACGATAATTTTTTTGATGTAAAGGCGATAAAATAAGTCCCATTTTCCAGCCAACCTTATATAACCGTAGGTGTCTTCATATATCAAATAAAATCGCATATCGGTCCTTAAGGCTAACCGCTCTAAGGCAGGCCGGACCGTCCCATCTATGTCATAAGGCTCAACAGGAATAACGAGGGCGTACTTTTCCTTTAATTTATTATTCTTGATGGTTGAAGTGTCATACAGGGTAAAGGTCCATCCCGGAAATTTTTCTTTCATTTTGTCAATAAAGCCGGAATATTTTTCATAGCTCTTTTCTTTGTCATAGATAAAGAGAATCTTCTGCGGCTTCAATTCGAACACTTCACTATTGAACCCGTCTAATAGCAAATTTTTTGGCTTGTTCATGTGATGTTCTTTCCTCTTTTTTATTTAAAAGCTTTGAGCGTAATGTAATAGCCGAAGTACCGAGACAGCAAGTCAAGTGCTTTTTTAGAGAAATAGTTGGATAATGCCGGTATCTGGTCCGGTGTCAGCGTGGTCAGATGAAAACTAAGGTCGTGAAAACTATCGAACAGGTTTTTCAGGTCTCTTTTGTTAAGATACCGTAACGGCGGATAGCCGAATCCATCGCCTGCGTACCAGCTCTTTAATTTGTCAGGGGTAAGATACTGTAATTCACCCTGAACGACACCATGCCACAGTAAAATTTTAAGATAATATTGGAATGAGTCTTTGTTATAAAATAGCGCAATAACTTTGCTGCCGGGTTTCAAGACCCTGTAAATTTCTTTGATGGCGCGCTGGATATCCGGAACAAGAAACAACACGCCGCAGCTATATACCAGATCAAAAGTATCATCATCAAAAGGCAGATTCTCGGCATCAGCGACGTTAAGGTTAGATTTTAGCCCGAGTTTTTCCAGCCGTCTCCTGGTTATATCAATGTGTCTCGGGGTCAGGTCGATACCGGATAGCTCTGCGCCGTTTTTCGCAAACTGGTTATGGTCGACTCCTTCACCAACTCCTATTTCAAGAACCTTTTCACCCCTGTGTTTATCAAACTCCATTAATTCCGGTAAATATGGGTAAAGGGTATACCGATATTTTTCTGTTTGTTCGAAGAACTCTCCGGAACCGAACGGAGTAGCCACATACTTCCTGCCCAGGGTAGCATCTTCATAGGAATAGAAATCGCGGAATTGTTGCTTAATTGACGCCGTCTTATTTTCCCCGTTAGACTCCATTAGCCGATCACCTTCTTTCATTGCTTTTTCTTCCATGGAAGGATACGCCCCGATATATGATATAAATCTAATACAATAAGCTCCAAAAGCCTTTTCGCGGAACGATATGGATATCTAAACCAATTAGCACGGATATAATTTTTAGTATTGTTCCTGGCAATCATTTCGTTTATCGCTCTGGATAGCTTGATAAATCTATCTTTCGGCATGTCAGAGAAAATCTTGATCGAGTCCAGAGATTGCAGCGCTCCAATTTCTTCCCATAACTTATCAGAATAGGTTAAAACCCCATTTTTAAAAAGCTCGGTATAATAAGGACTCCCGGGCAAAGGCAACAGGTTATTTAGCCCGGTACAATATATTTTTGTATTCTTGATAAATTGCATCGTGGCTATTAAATCGTCTTCATTTTCTCCCGGCAGGTTTGTAATAAAGGCAGAATTAACCAAAATGTGAGCTTTATTGGTGAGCATGGCTGCCCCTGAATTTTGTTCTACGGTTGTTTTTTTGTTCATCGAATCAAGCATTCTCTGGGACCCTGATTCAAAACCATAGTTTATGAAAAAACACCCGGCTTTTTTCATAAGCTTCAATATCTTATCATTTACCGAGTCCACCCGGGCACTACAAGCCCACCTGAACTTTTTATTCAATTTCCTGTCAATCAACTCATGACATAGTAACTCAATCCTCTTACGGTTAGCTAGAAATTCTGTATCTACAAAATATAAAGCCTCAACTTTATAATTCTCCAATATGGAGTAAATTTCGTCTATAGTATATTTTACGGAATGGAATCGTACGGTTTTGTAAATAAGCTTATTGGCGCAGAACCTGCAGCTAAACGGACATCCTCTGGAAGTAATAAGCGTTGTCACTCTGGCCGGTACATTAGGAATCACTATCTCATTCAAGCGGGTATAAAATTCCATATCCAAAAGGTGCCGCGCCGGAACAGGAAGATTATCTAGGTCCGCTATCGGACATTTCTCTCCGGTAGAAAGCACCTGGTTGTTTTTTTTAAATGTCATCCCATCAACGTTTTCATAGCTTTCTCCGGACGCCAGTTTAAGCATCGTCAACTCCCCTTCATCCTGGCAAACCGCATCTATTTCCGGGCATTCTTTTAACGTCAACTCAGGCTCCGCTGTAGGGTGAAAACCCCCGGCAATCAGAGGATAATTCTTCCCTCCAGGAATGCTTCGAATCAACCTTGCCACTCGCTGAGTGTCATAAATCTGTATTGTCATCGCTCCGATGCCGATAAGATTCGGCTCGAAATTTAATATTTCTTTTTCGGTTTTTTTATCGAGTTCTCCAAGACCAATTTCTCCATCCTTATATTTGAGTGATACCCGGTCGATGATTTTAATTTGATGCCCGTTCTTCTCCAGGGAACTGGCAATGTAAGCCAACCCTAACGGAGGACTATAACTTATCGAAGAATTAGCACCATATAACGGGTTAATAAGACAAATCCGCATCGTATTTCTCCAAGTCAATAATATTATACATAAAAACTCAACCACCGCAGAAGTGGTAACTTAATTAAAATCATTTTACCAAAATCTTGCCTTTTCCCGAGTATTTTTTGCCGATTTTATGAAACGAACAAGTATTAATATAAACACAAAAGTATATGTCATTGAAGAAACTATTGCAGCTCCATTAATTCCCAATCGGGGAATTAAAAACATGTTTACAGTAACATTAAATATCAACGCTATAACCCAGGATAAAGGCACAAACTTGGGAAGTCCGGTGGCAACCAAATACATGACGATAATAGTTTCTATACTTAAAAAGAAAACCCCTGGCAACAGCCACAGAAGAGCGTCAGCCGCTCTGGAAAACGCCTGTCCATAGAAGAACGTGATAAAAGGCCTGGCTATTATCGCTACAAAAATGCAGGCCGCCCCCATTACAATCGCGGTTGCCCTGGCTACTCTTTTACTGTGAACCCATCCGCCCTCGCTCATCGCGGAAACATGGGGAAACAGTATCATGCCGATGGACGCTGGTATCATTAATAAGATATCCCCGGCATTCGTAGCGATGGAATAAATCCCGGCCTGCTCTGTACCGAGCATGGAGTTGACCATCAACATATTGAGACGTATGACGAGAAAACTGAACAACGCCGCCAGGTAAGCCTTGAATCCGTAGCGCGCCATTTGCTTTAACAGAGAAGGGGTGAACCCGAGCCCGTTCTTTTCAATGCGCCACAAATACCAAAAAACCAAAGCGCCGTATAAAAACGTCATGATTGTTGTGAACGCTATCAATGAAAGAACGCCTTCTTTTAAAAGAACCAGCAAGATAACGACGACCAGGACATTGATGATAGCCTGGATGAACTCAAAGACGTTCAGGACCTTGATTCTCTGTATACCCAGCAGGATGTTCTGGCCGAGCAGAACCAACAGGGTGAAAGGGATACCCACGACACCGATTATCACATACTTAATAGAAACGCCCGACGCAAGCTCCGGTCGGAAATAAAGAATACCCGTGGCGATAAGAGCGATAATAGTCCCGCCGATGAGACTCACCCAGAGCGTATTGCCGGTTATCGTCCCGAGCCGGTTACGGTCCCTGGCGATAAAATATGTGTTGGCAGCGTGCAATCCCAGGTTACCGAACTGCGTCCCCATGGCCACGATGGAGGCTGTAACCGCATATATGCCCCTCCCCTCCGGCCCCAGGTAACGCGCGGTGATGACGCCCAAGACGAAACCGATTATCAGAATCAATATACGAGTTATCAGCGTCAGGGATACGCGCTGAATGAATAATGAGGCCCTGACACGCCTGACCAGTCCTATTGCCAGCAGCTTGTTTATAACTTTAAATGATGGAATATTCTTCATTTACTTAAGTTAGATAGCTATCTACTCTTCCTCGCAAAGACCATAATATACTAGCCTAAAAGTGAGGGAAGGAAAGCAGGCAGGTATTTTGTTATACGTGAGAATATCCAGGGGAAATAAATCTGTTCTTTTGCCCATTGATATTTTTTTATTTTTACTGCCGTGAATTTAGTAAATAAACGTTTGCATTGGGATGAAGTATAGACTTTTACCAGTGGCTTAGCACCGCTCCGCGAAAATTCTACACTTGAGGAAAGAAGCTCAGCGATAGACATTTTAAAGAGTTTACGTTGAAATATTCCCTGAAGAAAGACCAAATTAACCCAATAATGCCATGAGTTTTTATGGTAAAGACCAACAATTGCCAGTCCACCAGGTTTTAAAACCCGGTGGATTTCAGATATGGCTTTTTCTATATTTGGTGTATGATGCAGTACTCCAAAACTGTAAACTACATCTACTGACTCTGAAGGCAGTGACATACATTCCGCATCCCCGATAATAAAATCAGCTGGAAAACCGAATGTATCAAAAAGTTTCTTGGCCAGTTCAATATGCCTGGGGGTTAAATCAAGACCGATGACCTTGGCCCCATTTCTAGCAAGACTAAGTAGATCGGCACCCATACCACAACCCACTTCCAGCACCGTCTTACCTTCCACATCTAACTCATCAATCATTTTTTTCAACCAGGGTGCATGCGCCTCGTATCTGTTTTTCAAGGCGGCTTCAAAAAACTCCTTTGAGCCTTCTTTATAAGTCTCGGCATATACCGCGCCGCAGGGGTCATTCGTCCATTGTTTAATGGCTTCCAGCTTTTCTTTTTCCATACTCTTATATCCTCTCTCCCGCTATCCAGTAATCATACCACTTGCTCAAGTTGAACAGAATCCAGAGTGGCACACTGTTTTCAGCTTCTCCGCGGCGCTGTTTCGCCAGCAAATCGGTCAAATACTCGTAGTTGAAAAAACGGCGTTCCCTTATCTTTGAATTTAAAATACCGTCCGTGATATATCTTCCAAGCTCCCCGCCGAACCATTCCTTGACCGGCGCGCCGAACCCCTGTTTCTTGCGGTAGATAATATTATCCGGGATGATGCCTTCCACCGCCTTTTTCAAGATGTATTTCGTCTGGCCGTTTTTTATTTTCAACGCGCTCGGTATGCCCATGGCGAATTCCACCAGCTTATGGTCGAGATAAGGCGCCCTCCCTTCCACGGAGGTGGACATAGTTATTTTATCCACGCGCATCAGGAGAAGCTCCGGCAGGCGGTGCTTTAGCTCCAGGTAGACCATTCTTTCCAGGAAGTCCGCGCCGGGTTTTTCAGCGTAGATTCTGGAAAGGAGTTCTTTTACGATACTGGCAGAATCCATGTTTTCCCAGCCGGCGGTGGTATCTATTAGGGCTTCTTTTTGGGTCTCGGTAAAAGCGATGGCACCGCCCCAGAACAGTTCCTTATCCCTGGCGGCACGTCTCAATATTTCTCTCACGGCAATGCTTCGTATTACCGGGGCATGAGGAAAAGATGTGGATACACTGTTGACCGCTTTCCTTACAAAACCCGGCACCATCATGTACGGTTTCCAGTATTTATGATATAAATCCAAGGTGTACTTATATCCTTCATAGCCGAAGAATATCTCATCGCTGCCTTCGCCTATCTGGATGACGATGACCCCATTATCCCGCGCCAGTTTAGAAACAAAATAGAGCGGCACGCAGACCCAATCGGCCACAGGCTCATCCTGGTTAAATATCAATTTCGGGACATAGTCCATGAGGTCTTTATCGTCGATGATGATTTCGTGGTGGTTGGTCTTGAACTCCTGTGCTATCTGCCGGGCGTATTTGAACTCGTCGAAGGCGGGTTGGTCTTTAAACCCCACGGAAAAAGTCTCCACCGGCCGATCCATCAGGCGGGACATGAGGGCAACGTTCGTGCTCGAGTCGATGCCGCCGCTTAAAAACACCCCGAAGGGTACGTCAGACATCATTCTTTTCTTAATGGACTCGGTCAGAAGGTTCCTTATCCCCCCGGTGTAGTATTCTTCCGGCTGTTTTTCCCGCGGGGCTGGCACGATGGCGTCCCAGTACCGCTCGTAAGAGATATTGCCACGCTGGTCGCAGACCATGTAAAAACCAGGGGGAAGCTTGTTTATTCCTTTAAAAAGGGTGTAAGGCGATGGCGTGACGAAAAAAGTCAGATAGTGATAGAGGGCGGTGGTATCTATATCTCTTACCAGCCCGGGGTACTCTAAAATGGCCTTAATTTCTGACGCGAAAATAAAAGCCCCGTTTTGGCACGAGTAATATAAAGGCTTTTTACCTATCCTATCTCTGGCTAAAAAAAGCTGCCTTTTCCGGCTGTCCCAGATGGCGAAGGCAAACATGCCTTCGATGTCATGAACACAATCGAGGCCCTTTTCTTCATAGAGGTGCAGGATTGTCTCGGTATCGGTGCGGGAACGATAGACGTGCCCTCTGGCCTCTAGCCACGGCCGCAGCTTTTCATGGTTGTAAATCTCGCCGTTAAAGACAATCCAGACCGTACCGTTTTCATTAGACATAGGCTGCTTGCCGCAGGAAGACAGGTCGATGATGCTTAAACGTCGATGCCCCAGGCCCAGCGTCCTGTCCGGCGAAATATAGACGCCGGCGTCATCGGGTCCGCGGTGCACCATCGTGTCGCGCATTTTCACAAGTATTTCTTCAGACACTTCCGGGTACGCTGCTGCGTATTTAAAAATGCCGCATATTCCGCACAAGGGCGTCAACCATCCTTTTCAGGCTAACTTTTTATAGACGTTTAACAGAATTTCCGCTGATTTATCCCAGGTATATTTTGCCACAATCGTCTGTCTGGCGTTGAGACCGAGGCGGGTATTATCCGCCGCCAGCGCGTCGAGCAGAGTTTTTTTCAGGCTTTCCGCATTTTCTTTTTTAAAGAGGTATCCATTTTCACCATTCTTTATTACTTCAGCCAGCCCCCCGACATCGCTGGCCACCACAGGTTTGCCCATGGCCATGACCTCGACCAATTTCAAAGGGACTATCGTCTCCGTCGATACCGTGGATGGGCGCGGGACAACGAAGACATCGCACATATCATAATAAACCGGCATATCATCGTAAGGCACACCGGGTATTAGCGTCACGTTTTTCTGAAATTTACTTTCTAGGTCTGATAGGCTCCGGTTACCCGCCGGTCCGCCGAGGAAGATGAAATATACCTCCGGATTTTCCCTAATTATTTGTGGGGCAACCGCCGCTAAATCATTCACGCCGTTAATCCAGTCCATCACGCCGGCATACATGACCACCTTGCCGTCGATACCCAGTCTCTTTTTCAGCTCCGCCGCCTTGTCCGAGTATTCTTTTTGGGGAGCAAATCGTGTAACATCGGCGCCGTTGGGCACTACGGTGATGCGGGAATCGGGAATCCGGTAATGGCGTATTATCCACTCCTTCAGGCGGTCGGTCAGCGTGACAATATGAGCGCATTTCCCCATGACGTTTCTATCGGTGCGCTGAATATAATAGGCCTTGATACCCTTGAGAAATCCACTTACAGATTCGTGGGCCAGGCCGTGATACTCGAAAACAAAAGGACGGCCGGTTTTTCCGGCTACTTGAGCGGCGGCTTGCCCGAAGACGACGGAATTATGGGCGTGCAGAATATCAAATGGCTGTTTTTCGGCAGTTCCCACAAGTAATTTTTTGTCCCGGTGAATTGTATTTATCGCCTGCCAGGCTGAATTGCTTTGCCCCGGTGCGCCGAAGGCCAGCGGCAGGCGGTTAACCGTCACATTGCCAAACTGCTCCTGCTTGAGCGGAATTGTCTTCCCCGGCACTGTCCTGTCTGCGGTCAGAACATGAACATCGAAAGGCAGGCGGCAGATAATGTTGTAAAGTCTGGTCGTGGTGCCGCTATATTCGGGAAAAAAATAGTTGGTGAGATGTAAGACGTTCAATTGCGCTCCCGTGACGGGTCTTGGGCAATAAGTGCCATTCTACTCTCTCAAAACAAATGCGCTTGGCGTTTAACAAGTACGATTTCATGCCCTATTTTACCACGGTCAGCAACGACCAGCGATGCCTTAAACTATTTTTTCCAAATTATTGATAAAACCTGATGATTAAGGGATGGCGCATGGCCTTCTTTATCCTGGTTTCTTTGGCGACAATCTCTTCCCGGACGGCTTTATGCTCCACCAGCACCACGAGGCAATCGGCGCCTTTAACAATCGACTCTATCGATTCGTATTGACGGCCGTTCACCACCGGGTCATAAACGCTGACCTGATAACCGTCAACCTTCAGCAAATCGATTATTTCCTGCGCCGGGCTGTTCCGGGTATCGTAAGTGTCCGGCTTGTATGTGATTCCGAGCGCCACAATACGCGGTTTTTGGATATCTTTAACGGCTTTTTTAATCTCTGCCGCCATCTTGCCCGGCACCTCGTCATTGACCTTGCGCGCAGCGGTGATAAGCCGTGAGTTGACCGGGTCTACCTGCTTGATGAACCATGGTACGATGGGAATACAATGCCCCCCTACGCCGATACCCGGTTTTAAAATGTTGACCCTCGGGTGTTTGTTCGCCAGTTCGATGGCGGGGAGAATGTCGATGCCCAGCCCGGCGGCGACGGCGGCAAACTCATTGGCCAGGGCGATGTTGACGTCTCTGAAGGTATTTTCCATGAGCTTGACGAGTTCTGCCGTGATAATGTCGGTTTCATAGAGATTGCCTTTGACAAAAGAAGCGTAGATTTCTTTGGCCATTCGGGTGGATTCCCGGTTCACTCCGCCGATGACCCTGTCATTCTCGACGATTTCCTTAAGCACCGCGCCGGGGAGGATGCGTTCCGGGCAATGAGCCAGAAATATATCCTTTCCTGCTTTTAGCCCCGTCTTTTCGATAATAGGAGTTAAAACGTTTCGGCAAGTACCGGGCGGGACGGTGCTTTCCAGTATCACCAGGTTCCCGGCCTGCAGGCAGGGAACGATAGATTCCGCGCCCTGTCTGACCAGCGAAAGGTCGGCGGCCTGTTTTTTCGCGTCGAGGGGGGTGGGCACGCAGATAATGAACACATCGGCCGGGGCGGGGGTTTTACTGGCGCGTAGGTTTTTTCTGACTTCCGGCTCTTCGAATACCTGCCTGACCTCGTCCTCGGCCGGGAGAAGGGCTCCCTTGTTGATGGAATTGACCACGCTGTCCTGGACATCCACGCCCATCACCTGATAGCCGGAACGGGCCAGCATGATTGCCAGCGGGAGACCGACATACCCCGTGCCGATGACGACAACTTTCTTGGTCATTTTCCTGTTTTAGACCTCTTTCCCTTGTAAAATATCGATAATGCGACCAGCAGCCCTGCCATCACCGAAGGGATTATTCCAGGCGGGTTTTTTAGCCAGCATGATTCCGGCGCACTCTCTGATTTTATCAGGGCTGGCGCCTGCCAGAAGGTTGGCGCCAACATCCACCGTCTCTGGCCTTTCGGTATTATCTCTCAAGGTGACACAGGGTACGCGCAGGATACAACTTTCTTCCTGCACGCCGCCGGAATCCGTCAGAATGAGCTTCGCATTTTCTTCAAGCTGTAAAAAACCGAGAAAGTCTACCGGTTCTATCATCGTAAGGCGCTCGGCCCGCAGCCCGAAGCGCTCTATCATCTTCCGAGAACGGGGGTGGATAGGATAAATAACCGGCATTTTGTATTCTTTAGACAGACTTTCCAGTCCCGAGATGATAGATGTGAATCTGGTGCGGTCATCCACGTTCTCCTGCCGGTGCAGTGTCAGCAGGAAATACTTACTAGGGGTGAGGTTTAGCTTTTTAAGGATATCGCTCTTTTTTCGGGAAATCTCGGAGTTCTGGTAGAGGGCGTCCACGATGGTGTTACCGGTGACGGAAATTTTCCCCCCGGGAATGCCCTCGCCAAGCAGGATTTGCCGGGCTTTTTCCGTCGGGGCGAACAACAAGTCGGCGCAGTGGTCGACAAGGATGCGGTTGATTTCCTCGGGCATGCGGCGGTCATAACTTCTAAGTCCCGCCTCGATGTGCCCCACCCTGATACCGGACTTGACTGCGGCCAGCGCTCCGGCCAGCACGCTGTTGGTGTCCCCTTCCACGAGCCCATCGGTCGGCTTCTCGTCTTTAAGCACCGTTTCCATGCCGATGAGCATCCTGCCCGTCTCTTCCGCATGAGAACCCGAGCCTACACCGAGGTTGTATTTAGGCTGCGGAAGATTAAGCTGTTGGAAGAAGATATTGTCAAGGTTAGGGGAATAATGCTGGCCGGTATGCAGGATAAAATAGTCAATTCGGCTTTTTTCCAGTTCCCGTATCACCGGCGACATCTTGATTATCTCAGGGCGGGTGCCCAGTATCAATGCAATCTTCATCTGTTTTCAGGTTAGCGATATTTCCTGTTCATTCCAGGGGAGTAACTGGATGATGCAATAAATTCAATATCTCCGGATAAGGACTTACCTTAATATTACATCTCTGGCGGGACATATGTTCTTACCAAGTTTATCTTATTTGGAGTGTCATTGTAAAATAGAATATCATTAGGGCTGCTAGTCCATAAATGATATGAGAGAATATACCGAGAAGAGGGTCTTTCCTTAAGGAAGAGGAAACGAGGAAAACGGCCTGACGTTAATCAGTAGCCGTTCGTTTTAAAAAAGGCGGTTTATAGTCTAAACCGAGCAAGCTGCGAGCTTTTTTCTGCAATTGATTTAAATATAAAACGAACTTTCGTTTATCCGCGGCTGACAGGGAAGAAAATACCATTTCGATTGACTCTCGCGTCACTCTTTCGAATCTGTCCTTCCCCTTTTTCGTCATGATGACTTTAAAAACCTTTTCCTTTGGCACTTTCACCTTTTTTACCAGTCCGACCTTTTCCATTCTATTGACCAGAGTGGATACCGAATGTCGTTGACGCATGGTGAAAGAGGCTATCTGGTTCATGGTTGCCGAGCCACCCCACATTGTCAGTACATATAAAACCTGGGTCTGTTCCTTGGTTAGATTAAACTGTGCGAGTTCCAGCAAACGCGACCTGGTTACCGCGAAGTGTGCCTGGTCCAGCAGTACCCATATATCATAGTCATTATTAGGATTAAAGTTGTTATTTTCCGCGGGCGGATTCTGGTTTA
>Ga0187886_1003580_pt1 | contig 11565 bp, 26 predicted proteins | sample June2016WEW_20_1_FD_133001 | JGI IMG/M metagenome (GOLD analysis project Ga0187886, IMG submission 133001) | Peatland microbial communities from SPRUCE experiment site at the Marcell Experimental Forest, Minnesota, USA - June2016WEW_20_150 | ecosystem: Environmental > Terrestrial > Soil >...
CAGATGGGCTGCGTGCGCTTGTCGTCAACTACACGTCCAACAATGTGACTCCGCTTGCATGGTCCGGCGCGGCTTGGATAGCGGCCGCTCCGGTAGCAGTGGGTACGAGTCCTTATGTGGTCGCAATCACGCCAGATGGGCTCCGGGCGCTCGTCGCCAACAATGGTTCCAACGATGTGACTCCGCTCGCATGGTCCGGCGCGGCTTGGGTGCCAGACACTTCGGTATTAGTGGGCACAGGTCCCGACTATCTGGCAATCAGCCCAGATGGCCTGCGCGCGCTGGTCACGAATTCTACGTCCGGCGATCTCACTCCGTTGGCATGGTCCGCCGGGGCTTGGATACCGGGGGCTCCGCTAGCGGTCGGCACAGCTCCCGGTGTCGTTGGAATCACGCCAGATGGGCTCCGTGCGCTGGTCGTGAACTATGGTTCCAACAATGTGAACCCCTTCAGCTGGTACGGGAGCGCCTGGATAGCGGACGGGCCGCTCGGCTTAGCCATCACTGTGCATGCGGGCTCTGGGAACGTTCCAACTGGCAGCTACACTTGTGTTGCGTGGGTTGGAGCATAGTCAATGCCACAGGTCCGCAAGAACCCTTTGCCCCCGGCTCGTTATTGGATTTACATCCAAGGCGGCAAGAGCCAGGAAATTTGGGACCTGTGGCTCAAAAAAAACTCGGACGTACTAACCATCGAGCAAAAGCAGGCGGAAGGTTTGCCGAACCTTTCGCAGCCGGATGTCACACCACCGGGCATGCCTGGGGTCGAGCCCGCGGGCAAAGCGTTCGAAACCTTCTATATTTTCACGCTCAAAGAACCAGCGATTTGGCCGCGCGGTGTCGGGTTTCCAAACACGGCTGAGCCTGCCGTCACGAAAGCGAGCGACGTCACGACGCGGCCGCCCGTGCCGACCGTGGTCGACGTGGTCAAGGACATTGCTGAAACTGCAGCGGAGGCCGCGGCAAGGGTTCGGAACATGGCCCTAGTTGGCCTTGGCCTCTACTTGCTGTGGCAATACGAACAGCGAAAGGGCCGCGGATGACACTGCAGGTCAAAGTCGAGCTCTGCGACAACTGCGCGAAGCAATTGGCAGCATGGCAGCAAAAGCTAGGCGAGCGTGCCATGGCCGCCATGGCAGGCCAGATTTTGCAGGGCTGCCCAACGTGCCGCGCACAACTGCCGCCAACCGAAGGCCATCTATTCACCAAGCTGCAGCGCGAGTTTGAACCCGACTTTCAACCCGTAGGAAAACTGAGGTAAATCATGGACCCGATGAGTGCAGCGCTGGCCCTCTGGGCACTGAGCAGGAGCAAACCACGAAATCCCGAGCTCGTGGCGTACGCCGTACCCTCAAAAGGCCTCGGAGTCGTCATCTTGCCGAGCGGAAACAAACTTGTTCTTGGCAACGGTTACGCCTACGAAGCTCATTGGACGGGCAAGACGATTGTGAAGCTCATCTATGGCAAGCAGACGGACGCAGACACATCGCTACCATGGATTGAGGATGTGACCTTGCCTCACGAGCTCATGCGCGCAAAGTCCATCGCCGGCGCGGATGCCATCGTCATCAAATACAAAACGACGGTGTGGGTCGTAGACAAGAACGGCAAGAGCATTGTGACCGTCGACCAAGGCAAGTTCCTAGGGCAGAACCTTCTAGGCTCTAAAGAGGATGGCTCGGCGATGATCTCCGAGGTCTTGAAACGGAGCATTGACCTCAGTCCAAATCAGGCCGTGCTTGGTATCCACGCGTTCTGCTAGGGCGTGAACCACTTGCCGCCTTTGGTCGACAAGTGTGGAAACGATGGAAAACCACGGGACCCCGCGTCGCGTCCGAGTGGCACCCGTTTGGTGGGTGGTTCACCACGCAACGTCTGACACGGCACGTCGAGCGATGGCCCTGGCTCGCGTTGATTCATGTTCCAGTTGCGGACCTCACTCAAGTGCAAGTGATTGCAGTGAATGGTCTGGCACGGGTTGATCGTCTGCAGGCCTACTTGTGAGGCCTCATACGCGACGCGGTTCTCACAGCCTGGGCGGCCTAGGTAGAAGTTGCCCACCATGACGGGCAGGGGTGGCAAGAAGATCCACACGTCCTGCGTCCATGCGAAGTGACAGGGCACTTTCGTGCCGTCGAGCTGCACATCTAAACGCGATACGCAAAGCAGCTTGCCTTGCAAGATGTAGCCGGCGAGCTCGTCCAAGGTCTCATCAAAAAAAATGTCACTGTTGGCGATGATGCAGGGCTGGCCGCTTAGCACGCGGTTCGCATACTCGAACAAGTCGGCAAACTGCAGCCGCTTGCCGAAGGGCACGGCCTCGACTTTCGGGTGATTGAAGCCCAGGACGTTTTCATCCTCGAGGAACCGGTGCACCTTGACTATTTGCTCGAGTTGGCAGTTTCGGCGCAAACATTCTCGGAATTCGCCTACGCGCTCGAGGTTGGGCTCGTTGTAGGAGCCGATCAGCAAGTGAGCTCGGAACGGTTCAGGGGTCGGCAGGGTTTCAGGCATGCCGCATTCTACCGCGAACCGGCCCCTGCCGCCCGATGGATTGCGCCGCATACCATCGGGCGAAGGTGGCCGAGCAATTGCCGCAGAAATTGCCGATTCGAAGGCTCTTGTCGGTCAGCATGGAGGTCCACAGCTCATCTGCAGCGGCCTGCATGGGCGAACGCTCGCAGCCAAGGCAGGGCTCTCTAATTGCTCGTGGTGAGCGAATGATTAGTCGCATCACTGTCCCCGAGCCGCACGGCTCCCATCACCAACATCTCAAGCTCGAGCACGCGTCCATTGTGCATGGTGTTGCCAGTGACAACGGCTTCAATGTTCACGTCCGGCGGGATGCGACTGAAAAAGGCGAGATCCTCTCCCATCCAGAACTGATCGGGCTGGCGGATGTATTCAATGAACAGCGCGCACCGTTTGGTGCCTTCGGTGTCGACGTAGCTGAGCTCCGCGTTATGCTCGGCAATGCGCTGCACGGCTTGCTTGGACGCGGCAACTAGGCCAAGGCCTCCTGCTTCGGCCGGCATGGTCTTGCCGCCTCCTTTCAGCTCGCGAAACGTTCGTGTGAGGCCTTCGGGCAGCGGAGGGATCTTCAGGTTGATCCGTTCCTCCTGCAGCTCCGACAAGCGCGCCCAATAGGGCGCAAGGCAAACGGTTGGACGGTCGCGCACGGCTTCGATCATCCAATCCAGCGTCTCGAGTGTGGCTTCGCAGTCATCATCGCACGTGAACCAGACGTCAGCATCCGACTGCACTGCTTGGTGAAATCCACGGCTCCGGCTTTCAGCCAATCGCGTAGCCCCACAGTCCAGCCATAGACAGACGGTGTCGAGCTTTCGCAGCCGTGTGATGGTGCGCACCACGGGCAGAGAGTCGTTGTCCGGGTGCTCGAGCTGCCTGCGGAATTCGGCCGCTGCTCGCTCCATGCCCATATTCCAGCCGAGGGCATAGGCAAAGGTTGTAATGAAGATCATCGGGCGGGCCTGCGTGCCTTGCGTGGTCCGATCCGAACGATTGCGATCTCGAGCAACTTGCGGATTTTCCGGAGCTCGTCCAGCGTTGCATTTGTGACCGCCGCGCTGCCTTCGGCCATGGCCAGCAGCCTCGTGGTGTATTGCGTGACGGCCTGGTCGCGGTTTGCTCGAGCTCGAGCTTGCGGCGAAATCGCTTTGCGTGTCAGGGTCTTTCGTTTCTTGGTTGCCATGGTCTGCTACTTTCTGGCCTTGCGGGGCCTGTTGTCGATGATCTCGGGTTCGAACACTTCGACGGTTTCGACTTGGCCGTCTAGTGCCGGCTCGTCCTGCACTTTGATGCCCGGCGCATTACGGCCGGAGCCGTTCAGGAATAGGTGAATCGGTTTGCTGGCGCATTGCGGGCAAATCAGAAAGATGCTTTTCGACAGGCTGCCACCGTGCAGCGTCGCAACCTGCACGGCCATACTCCACAGGGGGCGGTGGTTGGGGTCGTTGCAGCCGTCGCACAGCTTGAGCCTTTGTTCGATGGCTTGTTGCTGTGGCGAGAGGATGCGACGGGCTTGCGTCATGGCTTGCCAGGTAGAGCATCGATGACTCGAATCAAGATTTCGAACACCTTGTCGACCGCTCGAGCAACCACCAGCAAATCGCTGCTCTGCTTCTTGCGCCCGATGACTGGCTCAAGGTTCTTGCGGGTTTCCACGCAGTCCTTGCGCACGGCCTGTAAGTAGTGTCTGGGGTTTGCCCATTCCAACATTGCTCAACCTTTCGCCCGCAAGCACTGCCAGCGGTACTTAAGACGGCCCCACCAAAGCAGGAGCCGACAATAGAACTGAATCGCGCGCAGCATCATCGCCGGCCGCGCCTCCATCGTTTCGACACGTACGCGAGGCCGCACACGACGAGCACGGCTTCGAGGTATTCGTTTCGCTTCGGCTCGGGTGCAGGGTACGGCACTTTCTTCTTGCTGCTGACAACCAGCAGCCAATCGACGTGATCGTAGTACGGCACTTTGACGGTTCTCTCGGGGCCTGCGTATTTGGCCGACACCCAGCCGTCCCACGTGTCCGTGTATCGAGGATCTGCCCTAGGGTCGAGCGGCGGTCTGCCATCTTCACGATCTGTCCAAGTGAAATCAGTGAAGCCCCACTTAGCGATTTGGTTGGCGATCAGGCTCTCGGGAATGATAAACGGAATATCGTGGTACCCCGCGTACCACGTGCCCGGCTCTAGGATGATCGTGCGAGTGTCAGGCATGAGAGCACGCGAGAAGTGCGCGCTTCGCTTCAACGCGAAAGCGGTACACTTTCCACAGTCGAACCAAGCGATAAGCTGACCAAGCCAGCAGCCAACCAACCACACAGGCAACGGCAAAGGGCAGGATCATTCGAACCCCAGCAAAGCGTCCGGATCATACCAACACTGCAGGGGCCTTCCGCCATTCCAACGAATGTCGGAACGTCCCGAGCCGATCTCACACTCGGCACGTCCGCCCCCGGCATGGTCTGCCATGTAGCCGCCGGTCACCATCGAAAGGGAAAATTCGGCGTGGTCGTTTTTCGAAGGTCTCGGGCTGTAATACAGCATGAGAGCACCCGGCACGGGCTTTCCATCGCGCTTCGGATAGCGAATCGCTTTCAAGTCGTGCGCAATTTGGTTGAGCCAATCGATTGCCATGCCTGACACATATTTGGCGCTGACCAGATGGTGGGGCACTCCGACGTCATGCAAGACAGCAAGGGCGAAAAGCCCGCAGTCTGACACATGCTCATTCAACTCCCAGCGTGGGTCGTCCACACCGCGGGCAATAAATTCGCGCAGCTCCTGATCGCGCACCAGCAGGCTTGCACCTATCCACGGCCGAACCGATGAAATGATGCTTTCCTGTGCAATTGTCAGCTCGGGCGGCGTCGTGTCGGTATTCATGGGGTTGGTTCCTTCAGTGCGTCACTTGAAAGCGTTCGGCAGACCGTGCCGTGCGCTCCAATCGTCAAACGTAATAAGGGAAGTGCGAACTTCGGGCGGGTTCGCATCCTCTGCGTGAGCTCCTGGCTCACACTCGAACCACTCGAGGCCGTTCGCAGACCGCGCTACATAGCCTGCGTACTTGAGCACACCATCAAAATTGCAGATAGTGCAAATCGGCTGCTCGCGTTGTTTGAAGACGTCGCGGTCAGCCATCAGTGCACAATTCTGCCCAGCAAGAGCACTTTGACGTCTAGGAAGGGGTTGAAATCGCGCACCAGACCCTCACGCTTGATCCGTCTGTACGTGGCGAGGTCGACGAGCTCGAGGCGGACCTTTTCCGGTGGGATGCGCAAGCTGTACCACTTGCCCAATACTCGGACCTTGGACGACCACTGGGCTTTGTTTGCTCGCCGTTCGTATTCTTCGATGCTCATGCGACAACTGAAGGCCGGCTCCCAGGTGATCACCATGCGAATCATCGTGCCCGGTTCGGCACCTTTCAACCGGAGGCGAACACCGAAGGCCGATGGACTCCCAACTATTTCCGGGTCAAAGCCCCCGCCCTCTGCGTTTTGAAGCTCACTGCCGATATACAGCTGAGCGGACAAACGACCTTTGCCGATTTTGCTTACGACCAGGCGTTCACCGACAAAGGCCTTTTGCGCGATGGCAGAGAAGGTCTGCGTGCGTTGCTTCAAAGTTGGGTTAGTGCCAACCAACGGAAGGGCCACCAAGGCAGTGTCCGGCATGGTGATTCTGTCACGCCAATTGGGAGGGTTCGGCAATAGTCTTACTTTCATAGGTTCCTTTTCAACGCACGGTTGAAGGTTGCAAGCGCCGCTAGCTCCCTCGCATTGCCCGGAGCCACATCGAGCACCACGGGCGGTTTGTTGCGTTGCCTCTCGCGCTTCATTAAGTCCTTGAGCTTCTTTTTTGCCTTGTTCAGACCGCGGTGGTCGATGACTGCATCGGGTTCGAGGGCTTGCTCGTGCTCGAGCGCCTTTCGAATTGCCAGCGAAGGCCGCCTTGCGTCACGCCGGGCCATCTTATGTAACCGCCTGTTGTTCTGTGCTCGAGCCGGTTACATAAGAGCCAGCCCGGTCGATTATCTTGAAACGCTTTCCAACGTAGCGGGTACGGGTGCGGTTCGCAGTTTTCCAATAGGCGTACCAGTAGGGTCCATGGAGCTTCTTGCACTTGCGCTTGCCACAAAGGATCCACTCGAGCTGATAGGTCACCCCTGGCGTCCGTGCGTCTTGCTTGGTTCGAATCACTGTGCGTTTCGCCATCGCTACATCCGAACGCAAAAGCCCCACATCACGAGCTCGACACCATGATCGGGCCCCAAGTATTCGCCTTTGACACCTGCTCGCAACGCGATCCGTACCCGTTCGCCTGGAGTGAATGCCTTCCAGCTGCACCACGCCGGCGGGTCTTTGCCCTCCTCGACTAGCTTTGCAATTTGTTCGAAACTATCGCCGAAACCAAAAAAGCGCGCTGGTACTGCGTCGTGGCTCATCATCACTTGCATATCGCAACCGATGGTAGCGATTTCAAGCACAGCCCCGGGTGGGCAGTTCCAAATAGCAAGGCCGCGCGGGTAGAATGCGCGTTGCGTTTCGCCCCACCAGCTATCGCCGTCAAAATGAAAGCCGAGCAAGCCGCGCCAATACTCGCGGCCTGCGTGCAAGTACATTTGCCCAAGTGGGGTGAAGCATTCAACAGGTTCAAAGGCCATGTGCGAAAGTATCCTATTTGCTGAACCGTGAGAGCCAAGTACTGGGAGTCAGCACGGCCACGGGTTTCGGCGCAGAAGGCCCACCGCGACCAGTACCCTTGCATGACAGGCACTGAACCATGCCAACCACATTGGGCCGAATGTACTTAAAGACGTGACCGCTCCCACCGCAAGCGATGCACTTGGCCTTGTGCCTGTTGCGGTGAAGGGTAAGCACGGCGAGATCATCAGGGTCGGGCATGTCCCAAAAGTATCCTTCACTCAGTAGGGTCAAGCTGCTTGCACGCTTGCCGGTAGTCCTGCTCGGACTTCACCAGCGGTGGAATGTAAGTCTCCATGACCCGCTTAATGCAGAAGGCCATTTCGTTGGCTGCCTTCAAGATGCTAGCTGGGATCTCGGTGTTCTGTGTAATGAAGACGTGCATTGCCTCCCCGCACTCCTTGCACAGCTCGTAAGTTAGGTTGGTCCCTTCGAACACTTGCCGCCAGCGTGGCGGCAGCTCCAGACCGCGGCGTTCGTCACCTTCGGCCACTTGCTTGTGGCAACGGTCGCATTCGTAGATAGTGCGTTGCATGTCGTTCCCTTCACTCGGCTCGATGATGGAATAGAGCAAGCGTCGCCGAAAACCACGCGTAGCTGACACAGAGCACCACGCCCAAAATCGAGCGATGCGCGATCAACGTTGCGACGATTCCCAACTCGAGCAGCGACGCGAGTATGATTCCGATGCGCGGCGGTTGCGGTACCTTGGGCCGGTCTTGTGCTAGCGTTGCCATGTCCAAAAAGTATCCTTTGAACGTGAGCCATAGATGACAATTGTGTCACCTGGCGCAAGCTCGAAGCTCGTGTCGGCGATGGGGATTGTGCAGCCAACCGTGACACGTAATGACAACTTTCGAGCGTTCCGAGTGGCTCGACGTTGCTGGAGCATACCAAGCCACGTTCCAAAGGCCGTGCAACCTATCCCGCAAATGAAGTCGACTAACCAGTGAGGCATCTCCGAAAAATATCCTTATTCGAGTTGCTCGCCCCAGCGGCAAGCTTCGGTTGGAAGATGAGAGTGGCCACAGTCGGGACAGCGTGGAAGTTCAGGAGTTCTTCCACGGTCGATTGTGACCGCTGCGCCTTGCACGAACAAATGGCCCACGCCAGAGATGGCCTCCGAGAGTTGGTTGCAAAGACGTTGACGAATGCCCCCCGGGTGTAAGTGCTGGTTGGCTATGTGATCGCGAGCAGCCAAGGCAGCCACGTACAACCGATGAATCGCGTCGAGCGACGGTCCGTCCATTTCACCAAGCGGATGTCCGCGCTGGACGGTGAGTCTTTGAGGGTCCGTCACGTAACCGACCGCGGCTTGCTGATGAAACGCCGTGCAGTGCCCGTGGGCAAATCGTTCGCCATCCTTCAAGACGCAAATGCATTCAGTGTTCGGCATGTCCGAAAAGTATCCTTACTCAGGGAAGTGGGTGCGCAGGTCCTGCAATCGTTGCTCGTACGCCGCGATCAAGATCTTGACGTCGCCCGGTTCAAAAAGTGTTGCCACGACGAAATCAAGAAAGGTGGTGCGGTCGTAGCCCTCGCCATATTCCTTGCAGTAGTCATGGAAGAGCATTTCGAGGTGCGCCTGCAACGTTCCGCCAGCCCAACGGCTCTCGATGCGAACCCGCAAAGCGGCCTGCATGTCGTTCAGGGCTGTAATCGCTTCTTCACGTGAGGCCATGTCCGAAAAGTATACTAACCGGACGCGGCGATCGCAAGACGCTTAACGCCTTTCTTCATGCCGTTCCCACCTGAACGTTTGCGGGGGGGTTTCTCGGACGCCAGCCGTTTCAGGAAATCGCCGACCGTCGAGCTCGGCAGCTTGACAATCTTCGCGATTTTTCGAACGGTGTACCCCTTGCCTTTCATGTTGGCGATACGTTCCTGCGCTGACTCGTCGACAACAGTAGGCCGGCCCCATGCACCCCCGTGCGCTTCCACACGTGCTCGGGCTGCTGCAATGCGTTCACGGTTGGCCGTGCGTTCCCAGTTCGCAGCCCATGCGACCACAGCAAGCACCACGTCTGATGCCGGCCCGTCGAAACTGAACCCGTCTGCAATGGACTCAACCTTGCAGCCGTGCTTGCGCAATTCTTCAATCAGGTTGAGCGCTTCACAAATTGTGCCGCGTGACAGCCTGTCGAGCCGAAAGACGTACACCTTCGAAATACGGCCCCCCCGTGCGTCATTTCTGAGGCGTGTGAGCTCCGGGCGTTCGTTTTGGCTGCTGACTCGATCGGCGTACCATTCCGCGATCAGGACGCCACGGGCACGCGCTACGCGTGCAATTGCGTCACGTTGGCTTGCAAACGTCTGTGCCTTGCTCGAAACCCGGATGTACGCGGCGATCATGGGCACAGGGTAGCACGGAGCCGCCGCACATTACTCACAAGCCACAGCTCCCCGCAGGGGCCGCCGGAGGCACATCATTGCCCGGCGCACGCCGGGCCAAGTGAGCGAAAGCGAACGAGCGAGCGAAGCGAAGCGCCGCACGCGAGACGCGCAGCGGCTCGCAATATTAAGTTGAAAATGGCTTAAAGGAAGAACGGACAAAAAGGTTCTATCCGATAGAACATTTTTGACGAGCTCCGAAGGCCTCCCGACTTCGTTTGAGCACCCTTGCGAGACGAAATCGGACCACTTGCGCACATCTGCACACGATGACAGATATGCGCGCACCGGCCAAATTATAGGGGTTTGCCGTGCCGTCCTATTCAGTCGATTGAATGGAGCTCACTGCGCAGGCGCTCCGCTTGACTTCGGTGCGAACCTATGGGGGGCCCCGGACACGGCGCACGCTGTCCATCATCGCCGCGTCTGCCGTTTGCTCCTGCAAGAGCTCGCGGCGTTCGCTTGCGGCAATGGCTGGGGCGGCCATTGCCTCGAATTCGTCCTTCAATCGTTGAGAGGCTCCGGGTAGAACTTCTCGGGGTGAAGCATCCATGGACTCCATGGACTGAGCTCGTGATTCGGAATGCAACAAAGCACCCGGTCCAGCGTGTGCAGGGCCAATGCCCGGTTCAATTTCTCGATCGCGGCGAGCGTCCAAAATCTCAGCCGCACATCGTGCCTTTCGGGGTTCAGATATGCGAAAACCAGCGTCCGAACGGAAACGCACTCGAGAGACACCATGCGAACTGCGCACCGGGAAGTACTTCGAAATCTTTTGCCCTGGTGCGACACGTTTACGGACCAAAATTCGCTGCTCAGCAAGTTGCCGACGGATGCGGACAATAGAGCCACGGTGGGGTTTTCGCCCATTATTTTGCCGGATGCGGTCTGCGGTCTTCTCATCGTTGACGAAGTATTCGAAGCCATAACTGGCCACCTCTTGAATGTACAAATACCCAAGTGGGGTGATGTGCTTGCCTTCATTCGCGAGCTCGTGGGCCCGCATCAATGCTTGCTGAGCGTGCCACGTCGACGAGCCTTTGCTTGCGCTCGGCTTATTTGAGCGCAGTTCCGGATCACCAGCAAAGCGGGAATACTTCAAGCCGTGGCCTCCCGATTTGCGCCGTCTGCCTCTAGGTCGGGCGGCTCGTGTGGTCGGGCCGCTGGCGCATAGATATGGTCACCGGGAAGCAACTCCCATTCGAAAAAAAGTGGTTCCTGTTCGGTTGACTTGCAGCCTACTTGGGGATTATGTTTGGCTCTACGCGGTGGCGCTTTCATTCGTAACTCCTGAGCGCCCTTGCTAGTCAGTCGAACCGCTTGCAACGGTGCGACCTGGCGCTAGGCCGAAAGCTCACATGGAGCCAGGCTACCCGTCAAACGAAAACCGCCTCCCCCTGGTTATTTGGTTTTAGCTTGCCGGGTATTTTGTCAGCCGACCATGGACGCACGTTGGACAAGGACTGCACAAATCCTGAACGTGAACCCCTTGGAAACTGCGTGAACAAGGGTGCGACAAAACCTCGACAAGCCATGGAAGTTCCTTGCCCCACCGGTCCATGGACCGGTAAGCTTGACCGATGGCCGCCCATAAACCCAAGACAAGTACCGCAGTCGTGCGGTACTTGCCATCAGCACCACACCGTACACCGGCTCCCGTCATTCGCATCGCCGCGCCTCGTGCGCCTGCAGCGCCCGAGAAGCGCAAGGGCACGCATCATCGGCGCTCGAGCGGCGGTGGCCTCACCATGACGATGCTGGGAGGTACTGCCCTAGGTGGTGCCGCTCTTGGCTTCGTCGAGAAACAATGGCCGAACGCTCCGACGTTGCCACTACTTGGCCGCGCAGGAACGATCGCACTTGCTGCCTACTTCTTTGGCGGCAAGTCCAAGCCCGGGTTGATGCGTGACATAGCCATCGCAGGCGCGGTGGTTGCAGGTTACGAG
>Ga0187886_1003581_pt1 | contig 11563 bp, 9 predicted proteins | sample June2016WEW_20_1_FD_133001 | JGI IMG/M metagenome (GOLD analysis project Ga0187886, IMG submission 133001) | Peatland microbial communities from SPRUCE experiment site at the Marcell Experimental Forest, Minnesota, USA - June2016WEW_20_150 | ecosystem: Environmental > Terrestrial > Soil >...
CCTTCGGTATAGTAATCAACGTAGGCCCCCGTACGTATGCCTGCTTCATGACACCAGATGACGGGAAGCCAGAAGTGCTGCTCGTTGAAGAAAGCAACTTCGATTCTGTTTCGATCTATCCATTTGAGAAATTCTCTGCGATCGATGTACGTCGTAATTTTCGGGCCACGACCGCTCGCCCAGGTAACGAACTTATCCTGCCAATGCGCGCTATTCCGCCCGCTGCCCTCACCCCCCCTTGCAAATACAAACACTTCGTGTTCTTCTGAAAGAAGATCTCGGTACTGCCTGGAAACATAAGCCGCGCCGCGTTCAAACCAGGTGGTTACAATGCCTATGTTCATCCCGCCTAATCCAACACTTCCGCCCACTCGAAGGCGCTCGATGCGCCTTTTTCTATTACCTCAAGCATGTATCGCGTAACATTCTTTGTATTATACTCCTCAAGCATTCTGCGTTGACACCTTTCGGCGATCTCTTTCCGTTCTTGTTCATTCACGAGATAGTATTCGATTTTACTTTCGAGGTCCGATATAGAATTGAAACACACGATCTCTCTGCCATAAGAAAACATGCGTTCTATACCTGGGAACATCCACGATAAGTAGAAAGTTCCAAATTCTGCATAGTGCACTAATCGATCACTTGTATACTTGTCCACATTCTGAAAGCCATTCACACCAATTCCTACCTTCGCAGATCTGATGGCGCTGATATATTCGTCTCCCCTGATTGTCCTCGAACCCGTTTCCCTTGCGCCGCCCAGAAATTCTCTAGCCTTCTGGAAAAGATACCCTCTTCTTGCGGGTTGTTCTGCTCCTCCATAGAACGTAACATCTTTACGTGTCTTCAGATATTTAACAACGTTGTACCTTTCTGTGCCGGCAAAATGATAATTGGAGCCTGTGAAGAGCACATCGATCGAATTCGATATTGCTTTGGTCGATTTTCTTGACACCAAATCGGGGTCTGAAGGGTTTAGAAAGAATGCGCTTCGCTTTGGCTTTCCGACGGTGTGGTACTGTTTGAGAGTGTTCCCTCCCGATGTCATAAAGAAACAATCTACGTATGGCAACATGCTCATAAGCCAGCCTTCTGGTTCCTGCCTCATGTCACCGTACCAAAGTGAGATTTTTATGCCTCTTTTTTTCAGAATCGCAAGAGGACCATTTCCAATTGATTCACCCTTCCCTATAAAAACCATTTCATGCCCATCCGCCTTTTCTAGTAACTCCCCTATCATGGCTTCCCTGCCAATTTTGCTCTCCAGGGTTCGGTAGTCGAATTCAGTTATGCGTACGCCATTTGCCTCGAAGCCCTTGCGAAGAACAATGTCACCGCCTAATTCGTGGTCCTTAAAAATGCCAACATGCAATATTCTCATCAATCATCCTTCTTGACTCGTTGAATGCCGCATTTGCTTTTGTTTTTGCGCAGCCATTTCACAATCCCTGATCTTGCGGCTAATCCAATCACCTCGCGGACAATTGCTTTCATCAATTCCAAAGCGTATTCTGCCTTTTTCGAGACCGGAAATTTCCTATATAGGAAACTCGTTACGGCATATTCCCAGATATTTCTCAGATTGTATTCACCTGAAGCCCCTCCAGGCAGACTCCAAGCCACCGGGAAGTCAAGGATCATGTATTCCACCTTGTGATAAAACCGCCCGTTGAAAACGCCGTCTGCTGCAATCCTAAATCTTTCATTGTACAATCCAAACCTTTCGAAAATACTTTTCCTGATAAATGAACCTTGGTGCTGAAAAGCATGATAACGCAGTCTTTTGTCATAGTAAGAAGGGTAGTATTTTGAGGCTTCCCGGACCTTTCCAAACAGAACGCCCCCAGCCAATAATTCTACCTTATCGGGTAGTTTCTTTGCAGAAAAGATATTTCTCAGTATGTATTGGTCAATGAGACGATCATCCGATCCTAAAAATAGAAGCCATTTCCCCGCGGCCGCGCGAATTCCTTTGTTCATAGCATTATAAATGCCTTCATCGTGTTCCCTAATATAAGTTACCGAATATGGCGCTTCTGCACGGTATCTCTCTACAATTTTGTTCGTGCCATCAGACGACAGGTTGTCAATTATTACGTGCTCTATCTGCCTATACTTCTGACATATTACGCTTGCAATATTCTCAGAAAGCAAGGTGCATCGATTGTAAGTAGGGGTAATTATGCTTACCACAATCATCAGCAGAGTAATTCCGTAAAGTTATAGAAGGCATTAATCACTTCTTAAAAATTGATAATCCCTTTTTCACATATCTTTTCAGGTATTTCTTAGCCAAGGCTACAAGTATCCTCCACCCAACAAAATCGTCTTCCGGAAGAAGCAACACCTCCCGGTATTTCTTCTCCTCCGATGGGTACAGGTCTATTATCCATGGATATATGTTAAATTTATCCAGGATTAAAAGTTGGCAATTGCGCAAAGCCTCTAACTCCGCTCCTGTCAATGGATATTCAATTCTCTTCTTGATGGCTTCTATAGACTCTTCTAATCTATTAATATCGATTCTGGTTATCGCTTCGTCTGGAAAATAGTCCTGTATTGTGGCTGTGCCGCAATATATTGGATACGTCATGCACAAAAAACAATCGGCTACATTTTCCATCCATGCATCACCTAACGAGCAATCATCTAGAACAATTGCGTATTCGTATTCGCACAACGCCGTGAAGTATTTCTCAGTTTGATCTATTTCAATAGAACATAGGTCATAAGAGCATATTTTCCCGAGTTCTTCCAAGAATCTATATATGACATCCTTCTTGCAATTAGCGGCTTCCTTCTGTAACACTACTGAAAGTTTCTTTTTCTTGTTTATATGGTAGCAGTATTTGAAATAATCATAATCCCGCTGAATTGGATCATCGATTTGCGGCGGGTTCATCACTCGCCATTGGTACAAGGGTATAGCCTTCTTTGACCCTATTTCGCGAAAGTATCTGTCCACTGATATGACTTCATCAAACTGCTTCAGAAATGCCTTTGTTCGCCTTTTTCCCACCTCACGTTTAATATCTACCAATACCGATTTTTGAAATTCTGTCTTGAGTTGAGGTTTGCATAATCCATTGACGTATACAAGCAACCTCGACCTCGCCTTATGCTCATAGACGACAAAGTAGTTGAGATATGTACTGGAGCATCCTGGACTTTGCATTATTTGGTTAGCGCTCGCATGTTCATTAACAAGTGAGATTAAGTGTTTTGTAGGCAATCCCTTGCTCTTACGCATAAAGGCATCATAATCAGTGTTAATTGTAGGATCGTCTTCATTGTATGTTCTAGTAGCATCCCGCAAGTGCCTATGAATTATAATAGACTCATGGGTGCACACAATTTTATTTCGCTTTCTTACCGCATCATGAGAAATATTGGAATCTCCAAAGAACCAGTCGAAACTTTCGTCAAATCTTAATTTAGACTCTTTGTTAATCGCAGCATAATTTGCGCACGGATACCCAGTTGGGTTTGATGCTATTCTGAATATTTTGCTATCAGCTATACCTTTTGTCTTTAGAACAACCAATGATATTTCATTCCCTGTATATTTATCCAAATACTTATCCCATGCTGGAAGCACCCTGCAATCATCATTCAGATACAAAACCCACCTATTGCTTGCCTCTTCAATACCCATATTAATGATTGCCCAAAGGCTTTTCACACGTCTATTATTAATTCGGCTGTTATCATTAATATATCTGATGCTTAGGTTGGAATAACCCCTGCTGAGAACGACGTCCATTGGGGACAGTATTATTACCTCATTATTATGTACAGATTCTTGTTCTAAAGAATCGAGTAAGTTATCGAGCTCTGAAGTCCTATTATAGGTGGGTATGACAATCGTGTACACGTGAGTCTCCGATTGCTGGCAATAATTCAACAAACAAAGCAGCATTCATGGGCTTTCAAGTCCGGGGGTCGACTGATTTAACCTTACAGTTGCATAAAAAGGCGAGTATTGGTTAGCAGATAGACAAAAAGGTGGCGTCCTGATATAGTAAATCGTGATTCTTGCGGGAGTCAGATCCACCGACCAGGAGGCCACCAAAGGTGAAGTTCAGTAAAGCACATATACATTCCCGCGTCTACAGGCTCCCCGAGCTTCGCTTTGAGGATCAACGGCTCACATCGTTTTCCGGCACCGTCGTTCTTCAGGCACTATTCAAGCATTTGGATATTCACGGCAGACTCAAGGGCTGCTTCGCTCATCGGCAGAAGGGCTCCGTGATTGGTTTTCCCACTGTGGCGCTGCTGATGATCCTTCATCTGATGTTGGGCTATCGGCGCTTGCGTGATATCGATCGCTATCGAGACGATCCGTTGGTAAAGCGAGCTCTGGGACTGCGGCGGCTTCCCCATGTCTGTACGGTAAGGCGAGTGCTCTGTGGGGCTGATCGGCGCAGTGTCAACAACCTTCAACAGTTCAATACAGACCTTGTTCTGGACCGTCTTTCGTATCAGAGCTTGCACAGGATCACGCTCGACTTTGACGGCTCGGTGATTTCCAGTGGCCGCTACGCCGAGGCAACGGCAATCGGCTATAACGACAAGAAGAAAGGCGCCAGGAGCTACTACCCATTGTTCTGCACCGTCGCGCAAACCGGCCAGGTTCTGGACGCCTACCATCAGGCAGGCAACGTGCATGATTCCAACGGCTCGATTGGATTCATTGGATCATGCATCGCACAGGCGCGGGCTCATCTTCCGGGGGTTGTGCTTGAATCGCGCCACGATTCGGCCTTTTTTAGCGATGAAACCGTGAGTTTCCTCGATTCCCAAAAGTTGGAGTTCAGCATCTCAGTTCCCTTCGAGCGGTTCTCCGAGTTGAAGCAGATCGTGGAGTCCCGTGGCACTTGGCGTCACCTGGATTCTGAGTGGTCGTACTTCGAGCTCCCCTGGTCGCCGAATTGTTGGAGCAAACGCTATCGATTCCTGTTCCTACGCCACAAGGTCAAAAGGCAGCGCAAGGAACCGGTGCAGTTGGAACTGTTCATCCCCCATGAAGAAGGCTACGAGTTCAAGGTGATCGTCACCAATAAACAAGGCAAGGCAAAGGGAATCCTGATGTTTCACAACGGCAGGGCCTCCCAAGAGAACGTGTTCTCCGAATTGAAGGGCCAGTGCCAGATGGACTATATCCCGGTGCGCCGCCTTGCTGGTAACCAGTGGTATTTCTTCTCAGCGGTGATCGCGCATAATCTCTTTCGCGAGCTTCAAATGAAAACAGTCGCAAAGCATCGCGCAACCACAGCGAAGCGTTCACCCTTATGGACCTTTCTGGAGGCAGCCACCATTCGTCAACGACTGATCCATAGAGCAGGGCGATTGACCAGGCCGCAAGGAACACTGCGTCTTACGTCAAGCGGAAACCAAACGACGCGGCGAGAGTTCCAGACGTACTTGCAAGCGCTCGGGGCATCAGCGTAGCCACCTTTTTATGCAACGTTAGGGTGTATATGGTCCCTTGTCCATATTCTGGGACTCTATATCTTGTGGTATTTTCGATTTATCGCCAACAGATCCGATATTCCCTTTCCGAGTATCAGTCTGATCATGTTCATGGCACCCTTGGCGACGCTGAGAAGATATTCGCTCAGTATTTCTCTACTTCTATAGACACTCGCCCTTGCCAAAGTGACTTTGAGTGATCTTTCCACCCTGAACAGATGTTTGGCGTAAGGCGCATAAAAGTACCTTCGCACTTTGCTCGTTAACAAGTACTCTCCCTCGGCCTTCCAATATCCATTCTGGTAGATCTTGAGATTATGGAAATGAAAGAACACTGGGGCAATCCTAGCTCCCTTCCATCTCAGCACTCTTTCAAAAGCAGGTATTTCATACTGTTGGATATTCCACGGTGCGAGCCCGCCGCCCAAGTTCTTCATGACGTGGATTCCGTCGAACATCCTTGGCCATTGATCAAGGTACTTCTGATCGCCGAATTTGCCGTTTTCCATTCTTGCATAGCACCATTCCAGACAGGCACTTCTCCACCACTGAAGGACACGCAGGCTATTGAGAGTATTCCTAAACGTAAGGAACTGGACACAAAAAATACCACTTGTCGCGGATTGGTCGTATTGTCGCGAATAGCGGTGCTCCGTGAGCAGAACATCGTCAACGCCAATTTCATCCACAAGGATTGCAGGGTCAGAATAGAAGTACAAGTCTGCATCAAGATAAGTACAATGTGAAATCTGGAATTTCGTTATGCAGTAGAGAATTAGTGACGATGTGCATGTCCAACAGTATTCGCCAATAGTCCTGTTGGATTTCGCTTTAAGAAGTTCAGAATCCTCGAAAGATTCCAGCGGAATTACCGTCAATTCGTCAAGGGCCAAACCTCGTAGGACTTCACAGACCCGTTGGTCTAGAGCTAAGACGTACAAATGGAAGTCAGCAGCGTGAATCCTCAACGTTTCTATCAGTACTAGACCCCGAGACAGGTAAGCCGAGTTAAAGAGCGTGCAATAGTACTTCGTTGGACCTTCCATTTTACCCGGATGCTTTGCTTTTTCGAACACTAGCGGATGTGCAGCTTTTTCTTTATCTCGTTATAATTCTCGTTGCAGTAGTCATAGTCCTCAGGTCTCCCGATATCAAGCCAAAAACCATCGAACAAGACCGCCTTGTAGTTCAGGTTGTTCTTGATGCCATCAAGCATAAGAGTGTCAAAACCGTAGGGCTTTCCTTTACTCAAGGCTTGAATTACTGCGCGATTGATGCAATAGACTCCCATGCTGACCTCAAAGTGGTAAACAGGTTTCTCGATGAAACCAGAAATAGTCCCATTCTCTGTGCGTTCAATCACCCCAAAATCGATTCGAGAATCTCTCTGAAAAGTGGCAACGGTAACCGCGTTCTTGTTTTCAATGTGTTGAAGCAGGAAGTTGCCAAAGTTGAGGTCGCACAGAATGTCTCCGTTCATGACAAGGAAATCTTCAGGCAAGGCGGATACTAGGGTAAGCGGTCCAATGGTGCTGAGAGGCTCGCCTTCCACGCAGTAGTCAATTCTCACGCCGTAGCGCGCGCCATCTCCAATAAATGCGATGATAAGTTGGGCTAGGTGGTTGAGGCAGATTGTGATGTGATCGAATCCAGCCTCCGCAAGTTGGTGTATTACTACTTCTAGAATGGAATGTTCGTTACCAATGGGCACAAGGGGCTTTGGAATGAGGCTCGTGTACGGCCTTAGTCTCGTTCCTTGTCCACCTGCAAGCAATATCGCTCTCATTGTGCTACAAGGCCTTCACTCATTATAGGCGAGGAACTTATATCCAGCAAGGTTGCTGCCTTCCGCGAACCAGTCAATTGTTCGGCGCAGACCGTCCTCGAGCGAGAATCGCGGCATCCATTCGGTGAGGCTCCTCAGCTTGCTGCTATCTCCTAGCAGACGGCCCACCTCTGACTTTTCCGGGCGAACTCGTGCTGCATCCAGAGCTATTTCGGCATTTGGGCTGATCATCGCAATTAGTTTTCGGCCAAGCTCTCCCATTGATATCTCAACTCCTGATGCAATATTTAGCTCCTCCCCAACGCAACGTTCCGTACGCAAGATCGCGACGAATCCTTCCACGGTGTCTTCGACGTAGACGAAATCGCGCGTTGGCTCAAGCCTTCCCAAACTGACCCTTTTCTGCCCTGCCGTTAACTGTGAGATAATCGTGGGAATGACCGCTCGTGCGGACTGTCGCGGACCAAAAGTGTTGAAAGGCCTAACGATACTCACTGGCAGTGCGAAACTCCGGTAAAATGATTCGGCCAGCCGATCCGCACCGATTTTTGTTGCGCTGTACGGCGACTGTCCCTGGAATGGATGCGTCTCATCCATCGGGACATAGCGCGCGGTGCCATACACTTCCGAAGTTGAGGTAATAAGGACACGCTGGACTCCGCACGCCTTGGCAGCCTGAAGAACATTAAGCGTTCCCTTGATGTTTGTGTCTACGTACGAATCGGGCGAATGATAAGAAAATGGAATGCCGATCAGAGCCGCGAGATGCAGCACAGCGGCGCATCCCTCCATTGCCGTGCGGACTCCATTCGGGTCGCGAATGTCACCGGGAAATACCTCAATCGATGTCTTGGTGCTCTGCGGGAGCTGATCCAGCCAGCCCCATGAGTTGAAAGAATTGTAAAAGACGAAAGCTCGAACTCGCGCCCCAAGTTCAAAAAGGCGCTCGACGAGATGACTTCCAATGAAGCCGTCCGCGCCGGTAACAAGCAATTTCGCACCTTCAAGTTGCATTGTCCACTTCCTTCTCATTCCTTAACACCGCCGCACTCGGATTGCGCGAATCAGCTATTACTTGCCCTGGTCGCTTCCATATATAGCGAATCAGGCTTCGCAGTCGTTCCATCTGGCAAGACGTCAAGACAATAGGAGCTCCATTTTGGGATTCTGCTTTCTCCTTCATTGAGGCGCACCGGATTTTTGAATCCAGCTTGCACCAAAAGTCGCGCAAGTGAGAATCTGTCGTACATCCATTTGTGAACTTCGCCGCTCATGCGGAAGCGACCAATCCGGAGAATCGGGTGAACGTCCTCGCCTGTCAATAGAGTCAGGATACTTTCGGTCGTCGTTACCGCCCCAACCAATGACCGTTTCCAGAATCTCAAAAAGGTCATGCGCGGATGAAGCATCCCCGAAACGAACCTGCGAACAAGCGAGTACCGTTTTCTTCTCTGGTCGCCTGAATCTGCACGTCCACTCCTCGCAAATTCTATGATCGCCCGTGCTTCGTCTCCGATGCGAGCTTTCACGAAATCAAGATTCGGAATTACTTCTTGTCCAAGGTATTCCCCCATTGCCCCGCCGCTCTTTTCGCGAACGGATTGGTCATACAGTTCCAACATCATCCAGTCGTAGTCGAATTCTGCATTGGTCTCGCCGTTGATGGAATCTCCAAGTTTGCGCAAATACAGTCTGCACATTCTCTCAAGATCGGGCACCGCAACCCGAATCACGCCGTCCGGCTTCAGAACGCGAAAGCATTCTTTCAAAAATATTAGGGCCGAATCCTGCTCGAAATGCTCGAGAATAGAAGAGTGATAAACGACATCGCAGGATTGGTCCCGAAGCGGTATCCCTTTCCGCAAGTCATGGACAATGACTGAGTCGCCCGACGGATACTGGTCAATATTCACCCAATCGTGATGAAATCGACTTCCGCACCCCAAGTTCACAAGAGTCAACGGCCTTTTCGGCGAAGCCTTAATACGCACGGTCTTACGTAAGACTCCGAGAAACAATCTTATGGAACTCGTTCACCCTTCGAAAGAACGTGTGGTCCCTCAGACATCTCTTTTGGCCGGCTTCGGCGATCTGTGCACTGTTCTTCGGATGGTCCAGGAGCCATTTGATTTTCTCAGCGCATTCTGCTTGCGATCCATAGCTCACGACTTCATAGTCCGGCTCGAACAGGTCTTTCAGGTTTTCTTTCCAGTCGGTGACCAGACATGTTCCACATCCCGTTCCTTCAAACAGGCGCATATTACCTGCATATCTTCCGGCAGATCCGATGTGACTGTTGAAAACAATCTTTGCCCTGGAAAGCGCTCGAAACATCGTTATGCCGTAGATTGGTCGCTTGGCAACGCGCAGTAGCTTCGTTGAGTAGGGCGATTGATTGTAGTCACTTCTCAACGAGTCCGCTCGTTTGCCGATTCGCTTCATAATTGCAAATGAATCCAATCCAAGAGCCTTCGTCGTATCCGAAAATGTCAAAAAGACCTTCCGAGCATGGTCCTGAAACGGTGTCCTTTTCGGCAGGTTCGAATAGATTCTCATCTTCACGCCGTCGTTGAGCAGCCGCTCAATAAGATCCAGTCGCGACTTATGATACTCTTCATGCGCGAGCAAGCTTCCGGCGAACAAAAAGTCGGACTTGGGCATATTGTTGTTTTTCTTAATGTCCAAAAGGTTTGCCGGTTCGAATGCATGATTCAGAAGGAAAGCCTTGAGCCCGATAGACCGAAAGTATTCGACGAAACCAGGCGTGCAGGTAAACACGAGGTCGTAGGCTCGTAGCCCCTGAATAACCTTCTCGCTGAGTGGGGCGCAAAAATGCGCACACATCAAACGAACGGAAGGAACGAGTTCCCGGATCGCGACGAGTTTCCCTGGGGCAAGAAAATTGACATATTCTGAGAATATGACATCCGGTCGATATTTCCTGAGCTGGGCAACCAGTAGATCTTCGCCTACCGCCAAGACTCCATTTTCGCGCGCCCACGCGTTTTGCAATGGTATGACATTCTCATAGATTTCGTGCGTATCGATATCGAGCGTCTTAAGATGGCGCTCGAAGTAGTTGCCCCAAGCGAATCTGTCCCCGACAAGATTTTCGTATTGCTCACGGTATCCCTTCGTCTTGGTTGCGGGATAGCGGCCATAGTAGTCCGCTAGATAGTCCTCGTAGAATGTATTTATTTTGACAAGAGAATAGTTCATCCTAAATGCTTGTAAAAGTCTCTTACAGCTGCAACAACAACCTCTACATCTTCCGGCTGAATGTGCTCGCCAATTGGAAGGCTCAAGAGCGTCGAATCCGCCGTGTTGGCAAACATCGGTTCATTTGCTTGCCCCAGATGTTCATAAGCCTTCAGCTTGGGCAAAGATATTGGATAATGAATGCCAGTTTCGATGTTCCGCTCTGCCAGATACTCGCGAAGTTTCTCTCGACGTGTGGTTCGAATAACAAACAAATGATAAACTGATCTCGCCCAGCTTGGCTGATAGGGCAGTACGACATCACCAACGCCCTCCAGCGCTGCCCTGTACGCGGACGCGATTCTGATCCGGCATTCAATCCATTGCTCGACGTGCTTCAACTTCGCCGATAGGACGGCAGCCTGTAATCCGTCGAGCCTTGAGTTCCTGCCCTCAAAAGCATGATCATACTTGTCAATTCTGCCGTGATTCGCAATCATTCTGCATTTTCTAGCTATCTCATGATTGTTTGCGACTATTGCGCCTGCATCACCATACGCTCCGAGTATTTTGCCTGGGTAAAAGCTGAAAGTTCCCACATCCCCAATGCCCCCCACTTTTTGTCCCTTGTACTCGGCTCCATGCGCTTGTGCACAATCCTCAATTACCTTCAAACCATTTTCCCGAGCGAAGGAAATGATCTCGCCCATGTCGCATGGCTGCCCGTAGAGGTGCACCGCAAGAATAGCACAAGTGCTGGATGAAAGTCGTTTCCTAAGATCTCTGATAGAAAGGGTGTAGTCTCGCTCATCGCAATCGCAGAAGACAACTTGCTGACCGCTTCTTGTAACCGCCTCGCTGGAGGCAATGAATGTGTTGGCGGGAACAAGCACCTCTCCGCCTTTCGGCAGATCCAATGCCTGCAGCGCGATTTCGATTGCATCGGTACCGTTTGACACACCAACACATTCCGCGCAATTATGGTACCTAGCAAATTCTTCTTCGAATTCGCTACAATACTTGCCGCCAACAAACGCCGAATCCCTGATCACCGAAGCAACAGCCTGATCGATATCTTCTTTTATGGATTGGTACTGCGCATTC
>Ga0187886_1003582_pt1 | contig 11563 bp, 9 predicted proteins | sample June2016WEW_20_1_FD_133001 | JGI IMG/M metagenome (GOLD analysis project Ga0187886, IMG submission 133001) | Peatland microbial communities from SPRUCE experiment site at the Marcell Experimental Forest, Minnesota, USA - June2016WEW_20_150 | ecosystem: Environmental > Terrestrial > Soil >...
GCCCGCAGTTTACCGCATTTAAGCAGCGCGTCAAGGCAGTTATTGACACTTGGCCTGTATTCGCCATCGTGAATCTCCGATTATCCGGATACCTCAATGAATAGCATGAGCCGCCGAATCCTTCCAAGCATGGATTTGGCTCTCCCCGTGCTTCTCATCGACGTCCTGATTCAGCTTTACGTCGTGCGCGGCTTGACCATGGGGGCATTGAAGGTGTAGCAGTCACTCATGATACCGACGCACTTACTCGCCTCCTCGATGCGGGGCATCCGGCAGTACGTCGTCTACATCAGCTTTCTTGCGATTCTGTTGTTCTTCTCGATCGCACTTCACGACCGGGGCTTCCTGTCCCTCTACAACCTGATGAATATCCTCCGCCAGACCGCAATGGTTTCTATAATGGCGGTTGGCATGACCTTTGCACTTGCAGCCCGGGAGATCGACCTGTCCATCGGATCCCTCGTTTCGCTCTCTGCGCTTGTCACTGCGGTCATTCTCTCGCGGCTGAACAGTATCCCCCTGGCCATACTCGCAAGCCTTGGTGTGGGGGTGATCACCGGTCTCGTGAATGGCTTCATAACGACAAAGGCGAGAATCCCCGCGATACTGGCGACGCTCGGGACAGCCGGCGTCCTTAGCGGGCTGGCGCGATCGATCACGAACTCTGAAACCATTCCTATCCTCAACGGCTCTTTCAACTCCTTCTTCGGGTCGGGAGACCTCGGTCCTTTCTCGAGCCTGCTCATCTGGACGATCCTGATTATCATTCTTGGACATACCCTCCTCAAGCACACGAGCTTTGGCAGGGCAGTGCTCGCGACGGGAGGCAATCTTGGAGCGGCGCGGTACTCGGGTATTAGGACGGACTCCATCCGCATCGCCGCGCTGGTCATCTGCAGTCTCACGGCTTCCATTGCCGGTATTCTCTACGCGGGGAGACTCCACAGCGCCCGATATGCTCTAGGAGAATCGGACCTCATGACGGTGATCGCGGCAGCGATCATCGGCGGAACGAGCTTCACAGGAGGAAGGGGCACAGTCATTGGAGCCGTAGTCGGATCTATACTGATGGGGATGTTGAACAATGGGCTGCTTCTTCTCGGGCTCTCAGGGGCCCATCAGATGATCGCGCAGGGAATCATTATTGTCATCGCCATCACCTTGAGCCGCAGGGAGAGCCAAGCAGCCTGACGGGTTACTCGACGATCGGCAGTGTGACTGCAAATCTGCAACCGCTGATCTCCCGGTTTGCCACAGTGATCGTACCGTGGTATTTCGTGACGATGCCGTAGCAGATCGACAGCCCCAATCCCGCATTTCTTCCCGTGCTGTTCTTGGTGGAAAAGAAGGGGAGGAAGACGTCTTTCAAAGCGGCTTCGTCAATTCCGCATCCTGTATCATCGAAGTCTATCGAGCAGCTTTCAACGCCCCCGACTTCCTTTCTTCCAACGCGGATTGCCAGGGTGCCCCCTTCTGGCATGGCCTCGAAGCTGTTTTTCACCAGGTTGAGAATCACCTGCTTCATCTCGTTCCGATTGGCCTCGACGACAATAGACTCCTGCGGCGCTTCGAAGGCGATCACGATGCCGCTCCTCTTTGCATTGTAGGCGATGAGGCTGACGAGATCCTTGATCAGGACGACTATATCGAACTCCTCGAGCGCCCGGCCTTTCTTGTCCGAGAAGGTAAGCAAATTGCCGACGATCTGCGCAATCGAAGCGATTTCCTCCTCGAGCGCCTTCACCGAGCTCCGCACGGCCGCATTCTCAGCGTTGAAGCGTATGTTCTCGAGATAGTAGCCCATGATATCGAGGGGATTATTGATCTCGTGAGCGACCCCCGCTGCCAGGAGCCCGACTGAAGCGAGGTTCTCCGACAGGACCACTTGTTGGCGAAGTCTCTCCTCATTCGTTATATCACTGATGATGATGATGTTGCCGATTAAATGAGCTCCGTCAAAAATGGGATAAACGGTTACTGTGTTAAGCGTCTCCTGACCTCCCAGCCGAAGAGGCACCTGATAGTGCGATGTCTGACGTTTCAATCCAGCGGCATCTTCAATCAGCCGCAGACATTTCTCGTTTCCAGCCGGGAAGATGTCTCGAAGAGACGTGTTGCCGTACTCGTCGTCCCGCAGTCCGAATAGATCTTTCGCCTGCGCGTTCACTAGTTTGATACTGTTTTCCTTGTCGACGACAATCAGATTGATCGGCAGGTCGAAGAGAATTGCCTCGTTGTACTTCAGAATGTTGGCGAAATCGCGATTTGACTGGACATGTTTGCCCGCAAGGGCGTGCGTGTAAGCCAGACGGATGAGCATGATCTTGTCTATGTTCTCAACGCTATCCGACGTGAGGATCTCCCCATCCCGAATGATTGTGATCGTGTCCCCGAAATTGTAAATGTCGTCGATCCTGTGGGTAATGAACAGCACCGACATGCCCCTCGTCTTGCGGGCGTTCAGGATCGCGACGATCTTCTGTCGGCTTTCAATTGCGAGGTTCTCGAGGGTCTCATCAAGAATAAGCAGTTGTGGATCGGGATAGAGGTGCTTGACGATGTCGACGAGCGCCCGATCCGCCCTGTTCAGGTCTCTGACGGGGCACGTCGGATCGAGCGGAACATTGAGCGAGTCGATGAAATCACGGGCCTTCCTGATTGAACTCGCGCTTGTGATGTGCGGGAGAAACCCGATCTTCCCGTCGATGAGTATGTTGTCGGCGACCGTGAAATCGTCTATGAGGGGGTTGTGCTGCGTGATGATCTGGATCCCATTCTTCCGGGCATTGTCCGAGGTCAGGTGGCTGTAGCTCTTCCCCCTGAGAACGACGGTGCCCGAATCCGGCTTCAGGAAGCCTCCAATGACGTGCGCCAAGGAGGACTTGCCGGCGCCGTGCTCACCGACAATCGCGTGGATCTCGGCTCTGTTGATTTCCATGGTGACATTCGTCAACGCTCTCACCGAGCCGTACGAGAGAGACACGTTTCGCACGCTGATGAGCTCACCGTTGCCCAATGCCGATGCCATACTTCTCCATCTTGTTGTACAGCGTCCGTCTGCTGAAATTGAGAAATTCCGCGGACTTCTTCTTGTTGTAGTTGGTCTTCCGAAGCGTTTCCAGGATGAGATTTCGCTCTATGCTCTCTCGCACGTTCACTCTTTCCTTCTGGATGGGACCCGAGAGAAGATAGGGAGGCAGATCCCCGACGTTGATCGTCGGATGGCTGGCGATTGTCGCCGAGTAATTGATTACGTTCTTGAGCTCCCGGATGTTGCCGGGCCAGCTGTAGTTGGTGAGCAGCTCCATGACGGAGGCATCGATCTTCTTTGATTCCTGCACATTGCCCTCTGCATGCTCAACGAGGAAGTGGTGGATGAGGAGAGGGATGTCGCCCTTGCGTTCCCTGAGCAGAGGTATCTGGATCATTGCCGCATTCAACCTGTAGAAGAGGTCTTCTCGAAACCGACCCTCCTCCACGAGCGAGCGGATCTCTTTGTTGGTTGCCGCGATGAAACGCACGTCCACCTTGCGGGTTTCCTTGCCCCCCAGGCGCCTGATTTCATGATTCTGCAGCGTGCGCAGGATCTTCGCCTGGATCTCAAGCGGCATGTCTCCAATTTCATCCAGAAAAAGAGAGCTCTTGTCGGCACGCTCGAAAATTCCGACGAAATCTGAATCCGCCCCCGTATAGGCACCCCTGTTATGGCCGAAGAGCTCATTGTCCAGGAGTGAATCGGGCAGGGAGGCGCAGTTGAGCTTGAACAGCTTGGACGCGGCGCGCCGCGATTGCACGTGTATGAAATCCGCGAACAATTCCTTGCCCGTACCGCTTTCTCCGCAGAGGAGAATGGGATAGTCAGTTTGTGCAAGCCGCACAAGCTTATTCATGATCGCGAGCATCCCCCGGTCTCGCGTGATAATGGGGCTGGAAGAATCAATCAATCTGCTTTTGAGAATGGTGTTCTCAACCCTCAGGCGGGAGATACTGAGCGCATTCTCGACGACGCGCTGGAGCTTCGTGAAGTTTACGGGCTTCTGGATGTAATCGAACGCACCAATCTTGATTGCCTCGACGGCGCTCTCGATCGTCGCATATCCCGTCACCATGATGACGGGCACATTTCCGTTGAAGTCCATGAGGGAGCGCAGGACCTCACGCCCGTCTTCCGCACCAAGCTTGAGATCAAGGATGACGACGTGGATATCGTTCGTGACGAAAGCGCTGATCGCGTCCGCGCCTTTAGTGGCAATGAAGCACGTGTATCCGGCGTTCTCGAAATCCTGCGCGAGGATCTTGCAGAGCTTCACCTTGTCATCGACGATAAGAATGGCGCTGTTCAAAGTGTGCAACACCCCCATCAATGTGCACAATATGTGCAGATATTATACACTCAAGCTGATCAGAGTCAATATCTATGATTATTCTGATTTCATCTCCTTGCGTGGTAAGGAAATATGCTCGCTGGTTTTTCGCGTGTTTGGCACAGGGTTTGCTTAAGAGCAGAGGGAGGTGAAGAATCCAAGCCGGTCGAGCTCGAAGAGGCCGTTGGCCCGGATAGGTAGGCGCAACCGGCAAGCGCGTGGAAAGAAATCCAAGGAGGAGGGTAGATGAAACCGAGGAATCTCGCGTGGATGATCGCTATCGCGGCGCTTCTCTTCGGGGGGCTGGCCGCGTTTGGACAGGGAGTCGACCCCAAGGCCGCTCTTGCCGACATGGCGGGGAAAGTATTCAGCAAGGGGCCCCATGGAGAAGACCCGTCACCTGCAAGCGTCGTCACTTTGAGCGATAGCGAGCTGCAGAAGGTCAAGAGCATGAACGCCACTGCAGCAATTGTGCTTCATTATGGTGGAAACGACTGGTCGACGGCACAGACCGACGGTCTGAAGTTCGAATTTGCCAAGCTGGGCATCAAGGTCATCGCCGTCACTGACGCACAGTTCAAGCCGGAGAAGCAGGTTTCCGACATAGAAACGGTGCTGGCTCGAAAACCGAATATTATCGTTTCGATCCCCACTGACCCGGTCGCGACGGCGGATGCCTACAAGCGCGCCGCAGCCCAAGGTGTGAAGCTTGTGTTCATGGACAATGTGCCCTATGGAATGACGCAGGGGAAGGATTACGTCAGCGTGGTGTCGGCCGACAACTACGGCAACGGCATCGCGGCGGCGCACCTGCTCGCCCTCTCCCTGAATGGCAAGGGCAAAGTCGGACTGATCTTTCACGGCGCCGACTTCTTTGTGACCCGGCAACGCTACGACGGCTTCAAGACAACGATCCAGAAGAACTACCCCAACATAACGATTCTCGCTGAGCAGGGGATCGTCGGTCCCGACTTTGCGGGAGACGCGGAAAAGGCGGCTTCGGCCTTTCTTACGAAATACAGGGATATGCAGGCCATCTGGGCGGTATGGGACGTGCCCGCTGAAGGCGTCCTGGCAGCCGCCCGCTCGGCACAGCGCAACGACCTGATCGTCTCGACCGAGGACCTTGGGTTAAACGCGGCCATCAATATGGCGCAAGGCGGCATCATTCAGGGCCTTGGCGCGCAGCGCCCGTTCGACCAGGGAGTGACCGAGGCCATACTCGCGGCATATGGGCTTCTTAACAAGAAGGCTCCTGCGTATGTCGCTCTGAGCGCCCTGCCCGTCACGCGCGAGACGGTGCTGCAGGCCTGGAAGGACGTGTATCACCAGGACCCTCCGAAGGATCTGGTCCAAGCGTTCCAGTCGAAGCAGTAAGCTCCCGATTCATGGGGGGTCCTTTAGCCGTTCCGCTGGGGGACCCCCGCTTATTCATGTTCACGCTGGGGGGGGTCAGGCTTGCTTTCAACCGTTCCGAGCAAGATGGGCGGGGTCGTCATAGACATGCGCCACATCACGAAGGCGTTTCACGGAGTGCGCGTGCTCCAGGACGTCGACTTCGACCTTCGCGAGGGAGAGGTCCACGCGCTGGTCGGCGGCAACGGAGCGGGAAAATCCACGCTCATGAAGATCCTCGAGGGCGTTCATTCTCCCGATGCGGGGGAGATCGTTATCGATGGAAGACCTGTGCGTTTGAGCTCCTCCCTGGAAGGGAGAACGCACGGCATCGCAATGATATTCCAGGAGTTCAGCCTCATTCCCACCCTCACAGTATCTCAAAACATCTTTCTTACGCACGAGGCGCGTCGTCTGTTCGGCCTGCTGAACGACAGGGAATGCGAAAGAACTACCCGGGAGTTGTTCAGCGAGATCGGAGTGGAGGTTGATCCCCGCCTCCCTGTCAGCGCCCTGAGCACGGGACACCGGCAGTTGACGGAGATCGTGAAGGCGCTTTCCCAAAACGCCCGCGCTTTGATCATGGACGAGCCAACGGCCTCCCTCGCGAAGAGCGAAACCGATTCGCTGTTTCACATCATCGCGCAGTTGAAGGCGCGAGGGATGGGCATCGTGTACATCTCCCACCGCATGGAAGAGATCTTTCGAATCGCCGACAGGGTCACGATCCTGCGTGACGGGAAAGCGGTTGCCACCGAAGCGATAGTGGATCTGACGCTCGAGAGGATGATCGAGCATATCGTCGGCCGGAATGTGGGTCAGTCATTCCAGTGGCTGCCGCGGACAATCGCCCGCTCTGGCGTCCCACTTCTCGAGCTGAGCGGCGTGGTATCCGGAGAGCGGGTAAAGCGGATCAGCCTGAAGGTATTCGAAGGCGAAGTCGTCGGGCTCGTCGGCCTGATGGGGAGCGGTCGCACCGAGCTCCTGCAGTCTATATTCGGCATTCGCCCCATCACCGCGGGGGAGATCCGGGTTCGAGGGCGGCACATTCCCATCCGAAGTCCCAAGGATGCGATGACCGCGGGGATTGTCCTGATCCCGGAGGATCGTCGCAGCCAGGGGCTCGTGATGGATCATGCCTTGAAGGACAACATCCTCCTCCCACTGCTCGACAAGTTCACGCGCCACGGAATCATTCACGAAGCCGACGCGCAGAGGAATGTGGAGGAGTACGTCAAGAAGCTGAACATTCGCACGGATTCGATCTTCAAGATCGTGCGGGAGCTTTCGGGAGGTAACCAGCAGAAAGTGGTAATCGCCAAATGGCTGGGAGCCGAGCCGGACATCTTCCTGATGGACGAGCCGACGGCCGGAGTGGACATCGGAGCAAAAGGGGAAATCATCGCGCTTGTTCGTCAGCTCGCCGGCGACCTCGGAAAGGCAGTGCTTCTTGTTTCTTCAGAGCTGCCCGAACTTCTCGCGGTAAGCGATCGCATCCTTTTTATGCGCAGCGGCCGCGTGGAAAGTGAAAAGCAGCGAAGCGAGATCGAAAGCGAAGCCGCCTTGCACCATCTCATCCAAGGGAACTGACAAAATGAGCCACATGCAATCATTCAATCACAACACCGCAGTCCGAATCGCACGCGCGCGCTTTGACTGGCGACAGTACGTGGTGTACGGCGGATTCATTCTCGTGTTCCTGGTGTTTTCCATCTCATTGTACAGCAGCGGATTCCTCACCCCGAACAACCTTCTCAACATCGTCCGCCAGACCGCCACCATTACGGTCATGGCCGTCGCTATGACATTTGTCATCGCGGGAGGAGAAATTGATCTTTCCGTCGGCTCGCTCGCGGGCCTCTCTTCGGTCATAACAGCAATGGCGGTAAGCCACTTCGGCATGGTCCCCGGCATCCTGGCGGGCGTTCTGACAGGCCTGATCGTCGGGATGCTGAACGGCGTTCTGGTGACGAAGGTCCTCATTCCTTCTTTTCTCGTCACTCTCGGGATGCTGGGAATCGGAAACGGCATCGCGATGTGGATCACCAACACGGCGCCTGTTCCCATCCAGAACAACGTGTACAACAACGCCTTCGGGTCCGGCGATATCGGGCCGATTCCCTCTCTGGTGATCTGGACATTCCTCGCCCTTTTGGTGGGACATGTCGCCCTGCGGATGACCCCGTACGGAAGGCAAGTCCTTGCCACCGGCGGAAACGAGATCGCCTCTTCCTTCAGCGGCGTGAAGACCAAGCGAATCAAGTTCATCACGCTCACGATATCGGGTCTCGCAGCAGCGATGGGGGGCATGCTGTACGCGGGCCGCCTGCATTCAGGAAGGTTTCAGTGGGGCCAGGGGGACGAGCTCTCCGTCATTGCAGCGGTGATTCTAGGAGGGACCAGCCTCAGCGGCGGCATCGGCTCGGTCGTTGGAGCTGTGGTCGGTTCTCTCCTGATCGGGCTCATCAACAACGGGCTGCTCCTCATGGGGCTCGCTTACTCGCAGCAGCTCATTGTGCGGGGGGCGATCATTATTCTCGCCGTCGCGCTCGGGAGACGCGGACGGAGCGTGTAGGGGGATATGCAAATTGCGCGCTCGGCGTTGTCCGAGCCACGATGATTTCTGAGGGAGGCACTACGATGAAACGGTCTCAGATTCGTTCCTCAAAGACCGTGAACGCAAGCGATCATGAGTTCCATATCGGCAAGGAGACAGTGGCACTCTATGGCGCTGCGGTTCACTACTGGAGGTTGGAGCGCAACCTATGGGACGTCATCCTCGAGAGGGTCCGTGCAATCGGCTTCACAACCATCTCGATCTACATCCCGTGGGAGGTTCATGAAATCGAGCGGGGCAGCTTCGATTTTGGAAAGATCGATCCTTCCAAGGACATCGACGCTTTCCTCTCCTTGTGCGAGGAGAAGGATTTCAACATTGTGGTGAGGCCCGGACCCCAAATCAACTCCGAGTTGACGTGGTTCGGCTATCCGCGCAGGTTGCTTGAAGATCCCGAGCTGCAGGCGTTGAACGGCCAGGGCACGAAAGCCGTGTTGACCCAGGTCCCCCGTCCGATCCCCGCGCTCTGCTACGCGGCGGACAAGTTCTACGACGAAACCGCGCTCTGGTACGACGCCATCTGTCCCATCCTCGCCAAACACGCGCATCCGAACGGGCGCCTCATCGCGGCTCAGGTGGACAATGAAATGGCCTTCTTCTTCCACGTGAATGCCTATGCCTCTGACTACAACCCGGCGTCGATCAAACGATATCGCGCTTTCCTGCAGGAAAAGTACGGCAGCATCGCCGCCCTCAACAAGGTCTACGCGCAGGAGTGGTCTTCATTCGACCAGATCGAACCGCCGAGACGATTCGAGGGAGAGGGGAAAGAGTCGATCCCCTACTATACTGACTGGATCACCTATCGAGAGCATTATCTCCTCGACTCGATGGCCAGATTGGCGGATATGATGAGAAAGCGCGGTCTGGCGGGGATCCCCTTGTTCCATAACTACCCCCACCCCCTTGGCCCGGGGGGCGCCGTGAGTGGGTTTACCACCCCCTTCAATCTGATGGAGCTCGAGGAGAAGCTCGATTTCGTCGGATTCGACGTCTACTCCCGCAAGGAACTGTACGATCATGTGAAGACGATTGTCTCTTACGTGGTGGGGACGAGCAGGTTCCCGTACATGCCAGAGTTCATTGCCGGTGTGTGGCCGTGGTATCTGAATCCCGGCGACCTCGGCGACGAGGAGTTCGTCACCAAGGTGGGGCTTATGCAAGGCATCAAAGGATTCAGTCGTTATACGCTCGTTGAGCGTGATCGCTGGCTGGATTCTCCCGTCCGACGCGATGGCCGGGTGCGTGAAGACCATTGCGCAATGTTCCGTCGGGCAAACGAAATGGCGAAGAGCCATGAGTTCACGAGCTTCAAGCGCCAGGCGGACGTGCTCGTGATGGCCAACCGCGACTACGACAGGTTGGAGGCGGCGAGCGTGCTCGTTTCCTTCCCCGGAGACTTCCTGGAGACGCCGAGCGGCTTTTCCGAATACCCCAGCTTCATGACCGTTTCCGAAAGCTCCCTCGGATTCCGCGAGCCAATCCAGCTCGTGAAAGCGGAATGGTTCTCGAGCTTCTATCGATCGCTCACGGAGAATGGAACAGCATTCCTGCTCTCTGACACGGCTTTGGATCCCTCTCGATGGAAACGCTTCAAAATCCTCGTGGTGAGCTCCTTCGAGTACATGAACGGAGCATTACAGCGCAATCTGGTTGATTTCGCGAAGGGGGGTGGCGTCGTCGTGCTCGGTCCTCAGATCCCTCACCTGGGAGACACAATGCAGAAAGACGAGACAATCCAATCCGCGCTACTGCGCGGGGCTCGCCAGCCGTTAGGAGAAGCGGGCACCGAGCTTGGAACGGTTTTCACGCTCGGCAAGGGCCGCATCGTGCACCTCACGGGTCTTGAGAGAATGGCCGAGGCACTCAAGGGTGCCCTGAAGGGTGTCAACGTCGTTTCTTTCTGCCGGAACGATCCCCGGCTCGATGTGACGATACATCGCTCCGAGCGGGATCCTAAGCGGGTCATTGCATTCGTAGCGAATCCGACCGCGGACGCAATCCCTGCACAGGTGACTTTCGACTTCGACATGAAATCCGCGCGGGAGATCTGGGACAACAGGGAGGTTCCGGTGAGCGGGCGAAATGTGAACGAACAAATGAAGCCGTACACCGTGAAAGTCTACGAGTGCACGCTTTGAAGGGAGGGAGACTACCATGCTGCATGAAAATCCATTAATGGCCGACATCGACGTCAATCACTGGCGCAATCTTCAAACGTTGCTTCTCGAATCGGCAAAGACAAAGCGCCGCATTATCCTGATCCATGAAAACGGCAAGGTGCTGAAATTCGTGCATTCGCAGCGCGCACAAATTGTACGCAACATCGACAGGGTGGATCAGCCCCGCGTTGTCGCGGAGAAGGTTTACAAGGCCAACTCGGACGTTGCCGACTTCGTGGCTGTATTCGAGCGCCGGGCGTTCGATCGCTACTTTGGACAGGTCCAGGATACGTGGCGCTCCGACGAGGACCTGGACGTCTACGTGCACCGGATGTATGCAATGTTGGATGATTATCCGGAAGGGATCGTCACCTACCCCGGCTCCGCCCGTACAACCCTTGGACTGCAGTGGCGCCTTGGAGCCAGCTACGAGGAAATCAAGGCCGTAATCCAACACATCCCCGCGCGATCGACAGCGGTCCTCGGGGTCTTTGACGGTGGCGCGCTCTGGGCCACCCTCGTGCTGGGATTTGACGGCGAGAGGCGGGCAAAAGTCGTCACGACCGTGGATCCCTCCGAGCTCCCGCCTGCGACGACGCGCAAAGACATTGCGAAAAACGTGGTCGCGTGGACGAATCGCAAGTATCCACCCTGTTCCCTGGGATTGTTCATGGGTCTTGGAAGTGCCAGGGCCTTTCTCGCTGCTACGGACAAGACGAAGGCAATCCGCGAAACGGTGTCCAAGAATGATCTCATTGCGGATCCTGTTCCCGCGGGGCTTGAGAAGGTGTTTGTAACAGCCTGAGAGACGGTGAGGCGGGGTTTCGAAACACGGTGGCGCTGACGCTCCGACTTGATAGGAGGCGATTCAAGCGGATAGTATCAGCGTCACCACGTTCCATAAGGGTTCAGATCACTCTTTCTGCTTTAAGGAAATCGAACTCCGCTTTGAATCCGCTCTCTTTCGGGCAGCACGCATACAAACCACACTCAATCGGCATCCCCGTAGGATTGTGAAGATGCGC
>Ga0187886_1003583_pt1 | contig 11561 bp, 8 predicted proteins | sample June2016WEW_20_1_FD_133001 | JGI IMG/M metagenome (GOLD analysis project Ga0187886, IMG submission 133001) | Peatland microbial communities from SPRUCE experiment site at the Marcell Experimental Forest, Minnesota, USA - June2016WEW_20_150 | ecosystem: Environmental > Terrestrial > Soil >...
CGGTGGGGCAGGGCGGTATCTCACTTGGCGGCTGGGCGGCAGGCGGAAGCGAGGCAACCATTTCAAAGAACCATCAGACGGTCGGCAGGATTCCTGGCGGGGCCGTCGTCGAGCAGGCCGAAATCGCAACTTTCGTCGAAGAGGTTGCCGACCAGCGGTTCATCACCTTAAACCTCAGGAACAATGACTTCACAACCGCCCAGAGAATAGGCAAAACGATAAATGAATCACACCCCAATACCGCCGTTGTAGTGGATGCCGGCACCATTAAAGTAAAGGTCCCCAAAGACGTCGACAACGGCGCTATAGCAGGTTTTATAGATGAAATCACGCGCTCCGAAGTAGTGATTGACGTGCCGGCCATTGTCGTAATCAACGAGCGGACCGGCACGATTGTAGTCGGTGAAAAAGTCGGCATATCGGCGGTGGCGATTTCTCAGGGCAGTTTAGTGGTAAAAATCAAGGAGACCGAGATTGTCTCCCAGCCGACGGCGCCTTTCTCCGACGCCGGAACAACCGAAAAAGTGCCCGAAACAATCATAGGGGTCGAAGAAAAAGGCGGTTACCTGATTCCCGTCTCGAGGTCCGTTACCGTGGCCGACCTTGCCAAGACGCTTAACGCGATAGGCGCCACGCCGCGAGACCTTATTGCGATATTCAACGCCCTGAAAAAGGCAGGGGCGTTACAGGCCCGGCTGGAGATAATGTAGGAATATATATGGATGGCGCTGACCTTATATTTAATCAACCCGTGATGTCTCTAAGCCCACTCGATGAGTCGAAGCTGGTGCAGGGTAAAAAGACCGAGCAGGTGGCGAAGGACTTTGAATCGGTCCTGGTGACAAAGCTTCTCGATGATATGAAAGAAACGGTCGGCCAGTGGGGATTTGAAGAGGATGCTGCGTCAGGCCAGGTAAAGGGATTGTTCTGGCTTTACCTGGCCCGTGACATCAGCGACAAGGGCGGACTGGGATTATGGAAGGACCTGAATCGGTTCTTTACCGATATGCAGACCAAGAGCGGGGTCGAAGGGCAAAATCCCGCGGAGAAACAATCGCTGAATGAGGGAATATGAACGAGCAAACGATTGCATTATCGCACAAGGCACAGGAGCTTCTGGACGTGCTCGAAAAGGATATCGAGCACGTCGAGCGGACCATTTCACGGCTCGATGAGATTCGAGGTTTTGTGATAAAGCGGGATGAGAAAAATCTCAGCCACCTCCCCGAAGAGATACGAAACGAGGGGCAGGAATATTCTTCAAATGAAAAGAGACGCTGCCGGATGCGAGACGAGCTTGCGGAATTGCTCGATTGCAAACAAAAGGAGCTGACGCTGACGGTTCTTAGCCGGCGTATGGCGGAGCCGGAACAAAGCGCAGTTGCTGAAAAACAGCAAAAATTAAAGACGCTGCTGGGAAGTTTACAGAGCCAGTATGTTTCAACGGCGGCGCTATTGTCGGATTGTGCGAGGATAAATTCACATCTTTTGAAAACGATATTTGAGCGCAGCCGGCCCGGACTGGTTTGCTATGATTCGTCGGGGCAGACGTCGCGGCATGGCGATGCAGCTTTTATGAATATGCGGCTGTGACTGGGACTTTGGCAAAATGTGGAATTTTGACATAGGTTTGACCGGGCTGGATGCCGCCCGAAAGGGGCTTGACGTCATCGGCAATAATATCGCCAATGCCGCAACCGAGGGCTATCATCGCCAGACGGTTAATTTTGTACCTGCCGATTCGCGCCAGGACCAGGGCGAGCTTATAGGCGGCGGCGTCGAATTTAACGGTACTACCAGGTTGATGGATTCGTTTCTTGAGCTTGAGATTCTCAGGCAGCAGTCCTCCCTTGGCCAGGTTTCACAGGAATCATCGACGCTAAGCAGCATCGAGTCGGCGTTCGGCGAGCTTACCGGCAATAAAACCCTCAGCGACTCGATTGACCAGTTTTTTAATTCGTTGAACGACCTAAGCGCCCATCCCGACGAGGTTATCTATCAAAACCAGGTGCTCGTGTCGGCCCAGACAATGACAGGCCAGTTCAGAACGCTCGGCAATTATTTGAACAACACCGAAACAGAAATCAATCTGCAGGCCCAAAACGTCGTTGACCAGATTAATACCCTGGCGGGCCAGATTGCCGGGCTTAACGATAATATACAGCGTATCGAGATGAGCGGCTCCAAGGCGAACAATCTTCTCGACCAGAGAGACCAGCTCGTAAACAAGTTGTCCGGGCTGGCGGGAATCCAGACGCAGCAAAGGGATTTCGGCGTTGTTGACGTCAACGTCGGCGGGATACCAATCGTGATGGGCGCAACTACGATTAAGCTCCAGGCCGGCCTTAACGACGACGGATTGCTGGGCTTGGCCCCTGCCGGTTCGTACACGTACCAGACAACGGTCGAGGGGGGGCAGCTCGGCGGGCTGATTAACCTGTACAACAGCAGCATAAAAGATATTCACAATAACCTCGACACACTTGCCGTCTCGATAATGCAGCAGGTCAACCAATATCACGTCCAGGGGATTGGTTCCGACGGTTCGTTTACGGAGCTTACCGGCCAGGCAATGACCAGTGGAAACCTCAGCGATTTCAACCCGCCCGTAAGCGACGGCTCATTGTACATTCGCCTTACCAATACCGCTACTGGAGAAGTAACCCGGCATGAAATCAAAATCGACGCGTCAGCCGATTCCCTGATGACAATCGCCTCAAAGATATCCGGAATCACCGGACTAAACGCAACGGCAGCCGACAATCGCCTCAGTATTCAGGCGGATGCCGGCTATAAATTTGACTTTTTGCCTGCGGTAATGTCGGCGCCGACGACGAGCAACTTCACCGATAGTTTACCCCCGGCCGTATCGGTATCCGGCATCTATACAGGCAGCGAAAATCAGACGTTTAGCTTTACGGTAGACGGTAACGATTCCGTAGGCAACGGCTCACTAAAACTCAATGTAAAAGACGGCGCCGGTCAGCTTGTTAAGACACTGAATATCGGCGCAGGTTACGCAGCGGGCGATACGCTCGATATTGGTAACGGTATCAAAATCACCGTCGGCTCAGGCAAACTGAATAACGGCGACAGCTTTACAGTGGACGCCTTTGCGAACACCGACACATCGGGCCTGCTTTCGGCAATCGGCATTAACACCTTTTTTGCAGGCACTAACGCATCTGATATTAACCTGGCAGCAAACGTGGCCGATTCCCCCGGCAGAATTGCGACGTCTTTAGGCGCAGGGATGAACGATAATACCAACGCCCAGCGTCTGGCTTCACTCGGCCAGACGAATATCGACGGGCTGGATTCGACTACCGCGAGCCAGTTTTATCGAAAGCTCGTCACGGATATCGGCCAGCAGGTGTCAATTAAGAAAATGACTCAAAGCAACACCGAGAACCTTATGCAGAGCTTGACCAATCAGCAGAGCAATATCAGCGGCGTCGATATAAACAATGAGGCGGCCCAGATGCTTGTTTTTCAACAGATGTTTCAGGCGACGGCCAAATACCTCGGCACGGTTCAGACCATGCTGTCATCACTTATGGACCTTGTATAAGTCCAAATACTAAAGGCGATAATATATGAGCAGCATATTAAACAACATATATAACAACATCGGCTTTGCACTGTCCCAGCACGCGGATGCGCTTTACAAGCTGCAGGAGCAGGCGTCCACCGGCTCGCGGGTCAACCGCCCGTCGGATGACCCCTCCACTGCTTATCAAATCCTCACGCTCAATTCCGAAAAAGGGTCGCTCGACAACTACATAAATACGCTGGACGATATGTCCGGCACGCTTAACGCCGGCTCATCGACCCTCCAGCAAATGTCGTCGCTCATCAGCCAGGCCACAGTCAATGTTACTCAGATTACCAGCGGTACTTATGACCAGCAGGGCCGAGACAGGGTTGCGGGAACAATCAATGATATGCTGGAACAACTTGTTCAGCTTGCCAACACCAAATATAACGGCCAATATCTCTTCGGGGGTTCGGATACCGCCACGGCGCCTTATACCGTCGAGCGCACCGACGGCAAAATCACCGCTGTAACATATCAGGGCAGTACTGAGAATCGAAGCGTCAACGTTGCCCCCGGCGTCTCAGCCGACGCGTTCTCAGTCGGTGATGAATTGTTCCGCTCGGATAAGCGGGCCGAACCGGTCTTTATCGGCGATACCGGTGCAGCAGCCGGGACCGGGACCTCCAGCGTTACGGGAGACGTTTGGCTCACCGTAACCTTCGACGGGACTGAATATCAACTGTCAATAGACGACGGCGCTACTTTTACGCCCGCCTCGGCAGGACCGGGTACAAATCTGCCCGTCAAGGATTCCCGGACGGGAAAGGTGCTTTACGTGAACACCACCGGTATAAACAGCACAGGCGTCGAGCTTGTCCGAACACCGGGGACTTACGACGTGTTTGGCTCTCTTATCACGATTCGCGACATACTGGAAAACGACAGAAATCTGTCGGATTCGCAGTTGGAGCAATTGCGCAATGCTTCAAAAAGCTCGCTGGATGAAGTCCAAAACCTTCTTGCTCAAAAGCAGGCGTCGGCAGGTTCAAAGATAAATTTTTTAAGCAACCTCAAGGATAATCTTGGAAGTATCGAGACCAATAACGAGGACCAGACGACCCAATTGCAGCAAGCGGATATTGCCCAGGTTGCCATAGAGCTGTCGCGTCACGAGGCGTTGTACCAGGCGTCGCTGGCCGTCGCCGGAAAGCTTATGTCTTTATCGTTGCTTGATTTCATCAAGTAGCGGGATTTTTCTTGCGGCCCAACGGGTCTGAGCCGGCGGTTGAAAGGGTGATGTTCGATATTTATACAGATTTCGAAATGCCCTTCAAGGGGTCACGGCTGGCGATGTCAGGCAGAGGGGTGGGGTAGTGGCACGGCGTTTGCACCATAGTTCTTGTTGCAGCGAGCGAAAAAAGCCGCCGGCGGGCGGATTATTTTGAGACCGGGTAAGGAGCAAAAACGAATGGAAACGAGCACCAATTACTACCAGAAGGGTTTGGAGCTGGTTGAGGCCGGAAGGCACAAAGAGGCGCTGGAATGTATTCAGCTTTACCTGGGCGGCAACCCCAGCGACGCACAGGCGATAAACGACGCGGGGGCGATTCTGCATTGTCTTGGCCGAAGCGAAGAAGCGATAGAATACTTCTGCAAGGCAAAAAAGCTTTCGCCCGATTCAGCGGAAATTGTCTGGAACCTCGTGGAGGCATATCTTGCCGTCGGAAACGCCAGGCACGCGGCGGACCTTTTCGATGATATGAGTCGCAAGGGCGTTCTCAACGCAGACGTCCTGAACAGGACCGCAAATAAACTGCTCGAACAGGGCGACAAGGCCAATGCCCTCGAAACGCTGCTTCGTTCAATTGAGGTATGTCCCAACCAGGATGTGCTCAAGCCGATGATGGATGTTATTCGCAGCAAAAGACCCAAGGTCGCCTTTTTCTGCGGATTGAACGGCGACGTGAAGTTCCTGACGGATATTTACTCCTTTATGGAGGAGCGATTCCCGGTCAAATTTTTCGACGGCAAAGACGTCAGGCAGCTTCAGGAATTAATGAGATGGAGCGACATTTCCTGGTTCGAGTGGTGCACCGACGCAGCCGTCGAGGCGTCGAAGCTGCCGAAGACATGCAAAACGATAATCCGTTTGCACCGTTTCGAGGCGTATTGCGACTGGCCGGCGAAGGTCCGCTGGGAGAACGTCGATACGCTTATCACCGTGGGCAATACCTATGTAAAAGACGTATTGCTTCGCCAGGTCCCCGCCCTCGAGGCGCGCACGCGGGTGGTTACGATTCCCAACGGCGTTAATCTCAGCAAGTACAGATTTATCGAAAGGCCCCGCGGCAAGAATCTCGCCTGCATCGGTTATCTTAACGCCAGGAAAAATCCTATGTATCTGCTTCAGTGCATGCAAAAACTGCACTACATAGACCCGCAATACAAACTGTATTTCGCGGGCGTTTTCCAGGATGCCATGCTCGAGCAGTACATTCGATATATGGTAAAAGCCCTCGACCTTGCGGACGCGGTGTTCTTCGACGGCTGGCAGGACGATATAAACAGGTGGCTGGCGGACAAGCACTACATTGTCTCGACCAGCGTCGGGGAAAGTCAGGGTATGGGGCCACTGGAGGGTATGGCCTGCGGGCTGAAACCCGTCATCCACAATTTCCCCGGCGCAGACCAGATATTCCCCTCTGAGAATTTATTTAACATCTCAGAGGAGTTTTGCCGGCAGGTTTGTTCCGAGAATTATCAGCCGCGTCGATACCGGGGATTTGTGGAAGAACGATATTCGCTTGAAAAACAGTTAAGCGCAATCAACAGGATATTTTTGCGTTTTGAGGCCGAAATAGATGCAGCTAACTTATCACCGGCCTATGCGAGTCGATAGCAGCCCGATGATGCACGAGGGCAAAAGTGAAGATGGGCCGTTGGTCAGTATTCTTGTTCCGACGTTCAACAGGCCCCTGTATCTGGCGCAGGCGCTGGCTAGTACCGCGCGCCAGAGCTACCGCAACCTTCAGATAATCGTGGTTAACGACGGCGGCTCCGATGTAACCGGCGTAGTCGAATCGTTCAACGACCCGCGGATAACGTTTATCAACAGAGGGCTCAATCGCGGCAAGGCATATTCACTAAATGAAGCGATTGTCCGCGTGCAGGGCAAGTACGTCGCGTACCTCGATGACGACGATATACTGTATTCCAATCACATTGAAACACTTGTTAATACCCTTGAAAACAATGCGGATTACGGGGTTGCTTACAGCGACTTGTATAAGGTCTATTGCCGGCCGGCGCCTGACGGCCAAAGAGTCGTGCTTAGCAAAGTCGTCGACGTCAGCAGGGACTTTGACCGGTTCCTGATGCTGTTTTTCAACCACGTCCTGCATGTGAGCTGTCTTCATCGAATAGATTTGTTCAATAAAACCGGTCTGTACAATGAGAAACTGAATGTCCTTATCGACTGGGATATGACCCGCCGGCTTGCGTTTTTCACCGATTTTTATCACGTTCATCAGGTTACGGGCGAGTTTTATCATCCGGCCGGTGAATGCGACAGGATATCGGTCCAGCGGCGTAAAGACAAGGAAGAATACGCTCGCAACGTTGTGACCATAAGAACGACCAGGCCGGCAAAACCCTGGCCCAAAATTGCGGATTTATCCATTATTTTTACGGTCGAGCGTCTCGACCAGCAGGCGGCCACAACGATGGGACTTATCTGGAGGCATACTTTTTATCCTTACAAACTTTATCTGCCCCTGTCGCACGAGGATATTTCACGGTTCACTACCGATATGCCCAACGTTGTTATACTGCCGGTAGATTCGACCTTGACGCAGCTTCAGCGAATTGACAAGGCGCTTGCCGATTGCGAGGGCGAATACGTCGCTGTAGTCAGCGCCGGTTTTCCGATACGCGATATGTGGCTTGAGGATTCGCTGTATGCCTTAATCAATACGCCGAACAAAAACGAGGCGTTTGAGCTGGAAGGTTCGACGGGTGACCTCTGGGCGGCAGTCGCGCGCAAGGAGCATCTGCAAATTGCCCGAAACAGGCATCCGAACCTGCCCGTTCGAGAGGGGCTTTTGAGCGAGGGCATATCTGTCAGGCGTCTGAAATCGGATGAGATACCCTTTCAGTTTGATAGCGCCCTCAAAGAGGCGCAGAAAAACGAGGGAATCGGCAACTGGAAACAGGCCTTCAAAATTTATGAGCACATCGAGCAGCGTTACCATAACCAGCTCTGGATGAGGTCGTCTGCCGCCAACGCTTTGTTTAAGGCGGGTGAATTTGACAAATCGGCGGAAATCATTTCGTGGGTCAACCGGCAGCGTCAGACAGTGGATACATTGCTGCTGGAAGCAAAGCTTAAACGTCGAAGCCGGAATTTTGACGGGGCCTTGTCATTACTCAAAAAGGCCAAGGATATACTCGCGGGCCAAACACAGTCCGATACGAATACCCAGTCAAACGAAAAATTATACGTCAAAAGTGTATAGGAACGAGCAAATGTCTGAAGAAAGACCCATTGCAGTCGATATTACGCAAAACGAGAACGCCGGTCGGCATAATTCAACTCAGCATTATGAGGTGCTGATGGAGCTGGGAGATTGTCTGACATCCGTCGGCAAATACGACCAGGCAAAGCAGCATTATGATAAAGCAGCAATGCTCGACCCGGACGCGGCCGGTCCCTATATCGGGCTGGGCGTTGTTAATTTGCAGAAAGAATCGTTTGATGACGCCGAGATTGCGTTCAGGGTCGCCTGTCGGCTCGATACTAATTGCGCCAGGGCATACGCGGGGCTTGCAATGATTGAGCAGCGTCGGGCGCATTATAACGAGGCGTTCAAAATGTACCTCAAATGCCTTGAGCTTGAAAACGACAACCTGACCGCACTATTGGGGTTGTTTCAGACGTCCTGCCAGATGGGCTCTTTTGACAAAATAATCCACTATCTTCAGACGTATCTTGAGACCCACCTTGGCGACACATCGGTTATGTTTGCCCTGTCGGCTTTGTATATGAAAGATGGTCGTCTTGTGGAATCGCAAAAAATCCTCAGGGACGTCCTTACCCTGCAGCCGGAACACAAAGACGCGGCAAACCTGCTCGAAGAGGTCGAACACGGGCTGTCCGCGCAGGCAAAATCCGGAGTCGCCGGCCCTTCGACTATGCTCAGGACAGGCAAATGAGCGCAAACGATGAAAAGGCGCTGCTCGAAGAGCTTGCCAGCCGCATCGAAGGACAAATTGAGCTTGTCCGCAAGGGCAGTTTCGGGGTATTGGCACGATTGACCGATGAATGCCAGCGACTCGTTGCAAAAATAAAAAGCGCAGGTCTTCTCGATAAGCCCGAACACAAGACGCGGCGAAAACACTTAGCCAAACTTTATCAGGACCTGCAACTGGCGCTGTCTATGCAAAAAGACGCAGTGGGGGAAGAACTGAAGTCGACTCGCAAAGGCAGGCGGACGCTGGCGGCTTATCGCAGCAACTTTACAGGGTAATACCGCAGAAAAATAAAGTTATGGACAATTTCAAAAACAAGTTATCACCGGTCCCTTCCGGGCATTTTCTGACATATATCATACCCTGTTATAACTGTGCAGGCACCGTTGTTGAGGCGATCGAGTCGATATATTGCCAAAAGCTCGATATTCCTTTTGAAGTTATTTGCACGGATGACTGCTCTACCGATTCAACGCGGAATATACTGTCTTATTGTCAAAAGAAGCTGCCGAACTTTCAGGTATATTACCACGACCGAAACAAAGGCGGGGCGGCGGCGAGAAACACCTGTGTTGCAAAATCGAGAGGAGATTTAATTTTTTGCCTGGACTCGGACAACATTCTTGCACCTGATTCGGTGGGCAAATTGATTAAAATTCTGGATGACACCGGCTGTGACGGGGCATCGTTCGCTGAACTTCGATATTTCGAGGGTGCTAAAGGCAGCTACAGACATAGTCATTCCTGGTTTTATGAGGCGCCGGGTGGCATTTGTGATTTAAACCATATTCTGTCAACCATAAAAACGCCCGCTGCATCCGGTAATTATCTGTACACGAGAAAAAGTTATGACCGCACAGGCGGGTATCCTGATGGCTGCGGCGCGATGGATACGTGGGGGTTCGGATTCAGGCAGCACGCCACGGGAGCTAAAATTGTCATCCTGCCCGGCTCTTTTTACTGGCACAGAATTTCAACGGACAGTTATTGGATACGGGAAGAAAGAAAGTGCTCCAACGGTAAAAACGCGGCAAAAATTGTCAGGGGATTTCCTGAGCTTTTTACGGATGAAACAAACAGGTTCCTTGCTACTGCCGAGGCGGAAAAAGATTTCTTCAAACACCTGGAGGATGGCCGGTTCAAGATTGTGCCTGTTCAATTCGTTAAGGGACAATCACAGGGTTCAGTTGCCGGCATAAGAAGTCGTCAGGAAACGCCCCCGGTTCAAAATGATGCAACCGAACGGGTGAAATTCTATGAGGAGAACCTGGTCTGCCCTGAATGCCGGGACGGCTTAACAATATCCCGTCAAACTATCACAACTTCGAGCGGAAGGACATATCGTTTCGAGAACGGCATACCCTGTTTTTTGCCTGCGTCTGCCTTAAAAGAGCATCAAATATCCGAGCTAGAATCTCTCAGGTCGTATATCCAGGGTATCAAAAATAATACTAATCCGCTTTACTCTCCGGAGATGCCTTTCGTGCACCCTGAAGAGTGCTGGGGCTGGTCTCAGGAATGGCTTAACACCAACACCGTCGGCCCTGATACGAAGATAGTTTGCATCGGCGGTGCATTTGGCGACGACCTGCCGCACGTTCGCTCGGATTACAAGTTTAATATAGACCATCTGGCAAACGAATATTATAAGTTGCTGCCGGAAATCGTGAAGGCAAATACTCATCATATTGCCTGCACATCTGAGAATCTGCCGTTTCGGGACGGCTATGCGGATTACGTCTATACCCGAAATAGCTTGGATCACGTATGCAACCCGATACGAACGATGAAGGAAATTTACCGTATTCTCAAGCCGGGAGGTAAATTACTTATCGGGGTTTACTTTAATTCCACGTTTGTCGATGCCTGCGAATCAAGCGTCATAGACGAAGAGTTCATAGACAAGTGCATTAAGCCGATGTTCGAAATTGAACATCGCACTATACGCGACGCGCAGCAGCAGGAAGTATTTGGAAACGAAAAGACCGGCTTTATCCACCTTGTTTGCCGAAAGCGGGCAGGTTGTGACCTTCCCTTCACACAGGAGCAGATTGGGGCGGAAGGAGATATCCTTTCAAACTTTCATTCTGCGTTATATTACGAAGCTCATCGTAAACCCGAGATTGCACGGGACAGATACATCCGTTTACTGAAGATACAACCTGTTTTAACAACGGACATGTGGCGTATTATATATTCTCTCGTTCGGTTATTTGCGATGGCAGACCGGGGGAGATTTAATGCTTTAAAACAAATAATTGAGAACTTGCTTGGGCACGACGCCTTCTGGGACAAAATTTTAAACAAGACGGGCCGGCAGTATGCTATTGCCGGCAGCAATAACCGCATCGAGGATGACATTGAAAATTACATCAAAATTATCGATACGCCGGGGATTATCGACGGATGGCGGGTTTTATGGTATTTGGCGATGGCGGCGCAAAAAGTCGGGCATATTTCCGTTGCGTTACGTCTGGCTGTCGCAGTCATAAAGCACGCGCCAAATTTTAAAGATGCTCAATTATATCTAAAAAAGCATGATGGCCCGGCTGCTGCAGGGTGTGATAAGTTTGACAAGATATTTGGCGACGCCAGTCCTGAGCAAAATCGAAAGGATGATTCACAATGTGCGCCTCTGGTTTCAATATTTATGTCGGTCCGCAACGGGGAGAAATACCTGGGCCAGACCATTGAGTCGATACTGAATCAGACATTCAGCGATTTCGAGCTTGTCATTGTGGACGACGGCTCCACCGACAAAACTTTCGATATTGCA
>Ga0187886_1003585_pt1 | contig 11559 bp, 9 predicted proteins | sample June2016WEW_20_1_FD_133001 | JGI IMG/M metagenome (GOLD analysis project Ga0187886, IMG submission 133001) | Peatland microbial communities from SPRUCE experiment site at the Marcell Experimental Forest, Minnesota, USA - June2016WEW_20_150 | ecosystem: Environmental > Terrestrial > Soil >...
AAAAAGCCAGGGATGTCGCCAGCACCGCCGTAACGCCTATTACTCCCCAGACTCCTGTATCCGGCGGAAGGGTGATGCCGCCCGGCGCCGCGGCAATAAGTGATAATACGGCCACTGTCGCAATCTGAATCAGGGCCAGGTCGTATGGTCCGTGCTGCGATGACCAGCGCCCCAGGCTAACAATATGGAAGGCCAGAAACAGGGCACATCCCAGTGTCAGTAATTCGCCGAATCCGAAAGACCAGCCGTGTAAGCTAATCAATGCCAGACCGATAAAGGCCAGCGCTATCGCCAGCCAGGTTTTAGTGCTTATGGCGTCTCTTAACAATAGCCGGGAAACAATCGGCGTAAAGACGACAGCCATGCCCGTAATGAAACCGGAAACGGCGGCGGGCGTAGACTTTAGACCGTACGTTTGCGTGATATAAGCCATGCCTAACATGGTACCCAGTAAAGCTCCACGCCATAATCCACGGCGCGTGATTTTTCGCAGGCTGGTCGGGCGCAGAGCAACCATCAAGATAGTCGCCACCGTGAACCGGACCGCCAGGAAATCCATCACCGGCATGCGGGAAATTGCATCCTTTACAATGAGGAAAGTCCAGCCCCAGACTGCCGTTACGGCGACCAGTGCCAACAGGGCAAATGTGGGAGAATATTTCCAATTGCGTAGCATATACGAATACTAATTATACCTGGTTTAGATTTCAGCCAACGCATTCCCCGAGACATAGAGGCAAGTTATATCTGCAGTACTTTACTGAGAAAAACCCTGGTGCGTTCCTGGGAAGGAGAGGAAAATAACTTGTCCGGCGTGCCTTCTTCTATAATTTGTCCTTCATCCATGAAGATGCAGCGGCTGGCCGCGGCCCGGGCAAAGCCCATTTCATGAGATACGACTACCATGGTCATGCCCTCTTTGGCCAGGGCCAGCATTACGTCCAGCACTTCTTTTATCATTTCGGGGTCCAAGGCGCTCGTCGGCTCATCGAAGAGCATTATCTTGGGATTCATCGCCAGGGCGCGGGCGATAGCGACGCGCTGCTGCTGTCCGCCGGAGAGCTGCCCGGGGTAACAATCGGCCTTTTCCGAGATACCGACCTTGGTTAACAGGTTCAGGGCGATTTTTGCCGCCTCTTTTCGCTCGCGCTTGCGCACCAGGCGCTGCGCCAGTGTGAGGTTATCCAGGGCGGTCAGGTGAGAGAAGAGATTGAAAGATTGGAAGACCATGCCCACCTCCCGCCTGACGATATTGATATTCTGGGCGCTCTTTAAAAGAATCCCATCCACGATGATTTTACCCGAGTTATAAACTTCGAGATGATTGATACACCGCAATAAAGTAGACTTGCCTGAGCCCGAGGGACCCATGATAACCACTACCTCGCCTATTTGCACATCCAGGCTTATGCCGCGCAGCGCATGAACACTGCCGAAGTATTTATGGACATTTTCCATGTGAATAATCGTTTCAGGCATAGCTACCTCTCGTAATGTCTCCCCTTCTCGAGCCAGGCAATCAGGCGTGCCGAAAACAGGGTCAGAATCAGGTAGAGCAGGGCGACGAGCGTCCACACCTCGATGGGGTTAAAGTGGGCGGACATGTATTCGCGCCCGCGGCGGGTGAGGTCGGCCACGGCTACCACACTGACCAGCGAAGTATCCTTTATAAGCATGATAAACTCGTTACCCACGGGCGGCAGCACGACCCTGAGAGCCTGGGGCAGAATTACATAGCGCATGGACTGCATATAGGTCATTCCCAGGCTGCGCGCAGCCTCCATCTGACCTTTGTGAATACTCTGGATACCGGCGCGGAAAATCTCGCTCATATAGGCGGCGTAGCAGACCACCAGGCCGATAACGGCTAACAAAATGGCGTTCGACTGATAATTGGCCACGGCGGGGATGTGCAGTAGCCTGCCGGCGGCCTGGATGACTACCGGGGCGGCAAAATACCACCAGATGAGCTGCACCAGGAGCGGTATACCCCTCACTATCTCGACATACAGCGTGGCGATGAGGTGAATGACAGGATTTTTAGCGATTCTCCCCAGGCCGCCAATCAGGCCGACCAGGATGATAAAGACGAAGGAGGCGACGGTCAGCAGGACGGTAATGGCCAGGCCATCGCGGACGAAAAGCAGAATCCTCCAGTAGGGGTCTTGCTTAAACACCGCCAGCAGGATGATGATGGCCGCCACGGCAGCTACCAGCCACCACCAGGGGTCGAGTCGTGAACTCAGCTCGGCCCCCGGTACGCGCCCCAACTCTTCCGGAGTGGGTATGGGCTCGGCTGTATCTGCGGGTTTCCTGGAGAAAGCCCTGCCCAGATTCCTGAACAGACCCTGTGAAGGCAAAACCTACCTACTTTTCAAGCCATTTTTTGGAGAGCTCTTCGATTAACTTTTCGCTCTTGACGGCCTTGATGCCGGCATTGATTTTAGCCAGCAGGTCCGTCTTACCTTTGGCAACGGCAATACCATAGTTCTCGTCGGTGAATATGCCGCCGGCGACTTTTAGTTTGTCCGGATTTTTCCCGACATATCCCAGGGCCACCGGATTATCACAGACAACCGCGTTAATCTGTCCGTTCATCAGGTCCTGGAACGCCAGGCCGATATCATCATAGGTCTTCAGCGTGGCTGTCTTTATCTTTTCAACCTCCATGGCACCCGTAGTGCCTAGCTGCGCGCCGACATTGCCCGTAAGCGTATCCTTGCCGGTTATCGAGGTATTATCTTTGCGTACCGTAACAATCTGACCGGCTGCAAAATAGGGGTCGGAGAAGAGCATGTCTTTCTGGCGGTCTTCGGTAATGGTAATAGAGGAGATAGCGGCATCGTACATTCCCTGCGCCATGCCGGCCAGCAGCGGGTCGAAGGCTACATTGACGTACTCGATATCGAGTTTTTCCTTTTCCGCGATTTTATTCATGATGTCGATATCAAAACCTTCTACCTGCTTAGTCTGTTCGCTGATGGACTCGAATGGGGGCCACGTAGCATCAGTGGCGACACGGATTTTCGTCGGGGTTGAACTGCATGATGCCGCCAACAGACTGATAAACAGTAACCCTGCGATAATAAGCCATATCGACTTTTTCATATTTACCCTCCTTAATATTACTGGGTTTATTCGGATACATAATATCAAAGATAAACAGTTTTGGGAAGTTACTATCTATCCTGCACCAATATGCTGCTTAAAAAGATAAGCGGAAATAAGGCAGATGACATGAGGAATTCGGAAAATTAAGTAACGGTATTATCTACTTTAAATATTGCTACGAAAATAAATCCTCGTTAGAGTAAGCCCCTGAGCCTGGGGTCAAGCGCGTCCCTCAAGCCATCCCCTACCATATTAAAACCGAATACAACCAGCATGATGGCCAGGCCGGGTGCAAAGGAAAGCATTGGATTTTGCAGGAGATAGCCGCGGCCATCGTTAACCATGCTGCCCCAGGTTGGGGTTGATGGCGAAATACCGATGCCGAGGAAGCTGAGGCCAGCTTCGGCTAATATAATCGACCCCAGCATCATGGTTATTAAAACGATAAGCGGGGGAAGGCAGTTAGGCACGATATGACGCAACATAATACGCGAGTTACTGGAACCTAAAGAATGCTCTGCGGTAATATAGTCATTTTCCCGTACGGTAATTACCTGTCCGCACATTAATCTGGCGTATATGGGTATCAGGCCTACGCTCAAGGCTATAACGATGTTATTAAGCCCCGGCCCCAGCATAGACGCAATTAGCAGGGCTAAGACCAGCATCGGGAAAGCCATCAAGGCGTCTATTACCCTCATGATGATGGTGTAAGCCCAACCACCGAAATATCCGGCAATCAGTCCTAAACCCATGCCGACTACTGCGGAAAAGGCAACCACGGTAATACCGATGAGCAGTGAAGTCCGCGAGCCGTAAATGACGCGGCTGAGAATATCTCTGCCCAGGGCATCGGTTCCCAGCAGATGGGCCCCTCCGGGTTGACGCAGACTGTTCATCACGTTTTGCTCATTGGGATTGTAAGGGGCTATTACGGGGGCAAAAATGGCGGAGATAATAAATATCACGATAATTGCCAGTCCGATTATTACTATCTTCCGATTGAGAAACACCCTCATAAAACGCCGGAATTCACTTACGCGGCGTGTGGTTTCTTTGATACCCGCGGGCAGGGTTGCCTCTGTTGTCATGGTTGATGCCTCCCTATTGGTACCGGACTCTGGGGTCAATCCAGACATAAGAAAGGTCTACAAGCAAGTTCGCCAGGACTATCGCTATCGCAATCATCAAGACAATCGCCTGGACATACGGGTAATCATGGTTAAAGGTAGAAGTTACCAGGAGCCGCCCCATACCGTTGATAGCAAATACGGTCTCAATCAATACCGAGCCTCCCAGTATGCCGCTTATCCCCATACCTATTAAAGTGACAACGGGGATAATGCCGTTTTTCAGGGCGTGTTTCATTACTATCACACGCTCCTTTAAACCCTTTGACCAGGCAGTCCGTATGTAATCCTGCATCATCACCTCGAGCATGGCCGAGCGGGTCTGGCGAGCGTTTCCCGCGATACCGAAAATGGCCAGGCAGAAGACCGGCATGATAAGCTGTCTGGTACTTTTTACAAAATCCGTAAATGGGGAGGTATAACCAAAGACGGGAAGCCATCCGAGCTTCAGAGAAAATAGATACACCAGCAATATAGCCAGCCAGAACACGGGGATAGTTATTCCGATATTAGCAAAAAAAGTTACCAGGTTATCGAGCCATCCGCCACGCCTGACGGCGCATATCACACCCGCCGGGACTCCTATTATAATACCCAGGATAAAAGCCAGAGCACCCAGATGAACGGTAATGGGCAACCGCTTTAATATCTCTTTAGTTACAGGCTCGGTATTGGTGATTGATTTCCCGAAGTCGCCATGAAACATGCCGGCCGTCCAGTCGAAATATTGCATCAGCATGGGTTTATCCAGCCCGTAATCATGCCTGAGCTTATCAAGCTGTTCTTCGTTGATTTGTTGCAGTTGAGATTGGCTGACTAACATTACAATGGGGTCACCCGGAAGCAGCCGCAGCGCCAGGAACACAATCAAACTGACAATAATCAGGATAATAACAGTTTGTATTAGTCTACGAACAATAAACGCCGTCATAACTACGCTCCGGCTACAATAAGTACGCCAGGGAAACCTGTAATAACTCTATTTATAGAGATTTCCTGCAATTGACGTGCCGAGACCAGGAAAAAGGAACAAAATTCTATTTGGCAGGCTGAAGGCTGGTCTCCAGCCTGCCAAAACTACTTCCTTTAAATTTGCATCGATTTACTTATCTAACCACACGTTTTCAGTATTCCAGGAATTTGCGAAGCCACGGGTGAGAAAGCCGGGATCTTTAACGTAAGGTTGATAGGCATAGCTCTTGCCACCCTCGTATACCGTAATCACCATTGCGTCTCTGGTCATCAGGTCGGTGACAGCCCGTGTTAACGCAACATCCTGAAGTGCCACGGCATTCGCCTTAATCAGCGCATCTCTGAACTCCGGCGTCCTCTCCCAGCTTATCTTGAAGAAGAGGCTATTGTCCGGGTCAAATAACGAGTTTATCGTCTCTATATAAATCGCATAGGCGGGCACCGGATGAAAGATAAGAGCGTTATGCCACCCTTCCTGGTTGATCTGGAAATACTTGCCGAAATCAACGAACTGCGGTTCCGCAATAATGCCTATTTTACTTAGCGAATCCTGCACTGCCATGGTTACATCCCGGCTCGTGGCTCCGGGGAACGGGATAATCGTGGTCTTGAAGCCGTTGGGATAGCCTGCCTCCGCCATTAACTGTTTAGCCTTCGCCAGGTCATATTTACGGCCGAGGTTGAAATTGGGATTCCAGACCGCGTTGCCACGCGGGGGTATCTGGTACGGGGCTTGCCATAGTCCATAGCCCATGCCGGCAGCTATCGCCTCTTTGTTGATGGCATAATCGGCAGCCATACGCACTTTCATATTAGACCAGGGAGAGTCTGGATTGGCTGTATCCGGAACTAAACAGAAGACTACTTGAATTGCAGAGTCAACCGTAAGTCCCATGTTTTTATAATCAACTGTACTTTTACCTATCTCACAAAGCGTCGCGTCTCCCTCACCAGCTTGCATGGCTGCTTTCTGTGTTACCTCGTCAGTAATGATGATATTATGAAATGCATCTATATAGGGCTTCTCCGGTTGCCAGTAGTTGGGATTTCTGACATATTCCGTAGCGACATCCCGTGTGAACTTGGAGAACATATAAGCTCCGGTCCCAACCGGGTGCTCCCGCATCCATTCGATACCATTCTTCTGAAAAGCTGTTGGCGAGGCTATGCCGGAAGTGCTGCTATCCCCGAATTGCATCATGGTCGTGGTGCGCCATTGGGTTACGTTCACTTTAACGGTATAGTCATCCAATACCTCTACTGAAGCCCAGTAAGGGGCCTTCTTATTGGCTATTTGAGCATCGTAGTTGAATTTGACCGCCTGGGCGTTGAAGTCTGTCCCATCGGTGAACTTGACCCCTTTCCTCAAATGAAAGGTGACCGACGTCCTGTCCGGAGCGATATCCCAGGAAGTCGCCAGGCACGGAGTGAAATCCCCACTTGCCTGCTGTTGAATCAAACCCTCGTAAGCCAGGCTCGCCATTAGTCCGGTGTCAGCCGGCCAGCCGCCGATAGCCGTATCGGCCGTATATGAGATGAACTTTAAAGTTCCGCCATGCTTTGGCGATGGAGCCTTTGGTCCCGGGGGCATTGTTGGTGTTGTTGCTGGAGTCGTCGCCGGTGTCGTTGCCGGTGCCGCCGGTGCTGGTGCCGGGGCTGGCGCTGGTGCCGGGGCTGGCGCCGGTGCCGGGGTCTCTTTGGCACAGCCAACTAAGAGGGCAAGCGCTATTATAATTGCCAGGGGTATTAAAAACCTTTTCACTTTTTATCGCCTCCTTCGCTCATTTATATTTCAAATGGGGTTGTTTTTATGCTTATAGCAGGTTATCAGAAATTTCCAGAGTCTCAATAAATAAGACCGGACTTCTGAATTCCGCTATAGACTTCTGCCCCCAGTATTTTCAGGTATCGGGTATGGAGTAGTTATCGAACTCCTAGACACTGAACTACATTTTCACGGTACGACTTGTACGAAAAATATATCCGGTTGTTTTGCGATAGTCCTGCTATGGGATATAGTTAGCTCATTGTAAATTGTTTTTATCAGAGTGTCAAGAACAACACTGGAGGGATAAAAAAGAATGGAATGCCGAATACCCAGCACGAAAAGAGGCTTTGTTTCTAAGAAGGGGTTAAGTGAATGCTATTCTCTGAAATGAGGCGTTCTATTTCACGATAATTTTCTTTGGCATCTCGATGCGTGTCTCGTGGGAGAGGCCGCCTACGTCCTGGCGCAGGAACACTACCAGGTCGTAGGTGCCGGCTTCCAATTTGCCCGCCGTAAGTTGTAAGCTTATTTCTTTGATTTCATCCCCATCTAGCGTTATGGCCGTTGCGGGCGCGCGCGCTACCCAGTTAGCATCGATATCACCCGTGGGTTTCACCAGGCAGGAAACACTCCCTTTAAGGACATCAGCTTCGACATCTCCCGGGTCGGTTATACTAAATGTAATAGCCGGTTGGTCTCCCGGTGCGTAGTTATTTTTATCCAGAGAAACCGAGGTTAATTCCATATTCCTGGCCTGCTCCGCGGTGAGATTATTCTGAATGGCAGCGATGCCGTCGACGATTTCTTCGGTGTAAATCCGTTCCGAGCCGTGCCACAGGTGATTGGGGCTCTGCATTTGTTCCTTTGTGAATAGGGTTTTAGGTAGTTGTTCTACTATATGAACATATAACGGGTCGATAAACTGAGATAAATATGTTTTTTGTGCTTCGAGGTGCTTAGTACGTAGACTCGCCTTTACCGCCTCATCCCACTCACATTGCAGAGTAAGATAGAGTTGGAAGTGATATTTTCGGGCTAGGCCGGCCATGTACTTAAGAGCATTTGTGGCATCCGTGCTATAACAAAACTCACCGAAATAGTCACTAGGTGTACGAGCATTTATGTCCATATCTGATTTAGGTAGGTCATAACCAGCAGAATAATAATGCGACGGATATATAGGTTTAACACTGTAGTCAAATAAATTCCATACGTGGAGAAGGCGTTCCCTGAAATAATCAGCATCGAAATATAGGACGCCATATTTCTCGAGAAATAGCTTCCGAACTTCTCCATCCTTCCAATCAGGGATTATCCCGTATTTGTCCCAGTAAGCCCAGGGGAGGGGTACATTCTCCATTGTCTCAATACTATGTTTAAAAACATAACCTACCGAACTACGTGATACAACAACGATTTTTGGTGCACCGTATTTGCTGATATAGGCAGAAAGCATCCAGGCATCCGACAACAATGATGAACCCACAGTATTACCCAGGTTAATAACCCTGCCTCCTATACGGTCAGCCACCGGACCCGGGGTTAAATTTGAACCACAAGTAGAATCACCCAACAATAAAACATCAACTGGCTTCGTTAATTTTTCAATCCCGCGCCATCCCTGAATAACGGTGCGTTGTGCATCGCTGGATATGGGTTGCGCCTGGATATATTTGTAACCGACCAGATTACAGGCCAGCACAAAAACGATAGCCACAATAATAGATATGATAATGCCTTTTTTGCTGGAGGTATATCTGGCTGATTCAAGTAATGCATCGAACGAAGCCAGTTCCTTTAGCTTTGGCAGGGCGCGCGCTATCTCTTCCAGCCTGGCAGTTGCCCCTTTCTTTGAGCCGCCTTTGATTCTCTCGGCAATCTCAGCGATTTTACGGATATGCCTGATCTGGGCTTGGTTCTCTTTATTGGCAGGGTCAAGCGCGGCCATGTGGCCGGCGGCAATCATCGCATTGAGCCACTCCCCGGCTTCCAGGTAACTCCAGACCTGCTGATAGGATTTCTCTAATTCTTCTTGCATAATTTAAAATCCCTGGTAGATAAAACGGGTAATTTCATGCTGGCTGAAGATGATAATGCCGACGATAATCACACCATAGGCCAGCCCCCGCACGACCGGGTTGGGCTGTGTTAAAAATATCGGGAAACCTCTGCGCAGTTGGAAAATCTGGACTATTATCATCGGTAGGGTAAAGCAGAAAAGCCGCCACAGTGAATCGAGGGTGGTAGCCGATGTTGCCAAGCCCAGGTGGGTAAAGAGATAGGCCAGTTGCCCGAACGAAGTGGCCCTGAAAACCGCCCACCCGGCTGCTACCAGTACCACCATTAAAGCCGTCCGGCTGACTATGTTGACAAAGGATGGCAAGCCGCGGATGGTACGGTCGGTGCTCTGGCCGGCTTTCCCGAATAACTTATAGACCACTTGGAGGAATCCCCACCAGGCTCCCCAGATAACAAAGGTCCAGGCAGCCCCGTGCCAGAGGCCTACCAGGACCATGGTGATGAACAGGTTCAGACTGGTGCGCCAGCTGCCCTTGCGGTTGCCGCCCAGAGATATATACAGGTAATCGCGGAACCACTGCGACAGCGAAATATGCCAGCGCGACCAGAAGTCGGATGGATTGATGGCAAAATAGGGTACATTAAAGTTGAGCAGAAGCTCGAAGCCGAACAGTCTCGCCACGCCCCGGGCGATATCCGTATACCCGCCGAAGTCGGCCAGAATCTGTACCGTATAAGCCAGGATAGCGATGATAATATCCAGTCCATGATACTGTGTGTAGTTATTGAAGACCTGGTTGACAATCAGGCCGACGTTATCGGCGATGACCAGCTTCTGGAAAAAGCCCCAGGCAATGAGCCAGAGACCTTCGTTGACTTTATCACCGGTCACCTGGCGCGGAGCCTGGAACTGCGGCAGCATATGCGAGGCACGCTCCACAGGACCGGAAACTATAGTGGGGAAGAAGGCGACAAAGAGAGCGAAATCCAGGAAATTCCTGGTATGGGACATCTTCCCGCGATAGATATCGAAGGGATAGGTAATTGCCATGAAGGTAAAAAAGGAAATGCCCAGCGGCAGGATGACCTTCAGGCTGACCGCATCGAGGTGCACGCCGAAAGAAGAGAGGAGATTGACCAGGCTCGTATCGAAGAAGTTGAAGTACTTGAAAGCCGCCAGCACCAGCAGGTCGATGGCGATGGCCACTCCCAGCCAGAGGCGTTTTTTGCCCCTGAAAATATCTCCATCCGGCTGGCGGCTGATGGCCCAGCCGGCGCCGTAATTGACGGCGGTCATGCCCACCAGCAATCCCAGGAAACGCCAGTCCCAGAAACCATAGAAGACGTAGCTGGCTACCAGCAGCAGGATATTCTGGGCACGCCACCAGCTACCGAGGAGAAAATAGGCGGCCAGCGCTGCCGCCAGGAAAATCAGGAATACCCACGAAGTAAATATCATAAGTTAATCCAACCGGATTTTCATATTTCTTTCATATAATTTTCGTATATTTTTATGCTAGTCAGTCACCTGGCAAGCGTCAAGGGAGTCAACCTTACTTTTCCTCCCAACTTGGTACTTATTTCCTATTACTTTTGCCGATTAAAAATCAGTACATTCGGGCGATTGTCCTGTTAGCTATGGCCACGCTATTGTGCCATAGTGAAAAGTCGAGTACCATTGTGATTGTAGGATGCTTCTTAAATATCGTTAATTGTATCCTTGGAGCAATAGATGAGCCTCTGGAGAGTTCTTGCCGATGTGGTGATGTATCTGCACATCCTTCTCCCACTCCTCTTTATCGGGGTGATAATATTTAGCCTGGTCAGAGAAGTGGGCTTCCGCTGGCGGCTCCTCTTTTATATTGTCATGGGGTTGTGGATTATCATGGAAATTGCACCTAAGTTCGGCTGGACTAAGAATTGCCCGCTCACTGATTTGGAATATTTTTTGAGAAGGCTCTATGACCCGACTGAGAGCTGGGTGAGAACCAGGTCACTACCGGCAACCCTCGTCTTTAATATTAGCGGGATTGTGGTACCAGAATTTGTCTTTACAGCTATTTTTGGCATTATCATGGCCACTGCAATAGGCATAGTTATTGCCAGAAGAATAACACACAAGAGGCCTAAAAGAAATGAAACAAATGAAACCGACCATTAAGTATTGTTCAAACGGTATCTTCTGAGCAGAGTCTGCAAGGTTAACTCTGTGCCTTTTGTCTTCGCTGCTGCCTTAAATACCAAAAAAATACAATAGCCGAGACTATGATAACCGCAATAGCCGTTAGCTGGGCTTGTTTCAAGCCAAGAAGCATAATCTCGTTGTCCCGCCAGATAAAAACTATAACCTGGCTTAAAGAATAACCGAAGATATAGACAAAGAAAAGTATGCCTGGTTTTGCTCTTCGGCGCAACCACCAGAGAAGGCTGAAGAGGATGATATTAATAATGGCTTCGTAAACTGCCGCCGGTTGATAGGCGATGTCATGCCTGGGGGCAAATGAGTTGGGATTAGCATACGTGAATCCCCAGGGAAGCGTGGTGGGATATCCGATAACG
>Ga0187886_1003587_pt1 | contig 11557 bp, 10 predicted proteins | sample June2016WEW_20_1_FD_133001 | JGI IMG/M metagenome (GOLD analysis project Ga0187886, IMG submission 133001) | Peatland microbial communities from SPRUCE experiment site at the Marcell Experimental Forest, Minnesota, USA - June2016WEW_20_150 | ecosystem: Environmental > Terrestrial > Soil >...
ATTGCGCAGGGACTTGAAGACCGGATAGCTCACCAAGATCGAGTTGGGCAGTTGGCCGATCTGCTTCAGGATGGTCGCCTTCTGGTCCTCGATGGCGGTGATGGGGTCGGAGTTGGTGAAGTCGGACCACTGACTGTTGCCCGAAAGCGTGGTGGATTGCGTGATGATCGAGTTGTCGGTGGCCTTGGAAGCGACCAGGATCTCGCGCTGCAGGTAGATGAGATCAGTGAGCATCTCGGTGGTGTCCACGTCCACGTCGATGGCCTGGTCGGCGTTGGCCCGCAGCTCGTCGGGAATCGCCTGGGCGAGCGCGTGGCCTTCGCAGTAGTAGGTGTCGGTGGAGAGCATCCACTCGATTTCGTTGGCGCGCGCGCCGGGGCGGCGAGCGTCGTCGAGGGTCCGGAAGTTGTCCTTGGAGTAGATGAAGTACTTGTTGGACTGCTTGCTCACCGGAACCACGGGGAAAACCGCGTCCGCCACATATTGCAGGTTGCGGTAGGCGATGGACACTTCAGTCAGGGCTTGATCCACGTGGACCGTCGAAATGTCAGGCATGGCTTCTTCTCCTTGTCGAGCAGGGCTGAGCCTGCTCGGTCGTACCGCCGGGCATGGAGCGCTCCGCGCGCGGGACGAACCCCTCACCCCCTCGCCCTCAGGGAGAGCGGGGCGAAGTGAGGGCGGAACGCGGAGACCTGTCAGCAGGTCGCTCGCTCGCCGGCGGGGCAGCGTGTCCCCAAGACTGACCCTGGGGACCGGACCCGCGGAGGAATTGAGTCATCGGTCCATCGGATCATCGAATCATCGCCAGGCATCCCGGCAGTGACTCAATGGCTCGATGGCCCGATGGCTCGATTAGCTCACCGGCATCACCACCGGGTTGGGCGAGAGGAACACGAAGAAGATCTCGCCGTCGGCGGCGGAAGTCTCGGCGATGCCCAGCACGTGGTGCAGGGTGGCCGCGCCCGGCACGGTCGAGAGGTCGGCCTTGCGCAGCGCGCCGGTCGCGTCGCCCACTTCCACGTAGTCGCCCTTGGTGACGGCGCCTTTGGCGTAGGCGCGCGAGATGCCGTACTTGCGCGCCGCCACGTTTTGATTCTGTTTCGGCTGGGCTTCCTGGGTGATGCCGAGCGAGAATTGATTGGCGGCGGTAGGCAACTTGCACTCGCCGTCGTTGGTGCCGGGGATGACGGCGCGCCACTTTGTGATGCCGGCGGCCTCGGTCACCTTGTAGGTCTTATCCAGAACGTAGGTTGCTCCTGCCATTGATCCTCCAGAACGATAGGGGTTAGGGGTCAGGGGTTAGGGATTAGGGAAGAGCCACCGCTAACCCCTAATCCCCAATCCCTAGTCCCTATGCTTACTCGTTGCCGCTCACGGCCCGGCGGTACTGCTGGACCAAGTCGGGCTGTTCGCGGCCGATGTCGCTCAACGCCTGCCCGAAGCTGATGTGCTGTTCGCGCATGCGCTGTTCGGCCAGAAATTTCACCTGGGCCTGGACGTCACCGGGACCGGCGCCGGTGAACCCGACGGGGCGCACGGGCACCAGCGGCTTCTGCCCGCCCAGGATCTTGCGGAACGCGGGGAAGTCGGCGAGCGCGATCTTTCGCCAGTCGTCGCGCTGGCGCGGCAAGATCTTGCCGGCCTGCAGCGCTTGCTCCAGCTCGTGTTCCACCTGGGCGTGGAAGACCTCGAGGGCGGGAACCGACTTGCCGCGCGCCTCGGCTTCCGAGAGCAGGCTGCCGGCCTGCACCAGGGTGACGGCGGCCGAGGCGTCCGCGAGCGTTGCGCTCGGGGGCGTCACTTCCGACATCATGCCCAGCTCGTGTAGGCACCGTTTCGCGTCTTCAGGTTCCAGGTAATACTCGTCCTTGAAATCGTCGTGCCCGAGACGGATTTGTCCCTCGACCACGGAAAGGTTGACGTGCTTCATAGAACCTCCTGAGTTGGAAACTGGAAACTGGAAACTCGAAACTGCGGAGTTGCGAGCGGCGGGGCGATGTTCGGTTTTCGCATTTCGAGTTTCGCCTTCGTCTGCCGGCTGGAACGCCGGGTCGGACAGGCGGACCTGCGGCAGTTCTTCCAGAAACGGCCGATTGGTGAGCGCCACGGAAGTGAGCGTCGTGCCTTGCGGTTTGCCGGTGAGTTTGTTGTGCGCCGTCCAGTCGATCGCAGGCGAGATGTAGCGGTACTCGCGGCTTTGCAGAAGCTCGCGGGCGCGCTCGGTGGGCTCGTACCAGCCGTAGAGAATGAGGCGGGAGCCGGAAGCAGGAAGTAAGGAGTTGGGGCCTTCCCTATTTCCTACTTCCAACTTCCTACTTCCGTTCAGCGGCTCCGGCCGATCCAGTGTCACGATGCGCCCCGCCGACGGCACGGGCCCGCCCGCGGCGACCTCCGGCATTTCGCTGGCGTGGTCGTAATCGACGTTGATCTCACCGTTCTGCCGGTCGCGGAAATTTCGCACGATGTCTTCGAGATCCTGGCGGGTGATGGCGAAGAGGGTTTTGCCGCGCACCCACTTGCCGGTGACCGCCAGCGGCACGCGGATCAGGGCGTCGCTCACGCCCTCGGCATTCAGCGTCATCACGAAGCGAGGCGGCTGTGAGGTACTGGATGCCGGGGGCCGGGGGCTGGGGCGAACATTCGGAATTTGCGCTTTGAAATCTGAGATCGGCGCGAGCATTGCGTCCTCCTACGAAAAGCAAATCAACAATTCAAACTTCCCAGGCCCTTAGTCCCTTGCCGCTAGTCCCTGGCTTTCCGCCGGCTGCGGCAAGCCCAATTCCCGGGTGATGTACTGCGCCAGTTCGGGATAAGGTGCCACCACGCCGGTTTGTGACAGGCGCGCCAGCGTATCGAGCACCTGATCGAAGCTCCGCGCCCGTAGGTTCGAGACGGCGAGCGTGGGATAGCGCCGCACGCCTTCCCAGTTGAAGTCCACCAGCCGCTTGAGGCACGTAGCGTTCAGCGTGCGCGCCAGGTGGTCGGCGGTAGCCTGCACGGCGAGGAAAAAGAAATCGGTTTGCGAATCGCCCAGGGCGCGGTTGCCGCCCGCGCGCGCTCCCAATCCCAGGTTCATGAAGAAGGCGAGCGCGGTGCGCGAGATCTCGATGTTGTGGTGCTGGATGGAGTTGTAGAGGTCGCGGACGTTGCCCTCCACGCCCTTCAGCGAGAAGGTCCAGCCGTGGGGCAGCGACACGCCAGTCTTTTCATGCGCGGCGAGTTGCGTCACCCACTTCGCCGCGGCCTCGCGGTCCTCTTTCGAGCCGTTCGGCCCCTGCTCGATGGTGGGCACGCCCAGACCGTTGCGCTCGCCGGCGATGGCGTCGATGCGATAGAGCTGATGTTTGATGTACCAATGCATGTAGGCGGGGCGCAGCATGGACCGGCCGAAAAAGTTCGCGCCTTCCTGATTGAAGGTAAAGACCGCCAAACGGTCGGCGGGGATTTCGACGCTCTCGAAGCCGGCGTTGCGGTAGCCGTACTGGTTGAGCGCGAGCAGTGTTTCGCCGTCCGCATCGGTGATCCAGCGATAGAACGTGATGGGCAGGCGCGGCGCCAGACGGGCCAGGCGCACGCGTGCGCCGTCCACGGCGTAAACCTCTTCGTGTGCTGCCGCGCCGAAGGCGAGCATCAGCAGCGCGTTGCGCAGCACGTCGTCCCAGCACTGCGAGACCTTCAGGCCGGAAGGCGAAACGTATTCGAGCCCGCCAAAGAGGTTCTCGCGCACCAGGCGGGCGATCTCGCGGTCTGCGGGAGCGTCGCTCGCCGGTATCACGTCCCAGATGGCGGCGCGGATGGGCAGTTCACAGGCGAGCAACGTCGCGGCCACTTGCGCGTCCGAGCGGCGCATCTTTTCGTAGGTGCGGATGGCGGGGAGACCTTCGAGCTGCGAGTTGTACTCGCCGAAATCTTTCAGAAAGCCGCCGAAGATGGGCGTGCCGGGAAGGCCGATAGGCGATTGTGGATTTTCGATTTTGGATTTTGGATTGGCTTCGCCCACCCCCTTGCCGGTAGAGGTCAGGATGGCGTTCCCACGTTGCGTCCAGGAAATTTCGAGTGGTCCGAGTTTCATAAGCGTTGTCCGTTGTCAGTGGTCAGTTGTCCGTGGTCACGGGGAAAACCGGTTCCGAGAAGCTATCCGGTAACGGATGAAGAACAACTGACACTCTGGTTTTCTTGGCCCTTCACCAAAAGTTCCGTAGAGAAATCCAAAATCAAAAATCCAAAATCAACAATCCGCTGTCAACTTCCGCAAACGCCGCCGGATGAATGAGCGGCGCGCCGTCCACCAGGAACGCTTCCTCGTGGCTCGCCGCGGGACGGGAATCAGCGGCCAGGTCTGCCAAGGCCTTGGCCCAGAACTCGTCGGCGTGCCCGGCTTCGGTGCGCTCGGCGTCAAAGCGCAGGTTGCCGCTGGGCGTCACGATTTTCTTGACGGCGCTAAAGGCCCGGCGGATTTCCCGCGTGTCGGGCAGCAGCGTGAGCCGCGCTTCCATCCGCCGTTTGGTGCGAAACGCCAGGTCTTCCTTGACGGCGGAGGTGAAGACCACCGGCTCGACGCGGGGACCAAACTCGCGCGCGAGCGCTTCGGCCAGGGGCGCGCCCATGCCCGTCGCGTCGATCGCCGCGCGGCGGACCAGCGGCCGGCCGTCTTCCCGCAGGAGAGAAAGCAGCTCGCGCGCGAAGCTCAATTGCTCGGCAAACGGGGTGTTGGTGAATGTTCGTACCAGGCGGGCAACGGCCACACTGTCATGCTGAGCCCGTTCGCTTCGCTCAGGGTAAACTCCGCGAAGCATCTCCGCATTTCGGTCGATCACGCTGAGGAGACCCTCTGAATGCCGAGATCCTTCGCTTCGCTCAGGATGACGCCCGCTCGCCGCGAGCGGCGTCACTTCATCCAGCCAGAACACTGTGCGGTCGTGGTGCCGCCCGATGTCGAGGCCCAGGAAGAACTCACCTGATTTTGGATTTTCGATTTTGGATTTTGGATTTGCGTCGCCGAACCCTGAAATCCGAGAATCGTCCTCGAGTGAGCACTGGGGACTGCCAACTGCCGACTGCCGACTGTCTTCCAAGGCGCCAGGCGCCGAGGACGCCACGGGAGATGGCGCTCCACTTTCGCGGACCAGCAGAGGGAGGGGGATGTCGGTACTGGCCTCGGCGCTGAGGCTGGCGGCCAGAAGTTCCGGCGAAAAGAAGTTCTCGGCCGTGGAAACGAACTGGCAGCAAAACTCCTGTTGCCAGGCCGACTCATCCTCGCAGCCGGCGCGCAGCAGTTCGAGATCAATCTTCAGCCCCTGGCGGATGGCGTCGTAGATGTCGCAGTCGTGCACCGACCAGGGATTAGGGATTAGGGATTGGGGATTAGCAGCCGCACGGTTTTTCCCTAACCCCCGATCCCTAATCCCTAACCCCTGCTCAGTGAGTCCCGCCGCTTTCGCCAGCTCATAGAACTTCCCCTGCGTCCCGTTGGGCGTGGAGATGACTTCCAGGCCGTAGCCGCGGGTGATGGTGGGGTAGAGGGCGGCATAGATCTTGTCGGCGTCCGCGTGGAAGGCAAACTCGTCGAGCGTGACGTGGCCGGAATAGCCGCGCGCCGTATCGGGATTCGCGGGCAGGCCGTAGATGACCGAGCCGTTAGGGAAGCGCGTCTCCAGTTGCTTGATGAGCGTGCCCTCAAAAAACGTCGATTCCTGCGTGCGCGCCACGATGCCGCAGGAGCGGATGTGGTCCTGCACCTTTTCCATCAGCAGGCGCGACTGGCGTTCACCCTTGGAGAGAAAGATCCAGGTGGTCTTGTGTTCCAGGCAGCGCAGCACGGCGCGGAGCGTGGCGGCGAAGGAATAGCCGATCTGGCGCGCCTTGACGGCCAGCTTGAGCGGCGCGTTGTCCTCCACCCAGCGGCGCTGGTACGGAAGGAGGTTCAGCGCAGGCTTCAGGGGCAGGCCGGCGGATTTTAGATTTTGGATTTTGGATTTTGGATTGGCGGAATCCGAAGCGGGAAGATCGGAATTCGCCTCGGGGGTTCCGGTATCACGCAGAGCGGCAGGATTTGCGCCAGCCCCCTTGGCGGATTTTAGATTTTGGATTTTGGATTTTGGATTGGACGAATCGGAAACTGGAAAATCGAAATTGGAAACTTGCTTCCCCTTTTTTGCTTTTCGATTTTCGGTTTTCGGCCCTTCTTCGTCAAATCGAAGGTCGGAATTGGAAGCTCGCTTTTCGGTTTTCGGTCGCCCTTCCTGCCGACTGCTTTCTGCCTTCTGCCTTCCGCCTTCTGCCTTCTGCTTTCTGCCTTCTGCCGAAGAAGAAACCGCCGGCTCCAGAGGTGGCGCCCACATGGGACAGTTGTCCGTGGCAGCGGTCACCGGCGATGTAGCCATCGCGCCTGACGCGGTGTTACCGCCACCGGGCGAGCCGGCATTAGGAAGTCGGAGTTTCCGCGTTTTCCCCCCGGAGTTCCGGCGGGGTAAACGGTTCGCTGATGATTCCATAAATTTCCCGGATCTTGGCCAGCGTCGCGGTGTCAAGTTTGTCGCCGCGGCGCAACTTATCGAAGGTGGCTTCCATCTGATGGAGCTTGTACCGCAAGTATTTCAGCTTCCCCCACTCGTGGCGGATGTGCGCCTTCATGTACTCGATGTCTTTCTCGCTCTTCGACTTCTTCATGTCGAAGACCTGGCGTTCGAGCGCGAGGTTCTCGCGGCGCATGCGGGCGGTCTCGGCATCCTGGAGGTCGATCTCCGCCGACTTGCGCGTGAGGCGCATGAAGCCGGTCAGGAAGGCCGCCGAGGCCAGTTGCCCTTCCGCGGTGTCGGGATTGCCGATCGACTTCTTGATCTCCTCGGCGCTCTGGATCAGGCCGCGCACGCGCTCCTTCTGGACCTCCAGGTTGCGCCGGAAGTAGCTCTCCACCATCATCTGGGTGACCGTCGGTCCTTTGTCCGAGTTGACGGTCTCGACGATGTCCTCGAAGGTGGCGCCTTCGACGAGCATTTTTCGGATGCGCTCCGCGAGCTCGCCCGGAAGCCGTTCGACCTCGATCGTGGTCTCAGGTTCGCTTCTGCTCATAGCTTCGGCTCCACATAGACGCCTTCATCGGCGGGCAAGCGCCCGTCCTGGTAGTCAATCCCCTTGGCGGTGATCTTCACCAGCGTGACCTTGCGGCGCGGCTGCAAGCCGCCTTGATTCTCCAGCGAGACCAGCTCCTTTTCGGCCAGGTAAGCGAGATGGAAATTCAGTTCATTCATCGGCACCGGGTAGCCGAACAGGTCGAGCTCGCCTTGCAGGAGCGGCAAGGTTGCCGACTGCGGATAGATGAGCGCCAGGTAGTACAGGATCTTGCCGCGAATGAGTTCTTTTTGACGTGTGGCCATTGGGAATCTCTCCTCTGCTGACGAAACCCGCTTGAGCCCGCCGGCGGACGGGGCCAGAGAATCTGCCCCAGGACGTCAGAATCTGTGGCAAAAGCGCTTGTCTCCTGGCGGCTCCGCCGCTGGGCTGTGCGGAAAGGCTCAGCCTTTCCGGAAAGCGGGCCAACAAAATCAAATCTTCAGAGGCCTCGCTGCGGAAAGCCGGAGGCTTTCCGCACAGCAGGGCGGCATAGCCGCTCGCGCTCACCCGCCCGCGTCAGCCGCGGGCTGGATTTTGGCGGCCCTCCGGGCCGGCGTGCCACGCTGCGGCCTTCTGCTTACTGCCTTCTCCCGCTCCTCGCGGAGGCTCCGCCAGCGTCACCGCGCGACAAGGCAACTCGGCGATGTCGCGGTGCAGGGCCTTCAGCGCGATGAGCATTTCCTGGTGCTCGAAACTCTCGTGCGAGTCGCGCTGCTCCACGCAGGCGGCCAGCCGCGACAGCGCATCGGCCTGCGAGCGCTGCGTTCCCAGGAATTGCTCGACGTATTGCCGGGCGATGCCGAAGGCGCTGTCCATTTGCTGCCGCTTGACCTCCATGCTCTTCTCAATCCAGTAGTGCGCCAGGCGCAGGCCGCCGTAGCCGAAAACTATCAGGATCAAAACTCCCGGACCCCACCAGAGCGCGATACGTTCAAAATCACCGGGCATTTGTGCTCCGCTGGGAATTGCCGATTGCCGATTGTTGATTGCCGATCGCTACTGACCTCGGCGGCACTTCAATCGACAATCTGCAATCGTCAATCGACAATTCTTTCACCGCGCCACCACTCCAATCGTCACGCCGACCGCCACGTACTCGACCGCGCGCACGAACCGTCCCAACCGCGAGCCGCGCGCTGCCTTCAGCTCCATGCGATGCTGGGCCTCGACCCGGGTCAGGATCTCATCCTTCCAGCGGATGGCTTGATTGAGGTCGTCGAGGGACTTGTGCATCTCGCCTACCGCCGCTTGGCTCACCGCCGCCTGCTCCTGACAGTTCTCGAGACCCTGGTCTTTCAGCGCCGATTGCTCGCGGCAGGAGTCGAGTTCTACAAAGGCCGTCTCGATGCGGCGCGCCCCTTGCTCGGTCAGGAGAAATTCGGGACTCGGGATTCGGGACTCGAGATTCGGGGCTGAAAATCCGGGACTGGGGGACGGCAAGGTGTTAGGTGCCAGGTGTGAGGTGTCAGGGGTTTCGCTCTTCACGCCTGGGCTTCGCGTTTGGTCATTGGAAAAGTTCTGCCCTGACACCTGACCCCTGACACCTGACACCTGTTCTTCGAATCCTGGAACCCGAGATTTCAAGCGCTCTGCCAGCTCGGTCGGCGAGAGGCTGGCCACCTCACTGACCCGCTGTCGCTCATCTTCGCGGAGGAGGAGCAGCCGCTGGCGGAGCGCTTCGCCCTCGCGCTCGAGTTGCCGGCGACGGGCTTCGAGGTCCGCAATCACGCGGGCGTTTTTCTGGTTGGCTTCGCGCATCGCGGCCTCGGCACGCGCGCCGAGGTCCGCCACTTGAGCCGAAGTCTGCTGTTTCAGTTGCTGAAGCTCCCCATCGCGGCGCAGGCGCGCGTCGTGCTCGTGCAGCCAGATGCCGAGAAACACCAGACAGCCCGCGCCTAGCACCAGGCGCCAGGGAAGACAAGCGAGAAGGGTCGAGAATCGAGAACCGGCACTCGCGAACCGCTCCCAGAGCGCGCCGAGTTCCCGGGCGACTTTCAACTTTCGACTTTCAACTTTCGACTCGCTCCCGCTCATGACTTCGACCCCAAGATCTTCGCCACCGTCTCCCCGGCTTTGCCCAGCCCGTAAAGGCTGGCGATGAAAAACGTCAGGCTCTCCAACCCCGGCAACGCGCCCGTCTTCCACACAATGCGCGAGACCCAGACGCAGGCCGAGACCAGCGCAATAAATGTCCCCACGCGGCTGAAACTCGCCGTGCCGGATTCGGAGAAAAGATCGTGTAAGAAATTGCTCATCGTTTTGTCTTCACGTAATGCCAGTCCTTCAATGACTCAATGCTTCAATGAATCAATCCCCGATAGATGCGCACCCGCCACAGCCCTTTCTCGACATAGTGGGGGTCGAAGGTCTCCCCGTAGGGCTGGCCCGTGTTCCAGCAGCGGAACATCTCCGCAAACTCGCGCCGGAGGTCGAGCTGGTAGCGCTCCGCGAACTGCGCCAGCAGCTCCAGCGCCAGGCGGAAGTGGAAGCCCGGCTCGAGGAGGTTCCGCACCGTGCCGCTGCGCCCCACCAGGTGGTAGCCCATGATCTGCGTGAGCCCCCAGGAGGAGGCCAGTTCGCGCAGGGCCTCGTCGTGACTCGCCGCCAGCTCGCGCGCGTGCGCCGTCCGGAAGGGGCCGGTCAGAAAAACCGCGTGGAAGGCCCCGGCCTTGGGATGCAGCATCTCCGCGACTTCCTCATCGAGGTCGCGGCGCGAAAGGCCGGCATAGGTCGGGCGCTTGCCTTCCGCCACCGCCTTCAGGTGACGATAAACCGCGGGCTCGAAACGTACCGCCTGCGGGTTGCCTCCCGATTCGTTGGCCACCAGCGCACCCAGGAATTCGGGCGGGACCGAGGAGTAGCGGCAGGACTCCGCAATCACGCCGTGGCAACGTGCGAAGACCCGCTCCACCAGCCGCCGCTCGGCGACCGCATCCGCCACGGGCCCTTCGGCCACGCCAACGGGGCAGGACAGGGACGCCGCGGAGCCTCCGGCCGCCGCTCTGGCCGAGAAAAAGAGGGGCGCCTGGGGCCCTTCGGCCGTCCCGGCCCGAAGTGCCGACACACCACCTCCTGCGTGCCTGGACGTTCTTTGATCCATATACATAGCCTATCATATCGAAATGAGACGGTGGAGAACAGTGGGACTGGTGAGACGGATTTTTTTATCTGCTTGATTTCAAAGCTGATATTTGACGAAAAATCCACTTCGGGAGGCTATTTTGATCAAAAAGTGTCCCATTTAGACACACTGAGTAAATTTTACCTGTAGCCTATAGAGCGCATCTCGTGAACGATCCGCCGGCGCAAGTCTTTGAAACTCTGGGCTTCGGGCTGGCTGCGACAAAAGAGGGCTTGTCCCGGAGGGCCGCAACTGATACAAAACGCTCAGCAAACTTCGAGCTGGCCGGAGGCTGGCCGCCATGAGTTTCAAGAGTCTTATTCTGGTCGGTGCGGGGTTACTGGCGCTGAGCCCTTCAGCCGCCGCGGCCTCAGGTGTCCCGCAGTGGGCGCGCTTCGAGGCACAGTTCACCAGCGCGGCGGAATATGAGAACCCTGTTCAGGACGTGCAGTTGGAGGTCGAATTCACCTCCGCCCGCGGCAACAAGCAAACCGTTCTGGCCTTCTGGGATGGCGGGAAGACTTGGCGAGCCCGCTTCTCCCCCGACGAGACGGGGAAATGGACCTACCGCACGCGCTGCTCGCGCGAAGCCGACGCTGGACTGAACCATCAGGCGGGCGAATTCATCTCGGTCCCGTACACGGGAACGAATCCACTCTACCGGCACGGAGCTATTCGGGTGGCGGAGGACCGCCGCTATCTGGTCCACGCCGATGGCACGCCCTTCTTCTGGCTGTCCGACACCGCCTGGAACGGAGCTCTCAAGTCGGATGCCCGGAGTTGGCAGAACTATTTGCGAGACCGCGCCGGCAAAGGATTCACCGCAATCCAATTCGTCACCACGCAATGGCTTGCGGCCGCCGGAAACGCTGATCTGCGGCTTGCCTATCTCGGCCGGGAGAAGATTTGGATTGACCCGGTGTTTTACCAGTGGATGGACGAGCGCATTGACGCCCTGAACGATCTGGGTCTGGTGGCGGCGCCGGTGCTCATCTGGGCGGCGCATTGGAACCAGCGGACGCTCGACTTGAATCCCGGCACATTTCTCCCCGATGATCAGGTGACCGTCCTGGCGCGGTACATGGTGGCGCGTTACGGAGCGCACCACGTGATCTGGATTCTCGCCGGGGACAGCGACTATCGAGGTGACCGGGCCGAGCGCTGGAAGAAGATTGGGCGGGCGGTTTTCGGCGAGCATCCCCGCCGGCTGGCGACGATGCATCCCGCGGGCCAAGAGTGGGTAGCGGACGAATTTCGTCACGAGCCCTGGTTCAGCTTCATCGGTTATCAGAGCGGCCACGGCGACAGCGACGAGGCCATGCG
>Ga0187886_1003590_pt1 | contig 11556 bp, 6 predicted proteins | sample June2016WEW_20_1_FD_133001 | JGI IMG/M metagenome (GOLD analysis project Ga0187886, IMG submission 133001) | Peatland microbial communities from SPRUCE experiment site at the Marcell Experimental Forest, Minnesota, USA - June2016WEW_20_150 | ecosystem: Environmental > Terrestrial > Soil >...
ACACCTGTTTTAAGGGAAGGAAAGGGGAAAGTCGGACCAGTCATAACGGACAACGGAAACGTCATCATCGACGCTGACTTTGGACTTGTGCACAAGCCGACAGAGTTGGAACGCAAACTGAGGACCATGCCAGGAATTGTAGAGACCGGTCTATTTGTCAATATGGCAGACATAGCATACATAGGAAAACATTCCAACGTCGAGAAACTGACAAAAAAGCAGGCCCAAGATTTCTAGCAAGTAATGTTCGCACCCACCAACAAAATCCTGAATTATATTCGACCCAAGTAGCAAACGCTTGACAAGACAATGGCATAAATAACCTAACCTTAACCCACAAGATAGGTTGCTACGTACAAAAAACTTAAGGCTTTTACCGTGCCTTAGCCTATCACTATATACTATTCTTAGGTCAATAGGTAAAAATAAAAAGGTTTCTTGTTCATCAGCGGCGCAAAGTTAGGCAAAGTCTCGTCTTCTCGCGCTATTGGACGCATTGCGGTCTATTGTTCCTGGAGCGCCCTCATAATACTTCGCTCATCTCTCCTAGCGCGCATCGAACAATTCACAATCTCCTCTGGTCGACACCGGGCGACATGAAATGCTTCAGTACTCACGCATTTGGGTAGTGATTAATTATGTCAGACGATTCATCAAACGCTCTGCGGGTCTTAGCATCCGAGCCCGCGCGCCAATAGTTTTCCTGGCAAAGGGCACAGAAGCGAGAGGTAGAGCTGTTGGCAACAGGATGGCTGCTGCGACCGCGCAAACTGGCCAAGTGTTTGCAAGGATTCCTAGGATGAAAACCAAACTCAAGATTGATCCAGAAATAAGCATTCCTTGCCCAAGCACATTGAGAAAGATTGTAATCTTGCGTTTCTTGTACAATAGAAGTGTCGTTGGTACTAAGGCGAGAAGTTGCAGTGGGCTGAGCGGACTGAAGATCGCTTCTGAGAAATAGAGTGCAGGCATAACGAAGAACGTTCTTGTGGCAATTCTCAGAATTTCGTTGTGGCTAATAACTTCCGCTATAGGTGGACTGGCCATGTAGTACACGTCAACAAAAGCATGTCCCAGAGGGGTCAACAATAAGACATTGTCTCTGAAAAGCCTCATATATTTGAGGTCTTGAACAGCCTGCGTGCCCAAAACAGCAGTGAATATAAAGCAGCGCGAAGGTGCGTTCAAGGTCAATTCATGCGCGATACTTTCGATTGTTTCATTTCCATCAGGTGTGTACCCAACTACCGATAACTTCACCTTGTATGATCTCGTCATCTCCGATTTTAGGTCGTAAGTATGATTGAATTCGACCGTATTAATCTCAGAAGAGTCGATCTCCTCAGGTATTGAACCATCTCCGTAATCCAAAATGTACCGTAGAGGCCGATCTCTTGTGAACCTGGTTGTGAACGCATAGGCTTCAAAATCGACCTTCAGTTTATCTGTTTCCATCTTCAGGTAAGGATTAAGAGCGGGGAACTCCCCGTCAACAGATGCGCCCAGAATTCCAGAGCCACTTGCTGTTACAATCCTGATAATGCCTTTTTGTGCATCTTCATTGGACCCCACCATCAGTGCTTCCGTTGTGAGGACCGATATTCCCGCTGGTGTATACGTATTCTCCGTGTAGTTCATATCGGCATCCATGAAATTTGGATTATATTCAGGAATCCAATGTAACTGGTCATTGTAGAAACCGTGAATATGCCCGGCGAAATCTCCCAATACCTTTGTGCCATAACTGTACTCTGCCCAAAGAATGCTTTCCTCGATACTTGTCAAGTCTTCAAAACGAAAACCGTAATCGACAGTTCCCAAAAATTTCTTTTGAACCATTGGATGATGCGAGAATAGGATTGTTGGCTTCCCTTCGGAAAAAGTATCGTTGAGCCATTGTACAGTTCTCGGGTACAGAACCGCTCCGGGATTCACACCTTTTCCCAAACCCAAAAAAGCACGTTCTCTTGAAGCACAATCAAGGATGACGAATTCTATTCCATTGAAGATAAAAGCATAGTTCTCGAGGTCAGTGGGAATTGGGTTTGTCTGCTTACGAAGATTGAATAGCGGGTTTTTCTCCAATTTTTCATATTGCGGTTTGAAGACAGCACCAAAATATCGTAAGTCGGGCCATTCTTGACTGTCTGTATAGGCCCAGATATCATGGTTCCCTATTACTGGAATGTAAGGTACGTCATCATTGAGCCCGTCCAGAATATCTTTTGCCTTCTTTAGTTCTGAAAGCTCACCGCTGTCGCTAATGTCTCCGAGAACCGCGACAAATTTGATGTTGAACCGGTTCTTATTATCGTTTATCCATTTTACCGTGTTCCTAAGTCTCTGTGTCAGATAGTACTCTTCGCCGTTATATTCAGCGTAACCGCGACCGATGTGTAGGTCTGTGAGGATAGCAAATGTCCACTCTGGAGACAAAGCTTTGATTTCTAGATTGATGTCTGCACGGTGGGTTATGGTGCCGTTTGTTCCTGTCACAATCAATCTGAAGCTGCCTAGTGTGGCTGTTGCGCTGATGGAGAATGTTAGGTTAGAGGTGGCTGAGCTGTCTGTTGGCGGAGTAACCTGTTCAGGATCTATTGTTGTTGTAACCCCCGATGGTGCTCCAGATATGGCTAGTTGAACGGGTTGGCTGAAGCCGTTAGCAGACGTTACTGTAACTTGTGATATGTCTGATCTGCCTTGTAGAATAATTAATGAGGTTGGATAAGCTGAGATCGAAAAGTCTGGAACAAGCCCCTCCGGGCCAATTTTGACCAGCCAAAAATCCCGGCTGCCAGCGCCAAAAGAATCCGTGTATCCTGCTAGTGCGTATCCTCCGTCGCCAGTCTGCACCAAAGCATTTGCCTCATCATCGCCTGTTCCTCCGTAGGTCTTGTTCCACTGCATACTGCCAGCAGCATCAGTCTTCACCAGCCAAAAATCAGTGCTGCCAGCGCCAAAGGACCGTGTGAGTCCTGCTAGTGCGTATCCTCCGTCGCTAGTCTGAACCACAGAATACGCCGCATCATTGCTTGTTCCTCCGTAGGTCTTGTTCCACTGCATACTGCCAGTAGCATCGGTCTTTACAAGCCAAGGAACCATGTTGCCAACCCCGAAAGAAGTTGTGAGTCCTGCTAGTGCGTATCCTCCGTCACTCGTCTGCACCAAAGCATAGGTCTCATCATCGCCTGTTCCTCCGTAGGTCTTGTTCCAATGGATGTCGCCGTTCGCATCGGTCTTTACCAGCCAAGAATCACTGTAAGAATTTGTCGAGCCTGTTAGTGCGTATCCTCCGTCGTTCGTTTGCACCAAAGCCCACGCATAATCATCTTTTGTTCCTCCGTAGGTCTTGTTCCATTCTGTTGGGGGGGACTCTTGGTTGGCCAGGTTTATGGTTCCTTGCATTACTGCAGAAGCAGATGCACTGAACGCCAATGTTAAAATGTTTGTTAAGAAGAGTGTGAGCATTACTGCTGAAACCATCTTCCTGTCCATAAACAGTGCTCTCCCTTCTCCTGTACAACCACAAGTATACTCTCCAGACAATTTAGCATTTATGGAGAGATCTTCTAGTATTGGCTTTTGATTGGAATCTACAGACTAATGACCTAGCACGCATGTTCAATCTTGCTAGTGTTTTCTCTTAAATTATTGCTTCGCGCGCGCTCGCAGGCGAGGCAAACTTTGGCAAAATCTCCAAATTCTTCGCTATTGGGCGCATTGCAGTATATTGCTCATCGCTTTGTAGGTTGGTGCGTGTAGTAGCCCTTGACGCGAAACACAGATGACTAGAGGCGTGAAAACTTTACCGCGCGCGCACCGAGTACCGAGTGATGCTCAACTTTAAGGCTTTTTGCTCAACCATTCAGAAAAGTTATTGACGGCGTTCGCAAGTTTCTCAAATTCCGCACTGGTTTTATTGTGCATTCCTCCGATGACCAAGTATCCGAACCCTAATTGGATTGCTGCGATTGGATAAACTTCTTTAAAGTCTGGGCGAAATGCCCGTATTAGTGGGATTGCATTTTTTGTTTCACTTCTGACTGCGCGAAATTCATTTACCTTATTACCACCTAAAGTCGTTAGGTCGCCTGCAATGCTCTTATCTTCTTCCTTTTGAATGATTTCCAACTGGTTTATCCCAGAGAACTCCGGAGTGTCGCTTGTTGTAAGAACGTCAAATTCGCGCCACAAGAGGCTTCCTGCAAAATCAATCATCGTTACGAACTGATCTATGAAGACTTGTCCTTTGTCAATCCTTATGCTTCTTGGGAGAAGTGTTGTTTTGTCCACAATCGGCTCCTGTTTTCCGCTTATAACATCCCATGCGTAGAAAAAGGGAAAACCTGCTACATTAACCAAAAGACCGCCATCTAAGATGTAATTCTTGAGAATATTGAACGACAGTCTATTCTTGATGTCCCTTTCTGGATAGGCTTCTCCGAACGGGTTAATAATGAGACAATAATGATTACTGACTTTGGACATCGGAATTCGCTCTATGACAAATTTATTTTTTCCTTCTAAAATAAACTGAGCAAAACGTTTTTCCCAGTTGTCTATTCTGAAATCTGTGTAGGGATATGCTGCACAAGGTTTCTCCGATTCATGTGATTCGTCGAAATACCCATCGAGAATCCCAAGTCTCATTGGGGGAGCGAATTTCTTGGTTCCTTCGACTTTATCAAGAAGCCGACAGATTTCATATGCATCAGCCCTGATTGGCACCGTATCCTTCTTCTGCACAATTTCAGTTGCAGGAACTTTTGCAGCTTGGTTGCCATACCTCACAAGATTACGCGCCCTCTGCGCCATTCCTACCCATCGGCTTGAAATCCAAGCTGAACGCGTCAGTTGTTCCTTGTAATCGGGAAATCTAGTCGACAATTCGATCAATGCATCGCTTATATCATGCTTAGGTTTGTAATTCTCTTGAAGAAACTCGCATATTGCCTTCGTGGAGAATTCTATTGATTCTTCAAAAGAGGAGGCACATTCTGGGCATCTAAACTGAGTAAAGTACTTTTCCCCTTCGCGCAGACAGAGTTTAGCTTTGCTTGCATACCAAAGCGCTAAGTCAAGCGAACTCATAACATTCTTTATGCAATGCTTTCTGTTTAAACCTTTTACGAGTTAGAGTCTGTGCTAATACTCTATCCAAATAAGCTAAGGCTGGTACTTGAACCCGTTTGTGCATGGGAACGGTAGCTCGCGCTGTTAGGCTGCTGCTTCGCTGGAGCCTTGTTGCTTTCAGCGTTTGCTTCCTTAGTGTGCAATTCCTTCAGAAGTTCAGAGCGGATGTTGTAAGCCATGTTATGAGAAATGTTTGGCAACTTCTCGCGCGCGCTTAATAGAAGTGAAAAAAGAAGGGATAAGGACTCATGGTTTCATGTTTTTTCGCAGTTTAGGAACGTGTTGTGTCCAGTTCCGTGAATGCAGACGTCGTATCCTGCTCCGCCGTCAATGTTGTTGTTGCCGTTGCCGACTGTAATACTGTCGTTTCCAGCTCCTGTCTTAATGATATTGTTACCGTTTCCCGCCAACACCACGTCGTTTCCGCTCCCAGTTGTTATCTGGTTGTTGCCTTTGCCTGAGACCGTGACCATGTTATCGCCGTTGCCTGCTTTGATTATGTTGTTTCCATCCCCTGTAATTTGGATTTGGTCATTTCCGCTTCCTGTGGTTATCTGGTAGTTGCCGTTCCCGGTTATTGTGATTGTGTTGTTGCCGTTGCCTGTGGTTATTATGTCGTTGCCTCCTGCGGTTTCTGTCACTATGTTGTTGCCGCCTCCAAGGTTGATGACGTCGTTTCCAGCTCCTGTCTTGATGACCGTCGTAGCCGTTGCCCTTGTAGCGTCAATGACGTCGTTGCCGCCGGTGATGATTACCACGTTGTCGCCTCCAGTCAGCGTAACATGCCCGTTGCCGCTGAGAAACACTGGAGCCTTGTATTCGATTGGCGGTAGGTCTACCGTGTCCAACAGAGAACTGTCGGCTGAGAACAGTCTCAGGCTTATCGTGTAAATACCGTAGTGGTTTCCAAGCAAATTATTGATTCCAATCGGTTCTGATTCATGAGGCTCAATTTGGCAGGCAGACACAGAGAATATGTCGACAGGTGTTGATTTTACGTAGGATGCTGACGAGAAAATTACATCAAAGCGATATTCCCTGTCGGTATCAGTGGGATTGCTGACAAGTTCAGCGTCTTGGCGGCTTATCACGAAATAGTCAAGTATATCCAAACTCTTAGAATGGCCACTAGGAGAAGTGTTATTCCAGTTCAGGCCTGGAGATCCCTGCGAAGAATCTTGCAGGTAACCGGTTTCCCAAACATAGAGAGCGTCAGTACCCGTTGAGTCTCCATGAGTGACGATGACTGTGTGGAGATAATCGTCAGCGCTGTTACCTCCGCCCACCAAGGTTATTCTTCCAGTTTTTATGGAAGGATTGCCATTAATGGCAATCGCGTATGCTTCTTTCGTGAGGTAGTTTTGCAAATCTGACCATCCTACGGCAACCTGAATGTTTGAGGTTCGAGGAACGTGTATCGAGTCAAGTAATCCGCCGGCTGGGTCGTTCACATAGAAGTTGTCGTCTACGTATCCAGTTAGCGCCACCGTGTGCGCCTGCTTAAGGTCGCCGAAAGGCATCACCGTCAGAACAATGGGTTCGTTTTGACTCAGTTTTGATTGAAGTTCGTTCTCTGTGGGAGCAGCTTGGGCTCCAGCAATGGGGTCATATAAGAGGCCTTTCCCTTCAACGTAAAACTTCAGAGTATTCAGGTTTTCGACTGTGTCAGTAAAGCCGTCGTCGTGTCCCTGATGTAACGCTATTGCAACTTCCCAGGGGTTAACGTTCTCGCCAAAGAACCCCATTACCATAGCAACGGATGTGGGGAAGCACCAACCCGTATCGCCCTGATATAGGTATGGGACTGACATGAATGGAACTCTCAACGACACTTGTTCTGTGTGACTGACTGTTCCGCTTGTGCCAATTATGTAAATTTGATGGGTTACAAGTTCTTCTGATAATACCGATACACTTAGCGTAGTTGTGATTTCTTCATTTGCTGGTGGACTGACAGTAGGTTCCGCAAATGTGCCTGCAAGTTCGTGGCTGTCAAACACAGTGCTCAATGTGACTGGTTGATTGAAGCCGGCGAGAGATTCTACGGTGACAGTATAGGTAATGGGTGATTTTGGATCGGCCACCTGATTCTGTTGAACTGCAGGCACTGAGATTTCAAAGTCAGGTTGCTCTGTCGCGGGTGCTATAACTGATATGTAATCGTATTCTGTTGTTGATACCCATCCTGATCTAATACCTACTCCAAGCAAAGCATCTGGAGTCGCATCTGCTTCTACATAAGTATTCTTCAGTTCGCCGTTGTAATACATGTAGAAGGTGTTACCTCTCTTTTCTATGGCTAGGGTCATCCACGTATTCATTTGTGGTGTGTACCCATCAACGAAAGGACTCTTGACTTCGTCGCGTGCGAAATAGTACATAGAATAGTAGCCATCTGCACTCCATAAGTAGACGTGTCTGGTTGTCTTGGCAACTATTTGGAGCGTATCGTAAGACCTTCCAACCCACATTCCTCTAGTTTCTACTTTGAAATCAGTAATGCCAGACGGAAATCGTCCGTCAAAATAGATTGAAACCCCCACAGCACCATTGTTGTCAAGAGTTACAACTCCGCTACCCACGGTAGTGAGCGATTCTCCTCCACCAAGATTCCACCCTGCTGTCTTCATTTCATCCACACTGTTGTAGTTGAAGTCGTCCCTCCAAGGAAGAGTGACTTGGACAGATTGATAATCACTAAGGATTTCTTCTGCCGTTCTTGCATAGTTGTAGATTTTGACTTCATCGATTGTTCCATCGATATAGAAATAGGATGGTTGTCCCAGAGCTCCCATACGAATGTTGCCGTCTTCAAGCAGAGCTACTGTGCATTGTTTTCGGTCTTCTAGTCTTCCGTTTACGTAAAGGCTTAGGTTCGAACCGTCATATGTTGCAGCCACATGATACCATTCATTTACGCCAAGTTTCGTCGTCGAGACGACACTATACCAAACATTATTCTCCAAGATGCAAAATCGAAATTCTGGTGGGCCATATTCGTACGTGTCGCCGCAATCCTGACGCAACTCATAACCATTACTAATAAAGGTACCTTTGCAAATTATGTCTGAATCAGGATTGCCAGGATGCGTCGCAAAATCAGGAAAACTGTTGAATCTCACCCAAGCCATTAAAGTTATTGTGCTTGGATTCATGTCTGCCGAATTAGGGACCTCAACATAATCATCGATGCCATCAAAGCGCAGAGCACTTTCTGATATTCCAGTTGTCCAGCTTGCGCCATAAAGTGTCCCATAGTGACTATTCCCAGAAGAATCATGAGCAATGCTGCCTGTGCCTTCATCAAACTTCCAATAACCAACAGGAGAAGGTCGGTTAGCAGTCGTTACGACTATTATCGCATGAGGCAACGCCGCGGGAGGGCTCGTGTGGGCTGCAATAGCGTCTTGCATTGAATACTGCGACTCGCCGAGAAACCACACGCTATAACTTCCAAGCGATGTGGGAACTTGAAGCGTGAAGCTGTCGCTCTTAGTCACCCCCGGATAAAGACCAGGAATACCATTGTATACCTCTGTGTAAGCATCCCAAGGAGGCCAGGACGATGCCCATGAATATCCGAAGAAAGCTTGTCTGATTTCTCCTGGCACAGGCGGTGGACCCATGTTGCAAAAAATCTGCAGAGTATAGGCAATAGTTATTGTCTGCCCGGGAGCGACTGTTGCGATTTGCCCTTGGTTTGCAACATTAATGTTTTGAAGGGTCGTGGCGTAAGTTTGACCGTGATTAGCATAATACGCTCCAGCAGGGAGCTGCAGCACTTCGGATTCAGCTCTTAACCTCGGCGCAAGGATCGAGTATGTTGACAGACACAGTAGACCTATCATTATCACTGTCAATATTTTCTTCATTTTTCTTTCTCCTTTATCTTGAATGCAAGAATATTCATTTCCTTGAGTTAATATGGCTTGTGAAACAATTCTCTAGGGGCAAGTACAAACAAAAGTGACAGCTTCTATATCAAATGCAACATTATATTAGGCCACAGCGAGGCACACTCACATTCAAGAAGTAGTTCAAAACAGCGTGCTCTTAAGCGCTCGTATCAAATGAGTTAATCGGAAATAGAGTGAAGTAAAGCATTCAAGCGCGCGCGTGCAGTTGCCCATCGCAAAGCCGGTGGTGTTCCACTTGAGTGGGATGACTGTGAAGTTTCTGCTTGTCAGCTCGATGCCGTATATTTCGCTGATAACAGTTTGATTTGCACAGATTGTGACGTTGTCGGTTTCTGTGTCATTACCGTAATTGAACATCATCACGTTGGCGGACATGCTGAACCGTTGTCGGACAACGCTCTTGGAAGTTTCAACACTCATTACTCCAACGTTGTGTGCAGTCCAAGGATATGGCTTCGTGAGTGGATAGTTGTCCATGTTGTTCGTCTCCAAAATATATGGCTTGTCACCTATTCCGTCACTTCCAGTTACATTCTGATAAGGCCCATTGTAGCGCGCACTGAGAACCAGGGCTTCATTCAATCACTATTTGGAGATGTGAGGCATACAAGGTCGAGTCTTGGCTCATACAAAACTCCCTCTTGAACTAGGCTTTTTATGACAGTGATTACATCCTCCTCCTCGTACCCCAATCTGACTATTTCTTTGCACACTTTCCATCTTGGGACAGGAGAATTGCCATTGCTAAGGAAAAAGCCCAAGACCCTTTCAGCTATGTCCTTCAGTACGGAACGACGGTCAATAGTTTTGTAACCGTGAAATTGTCTCACGTGCTGCCAGCCAATGTTATCAGGTTGTTTCCACAATCTGAAGAAGAAGTCCGAGAATTTCTGAACAAAGCGCGGCTGGGTTATTCTTAGGAGACATTCATGATTATATAGCATTCCAGACTCTGTTGGATTTGCTGTGCCAAAGATGCAAACGTTGTCGTCAACTACGAAGAATTTCGCATGTAGTTTCGAGTTGCATCTTATGTTGACTTTCCAACCTTTTGAATCCGCAATCTCCAGCAAAGAATCAACCGCATAGAACGAATAATCTTTGTCTTCAGGCAGTCTCGTCAATAAGTATATTTCCACCCCGTTCGGAACAACGTCTCTTAGAAAGCCAATAAACCCTTTGCCTGTCCACGGCGCACAGACAAGCAGGCAGCTTCTAGCTATCCCAATTGAATGTTTCAAGCAGTCAAAAATGGCATATGGTCCATCAAGTGAAGTAGCCATGCGAGCAAATTCACCATCAAAGGCTTCAGACATAGTCACTCGCCTTTCAATTGATGTTATGTAGTTTGATACGAGGATATATGCAATATGGGCAACCACTACGCGCGAGGATACGCATATATGCGTCACAAGGTGTTATCATTACCGCAACACCAAATCAGCATGCTAGGAGGGCAGAGATCTATCCGATTTATGGGCATAATACAAGGCGCCGAGGTGTGCATATATGCGGTCTGACAGTCACACGCGCTTACCCTCTGCAGATACTGAAATACAAAGTGAAGCTCGCTGGGATGCCCAACGTTCACGTGAAGAAATACTCGGAAGACTCGGGCTTTATGCTCTCAGACCCAAGGAAGGAGAGGTACTCATGGTCTACACGGAAAGCAATGAATTCCGAATTCTGAAGAAGCTTCAACTGGGTCGCGCCAATGTGTACAAACTCGCAAAATCTTCAAGGGACGCTGGACACTATTCCACAATTTTGCGTGCATTGCGGCGTATGGAAAGGAAAAGACTTGTCAAAGTTGTGAAGGGGAGTAACTCGGGCGAGAGAAAGCAGAAAGTCTATGAAGTCACGTTGTTGGGTGAGTTGGTCAAGTCCCTTGCTATTGGTGGGTGGAAAAGAGTAGCTGAGAAAATAGCAGCAGGGTCTTCTAAATTCCAGGATTGCCAGAAGGCGCACCAACCTTTAGACCCCTATTATTATTGGCACCAGGCACACAACATGATCGAGAGTCTGATGCATTTACCTGTGCCCAGCAACCTCCAAATTGACCTTGATAGAGCTGCAGAAGAAAATGAATGTGATTGGATTAAGGCTAATGTCATAGAAAAACTCAGCAACCCTCAAACGAGGTCTCAAGATTTACACCGTCTTGAGATACTATCGAACGTCCATTGGATTAAATCTGTGATAGTTCATCTTCTAGATGAATACTCCAATGAATGGGGAACATGGTTGAAAACTCTCGAAGATTTCAAACTGGAACTCACATCCAAATTGAGGTAGTCTGCTATTTTGTGCAACTCTTGATTGCGCGCGCTGAGTTGGGAACTGGCCCACTGTCAATAGTAGCCCGCGCGCCAATTCCATCCTTTTGTGTCAAAAACCAGTCTGACATGTTTTACATTCGGATCTTTTTCATATTCTGCTCTTGCATTTTCGTTCATTTTCCAGTCGTCAATCGCTTTCGCTTTCTTACCACGGTAGTTCTTGTCAT
>Ga0187886_1003591_pt1 | contig 11550 bp, 9 predicted proteins | sample June2016WEW_20_1_FD_133001 | JGI IMG/M metagenome (GOLD analysis project Ga0187886, IMG submission 133001) | Peatland microbial communities from SPRUCE experiment site at the Marcell Experimental Forest, Minnesota, USA - June2016WEW_20_150 | ecosystem: Environmental > Terrestrial > Soil >...
TGCGGGTTACATCGGCGACGTCTTCGGCGTGCCGCTGGCGATGGAGGCGCTCCTGACCTTCTTCCTGGAATCCACATTTCTTGGAATCTGGATTTTCGGATGGAAGCGGCTCTCCCGGGGGATACATGCCGCTGCGATCGGCCTGGTGGCGGTTGGCAGTACGCTCTCGGTGTTTTGGATCCTCACCGCCAACGCGTTCATGCAGCATCCGGTTGGGTACGTCATCCGCAACGGACGGGCGGAACTGGTGGATATCCTCGCGCTCGTCACCAACCCCAGAGCGCTATTATTCTTCTGGCATACCATTTCGGCGGGGTTTGTCACCGCATCGTTCTTCGTGCTGGGGATCAGCGCGTGGCACCTCGCGCGCGGCGGGGAAGAGGGGGCGTTTCGATATTCGTTCCGCCTTTCCGCGATCATTGGGATCCTCGCCACCGTGATGGTCGTTATCGCCGGCGACGCGCAAAGCAAATACGTTCGCGAGGTGCAGCCAATGGCCGCCGCCGCGTCGGAGGGCCTGATGAATACGGCCGACCCGGCGCCGTTTTGCCTTCTGGCGGTGTTCGATTCGACGGGCAAGAAAGTGATCTGGAGCATTGATATCCCGGCCGGGTTGAGTCTTCTGTATTACCTGCAGCCGTCGGGAACGGTGGAAGGCATCAATCAGTTGCAGGAGAAATATTCGACCTTGTACGGGCCGGGAGATTATTCCCCGCTGGTCGCGCTCGATTACTGGATGTTCCGCATCATGGTCGGGGTTGGCTTTCTGATGGTCGCGTTGACGGCGTATGCGCTCTATCTGGGATATCGCAAAACCGCCGCCCGGTGGCCCCGGTGGATGCGATGGGCGCCTTGGGGGATTCTGCTTCCCTATCTTGCCAACACGACCGGTTGGATTCTAACGGAGAACGGCCGCCAGCCGTGGATCGTGCACGGCCTGCTGAAAACCGAGGATGCGGTATCCCCGAACCTTGTCCCGGGAATGGTGATCGCCAGCCTGCTGCTGTTTGTATTGTTTTACACGGTATTGCTTGCGGTCGATATCTACCTGTTGGCCCGGTCCGCAAAAATGGGGTTGCCGGCGGATGAATCCGGACCCGCATCCGCATCGCTTCCGCAGCCTGCCCGGAAGCGGGGCGATGGAGGCAAAGCATGAACCTGAATTCACTTTGGTTCATTCTGGTTGCGGTTCTCTACGCTGGATTTTTTCTGCTGGAAGGATTCGACTTCGGGGTCGGCATGCTGATGCCGATCCTGGGGAAAAACGATTCTGAACGCCGGGCGATCCTCGGTACGATCGGCCCGCACTGGGATGCCAACGAAGTCTGGTTGATCACCGCCGGCGGCGCCACCTTCGCCGCCTTCCCGCGCTGGTATGCGGCCATGTTCAGCGGTTTTTATCCGCTGCTGCTGCTCCTCCTCCTGGCTCTGATCGCGCGCGGCGCCGCAATCGAATTTCGCAGCCGGCTCCCCGGCGCGGCGTGGCGCGGCGTGTGGGACGGAGCGATCGCGATCGGCAGCTTACTCGCGGCCGGGCTGCTCGGCGCTGTGTTTGGCAATCTCCTGCGCGGGACGCCGATCGGTGCGAACGGGATCTATGCGGGGAATTGGCTTGCACCGTTCAATCTTTACAGCCTGATTTGCGGAGCCGCCGCCGTTTGCCTTTTTCTCCTGCACGGCGGGAACTTCCTCGGATTGAAACTGGACGGTGAGCTCGGGCAACGCGCCCGGGCCGGAGCGCGCCGGCTATGGTTTGCCGCGCTGGTACTCGTCATCGGTTTCCTCCTGTTTACGTTTTTGCAAACGGATGTCTACCACTGGCTTGGGTCCGGATCGATCATCCTCCCGCTCGGGTTGATCCTTGGCATGCTGCTCATTGGATATTGTTTGCGGCAAAAACGGGACGGATGGGCATTTTTCTTCGGCGGGGCTACGGTTGTTTTCTTCGCGGCCGCGTTCTTCATCGCACTTTATCCGCGGGTCATGGTTTCCAGCATGCAGCCTTCTTTCAGTCTGACGATCTACACCGCCGCGTCCTCGGACTACACGCTGAAGGTCATGACGATCGTGGCGCTCATCTTTGTTCCGGTCGTGGTGCTCTATCAAGCCTGGTCCTATTGGGTCTTTCGGAAGCGGATCGGGACCGATCGCGAGGAAGAGGGTTATTAATCGGGCGGAAGATTACTCGAGAGGATGGATTCATTATTTGTACGCGGATTTCGCGGATGTCACGGATTATTTTTATATATGAATCCTCTGAAATAATCCGCTCGTCGGGGGGATAAATCCCCCGACTATTAACAGCGCCGGTCCCCGCTCCGCGAGGATAAAATAAATCCGGCTTTAAAGCTCGGCTTTAAGCCGGGCGGCTCCCCTCGCGGTTTTTGCGGGGGCTGTTGAAAATTCGGAGCGGCTATCCCGCGCATAGCGCGGGATTAGCTCCGGACGTACGGTGATTTTCTGAGGTTTCCATATAAAATGAAGGGAATTATTCCGTGAAATCGGTCTTGTTCCGTGTAATCCGTGTACCGAATTTTCTCGAATTCAGAAAAAGTAAAAAGGCGGTTCAATGAATACTCCGGCATCTGGAAAATGTCTGCCCGTTACTTTGGTTATTTTTGGCGCCACCGGCGATTTAACCTGGCGGAAATTAATCCCGTCGCTGTACGGCAATTATAAAAAAGGCCGTCTGCCGGAATGCCCGTTTGTGGTGGGGTTTGCGCGCCGTCCCTGGTCCGACGAAGAATTCCGCAATAAGCTGCGCGAAGAAGCGGCGCCGGTTCTGGCGGAAATGTTTGATCCGGGTGTATGGGAAAAATTTTCGGAACGGATGCATTATTTCCAGGGCCGGTTTGATTCGGCCAAATCGATTTTAGACCTGGGCGGCTTCCTGAGAAAATTGGAGAACGGTCCGGCCGACCGCCTGTATTACCTGGCGACGGCACCGGAGTTTTTTATTCCGATCGTGGATTCCCTGGGGCGCGCGGGGATGGCCGCCCAAAAAGAAGATTGGCGCCGGTTGGTGGTCGAAAAGCCCTTCGGGAGCGACCGGAATTCGGCGCGGGCGCTCAACCGCGAGATCCACAAGTTTTTCGAGGAAAGCCAGATCTACCGCATGGATCACTACCTGGGGAAGGAAACCGCACAGAATATCCTCTTCTTCCGGTTTGCCAACGCGATTTTCGAACCGGTATGGAACCGCCGCTTCGTAGACCATGTGCAGATCAGCGTCGCCGAGAGCGTGGACGTCGGCCACCGCGCCGCCTATTACGACAAAGCCGGGATCGTCCGCGATATGTTCCAGAATCATCTGCTCCAACTCCTCGCCCTGACGGCGATGGAGCCGCCTGCTTCATTTGCGGCGGATGCGATCCGCGACGAGAGGTTCCGGATATACAACCGCATCCGTCCGATCCGCCTGGAGGATACCGTGCGCGGTCAGTACGACGGTTTTTGCGGAACGGAAGGCGTGGCGCCCGATTCGCAGACTCCCACATTTGCCGCCATGAAGCTGCAGATCGACAACCCGCGCTGGCGGGGCGTGCCGTTCTATCTCCGATCCGGCAAAGCCCTGGCCGAAAAAAGTTCCGAGGTGATCGTCGAGTTCCGGCAGCCGCCGTTCCATGTGTTCGATTTGGAGGGCTGCAAGGAATGTTCCCCCAACATCCTTTCGATTTGTATCCAGCCCGACGAGGGCATTCATTTATGCGTCGCCGCCAAGGTGCCGGATTCGAACCAAGAAATCCGCGCGGTGGACATGAACTTTCACTACCGCACCTCCTTCGGCGGCGAACTGCCGGACGCTTACGAACGGCTGCTGCTGGACGCGTTGAAAGGGGACGCGACTCTTTTCACGCGCAGCGACAGCATCGACGTCTGCTGGCGGTTGGTCGACCCGGTCATCGGGGGATGGGAGTGCAAGAACTCGCCGCCGCTGCTTTCTTACCCGCGGGGCAGTTGGGGACCGCAAGCTGCCGAGGAATTAATGGCCAGGGACGGACGCGCATGGCACCTGCTGTGCCTGGAAGATCCGCAGAAAGGTTAATCCGGATCTCCCCGGGAAAATCAGCCGAATCAATTCTTCACTTTTCGCTAATGGATCACGACGAAAACGAAGTTCTTCCTCGGCCTCATGGGGGCGGTGGGATCAGAGTCTTCGTGGCAGTCGGTCCCGGCAATTGCGGACCGGGTGTTGGCTGTGTCTGGCAGGCTCCCGGAACGTTGCCGACGGGATTGAATCCATATGGCGCGCGGCAGGTATTGTCCACCGCCCAAATGGATTTGGGGGGATAATCCGGATCCCATTTATAAGGCGATCCGGCGTCCTTCTTGATGTAAATGTCGTTGTAATCAAACTGCGTGGGATCCTTTATCCCATCGTCGGACCACGCATTCCAGAGAAATCTACTCGGCTTCTGGATGATCTCCGGGTTGAAGGCGATTTGCATGCTTTTCGGGTCCTCAGGCGAAACGCGCACCCAGGCCGCATTCACATCCGAAGGTTTTTGTCCATCGAAGAGAATCTGGTCATAGGTGCCACCTTTCCAAGGGGCGTCCGAGAGCAGCGGATGCGGCCCACCGACCGTCCCTTTGGAGGAACCGTAGATGATGATATTTTCACGCGACCAGGTTGTGGTGAACAGCGGCCGGGTCCAGACGACGAACTCGCCCCGTCCATCCAGATTGACGTCCAGTTCAACGCCATAGCAAGCGTCCAGGGTGTCCTTGCCGGTTTCGGTCCCATCCAGGACGATCGTGACGTAGAGCCATTGAGAATCGAGCGCCAGAGTAGCGGATTGGATATCGAGGTCGGGTCGGTAGACCAGATCTTTAGTGAATGGCCGCTCAAACTGGTTATGGGTAAAATCATCGCCGGCAATGGCGTAGGCGTTCTTCGCATTGGCGGGCGTTTTGGCATCCGTCAACCAGGACGCCGTCGTTGTGGGCGGGTTTCCGGGAGGTGAGCCCGTAAAGGCCACGGTAGCCGTTGCGCTGGTCTCGGTCTCGGTTGCGGCGACGGTCATGGATGCGGTGAGTGAAGCCGCCGGCGCCTTTTGTGTGGGATTGTTGTCAGGGAGAAATTACATGCTATGAATAGCAACATGGCAAAGAGGATCACGCAAACCCGGATGAGCTTATTCATTGACCAATCTCCCTTTGGGCTTTGTCCCGTCGTCCGTCTATCAGATTGGATGAATTATATCCCGCTTTTACAAATATCCTATTGACCCAAAAGGAAATTTTGCAGGGAGGAATCGTTTGACGGCCGGAATACTGGGCGGCAGATTGCGCCCTATTGCCAATTTCCGGTCAACGCCTGTGCCATTTGCGGATCGATCGGGGTATTTCGCAGCTGCACCGCATGGACAAATTCATCCATCCCCGCTTGAGCTTCCGCCAGCGAGGGTTGTGGGTTCTTTTTGGGATTGCTGATCAAGTTGAAGACCGCCTGCCACCCATCCGGGACGGTGATGGTTGCCAGGGCGGGATATTTCCCCGGAACTTTCTTCCAGGTCCAGAAGGGCCAGCCTGCGGTTACGCCGTTCCCGGAATTCTCGTACATTGCCACGGTCGATCCGATCATGGCGTAGGTGTTATCACCAAATTCCCCAGCCCAGAGAGGAACGTTCTGCGCCCGAGAAATTTCCTGGAACTGATCCAATTTTTTCTTCCGATTGTCGCCGAACCAATTGTACATATGGAACCCGTACATCTCGTTTTCGAAAAGCGGCCCGGTGAATGCGTCGAAATTTCCCGAAAAGGCCGTCCCTTCCAGGACGAGCAGATGATCCGGATCCACCTGGCGGATTACTGGAATGATTCGCTGATATAAAAGAATCAGTTTGTTCCCATTGGAAGGCAGGGGTTCGTTGATCAGATCGTATCCGGCCACGACCGTCCGGCCGCGGTATCGCTCGGCGATGGCTTTCCACAACGCGACGGTGCGCGCCTGATCGTCGGGGGAGAACCAGATCCGCGGTTCTCCGGGACTGGGATTTGAAGGTGGGAGACCCGATTGGCCGCCGGGGACGGCATGCAGATCCAAAATGACATACAGGTTGTATTTTTCACACCAGGTCAGCGCCTGGTCGATCATCCGCCAACCGGAATCCAAATAGACATATGGACGGCTGTCGTCCTCCAAAATGTTGTAATTGATCGGAAGGCGGACGGAGTTGAAACCGAGGCCCTCGATTGCCCGAATATCCGCTTCGGTGATGAAGTTTTCATATACCTGCTGATGGAATCGGTCGAGGGCATCCTGCCCGACCAGCTTAATTACTCCCTGATCGATCGTATTTTCCGAAAGATCGCTGCCTTTGCTGAAATCCCAGCCTTCCCACAGCAGCCATCCGCCGAGATTAACGCCCCGCAACCTCAGCGGCTGGCCGTTTGGATCGATGAGGGATCGGCCCACTTGGTGGACCATTGGGTTGTCGGGTTGGTGATCGGAATAAGGTGTCTGCGGGATGGGAGTCCCGCTGGCTTTACAAGCCAGACCGGCAACGGTAACGATGGCAAGGACTGCCAGGGGAGGAATCAACCGTTTCATTCATTTCCTTCGCGGTAATAATTTTTAGCTATTATACTGTTCCAGCCCCGGGAAGAACCCAATTCAAGGGACGCCGTATCTCTGGATGCGCAAGTCGAAAAATCGTTCCAAGGACTGCGGGCCAGCCGGAAAGGTTGTCTTCATCGGATCCCTTGACAACCCTATATATACAAGCTAGAATATATAACAAGGAATAAAAAGGGAAACGAATGTCCGTCCGCATGGTAATTCTTGGCCTCCTACGCGAACGCCCACTGTACGGTTATGAATTGAAGCAAATCATCGAAGAGCATATGGGCGATTGGACCTCCATTGCCTTCGGATCGATTTACTTCGCGCTGGACAAACTGACCGAAGAGAAATTTGTGGAAAAGGTCGGCGTTGAGCGCAAAGGGAAACGTCCCTCGCGCTGCGTATACCAGATCACCCGGGCCGGGCGTGGGGAATTCCTGCGCCTGTTGCGGGAAAGCTGGCAGGCCTTCGAGCCGCAATACTTCGATTTGGATATCTGCCTGCTCTTTCTAAACGATCTGCCTTCCAAAGAGGTCATTGGCTACCTGCGAAAGCGTCAGGCAATCCTCAAGGAGGTGCTCGACCATTTGAAAACCCATCGGGCCGAACAACTCAAGCTGCCCGATGTTCCGCACCATGCCGCGGCGATCTTCGACCACTCGACACTGCACACCCAGGCGGAATTAGCCTGGATAAACGACCTGCTGAAAAAATTGGAAGGAGGCGAATACCCATAGACGGGATTTTTTTCCCTGATATTCCAAGTTGTATATTCCATCTTATATAAAAGGAGAAAAGAAAATGGTTAGGCAAAGAATCCCCGAAACGGGTGATGGGATCCAGGGCGAATCCATCGTCGCGGACTATGATGAAATGCAGCGCAGCTTGCGGGACCGCGGATGGATCGAGACAAAATTGCTGCTCGACCACGGGCTTCTCCGGGGGCATGCGCTCGAGGTCGGGCCCGGACCGGGCTACCTGGGATTGGAATGGCTCAAACATACCACGGGCACCAAGCTCACCGGCCTGGATATCAGCCCGGATATGCAGGCGTTGGCGAAACGCAATGCGCAATCCTACGGGATTGCGAACCGAACCGATTACCGGCTGGGCAGCGGCGACGGACTTCCGTTTCCGGATGCTTCGTTTGATTTCGTGTTCACCAACGGTTCGTTGCACGAATGGGCCAATCCGAAAGGAACCTTCGATGAAATCGGCAGGGTGCTTGCGCCGGGCGGACGTTACCTGATCTCCGATCTGCGCCGCGATCTTAATCCGCTTGCATTCGCAATTCTCTGGCTCGGCTGCCGTCCGGGTTCGATGCGATCGGGTTTAATTTCCTCGATAAACGCTGCTTATACCGCATCCGAACTACCCAACCTCTTGGCGGGAACGCGTTTGGCGGGGGCGAAAGTTGAGAGTCAATTTATTGGCAACCTTATTTACGGAGTGAAATAATAATTTGAACCGGATAAATAATTCCCCAACTTGCAACGATTTCCATAATTCATGGGGGGGAAGAAACCGATAATAAAGCCCGGCTATGCCGGGCTTTATATTTATCGATCGGAGCTTGATCAATGGGGTTGCGTGTTGATGCGTCACCCACGGATCAACGCGACGACGACGATCAGAGCGGCCAGCGCCCAGCGATAATAGACAAACACGTTGGTGGAATTCTTTTGAAGGTAACCCAGCAGCCAGCGGATGCAAAGGTATCCGCTGAGCGCGGCGGCGAGGAAACCCGCGGCAAAGAGAATCCAATCGGTTTGCGGCAGTCCCGCTCCAGCTTGAGATTGCTGGAAGAGATCCCACGCGCTTTTCAGACCGGCACCGGCGATGATCGGGGCGCCGAGCAAAAACGAAAAACGCGCCGCCGCATCGCGCTTGAGGCCGAGCGCCAGTCCGGCCGTGATGGTGCTCCCGGACCGCGAAACGCCGGGGAAGACGGCCAGTGCCTGGGCGAACCCGATAATGAGCGTGTCCTTCAGTGTGAGGGAATTCACTTCGCGGATGGGGCTTGCATACCGTTCGGCGGCCAGGAGTGCGAGCGCCAGTAGGACGACAATCGCCGCCAAAATGAATATCGCGGTTGAAGAAATTGGGACGTTCGCCTGATGGAACAACCGGTCGATCTTGCTCTCGGCCAGGACCCCCGCGATGCCACCCGGGATGCAGCCGATGACCAGGAACCAGGCGAGTCGCCGATCCATATTGCCGCCAATTTTGCGTTCGATCAGGCTGGCCAGAAAGGCGCGGACGAGGCGGGCCCAATCCGTGGCGAAGAACCACAGCACGGCCAGGAGCGTGCCCATGTGCAAGGCGACGTCGAAGGCCAGGCTGGTAAGTGCCGGATCATTCCATCCGAAAAGCCAAGGAACGATGATCAGATGAGCCGAGCTGGAGATGGGGATGTACTCGGTCAGTCCTTGCACGGTCCCCAGGATGATCGCTTGCAGGACGATTGGCATGAAGACTCCGTGGACGTCGGATTTTAATAAAGCCGGATTATTTTGATTGTAACCTGAAATTCATAGAAAATGTTACTTCACTCCCGCCTTGGCAATTATATTGGATGCCAATTCGAAATCCTAGGCCTTGGCCTTGAGATCTTCTGTATCTACCCGGATGCGCACCATATCCCCTTCGAATATTGCTCGGCCTTTTGCCGATCTTTAATACCTGATATAAATTCCTTTGCAATTTCTTTTTATTGCCTCGTAAATGCTCTTCTTTGACATTCTATTAGTTCTTTCGATGCTTTATTTTTGCCGAACAGGGAATAAGACTAAACCTTATAGCATGCAGTGAAGTGGCCGGCGCCCTTGTCTTCCAGGGGCGGGTGGTCATTTTTCAGACAATAATCATCGCTGATCGGACAACGGTCGAAGAACCGGCAGCGCACCGGCGGATTGATCGGCGCGGTTATCCTGCCTTTAATCTTGGCGGCCGCACGCTTCACCTGCGGATCTGGAACCGGAACCGCCGACAGCAGGGCCTGGGTGTATGGATGCAACCCGTGCGCCAGCACCTCCTCGGTATTCCCCGTTTCGACGATCTTGCCCAGGTACATCACCGCGAGGTCGCGACCCATGTAGCGCGCCACGGCGAGGTCATGGGTGATGTAGAGATAGCTAAGATTGAACCGGTCGCCCAGTTCCAGCATGAGGTTCATGACCCCGGTGCGGATCGACACGTCCAGCATCGAGGTGGGTTCGTCCGCCACCACGAAGATCGGATTGACCACAAGCGCCCGGGCGATCGCCACGCGCTGGCGCTGGCCGCCGGAGAGTTCGTGCGGGAAACGGAACAGAAAAGTTGACGGAGGAGTAAGACCGACCAGCGCAAGTGTGTCCGCCACCCGCCGTTCGCGTTCCGCCCAGTTGCCGATGTTCTGGACGTTGAGCGGTTCGATAACGGCGTCGAATACCGTCATCCGTGGATTGAGGGATTCGTACGGGTCCTGGAAGATCATCTGCGCCTTCCGCCGGAAGCTGCGCATGGACTTCCGCTCCAAATGTGCAAGATCCATGCTCTCCTGCCCATCATTGAATTGCATGCTGCCGCCCGTAGGCTCGTGGAGCTTCACCAGCAGCTTTCCCGTGGTGGTCTTGCCACATCCGGATTCTCCGACCAGGCTGAGCGATTCCCCGACGGGAATGGAAAAGTTGACGCCGTCCACCGCGTGAATGAAGCACCGGGTTTGGCGGAACATTCCCTGTTCCACGGGGAAATATTTTTTCAATCCCGAGACTGTGACCAGATCCTTGTGGTTCATAAGTCCGTTCCCACGGGGTGGTGGCAGGCGGCCAGATGCCCGTTGCCGTAATCCGTATCCGGCGGCGGTTCCCGGCGGCAAATGTCCAACACGCGCGGACAACGCGGATGGAATCGGCAACCGGAAGGCGGGTGGAGCAAATCCGGCGATTCGCCGGGGAGGGAGAGAAGTTGGCGTTTTGGTCCGAGAATGCTGGGAAACGCGTTCAGCAATGCGGAGGTATATGGATGGCGCGGTTGAAGAAACATATCCTTCGTGCCGGCGATTTCCATGATTCTCCCTGCATACATAATTGCAATCCGCTGCGAGACCTCGGAAATGACGGCGATGTCGTGCGAGATATAGATCATCCCGAGCTTGTTCCGTTCCTGCACCTGCTGCATTTTGCGCAGGATGGTATCCTGCACGATCACGTCCAGTGCGGTGGTGGGTTCGTCGGCGATGAGGATGTCGGGATGGCACGCAAGCGCCATGGCAATCACCGCGCGCTGGCGCATGCCGCCGGATAATTGATGCGGATACCGGTCCATCAGCGACCCATCCAGGCCGACCAAGTCGAATAGCTCCGCCACCCGCGCCCGGGCCGCGGTGTTGTTCATGTCCTGGTTGTGGTTTTGGAGGGCTTCGATGATCTGATCGCCCGTGCGATAAACCGGGTCGAGCGAATTCATGGCCGCCTGGAATACCATCGCGATCCGGCGTCCGCGGTACGGACGGATCTCCTCTTCCGAAAGCGCGGCCAGATCCATGCCGCGCAGGAGGATTTTCCCGCCCAGGATGCGGGCGTTTTCCGGCAGGAGTTTCATCAGGCTGATGGCAATCGACGATTTTCCGGATCCGGATTCACCCGCGATCCCCAGGTTTTCCCCTTCGCTTACCGAGAATGAAACATTCTCCACCGCGGTTACTTCGCCGCCATGGATGCTGTACTGCATCGTCAGGTTTTCCACTTCCAGCAAAGGATCGCTCACAAAACCTCCGGGCGGGTTATCGCCGGCGCAGGCGCGGGTTGACCACCTCGTCCAACGCGCGGCCCACCAGATAGAACGACGAGCACAGCAGCGTGATGCACAATCCGGGCGGGATGACCAGCCACCAGGTGTCCAGGCGCAACAGATAGCCGTTGACTTCCGCCAGATGAATCATCAGCCCCCACGACATGCGGATGTTGATCAGCCCGAAAAATGACAACACGGCTTCGGAAAAA